>ENA-ORFA01000291-ORFA01000291.1-marine-metagenome-genome-assembly--contig:-NODE-291-length-21835-cov-3.414606_pt1 | contig 21835 bp, 16 predicted proteins | sample MGYA00248621_ERZ508587 | MGnify/ENA primary metagenome ERZ508587 (study PRJEB26250, sample SAMN06266239) | marine metagenome | isolation source: Columbia River Estuary | place: USA:Columbia River Estuary... | reverse complement strand
ATGGGGCGCTTTCCACTACGGTTCAACCACCAATGCACCGATGTACGACTCAACGGTCTTCAACATCTCTTGTACGCAGTACTCGAATGTGACCTTCCAGGTGGACATGAACAAAGTAACCCAAGGCTTTACTACGCCTGAAGTCAATGGTTTCTGGAACAACTGGTGTGGTAACTGTAACGCGATGAGCGATCCCGACGGCGACAACATCTGGACAGTAACCTTGCCTTTGGAAGTAGGTAGCTACCAGGAGTTCAAGTATTCTGCAGACGGTTGGAGCATCCAAGAGATGAACGACCCCACGGCATCTTGTACCAACGGTAACGCCACATACACCAACCGTGTATTGACGGTACCTGCGAGCGACACTACGTTGCCCGTTGTTTGCTGGAGCTCTTGTGACGCGTGTTCGATCGAAGTGACCTTCAATGTGAACATGGCATGGGAAGTTGCAAACGGCGCTATCTCTGCAGACGGCATCCACGTAGCGGGCAGCTTCCAAGGTTGGAGCCCCTCTACGACGGAAATGACGGATCCTGACGGTGACGGCATCTACTCTGTGACGGTTGAAATGCCTTTGAACCAAGACTTGTTCTACAAGTATATCAATGGCAATGACTGGGCCATGGCGGAAGCAAGCGGCGACCTCGCAGCTTGTGGTGTCAGCGACGGCTTCGGCGGCTACAACCGCAACACGAGCGTTGGCAATGCCGACACCTCATTGGCCGTAGTTTGTTTCACCAAGTGTTACGACTGTGCTGTGAGCATCGACGAGGCATTGGGTACCATCAACTTGTTCCCGAACCCAACTAGCGGCGCCTTCACGTTGGAGCGCAGCGAATTGGCGGGCAACATCGAGGTAACCGTCATCGGTCTCCAAGGTCAATTGCTCCTCGCTACCGAATGGACTTCAGGCCAGAGCGAACTCAACATCGACTTGAGTGACCTCGCTGCCGGCGTCTACATGGTACGCTTGACCGCTGAAGAAGGAACGCGCACCTTGCGTGTCGCCGTTCAGCGCTAAGCAACACTAAACAGCTAGGGCCTTCGGGCTCTAGCTTACACTTAGACCGCTCCAGAAATGGGGCGGTCTTTTTTTTGGCCCGACCCTTGGTATCTTTAACCCATTAGGCTCAACCTCCCTTGTATGCAACGTTTCTTTCTTTCCATGGCCGCGGTGTCGGCTTTGTTTTCTGGCTGTAACATGCCCACTAAACCTTCTACGGAGATGACCGAGCCCTATCCGGAATCGCGGTATGATTCGAGCGATGTAAAAACCTATTTTGGGGAGGCTGTGGCGGATCCCTATGGCTGGCTGGAAGACGACCGAAGCGAGGAGACCGGTCAATGGGTCGCAGCGCAAAATGCTGTAACGCAAGACTATTTGGGCCGCATTCCTTACCGCCAGGCTTTGCGAGATCGACTAACGGCGCTCTGGAATTATGAAAAAATTGGAGCTCCTTTTGTGGAAGGGGCCTACACCTATGAGTACTACAACGACGGCTTGCAGAGCCAATATGTGCTACGACGGTATGAGACGCTGAAATACGATTTTCATGCGAAGCCGGAAGTTTTCCTGGATCCCAACACCTTTAGCGAGGATGGCACTACCTCTTTAGGCGGCCTGACTTTTAGCCCCGATGGCAGCTTGGTGGCCTACCAGATTAGCGAAGGCGGCAGCGATTGGCGCAAAGTCATCGTCATGGACGCAGTGAGTAAGGTGATTTTAGAGGACACGCTGGTGGACGTGAAGTTTAGTGGCTTGTCCTGGCGCGGAAATGAAGGCTTCTACTACAGTAGTTACGATAAGCCAAAGGGCGCTTCGGAACTGTCCGCGATGACCAATCAGCACAAGCTCTACTTCCACGCTTTGGGCACGGCTCAAAAGGAGGATAAGCTCATTTTTGGAGGCAGCGAGACGCCACGGCGCTATGTGGGCGGCAGTGTCACGGAGGACGGCCGCTATTTAGTCGTCACCGCAGCAGTATCGACCACGGGCAATGAACTCTACCTGCAAGATTTGGAAAAAGGAGACAAGGGTTCGCTTACACTCGTGGCGGAAGGTTTTGACAAGGAATACGGGGTGGTGACATCGGAAAACGGCCAGATTTTCATTCAAACCAACGACGGGGCGCCCAACAACCGCATCATGGTCGCTCAAGGGATCCAGCACAAGTCTGAGTGGAAAGAGCTCATCCCAGAGGGAGAATTCCCCATGAGCGTTGGCAGTGGCGCTGGACGACTCTATGTGAGCACCATGGAGCATGCCGTTAGCAAGATGGACGAGTACGCCTATGACGGAAGACATATTCAGACTATTGAGTTGCCAGGCGTTGGATCGGTGGGCGGGTTCGGTGGCAAACGCTTGGCCGAGCAGCTTTATTTCACCTTTACCAATGCGATTACGCCAAGTGCTATCTACACCTATGTTCCCGGGGAGGAAATGGAAGCGGGCGTGATCGAATTATTTCGAGCGAGCGCGATCGACTTTGACCCTAGCCAGTACGAAAGTGAGCAAGTTTTTTACACATCCACGGATGGCACCAAAATTCCTATGACGATTAGTTATAAGAAGGGCCTCCAGAAAAATGGGAAGAACCCGACTATTTTGTACGGTTATGGCGGCTTCAACATTAGCCTGACCCCTTCGTTTAGCACGTCTTACACCGTGTGGATGGAGCAGGGTGGCATCTTGGCCATTCCCAACATTCGGGGGGGTGGCGAGTATGGGGAAGCCTGGCATGTGGCCGGTACCCAAATGCAGAAAAAGAATGTCTTTGAAGATTTTGAATCGGCCGCGCAGTATCTCATTGACGAAGGCTATACCTCTTCGCCTTATCTCGCCTTGAGCGGGGGCTCCAATGGGGGGCTTTTGGTGGGGGCCGTGATGACCCGAAAGCCAGACCTTGCAGCCGTGGCATTCCCCGCGGTGGGGGTGATGGACATGCTCCGTTACCACACCTTTACGGCAGGAGCGGGTTGGGCCTACGATTATGGAACGGCAGAGGACAGTCCTGAGATGTTTGCCTACCTGAAGAGCTACAGCCCCGTGCACAACGTGGTGGAAGGCACCTGCTACCCGGCGACGATGGTGACGACGGCGGACCACGACGACCGTGTCGTTCCCGCGCACAGCTTCAAGTTTGCCGCGGAGCTCCAAGCCAAGCAAGGCTGCGGCACCCCCACCCTGATACGCATTGAGACCAATGCAGGCCACGGCGCGGGCAAGCCCACGGCCATGGTCATCGAAGAGGCTATTGACAAATTTGCTTTCGCCCTCTGGAACATGGGCTTTGCCAAACTCCCCAACCCATGAACATTCAAAACTATGTACTCGGTCAATGGGTAAGTGGGCAAGAGTCCGAGTATGAAGCGCGGCACGCCATTACTGGGGCTTCCTTGGGCCACGTCTCAAGCCTAGGCTTAAACTACGACGACATCCTGGCCTATGGGCGCGAAAAGGGGGGCGTCGCCTTGCGGGCCATGACCTTTCCACAGCGTGGCCTCATGCTGAAGGCCTTGGCCCTTTACCTCCAGGAGCGAAAAGAAGCGTACTACTCGGTTTCGGCCGCCACAGGTGCGACACGTGTGGACAGCTGGATTGATATTGAAGGGGGCATCGGAAACCTCTTCGCCAATGCCTCCTTGCGGCGTGAGTTTGCAGATCAGCCGTTTCATATAGATGGGGCGCCGGTGAAACTTTCCGCCCAGGGCACGTTCTTAGGGCAGCACATTATGGTGCCCAAACGGGGAGTGGCCGTACACATCAATGCTTTTAACTTCCCGGTCTGGGGCATGTTGGAGAAAATTGCGGTCAACCTTTTAGCGGGCGTGCCTGCGGTGGTTAAACCCTCCGAATTCACGTCCTTCCTGACCGAAGTTGTGGTCAAAGACATCGTTTCTAGTGGCATTCTGCCTGAAGGGGCGCTGCAATTGGTGAGCGGAAAAGGCCATGGAATTTTGGACGCCGTCCAGCGCGGTGATACCGTTACGTTTACGGGGTCGGCAGCCACGGGCATGCGCCTGAAGTCACAGCCACATTATCTAGAGCGAGGCGTTTCCTTCAACTTAGAGGCGGATTCGCTGAACGCCATGGTGCTCGGAGAAGACGCTGCGCCGGGCACGCCCGAGTTTGACATCTTCATAAAAGAGGCCACCAAGGAAATCACCATTAAAGCGGGCCAAAAATGTACCGCCGTGCGACGGGTGGTGGTGCCGGCTGACCACCTGGACGCGGTCCAGGCGGCGCTGGCGGGTCGTCTGGCTACCACGGTCTTCGGGGATCCCTCGCTGGACGGTGTTCGCATGGGCTCGTTGGCCACGCAACTGCAAGTAGAGCGTGTACGCTCCTCGGTAGAAGCGCTAGCTGCGGAAAATGAAATCGTTTTTGGCCGTCGTGATGGACAGGGCGAAGCCAAAGCATCCAACCCTCTTGCCGGGGCCTTTTTTGCCCCGGTGCTCTTCCGCAATGAGCGACCCATGCAAAACCTCAGCTGCCATAACATTGAGGCCTTTGGTCCTGTCAGCACGATTATGCCTTATCGCTCCCTGGAGGAAGCCGCGGAGATTGTGGCCTTGGGTCGCGGTTCTTTGGTCACGAGTTTTGTCTCGGCGGACCGGGACGCTGCACGCCAATTTGCCCTGGAGGCCGCCTACAGCAATGGTCGAATCCACCTCTTGGATGCCTCTAGCGCCAAAGAATCTACAGGCCATGGCTCCCCCATGCCCCTCTTGACCCATGGCGGACCTGGACGCGCCGGCGACGGCGAAGAAATGGGCGGCATGCGCGGCGTGATGCACTACTTGCAACGCGTCGCACTTCAAGGCCACCCCAATACGCTTACGGCCGTCACCGGGCGCTTCACGCCGGGATCAGACCGCCCAGAGGCTGAGCCCCACTTATTTCGCCAGCATTTTGAAGACTTGCGCATTGGCGACACGGTCACCACCGCCAAACACTTGGTGACGCTTCAAGACATCGAAGATTTTGCGGAACTGAGCGGCGACAAGTTCTATGCACACATGGATGAAAACAGTTTGGAGGGCACCATCTTCACTGGACGGGTGGCCCATGGCTACTTTATCCTTAGCCGCGCTGCAGGCCTCTTTGTAGACCCGCCCAAAGGCCCCGTTTTGCTGAACTACGGCTTAGAATCCTGCCGCTTTACCAAACCCGTCTATCCGGGCACGGAAATCGGGGTTCAATTGACGGTTCAGGAGAAAATAGACCAAGAAAAGCGTAGCCCGGAGGACATCGCCAAGGGCATTGTGAAGTACTATGTTGAAGTGACCGACGACACCCACGAAGTCGTTGCGGTGGCCACCATCCTGACCATGGTCAAAAAGCGCAATCAGGCATGAGTTTTATTCAAGACCGTCTCCCTTTAACCGCCGGCAACTACGCCGTGCTCTTCTTATCTGAGCGCCCTACGGACCCTGAGGGCTACGCGGACATGGACCAACGCACCATGGCGGCCGTGGAGGCGATGGAAGGCTACTTGGGCTATGAGCTTGTGCGCAACGGCCAAGACGCCATCTTTATTTCCTACTGGAAGGACAAGGCGGCGGTCGACGCGTGGCGGACCGACGCATTACACCGCGAGGCCAAAGTGCAGGGCCGCGCCCATTGGTACCACGCTTACCGAAGCGTAGTATGCCCTATTGAAGAAACCAGTCATTTTAGACGATGAGTACTGATTATACCCTGGAAGGAGGCGTGCAGGTGACACGTTCCCACGGCATTGCCCACATTGAGTTCCATCATCCGCAGAGCAACTCGCTTCCGAGCCGCGTGTTGGCCGCCTTAGCGCAGGCCATTGCGGACGAGGGCACGCATCCCGACAGCCGCGTGGTTATTTTGCGCAGTGCTGGCGACCGCGTGTTCTGCGGGGGCGCGAGCTTTGACGAGCTCGCCACGATCCGAACCGAAGAAGAAGGCTTGCACTTTTTTGGCGGCTTTGCCTCGGTTATCAATGCGCTGCGCACATGCCCTAAATTGACGATAGGCCGCGTTCAAGGGAAGGCCGTAGGGGGTGGCGTAGGATTGGCCAGCGCCGTGGATTACTGCCTCGCCACACAGTATGCGGCGGTCAAACTTAGCGAGCTCGCCGTGGGCATTGGTCCTTTTGTCGTGGGTCCCGCGGTAGCGCGCAAAATGGGCCTGAGCGCGATGAGTCAGTTGGCGATCGATGCGACCCAATTCAAATCCGCTGAATGGGCCCAACAACAGGGTCTCTACGCGGAAGTCTATCCCGATGCCGTCGCCCTAGATGCCGGCCTCGAGCGCTTGGCCAGCACGCTCACGCAGCAGAGCGCCGCAGCGCAAAGGGCATTGAAGAAAGTCCTTTGGGAGGGCACGGAAAACTGGGATCAGCTCCTCGCGGAACGCGCAGCTATTTCAGGCGCCCTCGTACGCACCCCCGAAAGCCAAGCCGCCATCCAGGCCATTCACCAATCCTTATCTGCCAAAAAGGGATGATTCGACGCGGGGCCCTCTTAGGTCTGGTATGTTGGGCGGTGTCGGCATCGCTTCAAGCCAGCACGCCCGAACCCTATAGCCAAAGCGCGAAGCGCGAGCCCTCTAGCTCTCCAGCTCTCCAGCCCTCCAGCCCCCAACCCCCCAAGCCGCTCTGGCGTTTGCCTTCTGAGGCCATCACGGTAGGGCCCTGGACTTTTTCTGGACTCTATGGGGCCACGTTTAACCAAACCTTTTTACGGCAGTGGAATGCAGGGGGGCAGAATTCCTTGAATACAGGATTTATCCTGCGCCAATCTGCCGACTATGCGCGAGACAAGTGGTCCGCAACCCACCTTTTGGATGCGGCATATGGCCTGAACTTTCAAGAGGGCATCGTTCGAAAAATTGACGACAAACTCGAATACAATCTCCGGGTGGATCACCTGATTTCCGGACAACCCATGTGGAAGCTTTCTGGATTCGGGAGCCTTAAATCTCAGTGGTACAAGGGGTTTGCCAAACCCGGCGATCCGGATACGGCCTATGTGTCGCGCTTTTTGGCACCTGGATATGCATTGGCTGGGATTGGACTGACCCACAAGGACGCCTTTTTGGAATTCTATTTCTCGCCTGTCACCGCCAAATACACGGTGGTCCTCGACCCCCGCCTCCAAGCGCAGGGTCTTTTTGGTCTCAGTCCCGGACAGGCACTTCGGCAAGAAATGGGAGCCTATATGAACATGCGATTCAAACGCAATTTCCCCAATAAGCTTGCGGTGGATCTGCGGACCAACCTCTTTGGTAACTACCTCGCCAGTCCTTTTTCCATCGATGTGGATGCGGATATTCTTTTGGTGTATAAGGCCACGAATCATTTGAGTATTACGCTCCGAACCCAAGGTATCTTTGACCGCGACATCGCCGTTCGAGATAGCAATGGGGACGGAAAGGTGGACGCACCGGGCATACAGCTCAAACAATTGTCTGGGGTCGGTTTGACCTATAACTTCGGCAGCATCAAATGAGTAAAAACATTCATCCGTCTTTATTGCAGGCGTATCGCCTCATGGCCACGTCCGTAGCCATGACGGAACTTTTTGAGGCCCAGCGGGAAATTACCCAGACCTATGTCCACGCCACCTCGCGCGGGCACGAGGCCATACAGCTCGCCTGCAGCCTGCAGTTGAAGCCGGTCGACTTTCTCTATCCCTATTACCGCGACGACGCCATGCTTTTGGGCATTGGTATGCAGCCCTACGATTTGATGCTCCAGCTGTTGGCCAAGCGCGACGATCCGTTTTCAGGGGGGCGAACGTACTACAGCCATCCCTCCTTGCGCGACGACGACAAGCCCAAAATTCCGCACCAATCCTCTGCCACCGGGATGCAAGCCATCCCTGCGTCCGGGGCAGCCTTGGGTATTCAATACAGAGAGAAACATCACCTAACGGAAGAGTGGGGTGATGAAAAGCCCATTGTCGTGTGCTCCATTGGCGATGCGGCCATGACGGAAGGCGAAATTTCCGAGGCCCTTCACATGGCGGCCCTCAAGCAAACACCCTTATTGATGCTTGTCCAGGACAACGGGTGGGACATTTCGGCCACCGCGGCAGAAACCCGCTCCAGTACGGCGGCCGATTATGCGAAAGGATTCAAAGGCTTGAATGTGGTCCAAGTGGACGGCAGCGATTTTTCGGCCTGCTACCATGCCATGCGCGAAGTCCTCAAGAACATGCGCAAAACGCGACAGCCCTATTTGGTGCACGCGAAGGTTCCCTTGCTGAATCACCACACCTCAGGTGTTCGCATGGAGTGGTACCGCGACGACTTGGAAGAACACGCCACCCGAGACCCCTTTCCGAAGTTGCGTGCCTTCCTTCTTGAACAGGGCGTCAAGTCCGCAGAGCTCGACCAGATTGAGGAAGAGACAAAGGCCTTGGTACAATCGGATTTTGAGCGTGCACTTGCGGCGGAGGACCCTCGTCCCGAAGACCTCTTCACGTACCGCTACGCCGAAACCCCGATCACGGAGGAGCGCGGTGAACGGGAGCCCAAAGACCGTGAAAAAACAGTGATGGTGGACAGCGCCCTGTTTGCCATTCGTGAAATTCTCGCGGCCCATCCCGAGGCGCTGCTCTACGGCCAAGACGTAGGCCGTCGTTTGGGTGGCGTCTTCCGCGAAGCCGCCACATTGGCCCAGCAGTTTGGCGATGACCGCGTCTTCAATACCCCCATCCAAGAGGCCTTCATCATCGGCAGCACCGTAGGGATGTCCGCCGTGGGCTTGAAGCCCTTTGTGGAAGTGCAGTTTGCGGACTACATCTGGCCCGGCCTAAATCAGCTGTTTACAGAGCTCTCACGCTCGTTTTACCTTACCAATGGCAAATGGCCCGCGAGCGCGGTCATTCGCGTTCCTATCGGCGCCTATGGCTCGGGAGGCCCCTACCATAGCTCCAGCGTGGAGTCCGTGTTGACGAACATTCGGGGCATCAAGGTGGCGTATCCCTCCACCGGAGCCGATTTGAAAGGATTGATGAAGGCCGCTTTTGCCGACCCGAATCCCGTTGTCCTCCTGGAACACAAGGGCCTCTATTGGTCCAAAATTCCCGGTACCGAAGGCGCCAAAACCATCGAGCCAGACGCAGAGTACGTTATCCCCTTTGGCAAAGCGCGCATCGCACAAGCCGCGGTACCTTCCTCGGATTCCTCCAGCCTCTGCGTGATCACGTACGGCCGCGGGGTCTATTGGGCGGCCGAAGCCGCCAAACCTTTAGCGGACCGCGTCGAAATCATCGACCTCCGAACCCTTCTTCCATGGGACGAAACTCTCGTGATGGAGCGGGTCAAAGCGCACCACCGTGCCCTCGTCCTCACTGAAGAGCCCGCCACGAACACGTTTGCGCAGGCGGTAGCCGGTAAAATTCAGTCCGAATGTTTCCGATCTCTCGATGCTCCGGTCCGAGTCATGGGCTCCGAGGACACCCCGGCCATCCCCCTCAATAAAATGTTGGAAGCCACGCTGCTGCCGAACGCCGACAAAGTCCGCGCGGCGATGGAAGAAGTACTAAACTTTTAGGTAGAGGGCTAGATAGCTAGAGGGCTTGAGAGCTAGAGAGATAGAGGGCTGGAGCACTAGAAAGCTCGCGCTTTGCGCTGTGGCGTCGTCGTTTAAACGTTTAATCTCTTTTACCCTCAAATTGTGGTGTGGAACTTCGCTGCGCGCAGGAGCTTTCCTTTGATTTGCTGATCCCTAGCCTCCTAGCCAAGCACCATCTCCGGGATCTCGCCTTCCACGACTAAACGGCCAGCGGTTTTGGCGACGATTTCTTCGACGGAGACACCAGGAGCCCGCTCGAGAAGGATGAAGCCACGCTCAGGGTCAACGTCGAGGACAGCGAGGTCCGTGACGATTTTTTTGACGCAGCCTACGCCCGTCAGGGGCAGGGTACAGGCGGGAAGGACTTTGGACTCCCCGGCACGGTTCGTGTGCTGCATGGCGACGATGATGTTCTCGGCGCTGGCGACCAGATCCATGGCACCGCCCATGCCTTTGACCATCTTGCCAGGAATTTTCCAGTTGGCAATGTCGCCCGTTTCGGACACTTCCATGGCGCCGAGGACGGTGAGCTGGACTTTTTGGGCTCGAATCATACCAAATGAGGTGGCGCTATCGAAGAAGCTAGCACCAGGTAGGGCTGTGATGGTTTGCTTGCCGGCATTGATGAGGTCGGCGTCTTCGTCGCCTTCAAATGGGAAGGGACCCATGCCGAGGATGCCGTTTTCGGACTGGAATTCGACGTCGATGCCGTCCGGAATGTAGTTGGCGACCAAGGTGGGGATGCCGATGCCCAGGTTGACGTACCAGCCGTCCTGGAGCTCTTGTGCAATGCGTTGTGCGATGCCGTTTTTGTCAAGTGCCATGTCGGATGGGTTTAGGCGCGCGGACGGACCGTGCGTTGTTCAATGCGTTTCTCAAAATGACCTCCCTGGAAGATGCGATGGACAAATATGCCCGGCACGTGAATGCTATTGGGGTCGAGGGTGCCGGCGGGAACCAGTTCTTCCACTTCTGCAATTGTGATTCGGCCGGCCATGGCCATCATGGGGTTGAAATTTCGGGCCGTACCCTTGAAAACGAGGTTGCCCGCTTCGTCGCCCTTCCAGGCCTTGACAAAGGCGAATTGCGCGTCAAAGGCGTGCTCTAAAATGTGTGGCTTGCCGTTGAAGATTCGCACCTCCTTGCCTTCCGCGACTTCGGTGCCATAGCCGGCGGGGGTATAGAAGGCGGGGATGCCAGCTCCTGCGGCGCGGCAACGCTCGGCAAGGGTGCCCTGAGGGATAAGTTCGACTTCGAGCTCGCCCGAAAGCATTTGGCGTTCAAATTCGTCGTTTTCGCCCACGTAGGAGCTGATCATTTTGCGCACTTGGCGCGTTTCCAGCAAAAGGCCCAGCCCAAAGCCGTCCACGCCAGCGTTATTAGAAATGCAGGTGAGGCCGGTTACGCCCGAGGCTCGCACGGCCGCTATCGCGTTTTCGGGGATGCCGCATAGGCCGAAGCCGCCAAACATGACGGTCATGCCGTCTTGGAGGCCTTCGATGGCGGCAGTTGCATGGGGGACTACTTTTCGAATCATGAGGAAAGGCTTAATTGTATTCAGACGCTTCTTCGCGGAGTTCGGCGCTTTCGGACAAATAGGTGGCGCAGTCGAGAGGGATGGTGATAGGGCCAGTAGGACGATCAAATGCGTCCCGACGAATGCCCAAGTCTGGATTTGCGTAGACGGATTTCATATAGAGCGCCCAGATCGGCAAGGCCGTGGTAGCCCCCTGTCCATACGTCGTCGAACCAAAGTGTGCGGAGCGGTCTTGGCATCCCGTCCAAACGGCGGTGATAAGGTTTGGCACCATGCCAACAAACCATCCGTCCGAGTTATTTTGGGTCGTTCCCGTCTTACCGGCAATGGGGTTGTCAAAGCCATAGGGGTAGCCTGTAACGTAACTACCATAGCCAGCACCCGTATGGCGGAGGCGCACCCCGGTTCCACTTTGGGTCACACCTTGGAGGAGGTTGACCATCGTGTATGCCACTTCGGGCGAGAACACTTCGCGGGTTTCGGGAGCAAATTCATCCAAAACGACGCCGTTTTTGTCTTCGATGCGAAGCAGGACAATCGTCTCCGTGTAGAGACCCTGATTGCCGAAGGCGGTGTAGGCGCCGGCCAGCTCATAGATGCTCAAATCCACGGTTCCCAGGGCGATGGAGGGCACCTCCGGGATGTCGGAAGTGACGCCCAGGGCCTTTGCCATTTGAATGACAGGACGGGGGCCAATTTGCTTCATCAAGTATGTCGTGACCGTATTCACCGAACCGGCGATGGCCTGCTTCAAGGTGAGTACCCCGCCATATTCATCGTCTGAATTGGAGGGACACCAGGGTTCGGTCAGCCCAAACTGTCCCGCTTCGATACAGGTTTGAATATTGGGAACCTGCATGCAAGGGGAATACTTCTTGTCTGCAATGGCGGCGGCGTAGACAAAGGGTTTGAAGGTCGATCCGACCTGGCGGCGCCCTTGCTTGACTGCGTCATACTTGAAGTGGCGGAAGTCGACGCCGCCTACCCATGCTTTAATAAAGCCGGTTTGGGGCTCAACGCTCAAAAGCCCCGCTTGGTAAATGCTCTTGTAGTATTGGATCGAGTCCCAAGGACTGAGCACGGTATCGAGGTCGCCGCCCCAGGCAAAGATCTTCATCTCGCGGGGCGTCTTGAACTCCTTCACGATGCGCGCGTCAGACCAGCCTGAATCGCGGTAATGCCGAAAGCGCGGCGTTTGGCGCATTGCGCGGGCAATGATTTTTTGGCCTTCCGCATAAGAATCTCCGCCTTGGAAGTAAAAGGGGCCGGCCTTGCGTTTTGAAATCTGCTGGAAAAAGAGACCCTGCAGATTGGTGAGATGGCGCTCCATGGACTCTTCCGCCATGCGTTGCATCCGGCTGTCAATGGTTGTATAGATCTTTAGGCCGTCCGTGTAAAGGTTGTAGGTGCCGCCGTCGGGTTTGGGGTGCTCCGCAATCCATTCTTTCATGTAGGCACGGATGTATTCGCGGAGGTAGGGAGCCAAACCTTGGTCGTGCCCTTGGCGCTGGAAATCAAGGACAAGAGGCAAAGCGACAAGGCTATCGGCTTCTTCTTCCGTGAGGAAATCATTGCGCTCCATTTGACGCAGAACGGTGTTGCGGCGGGCCAACGCGATATCTTGGCGGTCCGCTTTGGCCGGGTTATATGACCAGGGATTCTTGAACATTCCGACCAACATAGCGGCCTCTTCGATGGTCAATTCCGCGGGCACTTTTCCAAAATAAACATTGGCTGCATTGTGGATCCCCACGCCCTGGTACAAGAAGTCAAATTGGTTGAAGTACATCGCGATGATCTCCTCCTTGGAATAGTTGCTTTCCAACCGAAGGGAGATGACCCACTCTTTGAGTTTTTGGAGAACGCGGGAGAAGATGTTGCTAGAACCCTCGCCGTGGAACATTTGCTTTGCTAGCTGCTGAGTGATGGTAGACCCGCCACCGCCCGAACCCAGGGTGACGACAGCCCGGCCCAAACTCCGAAAATCAATGCCCGCATGGTCTTGGTAGCGCTCGTCCTCCGTAGCAATCAAGGCGTTGACCAAGTGAGGAGGCAATTCGGTGTAGTCGGCATGTACCCGATTTTCCATAAAAAAGGTGCCGATTTGCTTGCCGTCTGCGGAAAGGATTTCGGTCGCCAAAAAGCTTTTAGGGTTGGCAATTTCTTCCGTGGAGGGCAGTTCGCCAAAGAGCCCGGCCCAGGTCAAGAGCAACGCAAGGATTAGCGCGAGTGGGCTGCCCAGGACGAAAATCCAGAAATACTTTACGTAGGAGCGAAAGTCGGTCGACGCCATGTTACTCGGTCTTTTCTTCTTCAATGGTCAAGGCAAAATCCCGGATGCCCCGCAAGGGCTCGTCGCGCATGCCATGTTGGAAGCGGAAACGATAGATGCCCCGTTTTGGGAAGCGCAATCCGGCTTGTTTGTAAGGAAGGTTCAAGGTCTTAAGGGCGCCAATTCCTGTGCCATACCAGGTTCCTTGGGCATCGGCGAGGCGAACCTCCACGGTGTCTTGGTATTCAGACTGGTGGGCCGAACGAATCTCTCGGAAGAGATACAAGTTGCTGTAGGGATAGTCGGACGTGTGGCGAACTTGAAAGTCCACGCGGTAGACGGCCAGCGTATCCTGGATGTCCACATCCACGACAATGGCACTATCGGCGTACCATGTGTCCTCAGAAAAGGACGTGACAGACTGAACTAAGGGGGCCTCTTGGCAGCCGACCAACACCAAAAGGGGGCCTAGCCACCACGCGTTATTGTTTTGCCGGGCCATGGTCTGATCGAGGCGCATTTTGGGGTTTACGGCCGCGGTTTCCGCCACCTTGACCTCTTTGAGAGCGATTCTTGCCGCCGCGTTTGCGGTTTTTGCCTCCGCCTTCTCCTTTTGGGCGATCGAACCGCGTCAGGCTGTCCTCTTCGGGCTGAATCATTTCGGGCTCGGTCGAAATCACGGCGGGTTGAACTTCTTTTTCTTCCAGCGACGCAGGCTCTTCGCCTTTTTGGTTCAGGGCAACCATCTCCGAAAAATCTTCCGCCCGCATGGCGACCCATCGGCCAGGCTCATCTTTATAGGCGAGCCAAACCATGCCTGTGAGGATGTCCATTTTTTGAACTTCCGCCTTGCCTTTTTTGGTTTTCACCCGCTGGGCCTTCGGGAAGGCTTTGAGTGCTTCAGCGTATTGGTCCAATTCATAGTTGAGGCAGCACTTCAGCTTGCCACAGTTGCCGGCTAGTTTGGTCGGATTCAGACTGAGTTGCTGGTAGCGGGCTGCCGAGGTCGAAACGGATCGGTAATCCTTGAGCCATGTGCTGCAGCAGAGTTCTCGACCACAACTGCCAATTCCGCCTAGGCGGCCCGCTTCCTGGCGTGCTCCGACTTGGCGCATTTCGACGCGAAGTCCAAAAGTGCTGGACATTTCGCGAATGAGTGCCCGAAAATCTACGCGCGCATCGGCCGTGTAGTAGAAGGTGGCGCGGGCGCCATCTCCTTGGCACTCCACATCCGAAATCTTCATCTCCAAAGCGTGTTGGGTGGCCATGGTGCGCGCACGAAGCATCAAATCGTTCTCGCGGTCGCGGGCCTCTTTCCAACGGTCCAAATCCCGTTGCGAGGCCTTGCGGTAAATTACCAAAGGATTTTCTTGGGCGGGATCGGCTTGGGCTTTGCGCATTTGGATGCGCACAAGCTCACCGGTCACGGAGATGGTTCCCACATCGTGGCCCCCGTGTGGGGTGCTCACAGTGACCGCTTCCCCGGCATGCAAGGAAAGGGGCTCGGTGAGTTTGTAAAAATCTTTGCGGCCGTGCTTGAAACGAACCTCCACCCAAGGGAACGCCTCCTCCCCAGCCGGGAGGGCCATATTGGAGAGCCAATCGAAGACGTTGTATGCGTTGCAACCCCCTGTTCCACAGGAGCCATTGCTCTTGCATCCATTGGGAACGCCCCCGGTTGAACATGTACTGCAGCCCATAGAGCGAAGATAGCATTTATCTAGGGCCCTTATGGGATGAAAACGAGGCCATTTTCTGGGAAAATGGGCCTTAAAACCGCCCGTGGAGCGTATTTATTTTGGAGAAAGTCGGGCGACATGCCGCGATTCCTTTCGCCAAAATGCATCTTTGTTCTATGAAGCGCTTTTTCCTCATTGTGTTCGCCTTTTTGGCGGTGCTTCCCGATGGGATGGCGCAAGGCATTCCTGTGGGAACATGGCGCGCACACTTTCCGCTTCGGGCTACGCACAGTGTCGCCTTGCTTGCCGAGGACGTGCTGGTGGCCAGCCCGTATGGCCTGTTGTTGTATGACCCCGTCGACAAAGTGACGACCGCCGCGACCGTGGTGGAGGGATTGAGCGATGTGGACTTGACCTGTGCCGAAGCCTCGCCCTCGGGTCAAAGGGCCCTCCTCGGATACAGCGATGGGGGACTGGACATCTGGTCACATCAGGATGTACGCCGAATTGGGGACATTCCTCAAAGCGGCGCCTATCCGGGACAATCGGCGATTCGAGCGGTGGTGTTTGCCAGTGAACAGCGCGCATTTGCGGCCACAGGATTCGGTATCGTTGAATTGAATTTGACCTATGGCGTGGTTCAAGGCACGTACCTCCTTCGGGCAGATGGCGGCACAACCCCTGCGTATGATTTGAGTATTGAAGGTGATAGCCTGTTTGCGGCCACGGCTTCGGGCCTTTGGGCAGTGTCATTGAGCGACCCCTTGTACCTCCCGGCCTCCTGGGTGCCACACCCCCGTTGGAAGGATCAGCCGCTCACTCACCTCGCCGTTCATCAAGGCCGTTTTTTGGTCCAGCCTGAAGGATCCCTGGACGTTTGGTTCGGCCATGCGGGGAACTGGACAATCGTGCCCTTGGATACGGCGAATCAACCTGTTGTGCGCCGCCTACGGGCCCGTCCATCAGGATTTTTGGTCGTGCGTTCTTACGGGGTCACGGAAGTGAACCTCGATGCCAGCGTGGGCCCCACGGTGTCCTCGGGATTTGGCAACAATACCGGCTTCAATCCCTTTGATGCGGCGGTGGATGCCACAGGAACTTTGTACGTGGCCAACTTGGGCCGCGGACTCACCTTCATCGATAACCCGGACTATGCGCAGCACCGCGCTGTCCAAGATCCCCAATCTGCCCAAGCCTATGCGCTGGAGGGAGGGCCTGTGGGCCTGAATGTTTTGACGGGAGCGGTGGACGCCACGTGGACGGCAACCTATACCAACGAAGGCATTCTCCATTTTGACGGCCTCCGTTGGACGGCTATTCAGGAAAGTGCATTGGGGGGCGCCAAAGACATTTTAGACATCCAATTTGACCCGAGTGATGCCACGCATTGGTTTGCGGCGAGCTGGGGCAAGGGGGTGTTGGAATTTTCGGGCGATCAGCTTGTCCAAATTTGGAACCAGAGCAATTCCAGCTTGCAAACGGCGGCGGGTTCAGGCCCTTCGGATGTGCGGACAGGTGGCCTCTGCTGGGGCCAGGACGGGGCCTTGTGGGTCAGCAACGCCCTTTCTGCCCAGCCCCTACACCGATATGATCCTACCACGCAGCAATGGCAGGGCTATTCGGCGGGAAGCTTCAATGGGGAATCGGTCAAAACCCTCCTCCAGGACGAAGACGGCGTCTTTTGGCTGCAGTCCCGTACCGAGGGGTGGATGGCCATTCAGGTTTCGGGATCGAGTACCTCGACGCGGCGATTGACCCGGGGCCCCGGGAGCGGAAACCTCCCAAGCACCTCGGTGCCAGCCGCCGTATTTGACCACGATGGAGAGCTGTGGTTGGGGACGAGCGATGGCTTGATGGTGTGTTTTTCCCCGTACAATGCGTTCAATGGCAAAAGCATAGATGCGCAGTACCTCCTCGTCGCAGAGAATGGCATCAATCAGCGGGTGCTGAATGGACAGAACATCTTGAGTATGGCGCTGGATGGGGCGAATCGAAAGTGGATTGGCACAGCCGATGCGGGGGTCTTTTTACTCTCAGCCGATGGCTTGGAAACCATCCACCATTTCACGGCGGAAAACAGTCCATTGCTGAGCAATCGGGTGCAATCCATCTATGTCGACCCGGAGACCGGTGAGGTCTACTTTGGAACCAACCGAGGCCTTTTGTCCTACCGCGCCACGGCCACGCAATCGGCCGCCTCCTACGCGGGGATCGAAGTCTTCCCCAATCCGCTAAAGCCCGAGGATTTTGGACCCATGTCTGTCCGCGGACTCGTCCCCGAAAGCTATGTGAAAGTCACCAACACCAACGGACGGCTGCTCTATGAAGGGTATGCCACCGGGGGACAATTCACCTGGGACACCTACAGCCTTTCCGGGGAGCGGGCGCCGTCGGGTATCTACTTGTTTTGGATTACGGACCCACTTGGAACCCAGACTGCGGTGGTTCAGGGGGTGATCGTTCGCGGAAACCCATGAGCACTCATAGCGTTCAAGCGCTGATGCTCGGCAAAATCGCCTATGGCGACAAAGCGCATATCCTCAAACTTTGGACCCGCCCCTTTGGCATTCAATCCTACATGGTGCACAGTGTTCGCAGCGGCCGTTCGGGCTGGCGCCCTGCTCTTCTCTTGCCCATGACGGCCCTCGAAGCCGTGGTGACGCACCGCGACAAAGGGCAATTGGAAAAAATCTCCGAGGTTCGGGCCACTCCGCTCTGGAACCACATTCAACGCGACCCAGTGGGGCAAACATTGTGCTTGTTTGCTGCGGAGGTCTTATTGAAAACGCTCAAAGCAGGAGATAGCACCCCGGACTTTTACGATGATGTCGTGGAGATGTTGGCCCGCTGGGATCAGCCCGGGACGTCCTGGGCTATGGCCGCGGTAGAACTCTTGGCATTGGTCGCACACCACTTGGGCTTTGCGTTAGACCCCTCCCATTATGTGGAGGGCTGGGCATTTGATTTGCGTGAAGGACTCTGCGCCCCGGCCCCATTGCTCCATCCCGAGGGGCTCTCCCCGGAGGCAACTGGGGCGCTGATGCGCTGGTTCTCGGATCCGCGTTTGGTCCCGGCAAAGGGCCTCCGCCAAGAACTTCTCGACGGATTACTGACCGGCTTGCGCTGGCACCATTCGAGCATGGGAGAAATCCACAGCTTGGAGATTCTTCGGGGTCTTTCGGCCTGATTGGGCCTTACTGAAGGCGCACGGAGCGCAGCGAGGACTCGAGCTCCATCATCACTTTGCGCTTCTTCATGCTTGGCGCATAGACCAAATAGGTCAAATTCAAGATACGCCCTTGTACTTCGTCGATGTAGGAATACGTGACAAATGGACCGCCCCCAAAACCGCCTTCGGTACGAAATTGACCCCGAGACAAGTAGGCGAAGGTGCCTCCAAGGGATTCATAGGCTTGAACCACGGGAATGCGGGGCTCGATGGCGAGGTGGCTTCCATCTTGGGTGCCTTCAAAGTAGCGGACCAACAGCTCATTTTGGCGTGTCAAGATCGCCTGGCTCGGATCCTGCTCTCCGTCCCACCCCTGCTCCCAAGCGAGGAGATACTGAATGCTCTTTTTGGTGTCTTCCCTCAAAATGGCTAATCCATCTTGTTGGAGGGTTGTCTTGAAGCCCTTGGGTAGCATCATGGATGCGAGGCCAAATTGGGCTAAAGAAGGCGGAATCGTGGCACTTTGGGTGGAGGCGATACGGCGGGCAAGTACCTCCGCATCGTGGGCATCAAATCGGGCAATGACCTCAGGCAAGCTGGCCTTCACGCGCTGAATCAAGGCCTCTTGGGAGGGAGCAATGATGGCCACCACAAGCTGCGGTTCGGCCCAGAGATTCTTGAGAACCAAAGTGCTGCTCGAATCTGGAATAATGGCGAGGGTGAGTATGCTCTTGGATCGCTTGGTCAGAGAGGAAGTGGCGTCTTGATCAATGCGCGAGAGGTCAAAGTGGGGTTCGGCCATGGGGAGGCCGTCCATGGGTTTGGCCAACTGCTCCAAAAGAATGACCCCTAAGTCTGCATCCCAAAGAGCACGGTCGCAAAAAAGGGTCAGCTCGTTGTGGGTTCCATTGCTGCTGGGAAGGCTGTGCTTTCGCGCCAGGGCGCGGGCTTCGGCCGTTTGTGGCTCCGACTGGCAGCCCACGAACAGGATGGCCGAGAGGAGAACCATGCGACCGAAGGAAGGCATCATCCGCGCACTTTAAGTTTTTGGCCGATGCGGATCGTCGTTCCACGAAGGCCATTCCAGCGTTGGAGGTCCGATACGCGTACCCCGTATTTCTTGGCGATGGCCCCGAGGGTGTCCCCGGATCGCACGGTATGGTAGGCATTGCTGCCCCGAGATGTGGCGCTGCTCGCTACCTGGGTGGGCGGGGGCAGTGGGGCTTTTTTAAGTCGCTGTGCGGTTGTCGCATACAACGTGTCGGCAAAGGCCACGTATGCGGGCATAGCCGCCTTGGGGACGACAAAACTGTACACCTTCCCATCCTTGGGTCCGGGCACATGGTGCAATTTGTACTGCGGGTTGAGGATCGTGATCAGGGTACTATCAATGGACAGCACTTGGGCGACATCGTAAAGACCCACGGGTGCGGTGGCGTTGATGGTGTCTACGTCAAAGAAGGTAGTGGGCGGCATGTCCGCGCGTACCCCGTGTAGACCAGCGTAATTCATGGCATAGACGGCGGCGATGTAGGCCGGCACGTAATTGCGCGTTTCTCGGGGCAAGAAGGGCCGGATTTCCCAGTAGGTGGTTTTCCCTCCCGAATACCGAATCGCCTTGGAGACATTGCCCGGTCCTGCGTTGTAGGCGGCCAAAGCCAGTTCCCAGCTGCCGAACATGTCGTACATCTTTTTCAAGTAGCGGCAGGCCGCATCGGTGCTCTTGACCGGGTCCATCCGTTCATCGACGTATGAGCTGATTTCAAGTCCTTGCAATTTTCCGGTAGCATACATGAACTGCCACAAGCCTTTGGCCCCCACGGGACTGGTGGCAGAGGGATTCATGGCGCTTTCAATGATGGGTAAGTATTTCAGCTCCATCGGCATATTGTAGCGGTCCAAGGCCGCCTCAAAAATCGGAAAATAGTAGGTGGATCGTCCGATAACGCGCCCAAGGAACTCCTTTCGGCGGCCCAAGTAAAACTGGATGGAATTCTTGACATCGGGGGTAAAGCGCAAGTCCATCGGAGAACGTTGGTCCAGGGTTGCCAATCGCTGGGCAATCACGGCGTCGGACACCCCTAAAATATCAGCGGCGGCCGTATCAACCCCTTTGATCGCATGGTGGACGAACGTTTGTTCCGCCCGGCTGGTCAACCAACGAGCATACAGGGAGTCTGCCTTGTTGGCGAGGGGAAATTTGGGCACCAAGCTATCTCCTCCGTGTCCAAATACGGACAGCGTCAAGGTCAAGGCCACTAAAAAGAAGAAGCGAGGCATTACAGGCGGTCTAAAATGTGAGCGGCCTGGAACATTTTGGGTTCATCAAACGGACCAGCCATAATCTGCATACCAAAAGGCAGGCCATTTGAATGAGGACCAGCAGGAATGCTCACTGCGGGGATCCCAGCGATGGGGGCTTGAACCGTAAAGATGTCTTCCAAGTAGAGCACGGTTGGGTCCGTATATTCTTGTCCTAATGGGAATGCGGTGTGCGGGGTTGTTGGCCCGATGAGGGCGTCCACTCGGGTCAAGGCCTCGAGGGTCGCATCGCGAACCACGCGGCGAGCTTTTTGTGCCTTGCCATAAAACGCGTCAAAGTAGCCGGCGCTCAAGACGAAAGTGCCCAGTAAGATGCGGCGTTGAACTTCCTCGCCAAAGCCCTCGGAGCGGGATTTTTTGTAGAGCGATTCGAGGTCCGTAGCCTGCTCACTTCGGTGTCCAATGTGCACGCCGTCATAGCGGGCAAGGTTGGAGCTCGCTTCCGCCGTGGTAAGGATGTAGTAAATGGGCACTAAAGCATCCAAATAGGGAAAATCTAGCGCTTCGACGCGGTGTCCTGCCGACGTCAATTGGTCGACCCGGTCAAAGAAGTACTGGCGGATTTCCGCGTCCAGGGCGGGGTTATCCAACACTTCTTTGTAGTAGCCAAAGGTGAAGGGTCGCTCGGCCGGAACGGGGGCCATAGCGGGCACCGCGCGCTCGGAGCAGGTGGTATCAAAAGCGTCCACCCCGGAGATGACCTCGGTAATCAAAGCCAAGTCGTCGAGAGACCGCGCAAAGGGCCCAACTTGGTCAAAAGAGGAGGCGTAAGCTATCACGCCATGGCGCGATACGCGGCCATAGGTGGGCTTCAGGCCCACCACACCACAGAAGGCCGCCGGCTGACGGATCGAGCCACCCGTGTCAGAGCCCAGCGAAGCCATGCATTCGCCGGCAGCCACAGCGGCGGCAGCCAGTTGCAGCAGCGGATCACCGATGCCGAGCTTGGCGCCGAGGATGCCGGCGACATAGGCACCGACACCGAAGAAGGCGCTGTGGCCAAGGGTGATGATGCCGGCGTAGCCCAGAATGAGATCGAGCGACAGCGCAAACAGGATGAACACCAGAATGCGCGCACCGAGCGAAAGGTATTCCGGCAACAGGAAAAAGGCCGCCACACCCATCACCCAGGGCAGGCACTCCTGCCAGCGCAAATGCGACGCGGCGCTGTAACCACCAGCATGACTCATGCGCGACTCCCGAACAGCCCCATGGGCCGCCACAGCAACAGACCAATGGTGGCAACGTAAATCAGGAAGGCGCCGAACTGCGGCGTCCAGTATTTGCAGGCGGTATCAGCCA
>ENA-ORFA01000290-ORFA01000290.1-marine-metagenome-genome-assembly--contig:-NODE-290-length-21924-cov-4.417128_pt1 | contig 21924 bp, 17 predicted proteins | sample MGYA00248621_ERZ508587 | MGnify/ENA primary metagenome ERZ508587 (study PRJEB26250, sample SAMN06266239) | marine metagenome | isolation source: Columbia River Estuary | place: USA:Columbia River Estuary... | reverse complement strand
GGGCCGTTGGTGCCATCATTCACCCATTGTGGACGCAAGCAGTCATCACCCAATTTGGTTGGCGACAGGCCTTTCTTTTGATGGGTACCCTCAGCTTTTTGATGTGCGGCTTGGCCGCCTTAATGCTGGTGCGTGAGCGAGTCCCCCAAAGCTCTAGTTCTGTTACAAAGGAACAATTCAATACCAACAGTGACGCTGCTGTTGCCTTGCCTGTTGCCAGCGCTCCGCAGTCAATGGCCGCTTTTCTGCGAGACGCCATCTGGTGGAAGCTAGCCCTTTTCAACATGTTATTTGCACTAGGCGTAGGCGCCATTTTTATGCACTTCGCGGCCTTGTTACAAGACCGCGGTGCTTCGCCCAGTCAGGCCGCGTTAGCAATGAGCTTGGTAGGACTTGGAAGCCTCTTGGGCAATGTTTTGGCAGGCTGGATGGTTGACCGCATGCCAGCAGCGCGCCTAGCAGTGATCGTGATGGTCGCGCCAATGCTGGCTACCTTGATCATCTATGCTGGCGGCGGACTATGGGTCAGCATCGCTGCAGCGGGTTTGTTGGGCCTGTGTTCGGGTGGCGACAACAGCGTGAGCATCCTTTTGGCGCGGCGTTATTTCAGTGCCAATACGTTTGGCCGCGCCAGCGCTACTCAGATGGTGGCAATGGCGGCTGGCGGCGGTATCTCGCCTTGGTTAGCAGGCCTAGTGCATGACCGCACTGGCAATTACGATTTTGCCCTCTTGATGGCTGCTGCCTGCATGGGAGGCGCTGCGCTTGCGGCTGCGTGGTTGCCTGAATTCCGGCCGGGCGAGGCCATTACCGGCAAGCCCCTTGGTGTACAGGGCTGATGGCATGCGTCGTATACGTGATGCCCTCTTAACCCTGCTTAGCAACGATGCTGCAGGCTTGCTGATTGCTGCTGTGGTAACTGGTTTGTTCTGGGTCGCAAGCTGTATCTTGCCAAATAACTTCAGCGCTTTCTTCATAGCCTTGGGCTGCACCTTGGGTCTGCTATTGGCTGTTGCGTCTCTGAGTCACCTTTGGACTCTGACAAAATTTCGACGATCTGTGCCACCTCCTGGGCAAATGGTGGACATCGGTGGCTACCGCGTACACATACTTGCAGAAGGTCAGGTGCGTGATGGCCGTCCACCAGTGGTCTGGTTTGCTGGTGGACATGCCAACGGTTACGCCATGCATCATCTTCACCGTGCGTTTCGCGACGAGACTCGTTCCATCCTCATCGACCGGCCAGGCACAGGCTGGAGCGATGCCGGCCCTTTTCCGCGCACCACCGCTCGCGAGGCCCAAGAGATGGTTGTAGCGCTAGAGCGCGCTGGCGAAAAGGGTCCATTTGTATTCGCCGGTCACTCTTTTGGCGGGTTGTTGGTGGCCAACATTGCGCGTCGCCGGCCAGACCTTGTTGACACCTTGGTACTGCTGGATCCCACACCTTTGGAGACCATCGTCTTCGGCCCGCGCTTAGGCGCATTGGCGGAGATGAGGCGTACGGCTTGGCTAGGCGGCTTCATGCAGTTGTTCGGGCTGAATATGGCTCTGCGCGCCGAGGAAAAGGCGCGGAAAATTCCGGCTTACGCCAAGGTCATGGATGCTGCCCGCAATGTGCTTGGCCCCGAGGTTGCTGCCGTTCGAGCATTGGAGTTCAATGCCGCCGCTTACTTCACTCAGGCCTCGATCTACAGTGAGCTAAGTCCCGAGGGCGTAGCTGCTGTGGCATGGGACACTGTGGTCTATGACCGTGATCTGGGTGATTTGCCAGTGTGGTTGGTAGGTCCGCGCGACGACAACGACAGTGACATCGCCCTGCTGCCCGAGGCTCAACAAGGTGGTGACGCAAATGCACGACGGATGTTCCGCTTCTTTGCCGCCACACGCGAGCGCTACTTAGCCACATCCACCCGCTCGCGCCGCGTTGTAGCGCCAGCTGGATCGGGTCACAACTTCATCTACGAAGAGTCCGAATGGACAATTGGTGTAATGCGAGAGCTGATCTGTCGCAGTTGACCAACACAAATAAAACCATCATCTAGGGTTCAAGGCAGGCACCAGCGTGCTTAAGCCAATTCACAAGGTATTCAGTTTGCGGGCGTTCGGCCAAGAGCCAAAGTCGATCTGATTCGTGGCGGACAAGCGTGATCGAGATGTCGACTAAGCGAGCTTGGGTAGATGTTCCCGGCAAACCAGGCAGAGAGCGACTGTCGACCAATCGGCGCAAAAGATCATCCAGTTGTTGTCCTTGTAACTCCAAGGCGAGAACACCATCCGTCTGATTGACTGCGCAGGCTAGCGATGTGCCCATCATGGCAGCCACTGCCGCGTCAGTATGGTTGCGGTGAGTGGCTAGCAAGATCACTTCGCTGGGGCTGCGCCAAAGTGCCCATGGATTCTGACCAAGCACCTGCCCTGGGTTGGGTGCAGCAGAAATTCCAACGGCTCGCAAAGCTGTCACAAGCGTATCGGCTGCCTCTGGTAAATGCCGCAACGCAACCACCACCAGTGTCTCAATTTTGCGCACGGACACGGGGCCCGCATTGAAGTCAGTCGCGGCCATTTAGGCGCTCTCCTTGCGGGTCGAAAAAGGGTGTGGCCACCACCTGAGCATCGATGGCCTTACCCAGATGATGCACGGTGATGATCTCACCAACACGGGCGCGCCCCCTTTGCAGCATGGCCAGCGCCACGGGGTGTCCAAGGTTTGGGCTAGGGTGACTGCTGGTCACGAAGCCATCGATAAGGCCCGGCGGGCCTGGCGGTGCCACGACATGCGCTCCGACTGGTAAAAGCGTCTTCCGGTCCACTGGTATCAGGCCGACCAACTGCATGCGGGATGCATCCAAAGATGCCGGCCTAAGGAGCGAGCGGCGTCCAACAAAATTGGCAGCTTTCTTTGCGATGCCACGGTCCATTCCGATGTCTCCTGGCAATGTCGTGCCGTCAGTGTCGCCTCCCACGTGCAGAAAACCTTTTTCGGTGCGCATCACCATCAAGGCTTCAATGCCGTATGGCACCACGCCAAGGTCATGCCCGAGATCCCAAAGACGATCGATGAGCGACGAGGTTTCTTGTGCAGGCAGATTGATCTCGTAACCGAGCTCACCGTTGAAGCTGGCGCGCAAGACACGCATGCGGGTACCAGCGTGATCGATATCGCGAATCGTCATGTGTTTCATTGCACCGGGTGCAAGCGTTGCGTCGAAGCCCGCCCTCTCAAGCAACGCCCAAGCCTTAGGGCCGCTGACAGTGACGTTACCCCAAGCAGAAGTGACTGGCGTCACCAGCACACGGTGGTTTACGTATTCGCACTGCAGCCACTCCTCGAAGGCCAACACCACGCGCTCTACACCGCCCGATGTGGTGTTCACCCAGAAGTGGTCCGGTGCCAGTCGCGCAACGATACCGTCGTCGAACACCACGCCGTTCTCGTTGATCAAGATACCGTAGCGCGCGCCACCCACTGGCAGAGTCGACATGGTGCCGACGTACATCAAATCTAGGAAGTCAGCAGCATCTGGACCGAAGACTTCAATTTTGCCAAGCGGCGATCCCTCGAACAGCCCTACTGTTTGCCGCACCTGAAAGGCTTCGCGCTGCGCGGCTTGCTCTAGGCTTTCACCTTGGATTGGATACGCCGCGGGGCGAAGCCAACCACCAAAGTCTTCGAACAGTCCTCCCCGCTCGGTATGCCAGTCATGTCCCGGCATGCGCTTGAGTGGCTTGAAGCGCTCGCCGCTACGCCCACCAGCAATGGTGTTGATGGTCACTGGCTTAAACGGTGGGCGGAACTTGGTTGTGCCAACTTGGGGCGGCGTGCGCTGCGTGAGTGCACCCATCAGAACAATTGCATTGACATTGCTCGTCTTGCCTTGGTCGGTGGCCATGCCCATGGTGGTGTAGCGCTTGAGGTGTTCAACCGATCGAAAATTCTCTTGCGCGGCTAATGCCACGTCGCTGGCGGCAACATCGTTTTGCAAATCGATGAAGATCTTTCCAGGAATTTGACCCAGAGCTGAAAGAGCGACGGGCGTGGGTCGGTTATCGGCAGGTACCCAACCAACATCGAGCTTGCCAGCACAGGCCCCAACTACGGTGATGCCAGGCAAGTCTTTGCTCGGTGCGAACATTGAGGACCTCTCGTCCCATTGCAAACTTCCGCCGGCCATTGAATATAGATTCACTGCCGGTGTCCAGCCACCGGCAACCGCGATGCAATCGACGAGGATCTCTTGGCGATGAAGACCGTCATGGCTGATGACCGTGACGCCAGTCACCTCTTGGCCTCCCTTAACAGAGACGATAGCGCTTGAGCGATAAACCGGCACACCCGTTGGCGCTTGTGCAGCAGTTTCATCTCGGTGATCGATGATGGCGGCCACCTCAATACCGGCCGCCATTAAAGAATGAGCTACGCCATAGGCGCTGTCACAAGCGGCTGTCAACAGCACCCGCCGCCCGCATGCGACGCCGTACAGCTCAGCATAGCGCTGTACCGCACTGGCCAACATCACGCCCGGTCGATCGTTGTCCGGGAACAGCATGGGCCGTTCAAAAGCGCCACAGGCCAGAACAATTTGTGCAACACGCATCTTCCAAAGACGCTCGCGGGTTTGGCCGTTTTCGTCCAAAACCTGAACAGCAGAAACGAATTGATGGTCATAAAGACCAATGACTGTGCAAGCTGTCACCACACGCACACCAGCCTTCTCAATCTGCCCCGCGAGTGTCGCTATTTGAGTACGAGCTGCTTCACCCTGCGCGGCGGTCCAGCCACCAAGTTGTGACTGCCCTTCCATCAGCAATACATCATGACCAGCATCTGCGGCATCGAGTGCTGCCTGCATCCCAGCCACGCCACCACCCACCACCAAGGTGTGAGCGTTCATCGAGAGTTCGTCGTAGCGATCAGGATCGGAGCCGCTATGCGGGTCAGCGGCATGACCGAGGCCGGCCGCGCGGCGAATGGCCGGCTCGAACAAGCGCCAAGCTGGCCACATGAAAGTCTTGTAATAGAAACCTGCTGGCAACAACCCTGCGAAGTAGTTATTGATCGACAAAATATCAAACTTCAAACTCGGCCAGACATTGCCAGGACGCGCTACCAGCCCCTCGTACAAGTTGATGTCAGTGGCTCGCGTATTAGGTGTGCGCCGAGCGTCGTCGCCAATTTCGAATAAGCCGTTAGGCTCCTCAATGCCGCAAGAAAAAATACCACGGGGTCTGTGCAACTTGAAGCTGCGGGCCACATGCATCGAACCGGTAGCCAACAGCGCAGAGGCTAGCGTATCGCCAGAGTAGCCTTGGAGTGCTCGTCCGTCAAAATTGAAGTTCAACTTTTGGGAGCGATCAATCCAAGCGCCGGCCAGACCAGGCAAACGATAAGCGCTCATGGTTCACTCCTCGGTGCCGGCTCGGTGATGCCATAGACCGCATCCACTTCGTGGCTCACGGTGTTGCGACGAACGTTGAACCATTGGCCGCAACCGAAGGTGTGACGCCATCGCTCGGCATGCGAACCCTTGGGATTCTCGCGAAAGAAAAGATAGCGACCCCAAGTGGCATCGTCGCAGTCAAGTTGGGGGCGCGAAATAGCGGTGGTGCCACCACAGTGGAACTCATTGGCAGCACGCGGGCCACACCAGGGACATTGAATTTGCATCATGGATAAATTTTCCTGCGCGCCTCAGTGAGCAATACCTGCAGCGGCAGCTTCGTCAATCAGCCTGCCGGAGTGAAAGCGATCTAATTGGAAGGGCTCGGCAAGTTCGTGATGTCGACCTGTTGCCAACCAATGCGCGAGAGTCCACCCACCCACTGGTATGGCCTTGAAACCTCCTGTGCCCCAGCCGCAATTGATTGCCAGCCCAGGAACCGACGTAGGGCCAATGATGGGGCTAGAGTCGGCTACGACATCGACAATGCCCGCCCATTGCCGCAACAAGCGAAGCCTTCCTAAGCTTGGAAACATCTCGGCTGTGGCCGCCACGACTTGCTGCATCAGATCGAAGCTGCCACGCTGTGCATACGATGGGAAGTGGTCGAGTCCACCGCCAATCACCACCTCGCCTTTGTCACTCTGACTCCAGTATGCCGCCAGTGATGGCGACATCGTCACCGTGTTGAGCACCGGCTTCACTGGCTCACTCACCATCGCCTGTAGCGCATAACTTGTGACTGGCAGTTCAGCGCCCGCCATACCCGCTAGAACCGATGAATGCCCAGCCACAGCCAGCGCCACTTTTTCTGCGCGGATTGGACCTCGGGGCGTCTGAACGCCCACCACTCTATCGCCCTGTTTGAGAAAACCCGACACTGGACAGTTTTGCACGATATCAACGCCCAGCGCAGAGGCGGCGCGCGCATAACCCCAAGCAACGGCATCGTGGCGTGCCGATCCGCCACGGCGCTGGATGAAGCCACCCAAGATGGGGAAGCGCGCACTGGCGCTGAAATTCAGCCGCGGCTCAAGCGACTGCACCTCGTGAACATCCAGCAAGTCCGCGTCAATTCCGTTGCAGCGCATCGCATTGGCCCAGCGGCTTTGTGCGTCAAGATCGTGTCGCGAATGTGCAAGCGTCAGCACACCGCGCTGACTCAGCATGATGTTGTAGTTAAGCTCTTGCGACAAGCTCTCATAGAGCTTCAGAGAGAAGTCGTACAGCCGCGCACTTTCAGGGTAGAGGTAGTTGGACCGCACGATGGTGGTGTTACGACCGGTATTGCCACCGCCTATCCAACCGGCTTCCAGAACCGCTACGTTTGTGATGCCGTGATTCTTTGCCAGATAGTAGGCCGTAGCAAGACCATGACCACCGCCTCCCACAATCAACACGTCATAAGCCGGCTTAGGCTCAGCCTCGATCCACGCGGGTGCCCAGTCAGCATGCCCGCGGCGTGCAGCATTTAACAGGTTCCAAAGTGAGTAACTTGTGCGCAGTTTCATGCTCTGTACATTAAGGCTTGTTCGTCAATTTGTCTTCGGCTGGTCGCACACAAACTTAGGAGCGACGCACTTCATAAGTAATCTGCAAGCCTAAATTAACTTGCATCGATTTCAGCTTTTCGTGCCGCCTCTACTGTTCGCAGATATTGTCGCTGCAGCGGCAAGAGAAGCAGCGTTGAAACAATCATTGCAAGGCAGCTGACGCATACCACCGCAATCATCAGTCCGTTCGCCTGGTCTTTCAGCCGATCGGAAACCGCGCCAACCACAACTGGCCCGAGAGAGCCCAGCACAATATTGAAAGTGACCGATATGGACACCATTCGGCCTCTAATCGGAGCAGGTGTCAGGTCTTGGAGTGCTAACGGAAAGAGCATTGTTCCGGCCATCACAATCGTTAGAAAGCAGCCAACGCCAAAAAACAGTTGCATCGGCGTTTCAGCTAAAAGCAGAGCTGCAGCAACCATGCCGCTGAATGCGGCGGATCCTAACAAACACATGGCAGGTAGACGAGGGCCGATGCTAGGCTGCAGCTTGCGGTACCCAACCTGAGCTATTAGGAAGCCCAAAATCGTTGCCACAAGCGTAGCCGCTCCAAAGGTGTTGCCAACCATCAAAGGCGTGGCAGCCATCTGCCGCATCGCAATAACAGGCGCAAAATTCATGACACAACCAATGCCAAAGACTTGTACTGCAATGCCAAAATAAAAACTGGCAAAAGCCAACCGATGACTTCGTAAGAACGGAAGCACCGCGGCGTTATGGCTCGCCTCTGCCCTTCGGCCATCGTTCTTAGATTCAACTGTGCTGTCAAATTTCTGGGCTGGTTGAGAGCGAAGTCTAGGTAGAGTCAAGATCAATGGCAACAGTAGCAAGCCAGGCACCGCGGCAGCCAGCAAAGTTAAACGCCAATTTGAAAGTGACTGCAGCACGTCTGGCAGAAACCCACGCCAACTGTCTACTGCAAAAATCAACCAGCCGCACATTGCCACGACAAGCCCCGAGCCCAAGCGACCAGTCAACAACATAAAGGAATTGGCAAGGTGGCGCTGTTGACCGCGAAACAACTCAGGAATGACCGCCAAAGCGATTGGGACCAAGCCTGCCTCACCAACACCAACAAAGGCGCTGGCAATAAACATCTCTTCGAAGGATCTCGACAAGCCCAATAGAGCCAAGGATGTGCTCCAAATGCCAATCGAAGCGAACAACACTAAGCGCCGATCGTAACGATCGGCCAGCCAGGCAATGGGATAGCCCACGAAAGCTGTGAACAGCGCCACGCTTAATCCCTGCACCATACCGATCTGAAAGTCGCTCAGTAAAAGCTCCTTGCGAATGGGCTCGACCAGCAGGTTGAACAAAGGCCGATCCGCAATTGTGTAAAGAGACAAAAGCATCAACACGATGATCGTCCACCAAGCCGACAAAGGTGCTGAAATTCGATCTTGCGAATCTATTTGCATGGAGTTCCTTAGTTTGGTTTGGTGGCGTTAGCCCCAAAGTTGAGATGAAGGCGGTTCGACGACACCTTGCAAATATTGCATCGCATAGGGGCGGTCTTTTTGCTGTAGTAACGGACCATCCAAATCGACCCAACGTGCTTTCTGTGCAACCAAAAAAGCTGACGCCATACCGAGTGAGGTGCCGCACATGTTGCCCACCATGATGTCAAAGCCGAGAATGCGTGCCTCGTGAGCAAGCGCCAAAGCCTCAGTGAGTCCACCGGTTTTGTCGAGCTTGATATTCACGCCCTGATAGCGGTTCACCAATAATGGCAAGGAATGACGGTCGGTGCAAGATTCGTCGGCAACGATAGGTATGGGTGAGTTCAAGCCATCCAATTCGGCATCACTTCCTCGGGGTATGGGTTGCTCGATGCACTCAACGCCTAAGTCCAGCAAGTCTGGCAAAAGTTTTTGAATCAGCCCGACAGTCCATGATTGATTCGCATCAATAACCAATCTGGCCATTGGTGCTTCCTCGCGCACGGCCCTGATTAAATCTACATGACGAACACCATCGACCTTAATTTTGATCAACGGCGTGGCTGCTAGTTTTCTAGCATGACGACGGGTATCTTCTATGCCTCCAAGGCCAATGGTGCAGGAAGTGGTGAGGGATCGCATGGGCTCTAATCCAGCGGTGGTCCATGCGGGTTTGCAAGAGCGCTTGGCCTGCAGATCCCAGAGAGCGCAGTCTAGCGCGTTGCGCGCGCCGCCCCGCGGCAACCAAGCTTGCACATCCATTGGCGTCGTTGTAGAACGAAGCTTTGTCAGGATTGAATTGAGTTGATCGCTCATAGATTGAGGCGTTTCACCGTCATAGTCAATGCCTGCTGCCTCTGCGCGACCCATGTTGCCGTTTTCGTCAATTAGCTCAAGCAGCAAAAGCGGAAGATCGGTCATCACCTGACCGGCAATTTCGAAAGCTTCATTAAGCTGCCATCTCTCTTGTGTGATGCGAACCTGAAGCGTCATGCCATTAAAGCCTGTGCGATAGGATCTACCCCACCACGCATTGGATCGCACACAGGAAGCTTCAGGCGCGACTGAAGTTCGTTGCGGTAGTCAATCCACTTCGCGTCTGAAAGAGTGGACGAATTGATCGCAATGCCGACACAACGAATTTCTTTGTTGGTCACTTGACCCGCTTCAATATATCGACGAATAGCCTCCTCCAAAGTGGGTAAGGCAATATGCGGGTGGTCCTCAATCGTCTCTCTTGAAGGGTCGTGGCATAGCACGATGGCATCGGGTTGCGTGCCATGGAGCAAAGCCAATGTAACGCCCGCATAGGCAGGATGGAAAAGAGCCCCCTGACCTTCGACCACATCCCAATGGTCAACATCATTGGAAGGCGACAGTGTTTCAGCGACACCCGACATGAAGTCAGCAATGACTGCATCAATCGCAACACCTTCACCCGATATCAGAATGCCAGTTTGCCCAGTGGCACGGAAGCTAGCCTTAACGCCATGTGCTTTCAAAGCACGAGTGATGGCCAAAGCCGTGTACTTCTTGCCAAGGGCGCAATCTGTTCCCACCGTGAGTACACGACGCCCCGAGCGCTTGATACCAGTGCCGATAGGCCAGTCTCGCTCAGCGTGTCGCACGTTAATCAGTCTGACTTGGCTCTGCCGTGCCGCCTCAACCAGTTGCGGGTATCGCTCCAGCCGGGTATGCATGCCACTGACCACATCTAATCCTGCGCGCAGTGCATCAACCAGCGTCGGAATCCAATCATCAGGAATCTGACCGCCTGGCGAAGCTACACCGATGACTATCGATCCAGCTCCGCGTGCTGCTGCCTCAGCCGGAGTCACCTTTGGCAGGTCAAGACTTATTGTTGCCGACGGTAATGCGCACTCTCCAAGGACGTCTTCTGGGCACCAGTCGCGCAGGCCAAAGCCGGTTTTGGCATCCGAGAGCAATGAAACGCCCCCAAGAAACATTAGATAAGGTTTACGAAGTTGATGCATGTTTGGATTGTATTTCATCCAAAATGCACATGCAACTTAAGCCGACTTCATCGGCAGTCGCCTTTAAAAGGCAATCAGACGGGTGGCGTGTTGGCGCTAACGACGATAGCCTCTACATCACCAACATTGCGAAATTTATGCGGCAACCGACTTGAGAACAGATAGCCGTCACCGGGACCCAGCACTCGGACAGACCCACCCACCGTCACCTCAACCTGACCTTGAATCACAACGCCCCCTTCGTCACCCGAGTGACTGTAAGGCGCCTTGGCAGTCTCTGCACCAAGCACATAGCGTTCTAGTAAAACCTGCAGGGGTCTATCTTTGAGGTTGCGCCCTACTTGCTTTAAAGAAATGCCTTCGCCGCCGACTTCTAACAACTCCTCGCTACCAAAAAATACCTGGGTTTCAAGGCTTGTATCAAGTGCAAAGAAATCTGACAGCGTCATGGGCAGGCAATCCAGAATTTTACGCAACGAGCCCACAGAGGGGGAGATGACCTCTCGCTCGATTGCGCCAACGGTTGCGTGAGTGAGGCCAGCTCGGCGGGCCAACTCACGTTGAGAGAGGCCGTGCATATCGCGAAGAAAGCGCAGTCTGGCACCAATGCCAGTTGATGGATCGCCTGCAGAAACCTCGGAAGCCTCGAAAACATCAATTTTGCGACTTCGCCTCGGCGCTTTCGATGCTTTAGTGACTTTCGCGGGCTGGGTCTCTTTGGCTTTTATTCGGCTGCTGTTTTTGATCATGTCGGGGGTGTAAGAATAATGAAGCAGTCTGGTAAATAATTATAGTGAGCTTTCAAAAAACATCGCCCATCAAAAATTGGATAATATAAAGTCCAAATATAGACATCCAAAATGCGCATCAACACCCCCTTTTCCGCAGAACAGGCTCACTCATTGGCGCAGTCCGCCAAGGACTTCAACATGCCTGGTCTGGCCATCGCAGTTATTGCCCCAGGCAAGAAGGCCCTCATGCTTCACGGCGTTACCTCGATTGCAGGGCGCGCTGTCAACGAGCGCTCTTGGTTTTCGATAGCTTCTGTCGGCAAACACTTCACAGCCACCGCCTTGCTTGAATTGGCAATGCGTCAACGAGTCGACCTTAGCAAGCCAATAGGCCATTACCTGACCGATGTCCCTAGGGCGTGGGCAAGTCGCTCCATCCTCTCGCTCTTGAGGCACAGCAGCGGTTTGGCAGAATACCTGTCTGCAGCCCCTGAGGAGCCCATCCCGGCAGATCGTTCGAGCTTTATGGCTCGATATTCGAGTTTGTCACCCGCCTTCAATGAAGGCACAGGTTGGATGTACACCAACACAAATTACATTCTTCTTGGGATGCTGATTGCGCAACTCCACGGCAGCAACTATGCAGACGCCCTTCACAATTTGTTTGGAAAATTTGACTGCGGCGGCGCCACAGTAGCCAGCCCATCATGGGCACGTGAGGCCAACGAAAATGATTTGTCAGCGGCATCAATAGACTTAGAAAGCGCCAAACGTGAAGTCATTGGAGATGGTGATGTATGCCTCACACCAAATGGCGCACTCATTTGGCTTGAACAGCTGGTCGATGGTGGCCTGCTTGATTCGCAACACCATTCGCTAATGCTCACTGCAGGCCCCATAGCGACCGGCAGGCCCTCTGGCTATGGCTGCGGCTGGTTCATTGAACCAATGGACGGAGGAACGATTGCTCATCATGGCGGTCACTTCGACGGCTGGACGGCAATGTCTATCCTTAATCGGTCAAAAGCTAGCGGTGTGATTGCAATGTGCAACCTAGCGCCCGGCAACACACGCGCCATCCGCCACATAGCGCAGACAGCACTTGAAAGCTTTGCGCCTGGATCTACGCCACTTTCTTTGAACGCTATGTCAGACACAGCGCCTGAGTTGACGCAACGCATCCGCACACAACTGCTGCGTGAGCCTAACTCAGCACCCAATTCGGAGTGCCTGGCTGATGAACTGCGCCTTGTAGCAGAGCATGGCAGCACTGTGCGATCTGTTCCAAACCTGTTCGCCGGTGAGCAGCCGATGGGGTTCGATCTGGTACAGCGGCAGTCGCAAGAAACTCATACTTGGCACCGTTACCGCCTGACCTACCCGAATCGAATTGAGCATGTGCTTGTAGGCACATCGCCAGAAGGAAAGATTTTTTGGGCGTGGCCTCTCTAACGCCTCCCATACTCAGTATTTGGATTTAAAACCATCCACCACTGAAATCCATTTCTCAGGGAAATTACCGACCAAAATGGGCGATTCCATCATTGACGGATGAAATACTGTCCATTAAAGTGCCATCAAACAGCACTTTCAGAAAGACCCCAATGAAACATCTAAGCGCTCGCTCCCTCCTTATTTCACCGATCGCGATTGCCATCTTGGCTGCCTTTCCCGCTGTGGCTCAGACCACTGGCGGGTCCGACCCACAGGTGATCACGGTCACTGCCACCAAACGAGATACGCGCATCACCAATGTCCCGCTTGCTGTTTCTGCCATCGGCGAATCCGAAATCCGAGACAGGGGTGCGGTTGACCTGCGCGATCTTCAGTATTCTGTTCCTGGACTTAACATTCAAGAATTAACCCCTGGTGCAAGTCGCATTCAGCTTCGCGGCGTGAATGCTGGTTCGGGAACTGGCCTGCCAATCGTAGGAACTTATATCGACGAAATGGGCGTGACGATCGACCAGCAGCAACGCGACACATTCTTTCCCTTAGTGGACATGTCCCGCATAGAGGTCCTTCGTGGGCCGCAAGGAACGCTCTATGGTGAAGGCTCGCTAGCGGGAACAGTCCGCTACCTAACACGCAACCCAAGCCTCACCAAAACCGACGGCTTCGTGGAGTCAAACTTTTACCGCCAAGCTGAAGGCGGTATGGGCCAACGCATCAGCGGCGCCTTTGGTACACCGCTGGCAGATGGCAAGGTAGGACTTCGCATCGCAGCCGGTAGCGACAAGCTACCAGGCTGGATTGACAATCCACAAATGGGCCTCAAAGATACCAACGAGGGCAAGCGCTTTTTTATCCGACCCAAACTGCTCATCAAGCCTGACGAAAAACTGAGCATTTCACTGTTGGCCATGCACTCACGCTACGAATTCGACAGCGATAATTTTGCAAGCGCAGCCGATCCAAATGTGAGGAAAAAAACCACGCTTTTCCCAGGCAAAGACAACACTGACCTGGCCAACGCGGTCATTACGTACGACTTTGGCCCAGTCACTCTGACCTCATCCACTGGCTACCTTCAGCGAGATTTGTTGTTCACACCCTCACTTGCCGGCGGCGCTATACGTGCCACCTTTGACAGCAACTTTAAACAATGGAACCAGGAAGTGCGGCTGAGCTCCAACGGCAATGGGCCGGTTCAGTACACAGTGGGTGCGTGGGCGCGCGACTATGAGTCACTCATCGATCGCAGCGGTACACTGAATGGCAACCCATTTAGTGCTCTAAGACGAGTAGGCACCGACCCAGTCAACTCGAAATCATCCGCCATTTTCGGAGATACAACTTGGAAGTTCAGCGAAAGAGTCGAACTTAGCGGTGGCGGTCGTTACTACAACGACGAGCGTAGTTTTAGTTCATCGATCCCAGCTAGCCCATCCGGCCCGACTGTGGCAAAGTTCAACGCTTTCAGTCCACGCCTGTCAGGCCGTTATGAATGGGACCGAAACGCTTCAACATATGCCACGATGTCCAAAGGCTTTCGCTCCGGCGGGTTCAATGGAAATGGCAGTACTTACGATCCAGAAACTTTAGTGAATATGGAGATTGGTCACAAAGCTCAGATGAGTAGCGGCCTCTTCTTCGACGGAGCCATTTACTTTGCAGATTACAAAGACCGTCAAGCCCAGGCCGGGACCGAGATCAGCCCCGGGGTGTTTCAGACGACTACAAAGAATGTTGGCAAAGCCTCTGGGCCAGGCGTCGAGGCAGCCGTCACAGCCAAGCTGGTTGCCGGTCTTGATTTAACCGCCACCCTAGGCTGGAATGACATCAAGGCAAAAACCTCGAACGTCGAAGTGCTCAAGGGCGAGGCTTTTGATGGTGTTTCCAAGTTCACTGGTTCACTGTCTCTGAGTCAACGTATGGCGCTCAGCTCAGGTCTCAAGGGCATGTGGCGCTTGGACTACCAGCACGCAGATCCATATAGCTTCATAGCGCGTCAGGGATTACCTAACGGTACAGTTTCGACCATTCAGAACTTCCGCAGTGCAAACCAAGACCTCTTTAATGTGCGCGCTGGTGTTGAAGGCTCTGACTGGAGTGCTACGTTAGAAGTGAAAAATCTGACCAACAAACAACCCATGTTGATACCGAGCACACCCATTGTTCAGTCGGGAGAAGGCGTCTATGCCGCTCCACGCACAGTTGGCATCACACTTCGAAAGTCATTCAGCCAATAATCTGAGAGGTCAGCCTTCCGATCCAATGCCCGTGATACTGCATCACGGGCATTTCAATTTAGAGCCCCCTTACGCAGCCCGAAGGCTCGGCGCGATGAAACCTAGGTAGATCGACTTAAAAAATGTTTGATTTTTTTGAAGAACTTTCTAGCGCTGGAGCGCATCGAATTCTGGCTTTACAAGACAAGGGTTCTGGCTTGCGAGCCTTCATTGCACTGGATGACACGACCCTCGGGCCAGCTTGCGGCGGGATCAGAACACTTGCCTACAACTCTACCGCTGAAGCTTTAACCGATGTCGCAAAACTTGCAAGCGCCATGACACTCAAGTGTGCGATTGCTGGGCTTGATGCCGGCGGAGGAAAAGCAGTTGTCATACTACATCCCGATATGGACCGAGCCGCTGCTTTTCGAAGGCTAGGTGATTTCATCGAAGATCTGGGCGGCCTATTCAGAACTGCAGGCGATCTAGGCACCACTAACGAGGACCTGCTACAAATTGCAGAGCGTACTTCTCACGTCAATACAAGCAGCAATCAATTGAGCACGGCTACTGGTCAGGGCATTGTCAATTGCATCCGCGCGTGTGCTATCGAACGAGGTCTCACGGGACTCTCTGGTCTCCACATAGCAGTACAAGGCTGCGGTCTTATTGGCAACGGGGTAGCTCGCTCCTTGGCCGCGCAAGGCGCGAAAGTTACCGTAGCAGATGTGGATGAGAATAAGGCCAAAATTCTCGCAAACGAAATCGGTGGGAACTGGATCACAGCGGACAAAATATTAACTACAGATGTAGATATTATTTCTCCTTGTGCCGTTGGCGGCGTAGTCACACCGCAAATAGTTAATGACATTCGTGCTTGGGCCATCTGCGGAGGTGCAAACAATCAGTTATCGGATAAAAGTGTGGATGCACTGCTTGCAGCACGTGGAATTGCTTACGTACCTGACTTCCTCGCATCCTCTGGAGCTGTGATTGACGGAATTGCCAGAACGGTGATGAATAGTGATCCAAATGCTTTTATTGCGCGACTAGAGGAAACTGCGCTTTTGATACTGCAACAAGCGCGCAAGGAAGGAAGCGGTACGGATGCAATTGGGCGAGCACTCGCCCTCTCACGCATTAACAAGGTCAATCTCAGGGCCCTTCAAACTCACTAAACCGAGATCTATTGCAGAGTTTCCATTAAGCGCATCAGCAACCTAGTGCGCGGCAAAACGGAACTGATGTACAGCCTCTCTTCCAACGTATGACCTCCATCGCCGTCGACGCCCAGTCCATCAAGCGTAGGGGCGATGGAGGCGGTGTAATTTCCATCACTGCCGCCGCCGGTCTTCAGGTCGATCAGATCGAAGCCGATCTCTGCGGCCAGCCCTTTGGCATGCTCGTATAACGCGGCAATCTCGGGCGTCTTTTCGTACCCTGGCCGGTTGATGCCACCTTCGATCGTCAGCGTGACATCTTGCAGATGGGGTTTGAGGCCGCGAATGCGGCCCACGATTTCTTCGCCAATCTCAGGGTTGGGCATGCGCACGTCCACTTCCACCGACGCCGTGTCTGGCACCACGTTGGTCCTTGTGCCGCCCTTGATCAGGCCCACGCTGACAGTGAGCTCGCGCGCGTAGTCGGTCATCGCCTCCAAGGCCAAGACCTGGTGCGCGATTTCGTGGATGGCGTTGCGACCGAGGTGATGTTCTACCCCGGCATGCGCCGCCAGGCCATGGGCTGTAACCGTAAAGTCGGCGCACCCCTTACGCGCCGTGACAATCTTCCCACCAGAGCGAGCCGGCTCGGTAACAAGCACGAACTTGGCACGCCGGGCCTCCCGCTCTATGAATTCACGAGAGGTGAGACTGCCCATCTCTTCATCGCTGACCATCAGGTGTCGGATCGGCAGATGCGTTCGCCGACCTTCTAGCGCGATCTGGCGCAGTGCAGCCATGGCAATGTAGGTGCCGCCCTTCATGTCCTCAGCGCCTGGGCCATACAAGCGATCGCCCTCGATACGGATTGGATTGGTACTCGCCAAAGTCCCAATTGGATGAACTGTATCGATGTGGCTTAAAAGCAAAATCCCAGAACCATCAGCAGCCTCAGGCGGACAATGGCGATCGTCGGTAACAAGCAAGTGATCACCAAAGCCGTCGCGGCCTGGGATGCGTTCTACGCGAGCGCCGAATGACTCATAGTCGCTTTGCACCTGCGAGGCCATGCGTGCCATACCTTCGGGGCTATCAGAAGGGCTTTCAATAGCAATCCACCGCTGAATGCCTACAAGCATTTCGTCAAGGTCAAGCTTTGTATCCATCATTTCTCCGATGTTCAATACCATTAAGTAAAAAGGCGCAACAGATTGCCACCCAGCAGCAACGCTAGGCTCTCCTCGTTGTAGCCCCAACTTTGAAGGATGGCCACCACCTCAGTCAGTTGTTCAGGTTCGAGCATAGCGACAGGCGTTTGATAACCCAATTCTGGCGGGAACATGTGCGCCATGGCGGCCAGTCCGGCATTCATCTCGTCAACATCGAAAACATGGTCAAGGGCTAAGCTCACGTGTGACGGGCCAACCAACTGCACGACATGATCCACGTGCCTCGCATACAACTCTGGTGTAGCCACGTTATTGCCAAGAAATGCGCCAAAGCCATTGATGCCCACTACACCCCCAGTCTGCGCGCAAGCCCTGATAAGCTCATCAGGAATGTTGCGCGGGTGCAGGCGCAACGCGCTGGGGTTACTGTGCGAGAAAATCACTGGTCGCTGCGCCATCGCTAAAACGTCACGCGCGGTGCGGTGGCCTGTGTGGCTAAGGCAAACCCAAAGTCCCAAACGCTCCATCTCCCGAACCACGTCGCGGCCAAAGCTGGTAAGCCCAGCGTCCTCCTGTTGACATCCACCACCAACACGATTGCCAATGTTATAGGCCAATAGCATCCATCGCACGCCAAGTTTTTGGTATGTTTCCAACAAACTTATCTGATCGCCAATAGCGTTTGAGCCTTCAATGTCGAAGCCCACTGCCAATCGACCGGTGGCGCGCGCAACGGTCAAGTCTTCTGGTTTGCTTAGCAACAAGTACTGATCTGGTCGGTCCAGCAGCCAACGCCTGAAGCTTGCAATCGTCCGCAAGTGGTCCTCTACGCCTTGATCACCAAAGCCGATGTTCAGCGTTACGGCGTTCACACCGGATTCTCGATAGCGCTGCAACTGCGGCAGGAAGGACGTGTCGTGTGGCCGTGCTACCGGCATGCAGCCGTGGTTATCCCAAACCAAGTGTCTCGACATCAGTGCGCGAGCTGCAGCAAGTTCAGCCATTAAAACTCCCCCAGGCACTTAGCTGTCGACGCAGCGCATCATCGGAAAGCGACTCTCCTGTTGCATAGCTCAGCGCTTCATCCAAGTCACGGCGTGCGCCCTGCTCCCAAACGCGTGGGCGTAGCCAGTCGGCAACACAATGCCAGTTGCCGCTACGTACAAGTTCTTCTAAATCAGGCGTGTCGCGCTTCACGGCTTGCATCAGTTGCGCAGCAGCCATTGCACCTAGCAGATAGGATGGAAAATATCCAAACATACCTTGCACCCAATGCATGTCCTGCAACGGGCCTTCTATAAAAGTTTCGCTTGGATTGAGTCCCAATAATTGCTTGACTTGCTCAGCCCAAAGCACAGGCACGTCTTCCACCTCGATATCACCATTGACCAGCGCACACTCAATGCGATGTCGCAAAACGATATGCAGTGGGTAGCTGAGTGCATCAGCCTGAACACGCACAAGCCCAGGGCGTACGCGATGTGTAAGCTGCCACAGGTTGATTGGATCGAAAGCGGGTTGGTTGCCGAATCGCTCGCACAACATAGGAGACATAGCCTTCCAGAAAGCGGGCATTGAAGCTAGCTGACGCTCGAAGGTCAGTGCCTGCGCCTCGTGCAAAGAAGCCGAGTGCGGTCCAGCCAATGGCTGGCCCAACCAGTGTCGCGGTAAATGCTGTTGATAACCCGCGTGTCCTGCCTCGTGCAACACGCCCATGAGTGCGGGCAGCAGACTTGTCGTGACAAAACGTGTGGCCAGACGAACATCCTCTGGCACACCACCCGTGAATGGGTGTTGGCAAGCATCTAGGCGCCCCCGGCCAAAGTCAAAGCCGAGGCGAGAAAGTAGGTCTTGGCACAAAGCCTGTTGCTCGGTGGTCGCGAACGGCCCGGTGGGAACCAGCGGTTCAGCGCCCTGCAACTGACGCGCTCGCGCCACCAAAGGTGGCAACCACAGAGTCACTTGCTCAATCAAAGGCTCTAACCTCGCCTGCCGAAGACCTGGCTCCACTCCCTCATACAACGCATCCATCGCTGAAAGACCAAGGTGTTGACCAATACGCTCCGCCTGCTCCCGAACGACACTCACCAAAGGTCGCCATGCATTTGCAAAAGTTGTCCAGTTATTGTCCTCACGCGCAAGACCCCAAGCCTGAGCTGCGGCACCCCTGGTCACTTCAAAGCGGCCCGCCAATGAAGGCGGAACCGCCTCCTTCAAGGTTAATGCGCGCTGCATAAGCGCCACGTTTAAACGCGCATCGTCATTCAGCGGTTCACTGTTTGCAGCGAGAAGATAATCTTTGAGATTCGCATTTTCCTGCTGCTGGCGAAGCAACACCGCTAACGCACCCTGCGCCCTGGCCCGAGCTGCAGCTGCTTGAGCCGGCATGCCAGTTAAGCGATCCCAACTAGCCAGTGCCTGCAAATGCTCCAGATCGTGCTGAGTCTGGTGGTGCGCAACCAGAGCGTCGTAAGCTGGCGTATCCGACATTGTCGTCACCCGTTGCGAAGTGCAAAACGGATTCCGCGGGCAATGCCGGCGGGTGGCACCATGTTGTGATCATCGTCAGCGTGCACCACAGTCTGAACCACAAAACCGGGCCGTTGTTCTGCTTCGAGACGCGCGCCCAGCTCTTCAGCATTTGGGACCATCCGGCAGTAATCGGTCATCTCCTGGAAAGACTCACGGCTGGCGGGAAGCTTATCGGAACCAACGGCGGGAACGCGCAAAGTCGACTCAAGCCCACCGACAGACACCAGCACGCGCGCATTGACAGCGCCGGCACGTACTTTATCGATAAAAGCTGCTTCGTATGACAGCACTTCACGGTCGTTGAACCAGATCGAGGGAGCGATTGCCACAAAATGCTGAAACGAATCAGTACGTCGAAACAACGCATGCAATGTCGTGAGTCCGCCAAGGGAGTGACCCATAAGGGTCTGATCTTGCAGGTCTGTCGCAACGACCTCAGCAACACGTGGTTTGATCTCTTCGTCAATCATTCGCAAGTAGTCATCCAACTTACCGTAACCATTGACCGCAGGTGGCATCTTGCTGAACCAAGGTGTATTGGCCATGGACTCAGACAGTGGCAAGGTCAGGTCGTCCATCCTCAAAGTCAGCGCCTCTGAAATAAGATCAGTCTGGTAGCCGATGCCAACGATCACCGCATCGCGCACGTCTGGCCAACAAGCCTGAATGCGCATCGTGTCAACAGTGATGCCAAAGTGCAGATTGCCGTCGATCAGGTAGACCACAGGGTAGCCTTGTGGCGGAGCTGGCTTGCCTGGCACCGACACCAACAAGCGATAGTTACGGTCGCGAATGGTCGAGCGAAAATCAATGCGCAGCGCGTTCAAAGCCATTTCACGAGATGTTGGATTCGTTAACTTATTTGACATGGCCATGTTCCAAATTCAAAGTGACACAGTGAAATATAAAGATTTTGGAAATTATATTATCCATTTAAGGATTGAATTAACCAAATAATACGTAATTTCCGTATTATTTGGACATTATTCTATTCTCGTGTCGATCAAGATAAAACAGTCATTCAACCCCATCTGGCCTTCTGGCCACCCCTATCCGCCAAGATTTGGTCAGCTCATCAAGAAGGCAAGGTTTACAGCTTTCGGTTTAGCGCACCAGACCCCTGCATCGCCAATGCAGGGAGCAGCTCGAAAATGCCTACGGCCCTTCTAAAAATCGCTTCAATTCCGGGGACATTTCATAGTTAGACCGATACCCAGACCTAGACTTTGGCGAAAGCTCTAATTCCTTCATGATCTGTACTATGCGATTTAATGCCTTGTCCGCAATCGTCATATGGGGATTTGGCCCAACTGTCACCCCGTTATTAAAATTAATTACTAAACCCGAAATTTTTAGCTCCTTGACACTCGATACATAGATGTCAATCTGTGAGGCAAGCATCCCAACTAGTTGCATGTCTGCCATATCTAAAACGCCATTTTTCTTAAACAAATAGCTTTTAGTTTTTTCAAGGAAATCGTCCCGATTCCACGAGTCAGGTTCGTCTAGCCATGTCGGCATCAATGATTCATCTGCCTCAACGGTTCGTGACATTTTTGATTCTTTAATGATGTTCAAATTAGATGGCAGCTTTGAAGAAGTCAAATTCATAACCTCCCCCCTTTCAAAATATTCGTTCACAGGAATTTGGTTCACTGCTTGATATTTTTATTTTTAAGATTAATTAAGTTCTTTAACATTTGCTGCAGGCCGCTTTTTGTTTGATGCATATGGCTATATATATCTGGTTTCCCTCTAAGGTAGTAAGTCACTTGGAACTTAAAGAAACTACAGCATCCTTAGAGGGATTAATCTAATGACTCACTACAATTTCAAGAGGAGCAATTGGGTCTTCTTTTGTTCCATTTGGCGGAATAAGAGATGGATTTTTATAGACATCTTTTTTATACGCGCCCTTTACGAAACCTTTAGAAGCACCAACGTCATAATCTTGAGATTGGCATTCCCCCAATTCACTAGACACTTTTCATAGCGCAGTTTGACGCTGCCGCTCGAACTCATGGGGGCTGAGTTGATCGAGATGCTTGTGGCGTCGAACTCGATTGTAGAAACCCTCGATGTAATCGAAGATTTCTGACTTGGCTTCGGCCCTTGTTTGGTAAATCCGCTTCTTGATTTGTTCGCTCTTCAAGTTACTGAAGAACGATTCAGCCACCGCGTTATCCCAGCAGTTACCCCGACGACTCATGCTCGGGCTCAGTCGGTTG
>ENA-ORFA01000289-ORFA01000289.1-marine-metagenome-genome-assembly--contig:-NODE-289-length-21952-cov-10.390811_pt1 | contig 21952 bp, 19 predicted proteins | sample MGYA00248621_ERZ508587 | MGnify/ENA primary metagenome ERZ508587 (study PRJEB26250, sample SAMN06266239) | marine metagenome | isolation source: Columbia River Estuary | place: USA:Columbia River... | reverse complement strand
TCACAAGCTCGCTCTAGGTTAGAGGCGCCAAAGACCTTGGGTGTCGGTGATCTTTGGCAGGTCAAAAAATAGCGTAGTAATTTGTACTTGGTTAACCACCGCTACGAATACTAGACTGTGATATTGAAATGCTCTAACCCACGTTCGGTCCAATGCACACCATGACGTTCTTCGACCTTGAAATTCAAGATATGCCGAAGTCTATATCTTATTCAAAGATAAAACAGCAAACTGACAGGGTCAATCACTCAAGATGAACCAAAGCCCTGGGGGGTGAGCTGGTTTACGCGGATTTACCGGGTACTTGAGCCTTGGCGCTACCCAAGTGAACTCCGCCGTCAAGCAACAACAGTTCGCCGGTCACGGTGCGAGCGCCTGTGGTCAGCCAAACGATGGCTTCGGCCACATCTTCGGGTGAACAGGCACGCTCCAAGGGTGCGATGGACTCGGCCATGGCTTTGACTTTTTCGAATCCAGCTTGACCCAATCCATCGACAAACCAGCGCGATGTAATCAGGCCTGGGCAAACCGCGTTCACTCTGATATCTGGCGCTAATGCACGTGCGAGGTAGAGTGTCATGGAATTTAATGCACCTTTGGACGCGATATACGGCACTGAAGATCCTATGCCAAGCGAACCGGCGATTGAGGACACGTTGACCACAGAGCCTTTTTGTATTTTGAGGTGTGGTGCACAAGCCCGAACCATCTGAAAAGCCCCCACCGTGTTGACCGCGTAAATGCGTGAAAAGGTGTCCATGTCCAGAACATCCCAGTTGGCGGCCCCGGTGAAGGTGCTGATCCCTGCGTTGTTCACAAGTGCATCAATCCGGCCCCATTGATCGACGGCAGCTTGTGTCAAAGCCTTGCAGTCGGCATCCTGCGAGACATCGCCTTGCATCAACAAGGTGTCAGCGCCTGCGGCTTGGCAGTCCGCCTGCGATGCTTGGGCCTCTGTCTCACTGCGTGAGTAGTTGATCAAGACGTTGTAGCCTTGCTGGGAAAGTAGAAGTGCGGTCGCTGCACCGACGCCAGTACCAGAACCGGTGATGATGGCTACTTTGCGTTCAGTCATGGTGATTCCTTGGTTTGATTGGTTTGAAAAATTAAAAAATCTTTAGATTTTTGTCTTCTGAACGATAGTTTTAGGATCGAGCATTTGATTGACAAGGTATTGAAAAGCTAAAAAAACAGGTATCACACCTGCCGCAATTAAAAAGACCATCTGGAATCCTTGAATAAACTCTGAATTCGCAATTGATAACAATTCTTTTGATGTTGATAAAAATTGGTCAAGGATCCAAAGCCAAACCAGTGAGCCAATTGCAACTCCCACAGTGCGTGTCATCACAGTTATTCCCCCAGCAATTCCGCGTGCCTGCAAAGGCAGTGATTTGATAACAATATCAGAGTAAGCAACTTGGAATAAGCCCAGACCAAAACCTTGAATGATGACGGCTAAAAAAATAAAGTCTAAATTCGTATTGGTGGAGCAAAGCGCAATGAAAAATAAACTGATGGCTGTTAGCCATGCACCAATGTTTGCAATAAGGTTTGTTGATAATTTAATTGCAAGTTGGTCAACACTCCATGAGCCAAAAAGAGTACCTAGCGCCCACGTGCTTAACAGAAAGCCAATTTTTTCTATGCCCCATAGTTCTATATTTGTTAAGTAGTAAGGTATCAGCAGTGGAAGAGAAAAGGTGGAGAATTGAATCACAGCGCTAAGCGCATTCACCCCAATAAAACGATGATCTTTTTTAAACTTTTGAACCATCAGTTGAAAAGATAGTTGATCAGAAGCAGAAATACTTAGTGATCGATCTGGCGCTGGAATTTTTTCTTTGATGATTAATATTTGTAGCAGCAGCAAAGACAATATGGCAATTGGAACTCGAAACCAAAAAACACCTGGCCAATCTACCCATGCAATCAAAAAACCGCCGATGAGCGGTGCAATCACTCCCGCTGTTGCAGCCATACTGCCGTAAATTGACAGTGCTTTTGTGCGCTTAGATTCGGCATATAGAAATGTCAGAATTGCTGGTGCGCAAGACAAAAGAATAGCGGCTGAAATACCTTGCAGGATGCGCGCCGCGATAAGTAAATGATAGCTCGGCGCAACAGCACACATCGATAACGCAAAAATAGCAAGCACCAGACCTGCTCGAAAAATGTGCAAGTGACCCAGACGATCCCCTAAAGCTCCAAAACCAATTACCAAGAGGCCGTAGGTGAGCACGTAGGAAAAAGGAATCCAACGAATGCTTTGTGTTGGAAGAGAGAAGGCATTGGTTATCGCTGGGAATGCGACGTTGACTGAGAAGTCTAGAGGTACTAGAGAAACTCCAAGTCCAATGACAAATACAGCGAAATTATTCAAAAGGTTCTCATAGCGGAATCCTTGGCCAGTAGTTGACCTCCATTCAATGTACGTAGATTTTTAAGCTATGCAACATGGGAATTCCCTTGGTCCGTTCTAGGCAAAAACCCGAGTGTTTTTTTGGGTAATTAAGGTAAGATTTTGTAAAAGCTAATTAATAAAACAACCTATCGTCACCCAAATTCGACAAAAAGTAAGGAAATCCTCATGGCAAAGTTGACCATCAATGGAAGAGCGCGCACCGTAGACGTAGACCCAAGCACCCCATTGCTTTGGGTCATCCGTGAGCAAATTGGTTTGACTGGAACCAAGTACGGTTGCGGTATTGCGCAATGTGGTTCGTGTACCGTTTTGATCGATGGTGCTGCTGTGCGTTCTTGTGTATTGCCGGTAAGCGCTGTTGCGGGCAGAAAAGTCGAGACGGTTGAGAGTCTCTCTGTAGGCGGCAAGTTAAGCAAAATCCAAAAAGCTTGGGTCGACAAACAGGCGCCACAGTGCGGCTACTGTCAAAACGGCATGGTCATGGCTGCCACCGCTCTTTTGCGGCAGAACCCTAAACCCACTGATGCAGATATCGATGCCGCAATCACGAACATTTGCCGTTGCGGCACATTCCAAGAAGTGCGTGCCGCAATCCATGCTGCAGCAAAGGCTTGAGGAGAAAACCATGAACGCACCTGTACCTAATTTATCCCGTCGCAACTTCATTGTGGGCTCATCTGCTGTGACAGCGGGCCTCGCCATTGGCTTAGATTTGCCGGGCTTTATCAGCACGGCTAACGCCACCACAGCAAGCAACGCCAGCGCCGCAGAAATAGGCGTTTGGGTTGTGATTCAGCCAAACGATACTGTTGTGATTCGTGTCGTTCGTTCGGAAATGGGCCAGGGCACCATTACCGGTTTAGCCCAATTGGTAGCCGAGGAGCTCGAGTGCAATTGGAGCAAAGTGACGGTCGACTACCCCACACCCGGTGAGAGTCTGAAGCGCAAAGGCGTTTGGGGATCCTTCTCGACCGGAGGTAGCCGTGGTATTCGGACATCGGAAGATTACGTCCGCAAAGGCGGCGCTGCAGCGCGCCTCATGTTAATTGAGGCCGCTGCCAATCAGTGGGGTGTAGCTCCTGGCGAATGTTTGGCGTCAAACAGCATCATCACTCACCAAGCCAGCGGACGGACAGTCAGCTTTGGTAAGGTTGCCGCTGCGGCCGCCAAGTTGCCGGTACCTGATGCAAAAGGAATTCAACTCAAAGATCCCAAGCGCTGGAAAGTCATCGGCAAGCCAGTGGATCGCCTCGATAGCTTGGCCGACAAAGTAACGGGCAAACAGGTTTATGCCATTGATTTGAAGATGCCAGGCATGCTGAATGCCACGATCAAGGAGTGCCCAGTTTTTGGCGGCAAATTAAAAAGTTTTGATGCCAGTAAAGTCAACGGCATGAAGGGCGTCAAGAAGGTTGTCCAAGTTGGCGATACTGCAGTTGCGGTAGTTGCCGACACCTTCTGGCAGGCCAAGATGGCGATGGATCAGTTGCCGATTGTTTGGGATGAAGGCTCTAACGCATCGGTGCAGCAGGCTGATATTTTGAAACGCCTGGAAGAGGGCCTGAAGGCAGACCAAGCCTTTGTGGGCAATGCCAATGGTGACTTTAAAACGGCCGCATCCACTGCTGCTAAAACGATTGAGTCGCAGTTTTTCTATCCTTTCTTGAACCATGCACCTCTAGAGCCCATGAATGCAACGGCCGTCTGGAATCAAGACAGTTGCCGCGCCTGGGTTCCAACCCAAGATGGCGAAGCCTCTTTGGCCGCAGTCATTGCAGCATCAGGACTGACCGCTGACAAGTGCGATGTGATCAAGGTTAATTTGGGTGGTGGCTTTGGTCGTCGCGGCGCATTCCAGGACTACACCACGCAGGTGGTCAATATCGCTAAGCAAATGCCAGGCACGCCAATCAAGTTAATCTGGACGCGTGAAGAGGACATGACGCAGGGCCGTTATCACCCGATCATGATGTGCAAGATGACGGGTAGCTTTGATGACAAGAAAAATTTGACTGGCGTGCATATGCGTTTGTCGGGGCAATCGATTTTGGCTTCAGTGCGTCCTGCCATCGTGGCGCAAAACAAAGGCATGGATCCATTGGTGTTCCAGGGTGTGGCCAAAGGCGGTGAGCATGGCATTGGTTATGACTTCCCGAACTTGATGATTGACCATGCCATGCGCAATACCCACGTACCGCCTGGCTTCTGGCGGGGAGTCAACGTTAACCAAAATGCGGTCTTCATGGAGTGCTTCATGGATGAACTCGCAGAGTATGCTGGCGTTGATGCCTGGGAATTTAGGCGCAAGTATTCTGCAAACCACCCCCGTACCCTGGCAGTACTGAATGCCGTTGCAGAGCGGATTGGTTGGAGCAAGCCAGCCCCTGCTGGTGTGTTTCGCGGCATTGCGCAACAAAGCTCCTTTGGAAGTTGGGTTGCTGCAGCCTGCGAGCTTTCTGTGACCGATGGCAATAAGATCAAGATTCATCGAATCGTGGCGGCAACCGATCCAGGGTATGCGGTCAACCCAGCACAAATTCAGCGCCAAGTATCGGGCTCATTTGTGTATGGCTTATCTGCCTTGTTTGAGGAGGAGTGCACTGTCAAGAATGGTCGAATTGAGCAAACTAATTTCGACACTTTTGGTTCAATCCGCTTAAAACAAATGCCACCCGTAGAGACCATCATTATTGAGGGCGGGGGCAAAGACTGGGGCGGAATTGGCGAGCCTACTATTTCTGTAGCGGCACCGGCCGTATTAAATGCTTTCTACAGAGCGACTGGTAAGCGTGTGCGAACGATACCTCTGAAGAACAGCGGCATTACGCTGATCTAAGGTATGCGATATGGCGTTGTGCTAGCGATCAGTTCGCTGCTGACGCTTCCCATTCCAGTCACCAAACGGGCTTGTGTATTGATTGACAATCCAAAGACCATGAACCAGCGCCGCCAATTGATTGTTTCTTTGACTGCTTTATCCCTTTGTCCGTGGGAAAGCGCAAGTGCGATGCCCAGCGAGGCCATGCAGGCAATGCAAGCCATTGTGGGCAAGAGCCCCGTTAATACTGGCCGTGTTTACTTTGAACTGCCACCCCTGGTAGAGAGCGGTAATTTAGTAGCCGTCAAATTTTCAGTTGACAGTCCAATGACGCCAACCAATTACGTGCGTGCCATCCATGTGATTTCCGAGGCCAATCCGTCGCCCAATGTTGTGAGCTGCTATTTCACACCCCTATCGGGCAAGGCGGAAGCGAGTACCCGAATTCGCTTGGCTGATTCACAACGGGTGTGGGCTTTGGCACAAATGAGCGATGGCTCATTTTGGCGAACCAGCGTCGATACAGTCATCACCCTTTCTGCATGCACGGATACGGTATGAGTCGATCTTCAAGGGCTATAGTCACCATGCCTAAAACGGCAAAAAAGGGTGAAGTGTTTTCAATCCGCGTGATGGTTCAACACGATATGGAGTCTGGCTTTCGGCACAACGAGCTAGGTGTCCGAGTGCCACGCGATATTATTCGAAGTTTTGTTTGCACCTACAACGGCAATGAAGTCTTCAAAGCCGATTTACATTCGGGGGTTGGCTCAAACCCCCTTTTTATCTTCTATGCCAAAGCGGACCAATCGGGCACTTTTGAATTCAAGTGGCAAGGCGATAACAATTACCTCACAACAGTCAATCAAGCCATCACTGTTTCATGATCAAAGAGCAATGGGTCCGGCTTGATGTGCTGTTCTATTTTTTTGGTCGCAGTAGCTTCAAGAATTACTTAATTTCCCAAACAGAAACCGTGCCACTCACTTCATGACCAGCAATCAGCAAAGCCTTGCCAGTAGGGCTTTGTGATGCAGGTACAAAAGTCAAACCCTCAGGTGAAATGTCACCGTTGGTCAAATCAGTTGTGTTTTGTAACCACTGAACAAACTTGGGTGCTGCTGGGTTTGTCAGGTCGTACATCAAAATAGCACTGGATCTCTCAAGGGCAACAAAGGCATAGGTCTTTTGATTGACCTGACCCACCACAACGCTTTCAGGCTCAGGGCCTTTGTTGTCTAAGCGTCCCAGAACTTGATCTTTGCTTAACAAAGCGCTGGGCATGGTGATGTAAGACAAGGTTTCTAAATCGTTGCCTGAGTCATAGACCTGTGCGCCTGTGCTTGCGTTGTAAATTGAGAACGAGCGGCCGCCCAAGGCGTACAACTTGTCATATTGGCCACTGCTGTTTTTTCCCATGGTTGAAAACACTGTCAGACGTCCAAGTTCCGTGTCTTTTTTCAGGTCTGCTGCATTAGGAAATGCGCTGCTGCTAAGGACCATGCTGCTGTGTCCAACACGTTGTGTTTCTTTTTGACCTGTTGCCAGAAAATCATCACGGTCATCGCCTTCGTTGGCCGTAATGATGTAGGTGGTGCCATTGGCACTGAATGTGGCAATGCCATCAGGCATGTAGATGCCAAACAAGTTGGCATAGGGTTTTAAGGCAAAGGGCGCTGTAGCAGAAACTTTGTCAGAAGCCGCAAGAGAATTTGTCGCCAAGCCATGGTTTTTGTAACCCATTGGCATGATGCGGTCGATGCGATTGGTAGCCAAGTTCACAACTGCTACTGCATTGTTTTCTTGCAGGGTCACAAAAGCTTGTGAATTGTCTGCACTGACGGTGACGTATTCTGGCTCCATGTCTTGGGCCACTGTGGCGCCTGGGCGGCCAATGCGAACATCGGCTGGCAATTCGCTTGCACGACTTGCGCCTACATTGAATGCAGAAAAGTCGAGCGTTGTGGCGGTGTCAGCAGGTACACCATTTGCAACTGCAATGATAGAAATGCTGCCAACAGGATCAATGCCATCGGTTGCAAAGTTGACGCTCAGCTCGCCTTCGTTGGCAACGATCAATTTGCTGCCATCAGGGCTGAAAGCCATGCCGTCTGGCAGGCTGCCGACTGTTACTTTTTTCAAGTAGGTCGCATTGCCTTGCGCATCAAGTTTGTAAAACGCAACCACACCTAAGTCTGTTTTAGGCGTTGCCTGAACAGCAATGGCCATCAAGTTGCCGGCAATGGCCAAGGTTTGCACGCCACCTGCCGTGAACCCGTTGCCATTCACATGTTGTGCAACTGAAATAACAGCGCCTGCTGTTAGATTGCTGGCCGTAGTGGGGTTGGCAAGTGCTGTGCTGCTAAGGTTAGACAGGGAAATTCTTTGGAATGAAGAAGGCGCAGTAGGCGTATCAACGGTAATGAAAATGGAGCGACTATCAGCGTGGTAGGCCACAATTTCTGAAACACCTGCGCCGGGGTTGAGTGCGTAACGGCCGACCAATGTTGCTGTAGGTGCAAAGTCGGGCGTTTCAGAATCACCGCATCCAGGCAGAGTCACAAGAGAAATAGCTAGTAAAAATGCACTCAGGATTTTGATTTTCATGTAAGGCTCGTCAAGTGTTAAGAATTTTTAACACTTTAAAGATGAAATATGACGGAATGATGAAATCTTGATGGCCATCTGACCTGCGCGTGATGACTTTCAATCTGATTTGGGCGAATCTTTTAAGTTCGCGCCTTGGCCGGTAAGCTCAAAGCTATCAGTGCACCAAGCAGGTTCACGCCAGCGGCAATGCGCATGGCTTGGTCATAGCCCTGGGTCTGGTCGTACAGCCAGCCTGCCAGCACGGGCAGACTGATGGCCGCGATGCACCAGGCAATGTACAACTGCCCGGCCACCCGGCCAAAGGCATTGGGATGCCAATAGCGCGCAATGGCACCCGCCGTCAGACCCGAAATGAAGCCATAGCCGCAGCCGATCAGTGTCATGGACAGGACCGCCATGCCCGGCCCCGGCCAGGTCAATAGCAGGCTCGAACCACTGAGGGCAATCAGGTGGGCCACGCAGGCCACGCGAGGCACCGCGAATCGATCAATGAGCCAGCCCCCACCAATGCGTGCAGCAGCAATCGCACCGGTGATGAAAGTGGTACCGCCCAGCGCAAACAGGGTTGTTGAGCCATAGGCCTGCAAAATGCCAGCGGCCTGGCTCATCACCATCAGACCCGCCGAGGCAGCGAGAAAGAAAACAGTAAACAGCCGGGCAAACAAGCCCCAGTGGCGGGCCTCGCTGTCTGCTGTACTCGCCCCTGGGTCCTGCATGCGAACCTGGGCACGACGCCAGAGCATGGCCGCGATTGCGCAGCAAGTCAGCACCGTCAGCGCAAGACCCGCCAGAGTTGCGCGCAGGCCGAACACCTCGATTGCCCAGCCAAAGACCGGTGCGCCAAGCATGGCACCCATGGGATACAGGCTTACCACGTAGCCATTGGCCAGCCCGCTCATCGGGCTGATGGTCTGATTCAGACCCTGCTGCATCATGATAAAAACCACCCCACCGCCCAGTCCGAACAGAACGCCGTAGCCCAACAGCAAATGTTCGATACCCTGTGCGGCGGCGGCGATCAGCAGGCCAGAGGCGCTCATTGCTCCGCAAACCAGCAGCAGGGGCACAGGTGCGAAGCGACGGTAAAGGGCTGGTCCGATGAGCATGCCGATCGTGAGAAAGATCGACGCCATGGAAAACACGATGGCCATCTCGGCCCGACCAATACCGAGCAGTGCCTCCATCGGCTTGAGGAAGACCGAAAACGCATAGACGGTGCCGAACGGCAGATTCACCACGGTGGCCGCCGCCAGCACGAGTGCTCCTCGGCTGATGCCTCGTGAGGTGGGTGAATCGCTCATGCTTTATCTTCCTTTGTTCTTTGAACTTCTTCAAATCTAGTAAAGCTTGCCATGTAGAAGTGGAAAGGGTAATCTAAAGTCGCTACAAACTCTAGAATAACAGGAGGTACTTCCTTGGAACCCAACTCTACCTTTGAGGCGCTGTTGTCACTGCGTTCTGATCTTGCGCTGGCCTTGCGTGCTGCTGCTGCTCAGGGACTGAGCGAGGGCGTTTGTAACCACTTTAGCGTGGCGGTACCTGGTCGAGCTGACTGGTTTCTGCTTAACCCGCGCGGTCTGCACTGGAGTGAGGTGCAAGCACCTGACATCGTGATGTGCAATGCAGCAGGCGAACAATTGGCAGGCAGACATCCGGTGGAGCCTTCGGCCATGTTCATTCATGCAGCGGTGCATCGCATTGCGCACAAATCGGTTGTACTGCACACCCACATGCCTCACGCAACGGCGCTTACCTTGACGGAGGCACGTGCCCTAGACACTAGCCTGTCCCAAACCGCAATGCGCTTTCATGGCCGCGTGGCTGTGGACGCGAACTACAACGGACTGGCCTTGGACATGACCGAGGGAGAGCGCATTGCGAATGCAATGCATGGTGCGGATGTGGTGTTCTTGGGTAACCATGGCGTCATTGTGTGCGGTGAACGCGTCGATTACGCCTACGACGACCTGTACTACTTGGAGCGTGCTTGCCAAGTGCAGGTGCTGGCGGCTTCTACAGGCGTGGCGCTGAAACCTGTTGCCCCCGAGATGGCCGCGCGTGTAATGGCACAGAGCCACGGCGAGCGGCTTCAGTCGGAACTCTTTTTCTCAAGCCTAAGACGGACAATTGGTTGAATTAAAGCTCTAGGTGAATGCAGATCAAACAGTCATGATCACTTTTTGAAACGTTCATTGATTGTCACAAACTACTTGTTGAGCTTGCAATGTGTTTCGTAGCTTTGTCTGAGAAATTTTTTGAATCCAGTGGGCTATGTCTTCCATCGTTTCTCGGGCGCTAAGTTGACGCGTTAACATGTGCCAACCTTCCTTGTAAACAATGACGTCGGCTTTAAGCGCTGCGGGGGTAGCGCTATTTAAGTTAGTCAACCAATCGCACACCGGTTGGGGCGGAATAATTTTGTCACGCAAGCCATACAACACCAGGGTGCGTTGCGATGGTAGGTTAGTTTGGGTTTGAGCGCGCCCCATAAGTTCCGTGACACCAGCCAAACTACTAACTCGGGTTGCTTTGATGACCAGTGGATCGCGGCTGAGATCGCGTGAAACTTCCGGGTCATCAGTGGGACGAATACCTAGCGAAGATAGACCCCGGCCGGTGAAGCTCATCTCGGGTGCGATCAGGTTCATGGTGTAAAGGCTCAAGCGTTGGTACAAGGGCATACTTTGTGCACCCCAGACAGCAGGGGCTTTAAGGATGAGTTGGTCCGCAGCAAGGCCAGGTGTTTCGCTGGCAGCTATCAACACCACAGCGCCTCCCATGCTTTCACCGATCACCGTTAACGGTAGGCCAGGATGGCGCTCACGAAGTTGTGCCGCGATATGGCGCAAATTGTTGATCAATTCCTCCGATCCAGGCCACACGCCAGGTTGTGGGTTAGAACCAAAGCCTCGTTGGTCATAGGCATACACTGTGGCTTGAGTTTCAGCGAGAAGGTGCTGGGCTAATCGCTCAAACGATTTGCTGTAGTCATTAAAGCCATGCACCCCAAGCACAATGTGCTGAGGCTTTGAGTGGCTCCATACTCGGGCAGCTAAATAAGGCCCATCCGCTGTATTAAAGTACGTAGGACTGGATGGCAACAGATTGGTTGGTATGGTTTTTTCAGAAGCAAAAGCTTGCGATACGCACAAAGAATATGCCGTTAGCAAAGAGATGAAGGCGATGGTTAAACTGCGGTAAGTTGTACTCATCGCTAACACTAAACACCTGCTGGTTTTTTAATGTTTGTTGAACGGTCTACGATGGGCACAGGAATTTGATAAATTGTCCTGCCATCAAAAATAGTAAGCTGAGCAGACTCTGAATTGATGGGTATTGCCCACAATTGTTTGTAAAAAGCTGACAAACTCTCTACAGGTTTTCCATTGAGGCCGAGTAGCCATAGCCCAGGGACAACACCTGCCAATTGAGCTGGACTTTCGGGCGTCACACGAACAATTTGAATTCGCCCTTGTCTTTCTACTGCATTGATACCCAGCCAAGCTCTTTGGCTATTTGGACCCATACCGTTTTGCAACATGTTGTTAAAAATTGGCTCCAATAATTCAACCGGAACAAACATATTGCCAGCCAAACTGGACGGACTATCTGCTGGCATTACGTCTTGCACAAATAGACTTCCAATTCCTATCAACTCGCCTTTCAGATTAAACAGACCGGCTCCTGAGTGGTTAACTACGGGTGGGCTTGTATAAATTGCGTTATCAAGGTGATATTCCCAATAGCCCGTGAATGAACGAACATCAATTAGTTTGGTAGGGCTCGAAAAGGTCGAATCACCCGCTGATACAACCAAAAGCGCACTGTCGATTTTTTGATCATTGAGTTTCCCCAATTTAACTGGCTCAACGCCTTGAAGAGGAATCAATGGTTTGATTAAGCCAAATCCAGTCGCTTGGTCGTATGCCACAACTTGGGCAGGATAAGTTTTTTGTTCGTGAGTGCGAATGACTATTTGCTCGGTTTCTAAAATGAGATAGCCAATCGTCAAAATTAAACCGTCTGAACCAATCACAACGCCAGAGCCTTGGCGGACTTTTCCAAGTGTTCGAGCAGATGATGCATTTTCAACAGCTCGGCTCGTAATTTGTACGGATGCAGCTAAAGAATTCTGCAAAATTTGACTGTTGATGACAGTTGGCAGCTGAGAACTTTTCTCATCTGTTTGAACTGCTGTGGAATGACTCTTTAGTGTGAGTATCAAAAGGCATAGAAAAGTAAAATATTTCATAGAACGTCCTTTTGAAAAAAGTTTCATTTGCCTTATCAAAGGCTTTACTCACCGTTTCATTCTAGAGCAGCAACTACGGTACCTTGATATTTTGGTGCGTTAAATGGCTAGATCTCTCCATGAGAGTAGGGGCTTTAGCAATCGCAGTGGGTGTTGATGCACATCATGAATAAACTTATTTGCTGCAATTTCCAATCCAATCAAAGGACAAAATCATGTCGACCTTGCGTGTCACATTCGCCGCCTGCTGCGCGGCACTCAGCACGCTTGCCGTCGCGCAGGGCCCAGCTGGAAGCGCGCCCCCACTTTGGGAGTTGGGCGGTGTCGCACTGGGCGTGTCGCAAAGTGCCTATCCGGGTGCAGACCAGCAGGTCAACAGGGCCCTAGCGCTGCCTTACTTTGTTTACCGTGGTGATGTGCTCAGAGCCGACCGCGATACGGCAGGAATCCGGGCCATGAAGACGGAGACTTTCGAGCTGGATGTCGGTTTCGCTGGCGCCTTTGGCGCAGCGTTTTCGCGTAGCTTGGCTAGGGACTGGAACTTGTTCGGCTTTGCACGACTGGAAACGGTTGCCGGCGCAGCCAATGAAAGCAGCCCACTGGTTCGACGCTCGAGCGGCGCTTCAGTAGGCGTGGGCGTTGCCTACACTTGGATGCGCTCAGACCGAGCCGCATTTGACTAAAGACACGCCGCCCATGCACTCAATCCTTGCAAAGAGGCGTTGGCCAGGGTACACGCTGCTGCTTGCCGCCGCCTGCTTGCTGGTGGGCTGTGCCTCAGTGAATCCCTACTACGACGCCACCAAAAAGCACCACCGGCTCAACGGCTTCAACAACAACTACATCGACAACTGGCGCGCCGATCAGCCCAGCTTTTTTGACTGGCAGCTTGAGCGATGGCAGAAGACACTGCCGCCGCAAGATCCAGCGCGAGTGCGCTTGGTTGAGCCCGACCTGGCCTACCTGAAGGCCAACCGAAGCGACGCAAGTGTCACTTGGGTGGGGCACTCCACGGCGCTGTGGCAGCTGGGCGGCTTGAACATCTTGACAGACCCACACTTCACCGACCGCGCCTCGCCCTTTAGTTTTATCGGTCCCAAGCGTGAGACGCCCTTGCCAATGCCCTTGTCGTCCTTGCCAAGGATCGACGTGGTGTTAATCAGCCACAACCACTACGACCACTTGGATGCACGCACTGTTCGCATGTTGAACGAGCAGCCTGGCGGTCCGCCGCTCTTCATCGTGCCGCTGGGCCTTGACTTGTGGATGAAGGCAGAGGGCATCACCAACGTTCACCGAATGGACTGGTGGCAGTCCTTTCGCGTTAAGGCGGCCACGGGCGAAGTCACAATTCACTTTGTGCCAGTGCAGCATTGGTCAAGCCGCACGCCTTGGGACCGTAACGCCACGCTTTGGGGTGGCTTCGTGGCGCAAGCCGAGGTGAACAAGCAACCGTTCTCGATGTTCTTCTCGGGCGACACTGGGTATTCGAAAGACTTCGCCGACATTGGCGCACGCTTCGGCGGCTTCGACTTCTCGCAGATTGCTGTGGGCTGCTACCTGCCACGCTGGTTCATGCAGCAACAGCATGTCAACGAAGAAGACGCGGTGCAGATCCATCTAGACGTCAAAAGCAAGCTCTCGATGGGCGTGCACTGGGGCGCCTTCCGCCTGTGCGACGACGCTATCGATGCGCCTATCGACGAGTTGCCCAAGGCAAGAAGAAAGCTGGGCGTGGCAGACGATGCCTTCGTGTTGTTTGCTTTGGGTGAAACGCGTGTACTAATGCGTGGGTTGAAGCCTTAGGACTCGTTAGCTTATGTCTCTAAGAATTCGCGTGGGTTGCGCACGCCACTTCCAACACGCGCGTTTTCTTGATTGCGAAGGTCGACTCGGCGGATCTTGCCTGATATGGTCTTTGGCAAATCACTGAACTCAATGCGTCTGACTAATTTATAGCCAGAAACGCGTTCCCGCATAAAACTAAAAATAGATGCCGCAGTAGAGGCGTCATCAGGGTATCCCTGCACCAATGTGACATAGGCCTTGGGAACAAAACCACGAACAGGATCAGGTGAAGGCACCACGGCGGCTTCTGCTACAGCGGGGTGTTCAATCAACGCGCTTTCTAACTCGAAAGGACTGATGCGGTATCCGGATGCTTTGAACACATCGTCAGCGCGTCCAACATAGGTGATGTAACCCTGTTCATCGCGCATGCCGACATCACCCGTGTGATAGTAGCCGTCGCGCATTGCTTCTTGAGTTTTGTCGTGGTCATCTGAATAGCCGTTCATCAACGCGGTGGGCTTGTGTGCCAAGTCGATGCAAATTTCACCTTCTTCAGCAGGCAGGCCATCAGGCGACAGGAGCACTATTTTGTAACCTGGTAAAGGTCGTCCCATTGAACCAGATTTGAGCAAGGCACTGGGCGGGTTGCCAATTTGAGCAGTGGTTTCAGTCTGGCCGTAGCCGTCTCGAATGGTGAGTCGCCATGCCTTTTGGACTTGCTCAATGACCTCTGGATTGAGCGGCTCGCCAGCTGAAATCAGTTCACGCAGTAAAACTGGCCACGCTTTTAAGTCTTCTTGGATCAGCATGCGCCAGACGGTCGGTGGTGCGCACAGTGCATTGACTTTGTGCTCGACCAGCTTCGCCAAAATATCAGGCCCATTGAAACGTTGGTAGTTGTAAATAAAAACGCATGCTTGCGCATTGAGTGGGGCAAAAAAACAACTCCACGCATGCTTGGCCCAACCGGGAGAGCTGATGGTCCAGTGAACATCGCCTTGTTGAAGCCCCAGCCAATACATCGTTGATAAATGGCCGACAGGATAACTCTGCTGGGTATGCTGAACAAGTTTTGGCTTAGAGGTTGTTCCTGAAGTGAAATACTCCAACAAGGGATCGGTGACGCGTGTTGGCTCGGGTTGGGTAAAGCTAGAGCTTGCTAGTTTTGAAAGCCAGTAGTCGGTCCATTCACTGGGTAAGACACCGCCCGCAACGCTGATTAAATTCAAGCCTTTGACAGAGTCTGCAGGTAAGTCGTTGATCTTAGACATACCCGTTGCATTGGTCATAATATGGCGCACTTTGCCGCGCTGAAGTCGATCTGATAAATCGTCTTTAGATAAAAGGTGCGTGGCTGGAATCAAAACTGCGCCCAGTTTGATGGCTGCTAACATTGTTTCCCACAGGGGCACTTCGTTGCCTATCATCAGCAAAATGCGGTCGCTTTTTCGAACACCTTGTTCAATCAGCCAGTTCGCCACTTGGTTGGACCGCTTCGATAGTTCTTCGTAACTTAACAGGGACTGATGACCCGAGTCTTCAACGATGTGCAGTGCTGGCGCAGTGTTGTTTTGGGCGATGGCGTCAAAGTAATCAATGGCCCAGTTAAAGGTATCTAACTTCGGCCAACTGAATTCTGCGTAGGCAGCATCATAATTTGTACGCTGCTTTATCAGAAGATTACGAGCGTTAAGGAATTGATCTAGTTCGCGCATAGTTAAATGACCTCTTGTTTAGCAAGCATTTAGCTTTTCATCTCAAAAGATAGAGCAAATAGGCGAAAGGCAATTTATTTAGTTAGGATAGCCTTATGACATCCTTGGAATTAATGCTTTTGTACCTGTTGGCCGCCGTGTTGGGGGTCGTGGGTTGTCGTCTGCTAAAGCTACCGCCCATGCTGGGCTATTTGCTTGTGGGCGTCTTAATTGGCCCTAACGCACTTGCTTTGGCGCAAAACTCCGAAAGCATCCGCCATCTGGCCGAGTTTGGTGTGGTCTTTCTGATGTTTGTCATTGGCCTGGAATTCAATTTGCCCAAGTTGAAGTCCATGAAAAAGCATGTGTTTGGATTGGGTGTCCTCCAAGTGGTGCTGACCATAGCGTTGATCACAACGGGGTCACTGTTTTTAAATAGCATGGCACCCACTTTGTGGCAGATGAGTTGGCAGACGGCGCTGGCTTTGTCGGGTGCTTTGGCCATGAGCAGCACCGCCATTGTGATCAAGCTCATGTCTGACAGTCTGGAATTGGACACTGAGCATGGCAAGCGTGTGGTTGGCGTGTTGCTCTTCCAAGATTTGGCGGTCGTGCCGTTGCTGGTTCTTATTCCTGCCCTCAATGCGCCGCCAGAGGAATTGATACCCGCTTTGTTACTGGCTGCGCTCAAAGGCGCAGCATTGATTACCTTGTTGCTGACGGGCGGCCAAAGGCTGATGCGTTGGTGGCTGCTACTGGTGGCTCGCCGCCAAAGCGAAGAGCTTTTTGTGATGAACGTCTTGTTGATCACATTGGGCTTGGCTTGGCTCACTGAGCTTGCCGGACTTAGCTTGGCACTGGGCGCTTTTGTAGCGGGCATGTTGATTTCCGAAACTGAATTCAAGCACCGGGTGGAGTTGGACATCAAGCCCTTTCACGATATCTTGCTTGGCCTGTTCTTCATCACCATTGGCATGATGCTAGATTGGCGCATTATTTGGGATCGATGGGCATTCGTCTTGTTCTTGTTCACGGTGCCCGTTATTTTTAAATTCGGACTCATTGCGGCTCTCACTCGATTGAGTGGTGCCAGTGAAGGTATTTCTTTGCGCACTGGTTTGTATTTGGCGCAAGCAGGGGAGTTCGGTTTTGTGTTGCTCACACTGGGCGGTCAAAATCAATTGATTCCTGCAGATTGGCTTAATCCAGTGCTGGCCAGCATGGTGCTGTCTATGTTGGTCTCGCCCTTCATCATCCTGAACGCCAATGAATGGGTCATGAAATGGTCGGCTAACGATTGGCTGCAGCAATCTTTAGGAATGACTCAAATAGCGCAGAAAAGCATGGACATCGACAAGCACATCATCATTTGTGGTTATGGGCGATGTGGCCAAAACTTAGCCAGGCTGTTGCAGACACAAAACGTTCCTTACATGGCCCTAGATTTGGATCCAGACCGAGTCAGTCGCGCGCAGTCGCATGGTGAGCAAGTTGTCTATGGCGATGCTGCTCGTTTGCAGTCGCTCATGGCGGTGGGGCTGGTGCGAGCCAGTGCCGTGGTGGTGACTTATTTAGAAAACGCATCTGCAATGCGTGTGCTTGCGCTGACCAAAGAGCATGCTCCACAAGTGCCAGTCATTGTTAGAACACAAGACGATTTGGACTTGGAGAAACTTCAAGCAGCCGGTGCGGCAGAAGTAGTGCCTGAAACAATTGAAGGATCATTGATGTTGGCAACGCATGCGCTTGCTTTGGTGGGTGTGCCAATGAAGCGCGTTATTCGCATGGTTCAAGAACAAAGAAATCAGCGTTATGCGTTGCTGAAAGATTTTGATCGTGGAAGCGAAGTAGATGATTAAACGTGCATCGTCTCTTAGAAATAAATTAGAAATTCCGTGAAATTAAATATCAAAACCACACTGCTTGCAAAGTATGGACTTTTTCAGCATTTCCCTCAACAATCGTGAAAAGTGATTGCTGAAGTTTGTTTGATTCATTGATATAAGGAGACGTGGCATGTTAAAGAATTTTTTCAAAGGACTTTCCATACTGATGGCCCTCGTGTTGTCATCGGCAGCGTGGGCGCAGGGGGCATACCCTCAAAAACCAGTCACCTTGATCGTGCCATTTCCTGCAGGCGGCATCGCAGATTTGTCGGCCCGTGCTCTCAAGGCTTCTTTTGATAAAGCTTTGGGCCAGCCAGTTTTAATCGTAAACCGCCCAGGTGCCTCGGGCGCCATTGGTGCGGCAGCTGTTGCCAGCTCCAATCCAGACGGCTACACACTGATGTACACCCTTTCCAGTGTTGCCAGTGTTCCGGAGCAGGCGGTTCTCAATGGTCAAAAGGCACCATTCACGCTAGATCAATTCGTACCTGTAGCGCGTGTCACGGTTGATGTTGTGAGCTTGGTGGTGCGTGCCGATAGCCCCTACAAAACGTATCAAGATTTTGTGGCCGCAATGCGAGCCAATCCGAAAGGCTTGACTTATTCGTCTAGCGGAAACTATGGCATAAGCCACTTTCCTGCTGAGATGTTGCTGGCTGCCACGCAAACCGATGCACGTCACATTCCTTACGCGGGTGGAGCCCCCATGTTGACGGCCTTGATGGGAGGTCAAGTAGATTTCAACATCCCCGTTCGCACACTCGCCTTGCCCCACGTTCAAAGCGGTCGCCTGCGCTATTTAGCCATGTATGGCAACAAGCGCTGGGCACAGGCACCAGACGTGCCCACTCTTTCTGAACTGGGGGTGCCCATTGATTTTGTTCCGTGGACCGGTTTGTTTGCCCCATCTGGGACGCCCCCTGAAGTTTTGGCCACTTTGCGCAGAGCCTTGCGCGCTGCATCTCAAGACAGCCAGTTCATTGAAACGGTTGGCAAAAGCTCCGCGGGTGAGATTTCATACTTAGACGGCAGCGAGCTTGAGGCATTTTGGAAGACCGATCTGGCCCGTACATCTGTCACCATTCAGCGCATCGGACGCGTTCAATGACTTTAGCGGTTCCGCGAGGTTTTACAGTTGACCGCAACGATGGTCGCCCTGTCTTGCCGGGTAATTTGCACACCAACCGCCAACTTTCGCAATGGCTTGATTTCTCTCAGCCCGGCCGCTTGAGATTGTTCACGGGGAAGGTGGAATTAGGGCAGGGTATTCTGACGGCTTTGTCGATTATTGCTGCAGACGAACTAGATCTAAGTTTGAATCAGGTGCACATCGTGAGTGCAAGCACCTTGGAAGGGCCTGATGAGGGCATGACCAGCAGCAGTATTTCAGTCCAAGATTCCGGATCGGCCATTCGTCACGCCTGCGCCGAAGTTCGTTTTCTGGCCCTTCAGGAGGCGGCCAAACACCATGGTGTGCCAGCAGAAAATGTGTGTATCAAGCAAGGACGCTTCACCGATACCCAAGGTCGCAATCTGGGAGATTATTGGGATTGGCTTAAAAACATCAGCCTGCATCGGGAATATGAAGGTCTGGCCAAGCCCAAACCCGTTGCAGAACTCAAGCTGCATGGCCACGGCAAAGTTCGACGCATTGATCTTTTTGAAAAGATCATGGGACAGCCCCGGTTCATCCACGATCTGCGTTTGCCGGACATGCGGCATGGCAGAGTACTTCGCGCGCCATCAGTGACTGCCCAATTGGTCAATCCCGATCAACCAGTGCCTGCTAATGTGTTTGATACTGGGTCAGGCTCGTCCACACATCTGATTGTGGATGGCCGCTTTATTGGCGTTGTGGCGGCAACTGAGATGGAGGCTGATGCTGCGCTAAGCCAACTGCAAGAGCAGGTTGCTTGGCGCGAGTCGGCTTCCTTGCCAGACATGCACAACTTGGCCGACTTCCTGCGCAACGCACCGCATGAAACAACCCATACCCTTCAAAAAGGGCAGATTCTCGAGGCTGACGATGATGAGGTGAGCCTTGCGCGCGAATACTTCAAGCCCTACATTGCCCACGCCTCAATTGGTCTTTGTTGTGCACTGGCCCAATGGAACGGTCAGACCCTGCAGGTCTGGACCCACAGCCAGGGTATCCAAAATTTGCGCGATGACCTTACAAAAGCTTTAGGACTAGACAAACAGTCCATTGTCATGCGCCATGTTGAGGGGGCTGGTTGTTATGGCCACAACGGTGCCGACGATGTGGCGTTTGACGCGGCTCTGTTGGCCATGCACCAACCCGGCCATCCTGTGCGCGTCGTATGGTCACGGGCAGATGAGCTTTCGCAGGCACCACTGGGAAGTGCCCACCTGGTGTCACTCAGGGCCCGCTTAAACGAACATGGTCATATTAGTCACTGGCATCACGAGTTGTGGGCCAATGGTTACAGTTCTCGGCCAGGTCGCTCTTTAATTCCGACCTTGCTTGGGGCTTCGCAGTGCGCACAGGGGCAGCCCATGCCTTTGGCCATCAACCCGCCATTGGCCGCAGGGGGCGGCTCCGACCGCAATGCTATTCCTGGCTATTCATTTGACAACACGCATGTGGTGAACCACCGACTGACGGTGATGCCAATTCGTACCTCAGCCATGCGGGCACTGGGGGCCTTTGCCAACGTGTTCGCCATAGAATCTTTCATGGACGAGCTGGCCCATGCCAGTGGCCAAGACCCCTTGCAGTTTCGCAAACTGCACATGCAGGACCCCAGAAGCCTGGCCGTTCTTAATGCAGTGGTTGATCGCAGCTCTTGGTGGCACCTGCCAAAAGCCGAAGGTGTTGGCCATGGCGTGGCCTGGGCTCGCTACAAAAACACCTCTGCGTGGTGCGCTGTTCTGGCACGTGTTCAGGCAGGCGAGACACTGCGAGTGTTGCAGCTCGATGTAGCCGTTGATGTGGGCCGTGTGGTAGACCTAGACGGCGTCATCAACCAGACCGAAGGCGGTGCTTTGCAAGGTATGAGTTGGGCTCTTAAAGAGGCGGTTCAGTTTGACCGCACGCGCATCACAACCCAAAGCTGGGCCGACTATCCCATCTTGCGTTTCAGTGAAGTACCTGAGTTGAAAATTCATGTTCTTGACCAGCCCGAGCAGCCCTCACTGGGTGCTGGCGAATCGGTCCAAGGGCCCGTGGCTGCCGCCCTGAGCAATGCCTTGTTTGATGCACTGGAAGTTCGAGTTCGCAATTTGCCCTTGTCCCAAGACCACATCCTACAGGCGCTGAACGCACTCAACTGACAAAAGCCTAGCCAGACCATGATCACCATCAACGCCAAGAACATCGAACTTACCGTGCCGGACAAAACCCCTTTGCTCAGTTATTTGCGCAATGAGTTGAGCTTGTCGGGCCCCAAACTGGGTTGTGGCGAAGGCGAGTGCGGTGCTTGCATGGTGCTTGTAGACGGCCGCCCCCAAACGTCTTGCAATCTGCCGCTCTGGTCGGTGAAAGGCCATGCGGTGACCACCCTAGAGGGCCTGGGCACAGCAGAAAATCCCCACGCTTTGCAGCAAGCATTCTTGGAAGAGAACGCAGGTCAGTGCGGCTATTGCCTGAGTGGCATCTTGATCAGTGCAAGCGCTTTGTTACAAAACACCCCAGATCCAACACGGGCGCAGATTTGTCAGGCCCTAGAAAAACACCTGTGCCGTTGTGGAGCGCATGAACGCATTATTCGCGCCATTCAACTTGCAGCACAAAAAAGCAGGATGTCAATAGACTGAACTGCGCATCATAGATATGGCGGCATCAGCTAGCGCGACCTGCCGGCTAGTGGTGTCACTTATACGTCATGGGTCGTAAAGGGGAGAAATGGGCTCGCATTTCACTGACTTTCGATTCGAGGCTTTTTTGATGGAAAATACAATCAATTCACAAGGAGCAATCATGACCTACCCCAATACTCAACTTTTCATCAACGGCCAGTGGTGTGATGCCGCAGCAGGCGAATCGCTGGCTGTTTTTAATCCCGCCACGGGCAAAGAAATTGGCCGTGTTGCGCATGCCCGTATCCCTGACTTAGACCGTGCTTTGCAAGCTGCGCAAAAGGGCTTCGAAACATGGCGAGATATGCTCCCTGTTGAGCGCAACAAAATCATGCGTAAGGCCGCGGGTTTGATGCGGGAGCGTGCTGCCGACATTGCTGTTATGTTGACCCAAGAACAAGGCAAGCCACTGATGGAAGCCAAGGGTGAAGCCATGGCAGCAGCCGATATCATTGAATGGTTTGCCGATGAGGGCATGCGTGTTTATGGCCGCATCGTGCCATCTCGTTTTAACTTGTCAGTACGGCAAATGGTGATCAAGGATCCGGTGGGGCCGGTTGCCGCCTTCACGCCATGGAATTTTCCGATTAACCAAGTGGTTCGCAAAATGGCAGCCGCCTTGGCCTCAGGTTGTTCGATGATTGTCAAAGCGCCCGA
>ENA-ORFA01000288-ORFA01000288.1-marine-metagenome-genome-assembly--contig:-NODE-288-length-21958-cov-3.143092_pt1 | contig 21958 bp, 22 predicted proteins | sample MGYA00248621_ERZ508587 | MGnify/ENA primary metagenome ERZ508587 (study PRJEB26250, sample SAMN06266239) | marine metagenome | isolation source: Columbia River Estuary | place: USA:Columbia River Estuary... | reverse complement strand
CGACTGGCTCAATCAACTGGACCGTACGCATAAACTGACCGACGACAATTACGGGATCGGTGATTTTATTGAAGACCTCAAACAAAACGGGTACTTAAAAGAAAACCCGCAAGATGGCCGGTTTGCGATCACCCCAAAAACCGAACAAACCATTCGTCAAAAAAGCCTGGAAGAGATATTCGGCAAATTAAAAAAAGGCAAGCAAGGCAGCCACAGCACCACCAAAGCAGGTCCTACCGGCGATATAAACTCCGATACGCGCTCGTTTCAATTTGGGGATCTGATGGAACAGATCAACTTTACCGAGAGTATCAAAAATGCACAGATCAATCGAGGCATCGATTCTTTCTCCATGCACGAGAATGACCTGGTGGTTCAAGAGGCCGATTTCAAAACACAGACATCGACCGTCTTAATGATCGATATCTCGCATTCCATGATCTTATATGGCGAAGATCGAATCACCCCGGCTAAAAAGGTGGCGATGGCGCTGTGCGAACTCATCACCAAGAAATACCCGAAAGACACCATCGACATCGTGGTATTTGGAAATGATGCGTGGCAGGTACAAATAAAAGACCTCCCTTACCTACAAGTAGGTCCTTATCATACCAATACGGTGGCCGGACTGGAATTGGCTATGGACATCCTGCGTAAACGTAAAACGGCCAACAAGCAGATATTCATGATCACCGACGGAAAACCAACTTGCTTGAAAATAGGCGGCCGTTATTATAAAAATAGTTTTGGCCTGGATCGAAAAGTCGTCAACCGTTGCATCAACCTGGCGGCCCAGTGTAAAAAATTGAAGATCCCGATCACCACCTTTATGATTGCCTCAGATCCCTATCTACAACGATTTGTGGAAGAGTTTACGGAAATGAATAACGGCAAGGCCTATTTCGCCTCCCTGGACAATCTGGGCAGTTTTATATTTAATGATTTTGAAAGCGGCAAAAGAAAAACACTGTATTAAAATGAAAAAACAAATCGATATTAAAAAGATCAGCACACTGGGTGATTTGAAGAAGTCGGGCTACCAGCCAAAATCCATCAAAGACGAAGTGCGCGACAACTTAATTGCCAGCATTCAAAATAAAGAGAACGCGTTTGAAGGGATTTTAGGTTATGAAGACACCGTAATACCCGATGTGGAACGCGCACTACTCAGCAGACACAACATTTTGTTTCTAGGACTACGCGGCCAGGCAAAAACACGGATGGCGCGTCAAATGGTGGATCTGCTCGACGAATACATCCCTACCGTTGCCGGCAGCGAAGTAAACGATGATCCTTTTAAACCCTTGAGCCGGTTTGCCGTCGACCTGATTGCCCAGTTTGGCGACGAAACGCCGATTCATTGGGTACATAAAAGTGCCCGTTACGGCGAAAAACTAGCCACCCCGGATGTGAGCGTATCCGATTTAATTGGCGACATCGATCCCATCAAAGCGGCCAATTTAAAACTCAGTTTTTCCGACGAAAAAGTGATCCACTACGGCATCATTCCAAGAAGCAACCGGGGCATTTTCGTGATCAACGAACTCCCCGATTTGCAGGCAAGGATTCAGGTTTCACTTTTTAATATTTTACAAGAAGGGGATATACAGATCCGAGGATTTAAACTTCGGATGCCCCTCGATATTTTATTTGTGTTTACCGCCAACCCGGAAGACTACACCAACCGAGGCAGCATCGTTACTCCACTGAAAGACCGAATTGAAAGTCAGATATTAACGCACTACCCAAAAACCATTGAAACATCGCTGGCCATCACCGAGCAAGAAGCCAATATCTTACAAATACAGAAAGATAAGGTAGCCGTTAGTGATTTGATCAAACGATTGATCGAGCAAGTTTCGTTTGAGGCACGCACGAATGAGTTTGTGGACAAGAAAAGTGGGGTGAGTGCCCGTTTAACGATCGCAGCGTATGAGGCAGCGGTCAGTAGCGCTGAGCGCAGAGCCATCATGCACGATCATGCCCACACCCAGGTATGGATCAGCGATTTGTCAGGCATTATACCTGCCATCACCGGAAAGATTGAACTGGTATACGAAGGGGAACAGGAAGGACCATACGAAGTAGCGCTCAACTTATTGAACAAATCGATCCGCACCACTTTTGTTAGTTATTTTCCGAATCCGGATACGATAAAAAAGAAACATCGATCGAAAAAATCTTCCGCTCAACAAGATGCCGGACCCAAACCACCGGAAAATCCATATGCTTCCATTGAAAAATGGTTTGACGCAGGTAATCAGTTGGATCTGTTATTAGATATGACCGACGAAGCGAAAATCGTTGAATTGTATAAAGTAGATGGATTGTTTGGACTGGTAAAAAAGCATTTTCCGAAAGCAAACGAAAACGAAGCCGCGCTGTTGATGGAATTCGTATTACATGGTCTTGCGTCTTATTCGATCATCAGTAAAAAAATGATCGATGGAAAAATCGAATTCAACGATATGATGGGAAGCATGATCGACCTCAATGCGATGGATGAAGATGCTTTCACTGACTAGGCAAGCCGAAAGCATCCATGGAGGGTTATAAAATGATTTTCTGAAAACCAGGCGAAGTAATTCAGTACCGATCAAAAAGCCTCGCCGATATAAAAATAATACCCACTACCCTCACGTGTAAAGGCCACATCGATACGCACGAATATGTCTTTGGATTTAAAAATTAGATACCGGGCACCCACCCCTCCGGCGATCTTAAAGGAGGAAGACAAGATCGTTTTCATTGAGGGCGCCACGGTAGCAGTGGAAAGAAAAGCAGCCGTTCCAAAACGATTGCTGAACGAAAAGGGAAGGATCCGGTATTCAACCTGGGCCGCCAACATATTTTTATCCCGGAACCTACCTAAGTAATATCCCCGCATGATGTTTTCTCCGCCCATCAAGGCCAGTTGATTAAAAGGGACATCCCCACTATTAAACATCCCAGAGGCTTGCCAGGCAAATACCTGATCTTTACTAAAGCCTTTACTGTACTGGCGATAATCTAATTGTGTACTCCGAAACGAATTGGAACTTCCAAGCGCCGGCGAGTAGTTTAAAAATGCCAGTTCGGCGAATACTCCTTTTCTGGCATTTAATACATTTTTCCGGTCGTCATAAACCACCCCAACCCCAACACCTATATTACTCGTGCCTTGGGCACCCAAGGGGAAAGCATAATTTGTTGGATCGATTCCGGTAAATGTAACATTGTATATTTTTTGAAAATCGAATTCGGCACCTAAATAGATGTTTCGATTGATTTTACGCAATACCCGTTCTCGTAACTGGATACTTGAATTCTCGACAACGGCATACCCCTCTTTGGGTGCCCCGATGCCAATACCATAATATTTTATCGGAAAATATTGATACTTACCCTTACCCAGAAAAAACCATTTTCCCTCATTTCCATAAATCGCATGATCGAACCAAACGCCATATTGCTTTTCCGCCGTGTAAAAATAAAAGGTGTTGATCTCGCTGAGCCGGTTACGCCGGTCATTGTTCGCATAAAAAAGTAATACATTGGCTATACCCACCTCCGTTTTGGTTTCGGGCGTATAGGCAAGCGTCGGATAGATCAGAAAATTGGGTTTGCCCGTGGAATCGTCAAACTTATCGGTGAATAAGCGCTGGACTTTCGTTACGAAATCTGTCTTTTTTTGTGCCGATACCGGAACAGAAAACAAACAACATGACAGAAAATAGAGAAAGCAGAATACTGCCTTTCTTGTGGTTTTCATGAATTCGATTAATTCAATAGGAATGCAGGGGGACGATGAGTGAAATGTAAAATACGATAATTTTTATCCTTATCCTGCTTTCAGTTTGTCACCTGCAGGTGGATCAATCCATCTGCTCCACCGTCACTTTCGAAGCCACCTGCATCGCTTGCCAATACAACCGCACTGGCCCCGGCATCATTCGGGCATACACTCGATACACGGACGCCAGCCAACTAATAAACTCGACCAATCATTCAGTAGAATTAGGAGGTAGGTCGCGTATCAGAGTAGCCACACTGGACATTCCAATCGATAGGATGGATTTCTGGACGTTCAGGACAAATAGTTTTGGTGGATGCCTATCTTTAAACCTTAAGAGATTACTTACATCAAAGGCCGTTTAAATCCAGTCTATGCGACTATTTGTACTGTTTATGCTCTTGTTTTTCTTTCAGGGCATGGCTGCCTGTAAGAAAAAGGACTGTGCTGACTGTCCGCCCACGAGCCCCTACCGCATCGTTAAAAAGATCACCCACAACGGAGTATCGGTGGATGTAGTGATCGACAAGCCGGTGAACGATACCGTGGATGTATTGATGACCTACCATGGTACGGTCACGTTTGATAATCTGATCTTGGATGCGGCGCAGAATACGCTTGACGGTTTCAAACGGATACTCAATAGAACCGATATGATGTTGGTGAGCGTGGCCTATCCGGAAGAGAATTTGCTGATGGGCGATAACCTGGCGCATGGCGAGGCGGCGTTGCTGTGGGTACGCGAAAAAGCGAGTCAGGAGCTGGGGATCGTGGTTCGCAAGATCTTCCTGGCCGGACATTCTCAGGGCGGGTATCTGGTAACCCGACTGAACACCTTGCACGCCGTCAACGGAGTGATCGCCAATGCACCCGGCCCGTTGAATCTGGTTTATCGCTGCGAATTGGAGATCAATGGACAGGTACCCACCAGCCGGGTCTGTACGCAACTGGGCCAGACCTATGGAGGCCCAGGGGTGAACCCGACAGCTTACATGCAACGTTCGTTGCTGAATCACACCGGCAACTTCAAATCGGATATTTTATTCGTACAAGGGCTGAGTGATAGTCCTATTCAGCTCTACTCCTGGCCTACATTCAAGCAATCGGTGAATGCGTGTTCGAATTGCCGAGAGCGGATTTTCCTAGACCTACCCGGGTATGGGCATACTTCGCTGTTTGAAAGTCTGGATGGGAAAACGGCATTCAATCAATTCATTCAGACCCGGTAGGAGATAGAAATTGCGGCTACTTGCCTCTCTTATACCCTGCATAAAGGCCCTGACAAGCTTTATCTATCGCCTTGAATTCCTTGAGATCAAACTCAACTGCACCGGCCAGTTTCGTCAAGGTCACCACGGATTGATACAGCTCCTCATTTTGAATGCGGGCTACGCGCTCGATGAAGTCGATTTTTTTACTCCCCTTGGCAGAGGCCGAAACGATCACTTCTTCGATCTTCTCATCGATCGCAAATAAATAACTGCTCATGCTCGTTGATTTGAAGATTAGTCGTGTAAATAACATCGTCCGCCAGCGCTCGTGGTTCGATTCCGGCACCGCGCGCCTTTTTTCGTAGTTCCCGTGCATTGTTGGCCGGTGGTGGTGCCGGTATTTTCGGAGGATCGGATCGTCGTTGATTTTCCGTCACAACAATTGATCCCGACCTTCTTGTCGTGAACCTTGCAAAAACAACCATTCGACTTGCTTCGGTTGCATCGCTGACAAAGCAATTGAATATTGGACCGATCGCTGCTTCCACCACATGAATAGGGCACGATGTGATCGTACTCCAAACTCAGGGAGCTGCCACAACACTGACAGATGCCCCGATCCCGAGCAAACACGATCTTTTTGGTGGTGGCAGAAATATAGCGGCTCTGCGAAATGCCGATAAAGCCGATGAGCAAAAACGATAGGAGAAAGAGAAGTTTTTTCATTTGTGCTGGTGAGGGTTAAATTTCAGTCATTGCAAGGTATGGACAAAATGAAAAGGGAGGTTGGAAAAATAAAATAATTAGCTCGCAACTTTTCTGGCCCGGCCCCCGTAAGACGCTGGAAAACAGGTGTCGTCAAAAGTCAACTTTGATGTAGAAAACCGACTCTTTCGTTCGATGGACCAGCTGCTCAAATGAGAGATTATCATAACTACTAGCAACGGGCACGGTAACGCCCATTCGACGAATAAAATGCTGCACTTGCTTGGCAGTAATGGAAAATCCCACATTATCTAGGGTGGGTATCCCTGCATTGACCACACCCACAACTCGACCCATCATATCCAACAACGGACTTCCACTGTTGCCTGGTTGGATCGGGGATGAGATCTGATACAGTCCGTTGGTGTTCAAGGAACTGATGATTCCATCAGTAACCTTTACGTTCGTTCCCAGTTCAACACTCGAAGGGTACCCCAACACAAATATCCGCTCAGCAAGTTGCGGACCATCAAAACGAAATGCCAGGGGCCTTGCTTTGGGAATAACATAAGAAATTGGTTTGATTAGTGCGAGATCGCGTTCTTTATCAAATCCAATCAATTTACAAGCTTGATAACGATTGTTGTGCAGTACGTAAATGCTCTTGGCCGATTGGACCACGTGATAATTCGTGAGGATCAGTCCCTGTGCGTTGACCAGAAATCCGGTTCCGGAAGCAGAACCTGCTGATGATCGTATGTCTTCCTCCAGCTTATAAGGATCAAACGCAAAAAGTGTGTTGCTAACACTGACGCTTTTAATAAAGCAGTCGGCCTGACCTTGTGGTGTTCGATCTCCTACGATGCCTACATAGTTGCCAAAGATATCCAAGCGGAGTCGCTCCACTTCAATGCCATTAATGAAGAAAATGATCTGCCCATTATAAAGCCGAACAGATAGAATATTAACGCCTGTTTTCTTTATTTGGTCAGAATACCCCAACCCCTGTTTGAGTGCTTCCTGGTAATCACTCGGATACATCCTGTCTCGAATAGCCACCAACCGATCGCCACGAAGAGGTAGTGCAATGGATTGCCCATTATAAAGCTTCATGATCTCATAAAATCCCTGTGAATCTATACAAAATTTCCAGCTGTTTCCGGTTCCCGTTTGCGCCCCAAAAATGAAGCCGAAAAAAGAAGACCCGCCATTAAATTCCAATTCAGCAGTTATATTAGAAAGATCGCCCAACGGCATAGGACTTTGAAACAAATTGCTGTAGCTAGTCGCCATTGAAACCTGCAGGTGCACCCCCCGATTGCTTCGTGGTATATCTAGATCGCGCGTAAAGGGAATATCAGAATCATCGCCAGTAAAATCGGCTTCGTAGCACTTTTCCCAGAACTGATTGCTCTGGCGGTATATAATTTCTGCATACCCTTCCTCCTCCATGGTATGATCATTGATGGAGGTGATCTTTTCAAAATTATCGTAGCGATAAACAGTAACGGGGCGGCCGTTGGCCAAGACCGCATAGGTCTTCAGCTTGTTTTTCTCGTACTTATAAAATCGGCCGCTTAATTTTCGATACATTTCCTCAATTGACTGCCCGCCTGAAAGTGTACTGATATATTTTGTACTCATTAGGCCTTTTTCAAAATAGATGAGTTGAATTGCACGCAACTCTTCAAAATTGGCTCCCGATGTATCAGTCAGTAATATTTCATGTAGGAGATACTCTTCCGTAAAGGGCGTTTTCTCAATTTTGTGCTGAGCCCAGCCCTTTATTTCACCATTACTGGAAATAGTATATGTCAACCGGGTGGCAGCAAATTGGCTCTCCACTTTGTTGCCTTTGATATCAAAATAGATGGATTTTTGAGTTTGAGCCCTAATGAAGTCGACGGGCAAAACCATCAAAATGAAAACAGCAGCTATGCCTAGCCTTTTTTCGAATAGAAGATTTAATAAAGAAGTCACAGCCGTAGCGATTAGTATTAAAACTACATTTTTTGATTTAAACAATTCCAGCCAACTGATTGATGAGCATTATATTATTATTTATGTCGCCGGACATACGATCTACTTAAGCTGCGCTTTTTATGTCAAAACCACTTTAGAAAACGATAGGGAATCACCTTGAGTGCATAGCCGATCAAGACCCATCTTTTGGAAATATAAACCACTTTTTTCTTTCGCTGTATGGCAGTAAAGATCTGTTTGGCGGCTTTTTCTACCGGAGCAACCCAGAACAGCCCATCGCCCAAGGCCATGGCCGTGTCAACAAAACCCGGACGAACATCAGTCACGTAAATTGTTAGGCCCGACTTATAGGCATTCAGTCGCAACCCTTCCAGGTAATTGATCTGAAACGCCTTGCTCGCAAAATACGCGGGCGCATCGCCGTTCCCCCGCAATCCGGCAATGGAACTGACATTGACCAGATGCCCAACACCCTGTTTTTTGAAATAATTCATTCCCCAATCCGCCACTGCGGTAAATCCCTGCACATTCGTGCGGATCGTGTTGTTCTCCACTTCAAAGTCCAACTCTTTATTTATTTCACCAACCCCCGACGAGATCACCAACAGATCCATTCCACCAAGTTGACTCACCAGTTGATCACATTTCGCAACCAGCGTGGAAAGATCCTGCACATCCATGGGCTGGCAGTATACGGTATCCGGATGTTGCAGCTGGATCGACTGCAATAAATCGATGCGTCTTCCGGTAATACCCACCACATAACCCTGTTGGATCAAGAGCTCACACAATGATTTTCCGATTCCGCTGGTGGCCCCGATAATGATCGCTTTTTTCATCCCTCAAATTTATCTTCAATGGAATTGAAAACCAATCGGAGTGTCGCATACATGACAGTCTCGTTCGTACAATCCCCATACGACACCAAATTGATGACCCATTTAGAATGGGGAAACCGTTCTAGTAAGCTGGCAATTTTATCTCGGATCGCATCCACCCAGCGAATTCGGTTCAAACCTCTATCTTTACAGTGTAAAAAAGCGGAAAAAGTCCGCTTTTTTCACCGGGTATGGTTGTTGGAACAGACAACCTTTGACGGATGAAGCAAGAGGTTTTTTACGGTCAGCGGATCCGGTCTTTTTTAGATCGGCTGGAGCAAGCCCGTACCCGGTGCGGACTGACCCAAGAGGAGCTGGCACAAAAATGCGGGACCAACAAATCCTACATCTCCCGCATCGAAAACGACGCCTCCGACATCAAACTTTCCACCCTCATCAAAATCGTGACTACCGGACTCGGCGGTCACCTGAAACTCGTCCTCCCCAAATAAACCACCCATGCAATCGAAAAGCAATACCGTTGCCGAGTACGTGAAAGAACTCCCGGCCGACCGACAACAAACCATCGAGCAACTCCGCTCGGTCATCAAAAAGAATCTACCAAAAGGATTTAAAGAGGAAATGAACTACGGCATGATCGGATACGTGATACCGCACTCGCTGTATCCGGCCGGCTATCATTGCAAACCCACCGATCCGCTCCCGTTCATGAACGTCGCTTCACAAAAGAATTTCATCGCCGTTTATCACATGGGGCTATACGCCGATCCCATACTGATGAAATGGTTTATGACTCAATATCCCAAACACAGCACCCAAAAACTCGATATGGGCAAAAGCTGCATCCGATTCAAAAAACCGGATCAGATCCCCTTTAAATTAATCGGCGAACTGACTTCTAAAATGAATCCAGCGCAATGGATCGCGCTGTATGAGAAAGCGTTTCGGAAGTAGTTTTTCATTTTTAGCAAAAATATTCGACGCCGCTTCATTATAGTTGGATGATACCCCAGCTGAAAATCAAAATAATTTGATTGATTTATAATCATAATTTATATCTTAGATAAAATGAAAAATTTGAAGTGGACAAAGATTATTCGCATTATCAACTATTCTTTGGACCAAAAATTCACGCAAAATGAAAAGCAACGAGCAAATTGAATTAGACGATACAGTCAAGCAAATTGGTTCTAATTTGGCAATGTGGCTGGGGGTTGTCGTTTGTGTATTGTGTGTATTTGCGCTTTTCATTAGCACAGAGACTTTACTGAGGCAGCTAATCGAAACAGAAATGAATTACGCAAATAACGATTCAGATGCCTCTAAACTCTTATATACTGTTGAAACAACTCTACTTGAGTTCGGTATTTGGTTAAAAAAATTACCCGTTGGGGCAAAGATTGCAGGCATTGTTGTAGGCGGAATACTTTGGATTTCGAATGCAGATTGATCTCGTTGTTATCACATCCGGAAAAAAGTAGCGAGGGTAGTACGACTGCAGATAGGATTCTTTTTCTGAAGATAAAATGCTTTAAAATAATTCAATGTAAATGGTGAGTAACGACACCTGTTTGAGCATAAGGAAATTGCATAAAACGGATACACCAAGCAGCACTTCATCTTCGCGATGCGTTACTGTGTAGCCGTTCCTCGTGTCATGCCACGTCTGACTTTATAGATACGAAAACCGAGTCTCCCTGGTTAGATCTCTATGCCTGGCTCTTACTGCGCTTTCTTCGGTGGCAATGCAAAAGCCTTGGCCTCATGTGTGAATTTACCGTTATGCGCACCATCACAAAAAGGCTTGTTGTTGCTCAGTCCGCAGCGGCAAAGACCCACGACTTCACGACCACCCAGGTCGTATGTGTTCCCAGCCCGATCGGTGATGGTGAAATCGCCTTCTACTTTCATAGAGCCATTGTCATTGATGGTAATTTTTGTTGACATCTTTCTTGTAGTTGAATTTGTAATGTAGGGATTATCTATAAAACGCCCTCATAGTAAGATTTGTTCGTCAAACTGATAAAAATCGTTGTATGGGAGCCGGCCTAGTATGAGTACGGGGTTATTAGAATGGCATGGGCTTGGGGCAAAGAGATACATACTCATCTACCGTTTGAGCAGCTTTCATTTGCATAACGTGATATAATATCTGTTCAGCAACAACCCGCACCCGGCACACAAGCATTTCCCGGTTTCTCGGCATAGACCGTGATGCTAAAAATACCCGTATCGCCCGATTTGAAATTATGTAGCTCTTCGGCCGACAAGTATCGATTCAGAATATCATCCGGTATCACGATCGGCTTCTCTTTTTGGATTTGAATATTTACGAAACCCGTGGCATGAATCAATTCCACATAGACGTCCTTTTGAATGGCTCCCGACACACAACCCGCATACATCTCCGCATCCTTTCGCAACCCTTCCGGCAAAGCACCAATCAGCACTACATCCGAAATGCTGAAATGCCCCCCGGGTTTGAGCACCCGAGAAATTTCCTGAAACACTCCGTATTTATTGGGTACCAGATTTAATACGCAATTGCTGACCACCACATCCGCCACTTGGGAAGTAATGGGCATTTTTTCAATGTCGCCCTGACGAAACTCTACATTATTGAAACCCCGCATCTCCGCATTTTGCCGCGCCTTTTCGATCATCGCCGGCGTAAAATCAATGCCGATCACTTTTCCGGTTTCGCCTGTCTCATGACGAGCCACAAAACAATCATTACCGGCGCCACTGCCCAGATCGATCACTGTATCACCCGTTTTGATTCGAGCAAACTGGGTCGGCAATCCACAACCCAATCCCAGATCCGCATCTGCATTGTAACCAGCTAATGCCGTGTAATCATCCGACATGATGTTATATACTTCGGTTGAGCAGCCACCTGCCCCACAACAAGACGACATGTTGGTCTCTTTATCCTGCAAGGCAATCTCACTGTACTTCTGCCGTACAATCTCTTTTAGTTGTTCATCGGTTTGCATACTTAGTCATTTTATTTTTTTATCCGTTTCAACAATCCCTCTACCAATCGCTTCGATCCAACATAAAAAGGAGTGGTTTGATGCAGACCGGTAGGTTCGAGGTCCAGAATACGTTTGGATCCATCTGTGGCCATGCCACCCGCCTGCTCAACGATCATCGCGAGGGCATTGCACTCATAGAGCAGGCGCAATTTCCCCTTGGAATATTTGCTGGTTGCCGGATAGAGGAAGATCCCACCCTTGATCAGATTCCGATGAATATCGGCCACCAGCGATCCGATGTACCTCGAAGTGAATCCCGCCGCTCTGCAGCCTTCTATATACTGCGCAATCTCCGGCATCGCCTGGGGAATACCAGCGTCGTTGATCGAATAGATCTTTCCGCTAGCCGGACAACGCATCTGCGGATGGGATAATACATATTCACCCAGCGTACGCTCGTAGGTAAATCCATTCAAGCCTTTTCCGGTTGTATACACCAACATGGTCGAAGAACCATAGAGTACATAGCCGGCAGCGACCTGCTCCGATCCTTTTTGAAGAAAATCTTTTTTGGTCAGTTTGGTGCCGGGCTTGGTCTTGCGTTTGTAGATGGAAAAGATCGTTCCGATGGAAACATTGACATCGATGTTGGTAGACCCATCAAGCGGATCGATGGCCACTACATACTTCCCTCTATTTTTGAAATCAGTGAACGTTTCGGTTTCTTCGGAAATAATGCCGGCCGCCTCCCCGCCTTTTGACAAGGCGCGACTGAACCGAATATGCGCCAGCATGTCCAATTTTTGTTGCTCATCCCCAGCTTTATTCTGCTGACCGATGTATCCCATGATGTCCACCAAACCGGCTTGATTGATCTCGCGATTCACCACTTTGGAGGCCAGGGCAATATCCCGTAACAATTGAGAGAACTCACCCGCAGCTTGCGGATATTCGGATTGCTTGCTTTTTATGAAACGATCCAACGTAATGCCAATGGGGAGTGCGATGCGGGAACGTTCCATGTTTAAATTTAAGATCATTACAAAGTTAGCGATTCGGCATTCGAAAGAATCAAGGCGGAAATAGATCAGCCCCTGTAGTGTCTGCTGGTCATTGATCGGTTTTTCCGCTTTTCGAAAATCCCTTTTCCCCATTTCGAAATTCAGGATGCTGCCCTCCCGTTGATCTTTGCGGCCATGAAACGGACCCTCTGTGCGATCGGACTATTGTTCAAGACCCTGTTGTTTCTAGGACAGCCCGTAGATACAAGCTCAACCCACATTAAATATTTACCGGAGATCACGCTGGTGGGAGGCTCCAGCCGGTCCGATCTCCAACAGATCCCCGAGATCGTCGGCACCTCGATCTATGCAGGGAAAAAAGCAAGCTTACTGGTTTTAAAAAATGTGGAAGGAAACATTACAACCAACACCATGCGCCAAGTAATGGCGAAAATACCCGGACTACAAGTCTGGGAAAGCGACGGCAGCGGCATACAAATTGGTATAGCCACCCGTGGGCTGAGTCCCAACCGCAGCTGGGAATTCAACATCCGCCAAAACGGATACGACATCGCCGCTGATCCATACGGCTATCCGGAAGCGTATTACAATCCCCAACTACAAGCAGTTCAACGGATCGAATTCATTCGCGGACACGGAGCCCTGCAATACGGTCCGCAATTCGGTGGCATGATCAATTACATTTTGCGCGACGGGTCCGAATTCAAAAAACCACTGCAAGTCGAAACACAACAAACACTTGGTTCATTCGGCCTGTATAATCATTATACCGGTATCGGGGGGCGATCCGGAAAATGGAATTACTACAGTTTCATCGATCATCGACAAGCCCAAGGATATCGAGCAAACAGTCGCTATTTCACCAATGCCGGATTCGCCTCCGTTACCTACACGCCCCATCCGAAACTAGCCACTACCCTCGAGTTCATGCGATCCCACATCAGAAGCCAGCAGTCGGGCGGACTGACCGACTCTGCGCTCTATGCAAACAACCGGCAAAGTGTTCGATCACGAAACTGGATGGACATCGATTGGTCCACCTTGGCCCTACGAGTTCGTTATACCATCAACGCGCAAACTCGGATCGACGCGAAAGTCTTCACCTTAATCGGTGATCGGAACAGTGTAGGATTCATGCCGGGTAATGGCATCATTCAATCGGATGCGATCGATCCAACCACCGGACAATTCGCCAACCGAAACGTGAACATCGATCGATACCGGAACGCCGGCATGGAAATAAAGATGATTGGAGATTATTCGATCGGAAAATCGATGGCTACTCTCTCCGGAGGCATTCGTTGGTTTACCGGAAACACCGATCGATTGGCGGCCGATGGAAAAGGAAGCCCGGGAACTAATTATAATTTGGATTTGATCGACGGGATCTGGAGCCGCGATCTGGATTTTCAAAGTAGTAACTATGCCGGGTTCGCGGAGAACATCTTCCGATTGGGAGAAAAATGGCTACTCATTCCCGGTATTCGAGTTGAATGGCTGAAAGGAACGGTTCGTGGTCAAAACAACATTGAAAATGGATTCCCGATTTTCTTGATCCCCCAAAGCAAACAGCGGGCTTTTATTCTAACGGGCTTAGGAGCCGAGTATCATGTCGGATCTAAAACCGAGTTATATGCCAATATCACCCAAGCCTATCGCCCGGTTCAATTTGCCGACCTGAGTACACCACCGGGAACCGACCGGATTGATCCCGCTCTCCGCGACGCCCGTGGATACAATGCCGATCTGGGCATTCGTGGACAGGTACACAAACGAATTTATGTAGACGTCAGTCTGTATCTCCTGCAGTATAGAAATCGGATCGGTACCTTACTAGAACAAGATCCCAATGGAAATTTTTACAATCTCCGGACCAATGTAGGAAGCAGTCGGTCGAAAGGACTCGAACTGTTCACCGAATACCAAGGAAGACTATCGAAAGAACGTTCACATTGGAAATGGGGTGGTTTTATTTCTTATGCATACAACGATGCCCGCTACATTCGATTGCAAGTAAGTCGATGGATAGGCGGTCAGTTACAAAAGATCGATCTGCGGAACAATCGAGTAGAAAATGCACCGGAACATTTGTTTCGCGGAGGGTTAAATCTGCAATTCAAGCAGATCAAGCTGACCGGCCAATTCAATTACGTGAGCCGTGTTTATACCGATGCGAATAATACGCAAAGTCCTTCTTCGAATGGACAAAATGGAGTCATTCCATCCTACCGCATCGTAGATCTGACCCTATCATGCCCGATCCGAAAAGTTTGGTCGATTAAGACAGGAATTAACAACCTGACCAATGCGGTTTATTTTACTCGCCGTGCCGGTGGGTATCCGGGTCCGGGTGCCCTGCCCGCAGACGGACGCTCTGCTTTTCTTACAATTACCTACCAAATGCATTGAGCCCGAATATAAACGGCAGCAATCCCGGGCTATTCATCTTGTCGGCATCGCCGCAGGCATCATAGGAAAAGGGTGCTTGTTTATCAGGCACCCTTTTTTGTTTTAATAGTAATACCCAAAGATGATGTTCATCTCATCCTGGCTGGTGAACCCAAAGCCGACACCCAACGAGCTGGGATTGTAATAGGTTACTACTGACGTGAGTCCCTCGCCCGGCTGCAACACGATTGGTGTGGCAAATGATTTTACCAACGGATGCTCCCAATCGGTATTTGAATACACCACTTCCCCATTTCGCGAGCCTCCGGCGATCTTGATCACGAAGGTCTCCCCCAGCTTGTGAAAGTGCGAGGTCAACATCACAACCCGGGTAACCGTATTGAAGGTGAAGGTTTTGGTGAACGTGCGACGAGTGTAAGGCGGGATGTTGATGTCAAAATTGTTCAGGTCTAGCGTCTTCGCTTCGTATTGGACCGAAGCGCGCGGAACCGTATACATGTTCAAATAGTTTTGACCCGTTAAAACAAAATTCGTGCGGTTGAAATAATGGGCATTCAGATCCACCGCCGTAGCGGGTGCAATTTTCAATGCCACGCCGGCGGGTAAGGTCACATCCGTATTTACATCGGTACCGCCACCCATGAACACGTGATTTTGCATTTGCTGCAACGTGGTCTGATTCAATACGCCGGTGACCGGATCGCGCAGATCGCGCATTTGATCCACCGCTGGTAATCCGATCAAGGAACGAAATCCATACAACACAAAATGGTGGCTATTGGAAGCTCCACGCATTTGCAAACGATTCACAAATACGGTATCCGTATTGGGTGTGTTCTTCCTTACAAACACCTCGCGCTCAAAATTTTTCGGGATCTCAAAGGGATTGATGGTGAGTTGAAATCCGGTTCCGGCCGCAGGCGGATCCAAGGGTTGTATAGCTACCTGACAGGCACTACTATCCTTCAATACGTTGTCATCAATAGATGAACTGGTCTTGCTCGCACCGGCATTGATCCAGCGACGAATGAATTCAACCTGTCCTTTGCTGAGTACTTGTCCCCCGAGCGGCATCTGCGACCCGAAATTTCCCGTCACCGGATGATGACTCGCTACACAGGTGATCTTGTGATAGAGAAAACTCGTTTCCGCATCACCCGGACGAACCAATTTGTAATTACTGGCAACTGCGGCGGCATTCATCGGCGCTTGATCGACCAGTTGATCGTACGATTGTCCGGCCGCCAAGATCAATCCATGTTGAGCAAACGATGGATCGGAGGAAGAAGCATGACAACCCGCCGTGGCACAGGTTTGCGTCAAGATCTGCTCCTGAATGATGTCAAAATCCGGGCGTCCATTGTCGGTCGATTTCTTACAGGAAGAAACCAGCAGGATCAATACGAGAAAAGAAGTGAAAGGTATGCGCATTGCAGAGAAGGTTGAAGGAGTTGAGAGATCGGAAAGACTAAACTACCTAAACTTTCTCAACTATCTAAACCCGACCCTGAACATTGAACTGTGAACCCTGAACTTTAATCCGTTACCCGTCCGCCCGCATTGATCCAATTCGTGATCGCCAGTCGGTCATTAGCCGGTAGGAGTCCACTGGTTGGCATCGGACTGGGCGTACCCTGTACCGCACGTACATTGATGCGGTCTTTGGCAGATACAATGGCGCAATCGTTACTTAGGTTCACACCTCCATTGGCCGTAGTAGCATTGTGACAACTCACACAATTATTCTGAATGAGCGTGCGAACGGCGGTAAACAGCGGACCGGCCGAACGCGTACCCACCACGATCGAGCCCTGTGTTCCGGTGCATCCGTTTGCATCTTTGGCCGTGATGGAAAATGTGCCGGTATTCAAACTGGCAAACGTGGCGGCTGATTGAAAAGCGCCTCCGTTCAAGCTATAGGTGTATGGCGCCGTGCCTCCCGAAGCAGCTGCGGTGATCGATCCGCTGGCATTCACGCAGGGCGTTACCCCGGTGGGGTTCGGATTAACAACAATGGTCACCGTATTGCAACTGACTACATTGGTCAAGGTGAAACTAGCCGATCCGGTACAACCGGCGGAGCTTTTTGCTGTAACGGTATAAGAACCGGCAGCGAGATTGGTGAATTGTCCGGTCGACTGAAACGTTCCCCCATTTAAACTATACGTCAAGCCACTGGCCCCACTACCCGTGGCCAAGATGCTGCCGTTGGTGGCCCCGGACGCCGGGTTCATCGTGGTCCCACTGACCACAACCGTGACACTGGCACATGGATCGGGGGGTGGGTCGTTTTTTCCGCAGGAAATTCCCAAAACGAGTACCGTACCGAAAGCAAGGATATACGGGATGCTACGCATAGACATGATTTGTAGATTAAAGATATAATATATAGAACAAGGCAAAGCCGAAGTGGTTCGGTCTTATTGGGGTCGAGCTTGCTCAAAATGTTCTGAATAATCTCGACGCAGGGTACCCATCCAGCGGTCCCAGCACAGGAAATACAATCCATAATTGCCCTTGAAATACCGGTGATGCTGGTTGTGGGCCACCGAGGTATTGATCCACCGTCCGATGCGAGTACGATGAAATCCGGCCGGATATAGCTCCCAACCCAAATGCCCGTACACGTTGTATACGATCATGAAAAAGAAGAAAATAAAGAAATGAAGCTTGTGCAACGGCAATAAAAAAAGGAATACAATCAAAATGCCGGCCTCCACGATGCCTTCCAGGGGATGAAAAGCATAGGCAGCCCAGGGGGAAGGGTTGGTCGACTTATGGTGTACGAGATGCATGACCTTGAAAAGTTGGGGGTGATGCATGAGCCGATGCGTCCAATAGAAATAGGTATCGTGTATGAAAAGCAACAAGGGGAAGATCGCAACAAAATAAAACCAACCCATTTGATCGATTTGCTCGTACCGCAAGGTATACTTCGAGACATTCGGATTGCCTATGAAGACAAGGGGCACCAGCGCAAAAATGGAGATCGTGATGGCGGAGTAGCCGATCTCCCGCAAGTAATCATTCCATTTCGGAAATCGTTCCTGGATCTTTCGATTTCGAAGCGATTTACGAAGCAGTACATAGAAGATCAGAAAGGCAAGGCCGGCGACAAGCATATACCGGCCCCCAATCAGCTGCAAGATCTTCGTGTATTGATACAAGACAACTCGTTTGAGTGATAAAGATACTCCGAATGTAACTCGAATACAGCGATCTGGCTCAAACTGGAAAATGTATGGGATGTACTCTACGACCGCAACGATTATCGCGAGATCGTATTTAAGTTAATATCTTGGTGCTGATCAATCCAGCTTATGCCTTTACTAAGTAACGAACCACGAATCAAGGAATTGACCAATCTTTCATTGGTGGGCGTGCATCAAACGATGAGTTTGGCGGAAAATCGTACGGCCTCTCTTTGGCAAACGTTCATGCCCCGACTCAAGGAATTGTCCAGTCGAGTGGGAGCCGATCTTTACTCCCTTCAACAATATCCGGTTGATTATTTTAATTCTTTTGACCCCACGCGTTCATTTGAAAAATGGGCGGCGGTTGCGGTGTCATCGGTCGATCCAATTCCCGCCGGGATGGATACACTCATGCTGAAGGGCACCTATGCGGTCTTTGATTTTCAAGGTACCCCGGCAGAATTCGGAAATGCCATTCAATACATTCTATCGGTTTGGCTGCCGCAATCGGACTATCAATTGGACGAGCGACCTCATTTTGAGTTACTCGGTGAGAAGTACAAGCGCAACGATCCGCTTTCCGAAGAAGAGATCTGGATACCCATACGGAAGAGGGTAATCGGATGAGGGTGGTGGTTATTTCGAATTCCCAGCGCGAGCCTCTTCCATTCGTTTTACATAATCAACCATGGAACGTTTGAATCCACCGGCCCATCCGTCGAGTTTGTATTGCTTTCCGGTTCGGCGATCGAAGACGCCGTAGGAATAGTCAACGGTTGGCGGGAAACGTTCCCGTCCGATCCATTGTCCGGGCACATCGCGCGTAATTACGGTGAATAGAAACCGATATTTCGTAGCATCCGCGTATTTCTTCGTGTAGACCATACTGCGAGGCTGGATCTCATAGGGGCCTTTGTAATGCTTCTCAAAAGTTTCGTAGATGGCCTTGCTCACTGCATTCTTGTCTTCATCCATTACCAATAAGGTAAGATTGTCTTTTCCCAATTCCGGCGGGATTTCTTCGAAATTGGGGGTGTTTTTTTGAGCGCCTGCCAGCAAAGAGCTGAGTAGGAAAAAAGAAAGGATCAAAGGTCGCATGGTGAAGGATTTAGAGCAGAAAAATACGAAGAGCCGGTTCAATTGACGGCAAAAATCGGTCTGTTGGTCTGATCGCCTACTGGTCCTGTGTTCTTTGGGGCTTTTCCGGGTTTAATTCCCGACCTTCACTCCTCGAAAAAACACCCCATGCAATTTACCGCCAAGCTGATCTCCTTATTGCCGCTGCAAACCGGAAACGGAAAGAACGGAACCTGGAAAAAACAGGATGTGATCGTGGAAACCGACGGACAATACCCGAAAAAAGTCTGTGTATCGATCTGGGGCGATAAGATCGAGGAAAGCAAGCTGGTACCCGGCAATCGGTTGAAGATCGATTTCGATGTGGAGAGCCGCGAATACAACGGTCGCTGGTACACCGATGTCAAAGCCTGGCGCGTGGATGTGGATGGCGAGGGTGGTTCTGCCGGTTCTGCCGCTCCCGGACCCATCGATTCCCCGCATTCGGACGACGACGGGCTTCCTTTCTAGAATCGGGTGAGAGATGAGCGGTTTAGGGTTGAGGTTAACCTAAATCCAACACCGAATTCCACCGATATTTTTTGTGTGGCTGCAACGAAACGCCGATCTGCGTATGCGGCTTGAATAAGATGATGCGATGTCCCAACGAAGGAACATCTTCGTCAATCAATAAGTTCATCACGATCAACAGTGGTTCCTGATAGCCGTACTGACAACATTCACCCATAAAGGTCTCAACCGATTTGCACGCAGCCGATCGACGATTGTGCCCCACATAACCGGAAACGCCGGAACTTTCGGCATGACATTTCGCACTCTCGAACAAGGTTTTCTCCGGATAAAGCAAGGGCATCGGTTTCTTGTTTTTTAAAAACTCCAACAAACTCCGGTAATAACTCGACTGTTTGAGTTCTTCCTCACCGGAATATTCGGGAAACTGCAGCACGACGGTCTTTCCAAATAAAGTCGGATTCATCCGCGCCAGATTAAGGATATAGATGATCTGCTTTTCTTTATCGGATAAATAGGATACGTCTGCTGCCGTATTGCAAACCCGGTATTCGGGCTTGTCCCACTCCGTAGAAAAGATCGTCAACGGCGAGCGCGTATCTCCCGAAACAAAACGCTCCTGACTACGAAAAGCCGTGGCCGACAAGAAAAGCAAGAAAAGTACTACGAATCGCATGAAGGTATTTTAAAGATAACGCGGAAAAGGACTCTGAGGTGAGAAGGATCCTGTGAAAAAAAGTATAAAACATTGCAAACGGAATCAATCAAAACTCAACGTTCTGTACACATCAAACAACTCACCGACCAACTTATTGCCATAGTACTCCAAGGCGCGCGCGCGGTTACGCTCACCCATGGCCCGCACGCGCTGCGGATCCCGAAGCAAAGTCAATAAACCGTTCGCGATCTCGTTGGGTTCTTCGGGATCGACAAATAAACCGCCATCGCTGGACATTAACATATCAACCATGCCTCCTTCCTTCGAAGCGACCACGGCTCTGCCGGCCGCCATCGCCTCCAAACAAACATTCGGAAAATTCTCCCACAAACTCGGAAACACCGCGATCGAAGCGCGTGCCATAACACGTGGCACTTCCTCCAGTGGAACGGCATCGATTAATTCAACCCGATCGGCAAAGTCACCCAGTTCAGTCAATAACAATTGCTTCATCGATCGTTGCCTTAACGGACCGCGACTGTCCTTTCCTAAAAAAATAAATCGGGCCTCCGGCATCTGTTTCAATACCATCGGAATCGCCTTGGCCAAATTCCAGACGCCTTTTCGAGTTTCCAGTCTTCCTGCATAGATCACGGTTGGTGATCCATTCGGCAACTCGATCTGCGCAAACGCTTCGCCCGCTTTATAGGGATTCGGAACCGTTCGTACTCGATCGGGCGGCAATGCCCAATCCTTTATCGCGATTTGACGCATCGACTCACATGGAGCCAACACCCGATCCGCTTCGCGCAAGGCTAAAAATTCCGGATCGGTTTCTTTTCGATAGGGCTTCCAGGTTTTTTTTATACGCCGCCAGATCCGTTGGTCGTAGTAGCGATCATTCAACCGCTTGACCAGATAGGAAGGAGTGTGCAACTTGACCCAAAGCTTTACCTGGGGTAGTTTCTCTCGAATGAAACGGGCTTCTGCTCCATATTCCGGACACTCGATGCCATCAAACGGAAACTTGGCATGGATCGAGGCCAATGTTTCGGGCGATTGCCGAATGAACTCCTCTCTTGAATTACAAGTGACAAAATACAAGCGCAAGGTTGGAGCCAATCGAAGGGCTCCCGTTCGAGTCGGACTGGCCACGACCACATCGATCTCCACACCGCGAGCCGACAACAATTCAGTCACCTGCTTCACATAAGTGGCAATGCCTCCTTGCCCCGTATCGGGCGGATACTCATAAGAAACAAACCCCAAATGCATCTCCCAAAATAACGAACTTTGAACTCTAAACACTGAACGAACACGTGTCCAGACTCAAAAACATGACCCGCACCCTCGGCCTCGCCGACGGTCGCGCCTTCTGGTGGAAAGCGAAGCAGAAATCCTTTGGAGAGATCCGTGCCTCGCGTTGGAACACCAGCTTTCGCCTGCGACCCGGCACTACCGACTACGATACCTACGAGCATGTTTTCGTGCTGAAAGAATATGATTTTCCCATTCCCTTCGAACCCAAACTCATCGTAGACGGCGGTGCCAACATCGGCATGTCGGCCTTGTATTTTGCCCGACGATTTCCGCAGGCCCG
>ENA-ORFA01000279-ORFA01000279.1-marine-metagenome-genome-assembly--contig:-NODE-279-length-22237-cov-9.048962_pt1 | contig 22237 bp, 24 predicted proteins | sample MGYA00248621_ERZ508587 | MGnify/ENA primary metagenome ERZ508587 (study PRJEB26250, sample SAMN06266239) | marine metagenome | isolation source: Columbia River Estuary | place: USA:Columbia River Estuary... | reverse complement strand
AACCGACTTAGCTGCAGGTTGTGCCGGCTCTGAATCTGCAGACCACGCCTGACAAGAAAAAACGAGTAAAGATGCAAGTAATAAATTCTTCATAATGAACTCTGATATGGTTTAAAAAGTATTAAAAATTCGCCATGGCGATCATATGACTCCCCCAAATAACCATGTTGTCTCTTGGAGATTTATCAACGCAATGGCTTGTTCAGACTCGCCTAGATTACATTAATTTTTGTAGTATTTTCTACAATTTGACCGCTTAAAAATATCCTTTAGGAATTTCATGAAATCACTTTTAATTGCATCTGTGCTCGCTCTTGGTTTGTCCGTTTCTGCTCAGGCTAAAGACATCGTTGACACAGCTGTTGGCGCTGGTAACTTCAAAACCCTTGCTGCCGCTTTAACAGCTGCTGGCTTGATCGACACTCTCAAAGGCAAAGGACCTTTCACAGTTTTTGCACCAACTGATGAAGCTTTTGCCAAAATCCCAAAGGCTGACCTTGATGCCCTTCTGAAAGACAAAGCAAAACTGACAGCTGTTCTCACTTACCACGTTGTGCCTGGCAAAGTAATGGCCAAGGATGTCAAAGCAGGTAAGGTCAAAACTGTACAAGGCTCTGAACTCACGATCAGCACGACTGCCGGCGTGAAAGTCGACAACGCAACCGTAGTTAAAACAGACATCGGCGCTGACAATGGCGTGATCCACGTCATTGATTCAGTGATCATGCCTAAATAATTGACAGAGCAAGTTCGAACTAGGTTCTAAAGACCTAGTTCGATGCTAATTTTTGAATTCTTTAATTTTGTCAAGTCTTTGCTCTTCAGTCATCTCGTCACAGCGACTGCTTCGATCTGGCATACGAAGCCATTCCTGTGTCCCTTCCCTTGGCCCGTAAATTCGATTAAATTGTTTGAACACAGCGTATGTAACGAATGCCATGCTGATGACTGCTGTGTGCCCCATCATGTTGTAGCCAATTGTCTCGATATCTCCAAAGTACATTCCAAAAGCCAAACACCAAAAGCTAGCCAAAAGTACGGTAGCAAAGTATCTGACAAAAGCAGGTGCATGCCTAAGAGGGTTGAGATTTGGGTCCAAAAGACTGCGTAATTTTTGGAGCATGAATGTGAAAAATTTTAGAACTGAAGACATGTAAATTTCCAAGGATACTTTGGGTGTGGTGGTATGCAATGCTGGGACCGGTTTTATTTCAGAAGCGAACTCTTGTTAAGTTCCTGAAGCATCTTAGACAAAGTATTTTTTTGCTTCGGATCTGAGGCCTCATGCATGGCATCTTCCAAAACGGCGCTGATATCTTCGGCTGCCACCAACTCCATGTCCCAGTTTGGAAACAGTCTGTCACGAAACTCATCTTCTTTAGTGAGTAGCACCACATCAGAGTGGCGAAGATCTGCAGAAATCATCTTGTACAAACTGGTCACGTTGTCTTTAGGGCCTTCTAACCATTGAAAAAAGATACCACTTCCAAAGACCAACAATCCAGTGATACCAAATCTGGGGTTGTGGTGTTTGGCTGTGGCAATTATTTTTTCGAGCGCCTCTTTGTCCATGTGTTGAGCAGCTTTGCTACAGTACACAATGTGATGGATAGATTGCGTTGATTGGCCTTCGTCATTTTGCATGTTGCGAGTATGCCTCATAGAAACAAATACTGGTAGAGACAGCCCCGCTCCAAGGGCTTAGAGCCGGTCAGCTATTTTTTTGGCTAGCAACGGTCTTAAATTGGCATGGACGAACTTGCCAAAGACAGCTTGGATACTGCCCTGTCGCAGTTGAATCATTTCATTCAAGTGACTCAAAGTGTCAACTCGTGTCAAGGATCGAACAAATTGCATTTCAGAGGTTTTTAAACCAACTTTGCTTTCAATCTTTAAGCTGTTGCCTTCAACAGTTAGTTTTTCGTAATCGTTGGCGTGAATTGCGTTGTAGATATAGGCAAGCAACAGTACAGCAATTTCTACCAGTGAAAAAGGCAGAACCAGCGTAGCACCTAACCAATAGAACCCAGCGCCAATGAGCAAGGAAACAAAACCCAAGCCTATAAAAATCCAAGCCATGGTGACCGGAGAGATTGAAATATTTCTCTTAAGGTGCCAGACCCAAGCAGCGCCCTGACTTTGGCCAAGAATGTTTTCGTAAACAGGGGCATCAATTCTTTTGAGAAAAGATGAATGATCATCCATGAAGATTTCCGAATGCTGTATTGAATTGCAGCTTTATACACGTTGGCGCAAATTCAATCCTATGCCGCCTGCAAATTTAAAAAATTCGACAAGTCAAAAATTGAATTGGGAGCAGCAGGCATCTTCCGAGTTGGCAGGGGCTTGAAGTTCATTGCCAAAGACTTTGTTGGCTTGGACGCGGGCGAATCAATGTACTTGGGTACCAATTGAGCCAATGGATAAGACTGGAGAAACTCTTTTTCGATCTGCGAAGCTTTCTGTGCGATGGCATTTGTAGCGGAGGTCTCGGAAGAAGCGTGGCCTTTGTACGAAGCAGCATTTGGCGAACAAAATGACACAGCGGCATCCCAAACGGACAGGTCGGTCAAAGGAACACAGAGTTGGTAACCACCGCCAGGGCCACGAGTGGCTCGAATAAGGCCTTGCTCTCTTGCATCTCTCAAGATACCTTCTATGTAAGACAAAGAAACATTCGTCATAGATGCGATGGCATCTGCTGTGATGGTTCTGTGACTTGGCGTCTGAGCGATCAAAATAATGACGTTTAAACCTAGAGTTGAGCGTTTAGTGAGCATCGTGTTTCCTTTAAGTTGAACGAAATTTATCACTTAATTAGATTTTTATTGTTCAAATCTTCAAATATTCAATATAATCTACTCAAAATCCATTCAAAATACCAAACATGACAAAAGATACTCAACACTCGCGTAGCTTCCACAAAATCGGAGCAGTGTCCAGCCTCAGTGGCGTGCCAACCCCAACACTTCGCGTTTGGGAGGTGCGTTACCAAACCTTTCACCCCCACAAAACAGAAAGCAAGCACCGCTTGTTTACGGACGACGATGTCTTAAAGGCAACGCTGCTAAAACGACTGACAGAACAAGGCCATGGCATTAGCAGCATTGCCAAACTGAGCACCACGGATTTGAACAATTTGTTGCAGCAACAACAGGAAACCAATCAGAGAAAAGCACGGTCAGAATCGCCAGTTCAGTCTGTGTCTGTGGCGGTCGTTGGCCTCGCCCTGGCAGCTCGAATTGAGTCAAAAAAATTCACCTTCAGTTTTAACAATCAGGCGATTCGCATTACAGATATTTTTACCAACGTGGCAGAGGCCTTGTCGGCCAAGTTTCAAGAGAAGTCTCAAATTCTCATCATTTACACAAACTCTTTGCACGCTGGCGTTCAGGTTGACATTCACCGCTTGGCCGAAATCAACCATGCTTTGCAAGTCATCGTGCTCTACAACTATGGTCAAGAGCCCATCATTGAATCTATGAAACGCTGCGGCATGATTGTTCGCAGAGAGCCCATCAGCGATTCAGAGTTGGCAGACCTGATCAACTCAGTGCGCGTTGTGAATACTGAATCTGGCACCGCAGGATTGACTTCAGGCATGCTCATTCCCCCCAGAAAGTACGACGACATTGAACTCATGCGTGTTGCTGGCATATCCACCAACGTGTTGTGCGAATGTCCCAAGCATGTTGCAGAAATCATCACGCAACTGGCAAGCTTTGAACAATACAGCCGCGAATGCTTGAACAATTCAACAGAAGATGCACACTTACACTCTTACCTCAGTACAGTCTCTGGCTCTGCCAGGGCACTTTTTGAGTCTGCACTCGAGATGGTTGCCAAGCATGAAGGCATTGATCTCAAAGCTACACCCAAAAATTCTGATTTCTCTTAAAAGGCTGCAACATGTTATTGTCATTTTCCCTTCTGCGCCGTAGTTTGCTACTTGCCGCATTTGGCCTGCTTGTCAGTTCGGTCGTTCAAGCCAACGGGCCAGTGCGTGTTGGGTCCAAAATCGATACCGAAGGCAAGTTGCTTGGCAACATCATGGTGCTCGCACTCGAGGCCAACGGCATCAAGACTGAAAACAAGGTATCGCTTGGCAACACCAAGATCGTTCGCACAGCACTTGTTGCCGGTGAAATAGACATCTACCCCGAATACACCGGCAATGGCGCCTTTATGCTGGGCGCCGAAAAAAGTCCAGCCTGGAAGGACCTTCGAGCAGGTTACGAATTGGCCAAGAAAATGGATTTTGAGAAAAACAAAATTGTGTGGCTAGAGCCCGCCAATGCCAACAACACTTGGGCCATTGCCGTGCGCAAAGACCTGGCCACTGCCAACCAACTGCGCAGCATGGACGATGTAGGCCGCTACATCGCCAAGGGCGGCACCTTTAAGCTGGCCGCATCGGCCGAGTTCATGGAGCGAACCGACGCCATGCCTGCATTTCAGGCGGCTTACGGATTCAAACTGCGCGCTGACCAAGCCCTTGTTTTGGCGGGGGGTGATACAGCCGCCACCATCAAGGCTGCTGCAGAAAAAACATCGGGCGTGAACGCTGCAATGGCTTACGGTACCGATGGCCCCTTGGCCGCGCTGGGCCTGTTGGTCATGGAAGATCCTAAGGGCGTACAGCCCGTCTATGCGCCGGCACCCTTGGTCCGTGAAGAAGTGCTCAAGCGCCACCCTGCCATTGCCACCATATTGGCCCCCATCTTCAAATCGCTTGATACGCCTACCCTGCAAATGCTGAATGCGCGCATTCAACTGGAAGGCCAAGACCCGCGCAAAGTGGCAAGCGGCTACCTCCAAAGCAAGGGGTTTCTGAAGTAAATTCAACATGTCACTGTCGCTCGTGCAACGCTCCAACCCGGTGCTAGCGCTTTATGTGGCACTGGCCATTGGCGCTGCAGGCGGCCTGCCATTTTTGCGAGTTGCACCCAACCGACTGCTGTCTGGCGAGCCGGTTTATTTATGGGATGTGTTGCAGCAAGTGGGCAACCAACAAATTGATGCACTGCTGTTGGGCCTCGTTGTGTTGCTGTGCATTGCCGTTTGGCAACCCGGTCAGCGCCTCATTCAAGCATTTATTATTTTGACAATGGCCGCCAGCCTATCTGGCGTGTGGCTGCTGGCTGGCCAGTTTGCCAGCAGTGCCACACAAGCAGAAAACCCTTTGTTGCGAACAAGCTTAGGCGCTGGGTTTTGGACACTGGCCGCATTGGCCTGGTTAATTGCTCTCGACGCCATTGCGCGTGTTCAACTGCCAACTTTGCCGCGCCTGTTTTTGCAAAGTGCTTTTTTTCTGCCGCTCTTGCTCTCGTTGAATGAGGGCCAGCAATTGTCCATCGCGCAAGAATTTGCCAACCAGCGCGATGTTTTCGGGCCTGCCATTCTGCGTCATCTTCAAATCGTCTTTTTAGCGGTGGTTCCGGCCTTGATCATCGGCTTGTTGCTGGCTTGGCGCATGACCCAAACACGAAATTTGCGGCAAGCTCTGTTTCCAATTCTCAATGTCATTCAAACCATTCCCTCCATTGCCCTGTTCGGTCTGCTGATGGCGCCATTGGCATGGTTGGCCGTCCAATTACCAGGCCTAGGACGCGCGGGCATCAGTGGTGTGGGCATCGCGCCTGCCGTGATTGCTCTTTTCCTGTATGCACTGCTGCCCATTGTTCGCTCGGCGCTGGCTGGGTTAGAGCAAGTGCCTGCAGAGGCGGTCAATGCCGCTCGTGCCATGGGCATGTCTGCGGGGCAGTTGTTGTGGCAAGTCGAGTTGCCGCTGGCATTGCCGGTGTTGCTAATTGGCCTGCGCTCAGCAGTTGTACAAACTACAGGCCTTGCAGCAGTCAGCGCCCTTGTGGGTGCAGGCGGGCTAGGTCAGATCATGTTTGATGGGCTCTTTAGCGCTGCCAACGAGTTGGTGATACTGGGTGTGATACCCATCGTGCTTTTAGCCATGTTGGCAGATACTTTTTTCAAAGTGCTAAGTTCCTTGATAAAGACACGCCCATGACCATCAAGTTCCAAAAAATTCGCAAGCACTACGATGGCGCAGCAGCCATCACAGACTTCAATTTAGACATCCAACAAGGCGAGTTGGTGGTGCTGCTTGGACCCTCAGGGTCTGGCAAATCAACCATACTCAAAATGCTTAACCGCATGGTCAGCCACGATGGCGGTCACATCTTTTTTAACGGCCAAGACATCAACAGCTTTAACGTGCAAGACTTGCGTCGCCGCATGGGCTATGCCATGCAGTCGGTTGGCTTGTTTCCTCACAGAACCGTGGGGCACAACATTGCCACGGTACCCAGGCTGCTGGGGTGGGACGCCCAGCGTGTTCAAGCTCGTGTGAACGAACTGCTGCAATTGCTGGCGATGGACCCTAAGCAATATGCAGGTCGGTATCCGCACCAACTTTCGGGCGGTCAGCAACAACGGGTTGGCGTGGCGCGCGCTATGGCTGCAGACCCAGATGTCCTTCTGATGGACGAGCCCTTTGGTGCACTCGATCCAGTCACCCGCGCTGCACTGCAATTGCAGCTCAAAAAAATTCACCGAGCGACCGGTCAAACTATTCTGTTTGTAACTCACGATATTGATGAAGCTTTGTTGTTGGCAACGCGTATCGTGCTGCTGAACCATGGTCGTATCGTACAAATGGGCACACCCCTTGAATTGCTGCAACAACCTACCAACGACTTTGTCGCCGACTTTCTGGGTCGCGCAGATCTGGGGCTCAAACAGCTTTCACTGCGCCCCATCGCGCCCCACATCAAAGCGATAGAAGGCACAGAGCCCATCCACACCATCAGCCATACCGTCACATTCAAAGAAGCCATTTCGCACATGGCAACTTTGCATGTGTCTAGCTTGCGCGTGGTGAATGCAGACGGCACAGTGCTGGGTCAGGTGCATGCTACTGATCTGCTAGAAACTTCAGATGTCTGAGTTGCACGCACTGCCATTGAAAACACCCCGCCCCTGGGCTAAGCGGCTAGGCTTTAGTGCGGCGGCTCTGCTGTTGTTGGCCTATGGCTTGCCCTATTCCCAGCCGCTTTTTGCAGCCCTGTTTCCATTGCTGCCGCGTCCGGTGTATTTGCAAGAGCCAATGGCAGAACTGATGTGGCAACACATAGGGCTTGTGTTGGTGTCTAGCTCAGTTGCTGTTGTTATTGCAACGCTAGCAGGACTGGCCACCACCAGCAAAACGGGAAGCGCATTCAAGCCCCTCATGGAAACGCTGGCCGCCATGGGGCAAACTTTTCCACCTGTTGCAGTTTTGGCGGTAGCGGTTCCGGCCGTTGGCTTTGGAGAACTGCCTGCACTCATTGCGCTGTCAATTTTTGGCGTGCTGCCCGTGCTTCAGGCTACGCTGGCCGGACTGGCTTCAGTCCCAACACCCGTCCTTGATTCAGCACGCGCCATGGGTATGTCGCCTCGGCACATACTGACCGAAGTGCAAATTCCATTGGCTCTGCCTATTTGGTTGGCAGGCGTGCGAACTTCGGTTGTGGTGAACATCGGCACAGCCGCCATTGCATCCACTGTGGGTGCCAAAACACTCGGCTTGCCCATCATCATCGGACTTTCTGGATTTAACACAGCCTACGTCTTACAAGGGGCCATGATGGTGGCGCTGCTGGCCATTGCAGCCGACTTAGCGTTTGATTGGCTAGCCCTCGCCCTTCATGGCCACACAAGATCAGCTGACAACCAAGCGTGACTTTTGGGCTTCACCGATGTGGCCCACAACGGCTGCATCATTGAAACCGTGACGCTTAAAAACAGCCAGCACCTCGGCAACAGTTTCAGGCGTACAACTGACCAACAAGCCACCGCTTGTTTGAGGATCAGACAAAAGCGTTTGGCACTCAGTGGGTAAACCGCTGTCAAGGCTGATTTCTGGACCATAGCCTTCCCAGTTTCGACCTGAAGCACCTGTGACATTGCCCTCTTTGATCAAGGCCGAGACCTTGGGCAACAAAGGCACATCGGCCCACTTGATGTGCGCCGTTAATTTGGCGCCGCGCGCAATTTCTAGGGCATGGCCCGCTAAACCAAAACCAGTCACGTCAGTTAAAGCGTGCACGCCAGACAACTCAGCCAACTCGGGGCCTGGGGTGTTGAGCTTGGTGGCGTTGGCAATCATGGACTCATAACCTGCTGCATCGAGAACTTCTTTTTTGAGTGCCGCCGATAAAATACCAACACCAATAGGCTTGCCCAGAACCAGCACATCGCCAACGCGCGCGCCGTCGTTGCGTTTGACACGGTCTGGATGGACTAAACCCAAAACAACCAAGCCATAGATAGGTTCAACTGAATCAATGGTATGTCCGCCAGCAATGGGGATGCCGGCTGTATTGCAAACCGATGCACCGCCTGCCAAAATTTTGCCGATGGTGTCTGTTGACAGCACATTGATTGGCATGCCGACCAAAGCCAAAGCCAAGATGGGTTTGCCGCCCATGGCATAGACATCGCTGATGGCATTGGTGGCTGCAATGCGCCCAAACTCAAACGGATCGTCAACGATGGGCATGAAGAAATCGGTGGTTGCAATCAAAGCTTGGTGATCGCTTAGCTTGTAAACCGCTGCGTCATCGGCTGTGGCAATGCCCACCATCAATTCTTTGGGAATGGGCATTTGCAAAGTGCCTTTGAGAATTTCGGACAAAACTGCAGGGGCAATTTTGCAACCACAGCCACCGCCATGCGAGAGAGAGGTCAAACGGGGTTCAGAGGGGTTCATGGTGTTTCCTAAATACAAAAAATGAGGGCTTGCTTGAAGCGCTAAGCATTCAAGGCAAATGGCGCGCAGACAAGACGCTTTGCACGATTGTAAGCAAGCCTTTGCGTTCGTGCTCAGCCGAAAACAAAGGCGCTCTCAGGGCGCACTGCTTTTTTAACAGTTGTTCAAATGTGGCGTCATGCCGAAAACGAATGAGCATGTCGGCCAGCGCCTTGGCGTCACCCACTGGAAACAGGCCTGCATAGTCTTCGCCAAGCATGCCCATGTTGCCGGGTATGCGCGATGCAATGACTGGCACACCGCTGCAAACGGCCTCCATGATCACGTGGGCACCACCCTCCATGACGCTGGTGTGAACCAGCACGTGCGAGCGCTGAATTTGACGTCGCGTTTCTGGATAAGTTAAAGCACCCGTGAATTGATAGTGGGGGCAAAGCGCCGCTGTTTGGTGCGCCATGCTTGCCAGAATCTGATCATGCTCTGCACCAATGTGCTGTAGATGAATATCGTGCTGCTGCGCAAGCAGGGCTGCTGCTTCAAACAAGGTACGTGGAGATTTTTCCTCGCGCAGATGGCCCACCATCACCACCCGTATGAAACGCTTTGTTTTTGGCAAGGTGACTCGGGGGGTAGTTGACTGCAGAAGCACCGATGTTTTAGCCTTCAATGGCGCCGATAATTCATCCAGCCCCATGGGCTGCAAAACCACTAAGCGAGCAGCAAATTCTAGAGATTGTTGGGCCTGTGAATCGTGTTGAATATCGCGGTACAAATCAGTACCGGTCAGAACCACTACCAAACCTTTGGCGCCATGCACGGCATGCCAAGCAGCAATCGACGGAAAACTGCGGCGCGCATGCAAAGCAATTAAGACATCGTCAGAATTTGCGCCGTCCCATTCGCTAACCAGTCGGACCCGAAAATGCGCGCTTAACAACTGCCGATAACGTTTGGCGGTTTGCCAATTGCCGTTGTTTGCACTGGCAAGGGCAGGACTTACAATGACCAATGTTGGCTTAGCGGGTTGAGCGTTAGGCACTTCTGATTTGAGCAACTTTTTGGAAAGTAACTTTGGATGAGGAGCTTGGTTCATATAGAGCCCTAAGCATATCTAAAAGGACACAAGCAATCAATGCGGCAAGTAAATATCCTGACATTGTCAAAGGCTCTTCAGCACCTTAGAGGCCATACACTCAGCTCTTTTGAATGCTACTTGAGTGCCAACAAACTCAGCCTTCCCTATCACAAGGGCTTGAATCCACCCGTTTGGGAACTGGGCCACATTGCATGGTTTCAAGAATATTGGATTGCCCGAAATCTACAACGCACTCACGGCCTCGCCTCTGATCTTTCACAGCCGCGCAACGCCTCGCTTCTCCATGAAGCTGATGCGTGGTTTGACAGTGCCAAGGTAGCTCACTCGACGCGCTGGGACTTGAAACTTTTAACGCATCCCAAGTGCATTCAATACGCACAGGAAAGCTTGGCTCAAACACTTGAGCTTTTGCACAATGAAACCGACCACAGCCCCGCGCTGTATTTCTATTGGCTGGTGCTGCAGCATGAGGCCATGCACCTAGAGGCAAGCGCCTACATGGCGCAGTCACTCAGAATGCCTTTCAAAGCAGTCTGGCGGCAAGAGGATGAAATTGCAGAAAATAGCCAATCAACTGCGCTCAACTTAAAGCAGCAAAGTGTTGAATACAGAACAGCACGCGTACCCTCGCAAAGTTGGAAGCTTGGTTCAAGAGATTTCTCTTCAAACTCATCGCAGGAAGAAATACCGTTTTGCTTTGACAACGAACTGATTGCAAAAACGTGCTCCATTCAAGACTTTGAAATTTCACTGCAGCCTGTCAACTGGGCGCAATATATCAATTTTGTAATCGATACGGGATACCGTCTTCCAAATTACATTCGGAAAACGGGTTCCGATTTCGAAGTAGAAGTGTTTGGCAATTGGCAGCCATTGAACAAGGACGCACCAGCCGTTCACCTGTCTTGGACGGATGCTCAAGCCTACTGTGCTTGGGCCAAATGCCGCTTGCCAACAGAAGCCGAGTGGGATTGCGCTGCCAAAACACTCACAGACTTTAAGTGGGGCCAAGTTTGGGAATGGACGCAAGATACGTTTGAGCCCTATGAAGGCTTTGTGACGCACCCCTACACTGAATATTCAGAGCCATGGTTTGGCACGCACAAAGTGCTAAGAGGTGCCTCTCAGTTCACTCACGCTGTCTTGCGAGATGTGAATTATCGAAATTTCTTTACGCCTGAACGCGATGATATTTATTCAGGCTTTAGAACTTGCGCGCTTTAAACTTCAACAGATTAATTGGCGAAAACTTAACTGGCCCAAAACAAAGCGTAGTGCGATTTTTGATCGGTCCAATGCCGGGTGTTTGTAAAACCTGATTGAAGCAACAAATTGGTAAATTTTGGGACTGACCATTTGTAAGAATTTTCAGTGTGAATGGTTTCGTCTTGTTTGAAATGACGTTGCTGCCCCTGCCACTGAACAGTCAGATTTTTCTTGGCTTGCAAGTGCATTTCTATCCGAGACTCTTGCACGTTAAAACGTGCACTGTGCTGCCAATCTCGCACATCAAAATCTGAGCCCAATAAACTGTTGACACGTCTAAGCACGTTCAAATTAAAGGCGGCCGTCACGCCCAAGTCATCTGCGTAAGCGCGCTCAAGCGTACTTGAGTCTTTGACCAAGTCAATGCCAATGATGAGCCCTGAGCCAGGCTGGCCCATTTTGCAAAGATTGGCGACTCTTTGCAAAAAGTACAAGGCTTCTGTTGGATTGAAGTTTCCCAAACTAGAGCCAAGGTACAAGGCTAGCAAAGGTTGTGCTGTCAGTTGTTGCTGAAGCTTCTCTGGAAACGTGAGTGAATGTGAAAAGTCCATGCCCACACCGACCACATTGACGTCTGAGTTTTTGGCCTGTAAATCTTTTAAATGCTGCGACAAATAGTCAACTGAAATATCAACAGCAACATAGGTTGACGGCTTGGAATGCGTGAACAATTGAGCTGCTTTTTGACAGCTGCCAGCGCCCAGTTCAACCCACGTGGCTTGCTTGGGAAAATGCGCATGAATTTCGCTTGCTTGCTGCGTGAAAATTTCTAACTCGGTACGGGTTGGATAGTATTCGGGCAACAAGGTAATTGCGTCAAACAAGACCGATCCCATCTCATCGTAGAAGTACTTGGGAGACAGGGTGGCCTGAGGGCAAAGCAAGCCTTCAATCAGCGCTTGTATGTCTGCATCTTTGTTTTCTTTGTAAGTGTCAAAAAACAAGGGCTGTTTTATTTGCATCAAGATCTCATTGAATATTTGGGTTGTACTGATCGCAACTTTTTTGAATTAAATTGTGGCTTAACGATTCAGCCACCGCCTCAAAGCAAAGCTCAGCACGTCGACGCAGGCCACCATGAGCAGCATGGCACCCAAAATGGTGGCCGTCTTGTTCATCAGAAACAAGCCCATGTTAAACGACAACATCTGACCCAAACCGCCCGCCCCCACAACCCCCAACACGGCGGCTGCGCGAATGTTGTTTTCCCAGCGGTACAGCGTGTAACTCATGAGCTGCGGCAAGACCTGCGGCAAAGTGGCATAGGCAAAGACGCGCAGCGGCCCCACCCCTTGCGTGCGCAAAGCATCGCCAGGGCCCGTAGGTATGTTTTCCATGGCCTCTGCAAAAAGCCGGCCCAAAACGCCGCTGGTGTGAAGGGCCAGAGCCAAGGTACCGGCCATGGGTCCTAAGCCGGCAGAAATCAATAACAGTGCGGCCCATACCAGTTCAGGAATTGCACGCAATGCATTGAGCAGCCAGCGTGTGGGACTGCGCAGCCAAGCAGCATCTTGTTTGGACATGCGGCTGGCAGGCACCGCCAAGGCCAAGCCCAAGACCGCCGCCATGATGGTTCCCAGCGCAGACATGGCCAGTGTTTCCCAAGCTGCCGAAACCACTTTGCTCACAAACTTAGGCGATATATCGGGCGGAAAAAACTCCGCCATAAAGCGGTACATGCTGCGCCCCGCCTCTAAAGATGCAAAGGAAGCCCAGTCAAGGTCTAAGGAAACAAAGCTGGCAATGACCAATACCAACAAAGCAAGCGTGAACCAACATGCTCTGCATCGTGCATCGAACAAAGGTGGCGGCAGTTTGTAAGGGGGATTGGCCGCGTCGCGAGTGGGCATCATGACAAAGCCCTTCTTAGCCAAGCACTGACATGGTCGGCCAACGCCACCAGCGCAATGAACACCAAAAGCAAAGTGGCTACTTCGCCGCCATTGAACATCTTCATCGAATTGTCCAATTGTTGGCCCAAGCCTCCGGCGCCCACAAACCCCAACACCACCGATGAGCGAATGGCACATTCCCAGCGGTACACCGTATAAGAAGCCAGCTCGGCCGCGTGACTGGGCAGCAGCGCATACACAAAAGCTTGTAAACGGCCGCTGCCGTTGCGCATCAGGGTATGGGTGGCATGGCTCTCACCACTTTCTAAAATTTCGGCATACACCTTGCCAAGCATGCCGCCATAGGTGAGTGCAATGGCCAGCACACCCGCTGTTGGGCCGAGGCCCACCACGCGCACAAAGACCAAGGCCCATACCAGTTCGGGAATGCTGCGCAGCACAATCAAAGTGGCGCGCACAAACCAGCGCATCACTGCAGGCCAGCGGTTCATGCGGCCCGATAAGGCCGACAGCGATAAAACGCGGGTCGCCATCAGGCACATGGGCACAGCCAGCACCAAAGCCAGCGTAACGCCTGCGGTGGCCATGGCAACTGTGCGCCAAGTTTCACGGGCCACCATGCGCATGAATTCAGCGTCGTACACAAGTGGCCAAAAGCTGGCCAAGAAATCAAGAGTGACTTTTCGGTTATCGGGTTCCCACAACACCCAGGGCCGAAACTCGGTGGCCACGCCCAATGGCCAAAGCAGCAGTATGGCCAAGACTAGCCAAAACACCCTTGATGAAAAGTCTGGATCGCGAAGCTTGCCACCGGATGCCAGTTGGGCTTGGGGCAATTGGGTAGCAGACATATCAAACAGGAAAATGCGAAGGGCCTGATGGCCTTAGCGGCAGTGCATGACAACAGGCGCAGGCGCAACCAAGTCTTGGTCCAACTCAGATGGCAAGGCACCTTGGCCTAACTCATGTTCATACAAATGCGCCAAGCGTTCGGGGCTGACTTGTGCAGATGGCAAATCAAACACGATTTGACCTTTAAGCAGACCAATGATGCGATCAAAGTGCGCGAGGGCCATGTCGACCTGGTGCAAGGTGGCAACCATGGTGATTTGCCGCTCACGCGCAAGCCCCACCAAAGCGGTCATGGCCAAGCGAGCGCGCATAGGATCAAGGGCAGACAAGGGTTCGTCAATGAGCCACAAACTGGCCGGAGACAACAAAGCACGGGCCAATCCTACGCGTTGACGTTCACCCCCAGAAAGGCGGTCTACCCTGTCAAACAACTTGTCACTCAGGTCAAAGTGCTTGAGTGCTTCGTAGGCCGCCGGAATATCGGTGGGGTAAAACAGCGAACGCAAGCTGGCCGCCATGCCCATGGCAGGCAAACGTCCGGCCAATACCGAAGTGACAACACGTTGGCGCGGTGGCAAGGGCGGCACTTGGGGCGCAAGAAACAATTGACCTCGCAAACGCCGCAGTTCACCCGTTGACAAACGCCAAGGGTCTTGTCCGCCTAAAAGAAACTCGCCTTGCGTAGGACGTTGGGCACAAGCCAGTACCTGAAGCAAGCTTGTCTTGCCTGCACCCGAAGGGCCAATGATGGCAACCTGCTCACCCACGCCAAGTTGCAGGCTAATGCCTTGCAAAGCCGCTGGTGCATGAGCTGGTGCAGAGGGGTGGCGGGCCTGAAGGTCCGAAAGCTCGATGTTCAAAAGCGAGTTACCCGTTTATTGAAGCAAGCCTGCGCTGCGAGCAGCCGACTCTAAACCTTTGTAATTTTCAGGTGTCGTAGTGACGTAGCGTGTGGCGCGATTGAGCTTGAGAATTTCGGCATGCTCGGGGTTGGCGGGGTTCAGGCCGAGCAAGGCTGCCTTGATTTTTTCGCGTTGCTGAACCGGCATGTCGGCATGCACAGACCAGTTGTAGTTGAAGTAGGGAGGTGTTGTGAAAAACACGTTGACATCTTGCGTGTTGACCTTGTTTTCGGTCACAAACTTTTGCCAAACCGTGATGTCTAGCGCGGCGGCGTCTACCTTGCCGCTCACCACAGAAGCAATGGTGGCATCGTGCGCGCCGCTGTAAGCAATGCGCTTGAAGTCTTTTTCAGGCTCAATGTTGGCTTGCAACAAAAAGCTGCGCGGCATGAGGTGACCCGAGGTGCTGCTTTGCGAACCAAAAGAGACTTGCTTGCCCTTCATGTCGGCCAAACTTTTAATGCCTGAGTTGGTTTTGGCAATGAACACCGACTGAAATTTAGTGTCTTCTTCTCGCTGCGCCAAAGGCACAATTTTGCCACCTGAACGAATGCTGGCCTGCACAAACGTAAAGCCACCAAACCAAACCACGTCAACCTTTTTGTTCACCAAAGACTCTACGGCTGCAGGATAGTCGGTCACCGGTGTGAACTGCACCTTCATGTCCAACTGCTTTTCTAAGTAAGTAGCAAGCGGCGTGAATTTGCGAACCTGCTCGGTAGCCGCCTCTTCGGGGATGGTGGTGATTCGCAGCGTAGTTTGGGCCTGTGCGTATGTAAGGGCAGAAAAACCCATGACGCAAAAATAGACGACCGATAGAAACAAAATTTTTGAGTGACGAAAATGTGACATTTTGTAAAGCTAGATATAAAAAGAAGAATATTTGTGATTTTAAGGCTAAGGCTAGTAAGGCGCATCTGCCACCCAATACTAGGGCTAATTCATGCCCTGACGCTACAGGCGCAATTGAAACTCTTTATACAGTTTCACTTGAAAGCTTCACTCGCTTTTTGGCCACTGCGCTCACGCCCTGCTCGTTAAGCATCCACTGAACCGGCTGAGATGCTATTTGCAATGCCAGCCGGCGGGCGGTGATTTGCAGGCACGAGTCTGAACTTTTTTGGAGTTTTTGCAAAAGCCAACTGGGAATGATGTCAAAGGAAGCGCTCAGTATCAAAGCAAAAAATGGCTTTTCAGTGAGGTCAACAGAATAAGACTCTATCGACTGAAGCGTTTCGCGCGTTCGCTGATCGAATACCAGTTCAGGTTCGTATTGCGACATTTCGTGCTTGGCATCGCTGTATGTGACGGGCAAATTTGTAGCGCCCAGCATTTCACCTACTTTGTTCATCTCGACCACATACCTGTCACATTCTGACGCAGACAATGGCTGCAAGCTAAGGTGTTGGTAGGCATTTAAAAAAGAAATCGTTTCAACCAGATGCACCCACCGAAGCAAATGAGGTTCGTTGGCACAATAAGCTTGCCCCTTCAAATCGATGCCCCGAATTTTGGCGTGGATGCCATTCACACGATGAATATGCTTTTTAGCAAGGTCGACACCGCCGTAGGTTGTGGCCGCAACAAACAAGGCTGTTCGACCCAGCCTTGCCTTGAGCTGCTGGCGAAAGTTTGAATGGTCCCAGACCGCGGCCAAAGCCCTTGGGTGCAGCGCCTGAATCATCAAAGAAGACAAGCCACCCACCATCATGGCGGAAAAATCGGCATGGACCTTCCAGACAACAGAGTGAGGCCCAAACAGGCCAGGGTCGCCAAGTGGTTGCTCAAACTCCTTCAACGAAGAAGACGCACCCGTCATGTTTTGAAGCCCTTTTCCAATGGCATCAAAAGCCAGAGGCTTCACGATTTTGACGATGCTAGAAATCAATTTCAAACTTAAGTGGTCTGCACAACAGTGGCAGTATTTAGGACTGCCATGGCTTCATGGGTCTTTTGTCTTTTTAGTGGTGTATGCTTTTTCAAAATAGCCTCTGAACCATTGAGCAGAATATTAAAAAATTCATTGTAATTAAGTCCGCTGAATTTTGTGCAATAGGGTCAATAGGTGATTCGCCGCTTAAATGACATCACTCCGTTTGAATTGGAAAATAAAATGAAACAGACCAAAAACGTCCTCTTGATCGTTGTAGACCAATGGCGAGGTGATACCTTGCCCATGCTCGGTCACCCTTTGATCAAAACGCCCAACATTGAAGCCTTGGCCAAGCAAGGGGTCACCTTTGCCAATCACTTTACACAAGCCGTTCCATGTGGCCCAGGCCGCGCAAGTTTACTAACGGGCTTGTACATGATGAACCACCGTGCGGTTCAAAACACCATTCCACTGGATGCGCGCCACACCAACTTGGCCATTGAAGTTCGCAAGGCCGGATACGACCCAGCCCTGGTTGGCTACACCACCACCACACCCGACCCCCGAGAAACTGCCGCCCAAGACCCTCGCTTCAAGGTGCTCGGTAGCGATATGGAAGGCTGGAAGCCTGTAGGCTCATGGGGCTTGAAAATGGAGGCTTACTTTGGATGGCTTGAGTCACAAGGCGTGCAGTTGCCTGCAAATCCTTGGGACATTTGGCTTCCAGAAAATTTGGAATCAGAAGAAGTTGGCGCAAGCAACAAGCCAAGTCGAATTCCAGCGCATTTGTCTGACACCACGTGGTTTACAGACCGAGCCATGGACTATTTGCGCAGTGTTCAAAACAAACCTTGGTTTTTGCATCTGGGCTATTACCGCCCTCACCCGCCTTTTGCGGCACCAGCTCCTTACAACGACATGTACTCGGCAGCCGAGTGTCCCAAACCCATTCGAGCCCAAACGCCAGCCCAAGAATCTGCACAGCATCCATTGCTCAAGTTCTATATAGACAACATCACCAGAAAAAGCTTTTTCCAAAATGGTCAAGGTCTTGGCAGCAGCATGTCAGAGGCTGAGGTTTTACAAATGCGCGCAACCTACTACGGTCTCATGACTGAGATTGATGATCAACTAGGTCGCGTATTTTCGTTTCTCAAAGAGACAGGTCAGTGGGACAACACCCTGATTGTGTTCACCAGCGACCATGGCGAGCAATTGGGCGACCATCACCTGCTAGGAAAAATTGGCTACTTTGATCAAAGCTATCACATTCCCATGATTGTGCGTGACCCAGAAGCTACGGCAGATATTTCTCGCGGCAACGTGGTTCAACAATTTACCGAAACCATCGACACAATGCCAACCATTTTGGACTGGCTAGGACAGCCCGTACCCAGGGCATGTGATGGTGAATCTTTGAGTCATTTCTTGCACGAAGGCAAAGCGCACCCCAAGTGGCGCACAGAAGTGCATTATGAATACGATTATCGAAATATTTTTTACTCAAAACCTGAAGACGTTTTAGGAACGCACATGGACGAGAGTTCTTTGGCTGTAGTGCAGGATGAAAACTACAAATACGTTCATTTTCCAGCACTGCCGCCCTTATTTTTCGACTTGAAAAATGACCCCCATCAAATGAACAACGTGGCGATGCAACCCGAGTACGCTGCAACGATGCTGGTCTACGCGCAAAAAATGCTGAACTGGCGTTTAAAGCACGCAGACAAAACTCTAACAGGCTACGCTGCCAGCCCAGAAGGACTGACAGAACGGATGTAACAACATCTAAACTTAATTTTCGCGACATCAGCTTGTCATCCACATCATTGAAAGTGTTGTTTCATTCTTTCACTTTATGGAGATTTTGATGTTCGCCAAGTTCATTGCGCCAGTCATACTGGTCGCCAGTTTCGCTCAGTTTGCAGTTGCGCAAACTGAGTTTCCTGCTACCTTAGCAGGCCATGCTGTGTTGCCTGCACAAACCTTTATCGACCCACCAGCCGATGCACCTGAAGATCTCAAAATTTCAGGCAAATTCACAGATGGCCTAACTCGCAACGAAAAAATTGGATCATTTGAAGGACGCTCAGCAGGCCGTCCAACAGGTGTATTTTTACCCTTCAAAGGGCAACCGGTTCAAGGTCACTCTGGCATCAAAAAGATGGCAGACGGCACTTACTGGGTCCTCACAGACAATGGCTTTGGCTCAAAGGCCAACTCACCCGATGCTGCCCTCTTTCTGTCGCACTATCGCATTGACATGGCCTCTGGAAAAATCGAGCGCTTGCGCACTGTCTTTCTTCACGATCCCGATAAAAAAGTACCCTTCAGAGTTGTTCATGAAGGCACCGCCAAGCGCTACCTCACAGGTTCTGATTTTGACCCTGAGGGCTTTCAAATCATTGGTGGTAAATTTTGGATCGGTGAAGAGTTTGGTCCTTATTTAATCCGTGCCTCGATGGACGGCAAAATTGAAGCTGTTTTTGAAACGATGGCGGATGGCAAGCCGGTCATGTCGCCTGACCACTTTAAAGTTGTCACCCCCGTTCCCGGCCAAGCCTTGCCTGCCACAGTCAATCTGGGCCGCTCACGTGGCTACGAGGGATTGGCAGCCAGCAAAGACGGTAAGTTCATCTATGGCTTGCTTGAAGGCGCTCTCTGGGACAACAACACCAAAGACTGGGAAAAAGTTCAAGGCCAACAAGTTCTTCGCATTCTTGAGTTTTCAGTGGCTGAAGAAAAATGGACAGGCCGTCATTGGAAATATGTGTTGTCGCCTGGTGCCACAGCCATTGGTGACTTCAACATGATCGACGCCAACACCGCTTTGGTCATTGAGCGCGACAACGCCGAAGGCACTGCAGATCGTGCTTGTGCTGACAACAAAGCGGCACCCAATTGCTTCCACGATATTGCAAAGTTTAAGCGTGTCGTGAAAATTGAAATGAGCGACGCTAACGTGAACGGCCCCGTTCGCAAAATCGGTTTTATCGATTTGATGAAGATTCAAGATCCACAAGGCAAGTCACGCAAGCCGCTGAACAACGGCGTTTTGACTTTCCCATTCTTCACCATTGAAAATGTGGATGTAGTGGACAACAAGCACATCATTGTTGGAAACGACAACAACTTGCCGTTCTCTTCATCACGCGACCCCAACAAGGCTGACGACAATGAATTTATCCTGTTGGAAGTAGAGGCGTTGCTCAAGGCGCGCTAATTTGAGGCTACTTGCCACTGCTAATGCAGTGGCATTGTGAATTACGAAATTAAAAGATCGACTCTCATAGCGAGTCGATCTTTTTTCATTCAAATTTCGTTAATTTCATTCAACTCAAAAGCTTCCATCACGGCAATTTCAGAATACTGCACTGCATTCAATTGATGGCGATAGGCCTTGAATGAATGCAATTCCGATGCAGTTTGGTCACCCGCATCGTAGGCATCAGCAGCAAGCTCATGCTCTTTGGCAGCTTCAGAAAAATGATGTGCAGCCATGCGATGGTTTTCGCTTGGGCTGTCAAACTCATCCGCAAAATCACCTTCGACGTCGACTTCATGTACATGGTTTTCAGATGTCATTCAGATTCTCCTTAAGTTGAGGGATGACAGCTTCAAGAGTTGTCAACGATCAATTTAGACCTGCACCATGTCTATTTAATGAAGAGCAGATGAAGTATTGATGCGGCTGTTTAGATCTTGAAGGCTGACAGGAAAAGTTTCCATGCCTTAGTCAGTCTTGATCAGAATTTTTTAATGGCCGCTGACTTGCACCATCAGTTTTTCAAAGTGCGCTAAGTCAGGGGTTTGATGGCCAGGCACCTTGGCCAAGTCGTCATAACGTCTTAGGCGAACCGCCTCTGCGTAGTATGGCAAATCTTCAAATGCACCAACTTGCTTCTCATCAAACACGCCGCCCTGCAACTCAAGGCTGTGCTTGGAGGCTGGCGATAGTTCAGCCCAATAGCCCGCATCTACAGCGCACAAATAGCGCTTGGCATCAACATGCAATTTGATGGGCTCTAAAACGGCATCAGTAAATAGACTTCGTAAAAATGGCAAGGCCACAAATTGATGCAAGTCATCTTTGCTTGGCATGGTGTCAGTGAGCGTCACGCTTGGTCGATGTGGGCTCAACATATGTCCCAGATCATGGAGTAAGGCAGCTACAACAGTTTCAGGTGTCTCATTGGAGTGCTCTGCCAAGGCAGCACACTGCAAAGCATGGTCGAGTTGGCTAACAGCCTCTTGGCCATACCAAGTGGTGGCACGACTGCTTAAGAGTTGAACAATTTCAGGAATTGACAATGACATGTTGAAACATCTTTCTGGTGATTAACGAGCACGAACGCCAATGATAGCGAAACGCAACTTGGAACACAGAAAATCAATGATAGCCACCGTGATCAAAATCAACAAAATGACAAATGACATCTGTTGGAACTCCATGGTTCTAATTTGCTCAGACAAGATCAAGCCAATACCACCCGCACCCACAATGCCAATGATGGACGCACTGCGCGTATTGGATTCAAAGGCATACAGCACTTGGCTTAACAAAACAGGCATCAACTGGGGCAAGATGCCAAAACGAACCGAGGTGAGCTTAGAGCCGCCTGTTGAAAGCACGCCCTCTACAGGCTTGTGATCTGCCGTCTCTATGGCCTCAGAAAACAATTTGCTGAAAATGCCAAGGTCGGCCATGAACAAGGCCAGCACACCTGCAAAGGGGCCCAGTCCAACCACGTTAATCCAGATCAAGGCCCAAATTAAAATATCAACGCCGCGCAGCGTATCGAAACTGCGTCTCGCCATAAATTGGACCAACCTGTTGATGGTGGTGTTGCGAGCAGCCAGAAAACCAAGCGGAAAAGCGGCCAACGCTGCAGACAATGTACCCAGCAAAGCAATGGCCAAAGTTTCAAGCACGGCATACAGATAAACCTTGGTCATGGCCCACGATTCGGGATTGGGGGGCAACATCAGTACCACCATTTTGCCCAATTCACCCAGCCCGCCCCACAAGCGCGCAAAGGTCATTTCTAATTTGTAAATGCCAAAGACAAACACTGCCAAGGCCACCAAGCCAATGAAAATGGCCATCAAATTATCTTGGTAGAAAGGTTTGAAATGGCTCGCATAGCGGCGGCGAAGCAACTCTCGCGGGGCTAAATCGGATGTGGCCAATGGGTTGACTGTCAAATCACTCATGACTTGGCTTCCAGTCCAATTAATTTGTGACGAATGCGTTCAGTCACTGCGTCAATGACCATGACTGTTGCAATGATCATGATCAATAAGGCACTGACGTCTGCGTAGTAAAACTTTCTGATCACTTCAAGCAATGTTTGCCCAATGCCACCAGCGCCCACAAAGCCTAAAACGGATGCGCCTCTGACATTGATTTCAAAACGCAACAATGCATAGCTTGCAAAATTAGAAGCAACTTGTGGCAAAACGGCAAAACGAATTTTGTGAAACCAGTTGCCGCCCGTCGCAACCACGCCATCCACCGGCTTCATGTCGATGTTCTCGACTACTTCTGCAAACAGTTTGCCCAAAGCGCCTGCGGTGTGAATGGCCAAGGCCAAGATACCAGGCAAGGGCCCTAAACTGAAGGCAACAACA
>ENA-ORFA01000277-ORFA01000277.1-marine-metagenome-genome-assembly--contig:-NODE-277-length-22297-cov-2.926238_pt1 | contig 22297 bp, 18 predicted proteins | sample MGYA00248621_ERZ508587 | MGnify/ENA primary metagenome ERZ508587 (study PRJEB26250, sample SAMN06266239) | marine metagenome | isolation source: Columbia River Estuary | place: USA:Columbia River Estuary... | reverse complement strand
AATTTGATAAGCGGTAGAACCCGGATATCGACCGAACAATACGGCTGCAACGCCAGCGACGTGTGGTGAGGCCATGGATGTCCCCGAAATAGTATTCGTCGCGGTCAAGCCGCCTATCCATGAAGAAGTGATTCGTGAGCCTGGTGCAAAAATATCTAAGCAAGGACCGAAGTTTGAGTAGGACGATCGTGAATCGGTGGTTTCGCCTGCCGAGTATTGACCAGTCGCTCCAACGGTGAGTGCATTCGCTGCTCGGGCCGGAGAAGTATTGCATGCGTCAACATTGCTGTTGCCTGCGGCGACAACCATCACAATCCCGTCATTGATTACGTTCTGAACTGCTGTGTCGAGAGCGGTGCTGGCGCCACCACCAAGGCTCATGTTGACCACAGCAGATTTACCCGAAATATGGTGGGCGACAATCCAATCAAGTCCAGCAATGACCCCCGAATTAGATCCTGATCCGGCACAGTCGAGTACTCGAACCGGAATGAGTGTGGCCAATTTTGCGATTCCGTATGTGGTGCCCGCTGTTGTTCCTGCGACGTGTGTGCCATGACCGTTGCAGTCGTTGGTGCCATTCGAGTCTGCGATTGAAGAGAATCCAGCAGCGAGACGACCACTAAATTCGGTGTGCGATGCGTATATCCCTGTGTCAACGATGTACGTGTCAACACCACTTCCTTGAGCGGTAGCGGTAAAGGTTGAATTCAAAGGTAGCGAACGCTGGTCAATGCGGTCTAAGCCCCACGAAGGAGTGGGATTCTGGGTGTCTAATGCAGTCATCTGCTGGTCGGGCTCAACCAACAGTACGTTCGGATTGTTTCTCAGGCGAGCGACCTCTGAATTTCGCATTCGCACGCTGAGGCCGTTGAGAACGTGAGTGAAGCGTCGTTCTGTTCGTCCACCGGCGCGTGCGATGTCAGCCTCAACACTTGATGAACTATTTGATCCCTTGAGCACGACAATGTACGAACCGACAGATTGATCTTGTTGAGCAGAGGCAACGTTTGACGTGAGTGGAAGTAACGACAGGGCCACAATGATGACTAACAGAGGATTGCGCTTCATGATGGTCAATCTAACGAACGTGGTACTTGGCTGGCTAATTTCTGTACGAGGGATTTCCCTCAATGATCTTAAAAATTCGAGAACAAGTCGGTGCACTTAAATGCGACTGAAACGGTGACTGCAAGAACTCTTGAGCTGATAACGCCGTCGGCGATGATTGCATGAACTGAGTTGAGGGATAGCCCCCTCAACTCAGTGGCGCAGTTTTGATGATCAGGTTTATGATGATGGAGTGGATAAAAACTTATTTGACGAATTCTTTCAATCCACCTATGAACGTATTTTCAAGTATGTGAACCGCAGAATCGCTTGGGACGCAGAAGACGTGGTGAACGATATTTACGTCATTGCATGGAAGCGTAAAGCCAGTATGCCAACGACGCCAGATGAGCAAATACTGTGGCTGTATGCAATAGGACGTCGAGTAATCGCAAACAAGATTCGATGGAAGTCGCGCCTTGACAGTTTTAACCGTCTCCATAAGCCATTACTTCACGCAACTGACGGTGGTGCTGAGGAGAGCGATTCCTTAATCATGGACATCTTGGTTCAGTTGCCCGCCAATCTTCGCGAACCCTTACTTTTGGTTGAGTGGGAAGGCCTTTCAGTACGAGATGCTGCAAAGTTGCTGAAAATATCTGAATCTGCAATGACGAAGAGGCTGCACGCTGCGAGAGAATTATTTGCGCGCAAGTATTCAAATCTCGCACAATCCGAAATTGCCTAGGGCATAAAGAGTCGGTAACGAGAACAGCCGGCTCGATCTTGCTTTCGATAGCCACCTAGATGTGGTTCTCGTAATAAGTACTGTACGCGTCCTGAGGGATATCTCCCGAAAGTCAAGCGCCATCAATTTGTGATGAGGGAAGTCACGCTGGCTCACCGGACATCTCTGCTATTGAATACAGATGTTTCAATCGGGAGAAGAACGTGGACGAGAATTTTGAAGTCGAAATGCAGAAGCTGCGCGGTGCTGATCCGTCGGCAAATGTGCACACGTCTACAGTTAAAATTCCAAATTTTGCGCTTCTTGCAAGAATTTCTTCTCGCCGTTTGATTATTGGCGCACTTGCAATTGCGGTGTTCGCCGTGCCTGGATATTTCAGCGTCTTTCAAAACTCTGGTGATGGGGGCAATGCAGGAGAGAGCACAATTGATCGATTGATTGAGTTGCCTAATCGTGCGACTGCCTTATCGACAACCACAACGACCACGACGATTCCACCATTTGAATTTTCTGAAAAGAAAGAAGTTGTCGTACTCACAGGATCCGAAGGCGATTTGATGGAGGAAGTTGCACCAGAAGGCAAGGTGTACACCGAAGTCTTGTTTGCCAGTTATGGAAATCCCACGGTAACTGATGGCAAGTTTGAACAAGGTTCATGTCACGCTGAAAACTCAATGGAAATAGTCGCTGCGGCATTCATCGGTAAAAGAAGTGGTGAATTAATCTTTGATGCTTCGACATTTGGGGATCCGTGTGTTGGTACCCGTAAGACTTTCGCGGTAGCTCTTGAATACGGAGACGACCCCAGTCCGACAACTACAACGACTGTTCCCGAAACGACAACGACGACCGCTGTTCCTGAAACGACAACAACGCTTGCTCCGGTAACGACAACAACGTTGCCGGAAAATGTTGCAATTACCTTAACTGGTTCGCGTTTCTATGGTGAGTCGGACTCTGCAATTGTCTGGGAATTAGCGTGCGAAGGATCAGCCGCACTTTGCGATTGGGCCAAGGTCCGTTGTGAAGGCAACACGCTGAATATCTCTGTATCTGGAACCGAAGTAAGCGACACTGCGTATACCGGATCTATTTCCCTTGGTGACGGCGGTGTTCCTAAGCCAGCAAATGTGAATTTTTCTGGAATCGCATCTTTGACCGTCATGCCTCGTCCTGTGATTGTGACTCCAGATAGTGGTCTGTCAAAGACGTATGATGCTGCTGATCCGACCTTGACGTACACCACTCTTGGCCTCATATCTGGTGACTCGTTGTCTGGTGTACTGAGTCGTGTAACTGGCAGCAATGTTGGAACGTACGCGATCACGCAAGGATCTGTGACCACTGCGAATAACTCGAACTACACGGTCACGTTCAGTGGCACGCCGGTTGATTTCACGATCAACAAAAAGCCTGTCACTGTGACTCCGGATTCGGCCCAGTCGAAGACGTATGGTGCTGCTGATCCGACGTTCACATATTCGGTGAGCCCAGCGCTTGTTGGCACTGATTCGTTGACAGGTGCTCTGAGTCGTGTAACTGGCAGCAATGTTGGAACGTACGCGATCACGCAAGGAACTGTGACCACTGCGAATAACTCGAACTACACGGTCACGTTCAGTGGAACACCGGTGAATTTCACGATCAACAAGTTGGCTGTCACCGTGACAGCTGATGCGAAGTCGAAGACCTACGGTTCAGATGATCCGACGTTGACATACACGACTTCGCCGTCGAGTATTTCGTTGTCTGGTGCATTGAGTCGTGCAACTGGTGAGAATGTTGGATCGTACGCAATGACGCAAGGAACTGTGACTACTGCGAATAACTCGAACTACACCATCACGTTTGTCGGTGCGAACCTGACAATCAGCCAGAGGGCTGTCACTGTGACAGCTGATGCGAAGTCGAAGACCTACGGAGATGCTGATCCTGGCTTGACCTACCAACTGACCGGAAGTTTGAAGTCTGGTGATGCATTCTCGGGTGCATTGACCCGAGTCGCTGGTGAAAATGCCGGTGAATACAACATCACCCAAGGCAGTGTGGCGTTGAACTCGAACTACAACATCACGTTTGTCGGAGCGAAGTTGACGATCAGCACAAGGGCTGTCACTGTGACAGCTGATGCGAAGTCGAAGGACTTCGGTGGAGTTGACCCAGCGTTGACATACACGCTGACCTCGGGAAGCTTGAAGTCTGGCGATTCGTTCACCGGTGCATTGACCCGTACTGCTGGCGAAAATGCCGGTCAATACGACATCACCCAAGGCAATGTGGCGTTGAACTCGAACTACACGATCACTTTTGTTGGTGCAAAGTTCACGATCAACGGCGTGACCGTCACTGTGACACCGGTGTCCGGTCAGCAAGCCGAAATCGGTTCTGGTTACAAGGTCCAGCTCGTCGTTACTGGCCTGCTGGGTACAGATACCTATTCAGGTGATGCGGCTTACACCGACGCTCTTGGTGATCAGGCAATCACTGTGGGAACGCTGGCTGTGGGTAGTAACTACTCCTTGAGTTTCACCCCTGGTGTCACCGTCAAGGTTGTGGCCCAACTGCCAATTAGCGTGACTTGGAGAGCAAGAAACGGATCGGTTAACGCCACTGGACAAGCTTCTATCGGTGCGAAAGTTGAGGTGACAGCCACTGGTGGTGGCACCGGAGCTTTGACGTGGAGTTCTACTGGCGGCGGCTGCAGCTTGAGCGTGGTTGATGCAATAACTCAAACTATTCAGAAGAATGGAAACGGCACTTGCACCGTGACTGTGAGGAGAGCAGCAAGCTCTGGCCGTGCCGCTTCAGAGGTTAGCCAGACCTTCACTTGGTCTAATAAGTAGTAATGTTTGCTAGATGTTTTCCATAACAAACAAACCTGCTCGAGTCTTCTTATCAAGCCTTGCGGTGATTTCAATCACCGCGGGCTTGATGAGCGGTTGTTCGAAAGATGAGCCAAAGAGTGCTGGGGTTGAACTCGAGATTGTGCCGGGGGTTTTGCCAGCCGTAGTCAAGCAGATTCCGCTGGCATCAGTCTTTAGTGAATTGCTAGAAGCAAGTTCGTTGAAAGCGACGACGAGCACCACGACAAAGTTCACGTACTTCGTGCCAACTGATCAGGCCGTTGAGACTTATCTCAGTGCCAAAGGAATGACCCAAGAGGCGCTCATCGCTGATGCGTCACAACTGAACGCGTTTGTTGGGGCTCATATCACGAGCGGAGAATTGACCGCAACAAATCTTTTGAATCGAACGGGAGAGTCGCTCACGATGGCGAATGGCTCATCTTTGGTGATTGGGAAGTCTGAGGCAAGTCAAGTGACTCTCAAGAATGATGATTTGGCAGAGGCAACTCTCATTGCTATCGATGTGCCGGCCACGAACGGACTGCTTCAACTGGTGAATACGGTGTTGGCTCCGTAGCTTGCCGGAGCATCCCTTTCCATCTGGTATTGGGCACTGTCCAGCGCAGAACTCTCATTATTGACCAAGGTTCGTCCGCCTTCCTGTTGAGATCGTCGCAGGCAAAAGGCATTGACGAAACAGTTCTTGATCGCTGTATGAAGTCTTCGTTAGGGGTCTATTTGGACCCTGCGAGGCGTTTAGAGTTTTGGGTGATCAGGGGGTGAAAAGTCATGGGCACGCAACCAAAGCACATCAACCACGAACTTGGACCAATGAAATGTCCGGTCGACCTTGCGTCAGTTGATCTGTTCGGCGCTGGCGCACAAGAACATTGGTACGAGATGTACGAAATCTTGCATCGTGATGCACCGGTGTTACGTATTCCTGGTGGTGGTCTGAAGCCCGGCACTGACGCATTTGTTTTGACCAAACACGCCGACATCAATACCGTTGTCAAGGACCCAGATCGATTCATTGTGATGGGTCAGCGGCGAGTGAACGATTGGGCCAACGATGGTTTATCGGGCGAAGATGTGTACACAACGTCGCGCAACTTGATGACTGCATCAATGGTGACCTTGCGGCCAACACAAGAGTTGTATATCAAGCATCGCAAAGAACTCACTGACCCATGGGTTGGTACTGGTGCATCGCGGCACCGCGAGATGATTGCCCGACTCGCTAACGAACTCATTGATGAATGGATCAACGACGACTCAGTTGAGTTCATCAGTCAATTCGCTCGGCCCTTGCCCCAACGAGTGTTTGCGACGATTCTCGGTTTTCCATTTGTTGACATCCCGCAACTTGCCGAGTGGGGTGATGCTGTTGTCACACCATTCGTTCACGGCACTGGGCTCAAGCATGAACTTGCTCCCGAACAAGCAAGCGAAATGTTTCGTCGCCTTGAGGGTTTTCAGGATTACATCTACGAGCATGTGCGCGCCAAGCGACTGAATCCACAAGATGACATGGTGAGCTTCTTGTGCGATGTGCATTACCAAGCGCTTGACCGCAAACTGACCGACCTCGAAATCGCCGGCATTGTTCACGCAATGATTATTGGAGCCTTAGAGACAACGCAGTATGCGATTGAAGAACAAGCGCAGATGTTGTGTGAGAACGCCGGGCTATTTGACACGGTTCGCAACGATCGCAGCAAGTTGCGTGCGTTCACCGAAGAAAGTTTGCGCATGCGTTCGCCAACTCATGGGCTATCAACCCGAATGACTTCACGCGACGAAGTCTTTCAAGGTGTTGCTGTGCCAGCTGGTTCGTTGTTGCACTTGCGTTTTGCGGCTGCCAACGTTGACGAAGAGGAGTTTGCATATCCGTTTGATCTTGATCTTGAACGTCATGGCGTCACTCGACACTTGGCGTTTTCGGCAGGACCGCGTGTGTGCCCAGGTGCGAATCTGTCGCGCATCGAACAGCAGGTGGCTTGGGACGTTTTGTGTGATCGCTTATCAAGTATCGAATACGGCGAGGGCAATGATTGGCAACATCAACCTGGCATCATGCTTGGCACGCTCAAGTTGAATCTGAAGTTCACTCGAGCCTGAGTTCGTTCATTATTTATAGGGGAGCGCAGGCCCCTGGCGGACTGTCATAGCGGCTGTCTTGAGCCCAATCGCCGGTTGCCCATGAATCATCTGAGGGCGGCGTGATTCCTTCGAAGCGGGTCGACAATTCTGCAATCAGCCATTGTGCCGATCGCAGAGCGCCAGTGGGGCACACATGAATGCCATCGCGTTTGCGTTCGGGGTTGCCGTCGCCGTCGATGTCAAGTGTGAACACCTCACCAAGAACCGACCGTTGATCCAAGTAAATGATTGAGCCATCAGACTGGTTGGCTACGGCCCGAGCTTTGTCTTCAAGAGATGTCTGTCCGGGCTCAGATCGATCGGGCGCAATTGACGGGAACGAGACTAAGACCAGTCGCAGATTTCGCTCGGTGACGAATGTGACGAGATCGTCAAGCGCTGCTTGTTGTCGATCATCGTCTTGTTGGGCATCCCAAACCGAAAGTTGCAAAATCAACAAATCGACGGCGTAGCGATCAAGTTCAACTGCGAGTGATTGCAACGGAGTTGTGTTGACCTCGGTCGGAATGATTCCAACTCCGCCAAACGCACCAGAGTTTGCCGTGACATTGGCGGCTTGAAATACTGCCCCGATAGCGGGCCACATGTCGTAGGCAACTGAATCACCGAGGTAATACAGACTGGAAACGAGAGGCTTTTGTTGAACCAATGTTGTTGAAGTTGTTGTGGTCACTTCAAGCGAAGGCTCAGCAACGGTGGTGGCGACAGCGGCTACGAGTGCGTCATTGTCAACGGCATTCGTTGAAGTGGGAGTAGTGATGACGAACCAGATGACTATTGCAGCAAGAGTCGTCGCCACAAAAGCTTGGCGTCCCTGTGAGCCATGCGCCCATTTTGCCTTATGTCGAATGGGCTGTTCCACGAGTCGGTATGAAGCAATGCTGAGGGCAAGCGTGATTGCCAGACGGACCGCGGTCAGTGCTAGCCCGTTGATATCTAAGTGTTCGCTCGTGCAGACAATAAACACTGGCCAATGCCAGAGGTATAACGCGTACGAGAGGCGACCGATGTATGCGAGCGGGCGCCACGAGAAAACGACTGACAACTTGCTGCTTGATGATGCAATAAGAACGGCGAGCAAAGCTGATGCGATCGAGTGAGCTAACAGTCCTCCGCGAAAGAGCCACTCGCTTTGTCCGCTGACGGTAAACCACATGAACCCGATTGCGACGATGAGTGCGACGGTGAGACCACTCGCAGCACTACGAAACTTTTGAATCCCTTGAGTGATTGCGTGACGTATCGCTGGCAGGGCGACGAAGGCTCCGCAAAGTAACGAAAATGCCCGGGTGTCGGTTCCCATGTAGACGCGAGTCGGATCGCCACCGTCGTAGATCGTCAGCATTGCAACGAACGATGCGATGATGCCAATACCAGTGAGGGCGCCTAGGGCACGGGTGCGTCCAATGCGCCAAGCACCGATGACGAGCAACGGCCACACCACATAGAACTGCTCTTCAATTGCGAGGCTCCACAGATGTTCAAATGCTGACGGTGCCGCAAATGCATCCCAGTAGCCCGCACCTGAACTGATCTGATGCCAGTTAGCGACATAGAACTGCGCCCACGGTGCGTCGTTGCGAGCGATGATCCACTGGCCCGTGTCGGCAAATAGTCGAAAGAAAATGACGACGACGACTAAAAGCACCATGACGGCCGGAAGCAATCGTCGAAGGCGTCGTCCCCAAAACCCAATCAGGTCAATCGTGTTCGTTCGCTGTAACTCATCAATGAGCAAAGTCGTGATCAAGAAACCCGACACCGCGAAGAACAAGTCGACTCCCAGGAAGCCACCGGTGAGTCGATCGTCGTGAAACGCCAAAACTCCGATGACTGCCAAGGCTCGCAACCCATCAAGCCCAGGCAAATGCGGGCGAGCGGAAACGGATTGATTCACGGAGTTAATGGTACGAGGTATGGCCTGCTCGGCAGGATCTGATCGCTGTTGTAGTGGCACGATAAATGCCACTAGTTTGGACTTCATCACGAGCGGCGAGGGATCACGATGACATCCGAAAAACAACAACGACTCATTTCTGACATGCGCGGCGTGCGTTACGGCGAAGTTCTGGCCGTGATGTCACGTGACGAGAAGTTGCAAGCCGATGTCTATGGCACCCAAATGATCAATGACTGTCCCGCCGAGTTGTGGGACACGCTCAATGCCGACGAGATCGCCAAAGATATGGGTGCTTTGTTCGTGAAGCTCAATGGGCCGCGTTATTGGATGCTCGATGGTCTTGGCACCAAGGTCGCCCTCGTCGAGCCCGTCATGCGCGAATTCAACGGGCTCATGATGCGGCGTATTGCCACCGTTGATCTTGGCGACACTCCCAGCACCGTGCCGTATCAAGAGCGTTTTGTCAACCGTGGCGCAGTGTTCTTCTTTGATGCTGGTTCGGTGGTCTATGAACTCATCAACGCAGAAGGCAAGGCGTACATCATGCAGGCGTACTGCGTGGGTGTCGACCCAACCTTGAATCAGTCAAACCTGGGCGATCTAGCGGGTCGGTTGAAATTGCCGGCTGGCTGGATCTTTAAATCACGCATCTTGGACGAAGAGTTGGTGGTTGACACCACCGATCATGCCGCCACCGTGGTTCAGGACGAACTCGAGAACACATACACCCTTCCGTACTGATTCTGATTGTGATTCTGGTGTCGTATTAATCGGCAATAGCGAATAAAACGACACCAGAATCACAAACAAATAAAGAACCCCCGCTGCTTGCGCAACGGGGGTTCGAGTTACTGGACTAGGAATTGCTCAGCGCTTGCGAGCGGCTGCCTTCTTTTTGGCAGGAGCCTTACGTGCTGGGGCCTTCTTGGCGGGAGCCTTGCGGGCCGGAGCCTTCTTAGCAACTGCCTTCTTCTTTGCAGGAGCCTTCTTGGCGGGAGCCTTCTTCGCAACTGCCTTCTTAGCAACTGCCTTCTTGGCCGGGGCCTTAGCAGCAGCTGCAGCAGCAACGGCGCCAGCCTTGTTCAACTTCGGTGCCGGAGACACACCAAGGGCGATGTCCTTGAAGCCCTTGAGTGCGGTGATCTTGGCAACTGTCTTCGCAGCGATCTTGATGGTCGCACCCGTTGCTGGGTTACGACCCATGCGTGCGGGACGCTTGATCTTTGCGAATTTTGCAAAACCGGAAAGGTTGACGATCTCGCCCTTAGCCACGTTGGCCAAGATGACGTCGATCGTACCTTCAACGGCTGTTGTAGCCGTCTTCTTGTCGATACCGGTGTGGTCGGATACTGCTTGGATGAGGTCGCGTTTCTTCATGTCCGTAAACATATTTCATGAAAATGCGCAGATGGTGGATTTCCGTTGATTTTCTTGAGATTTTTTGAGGATCTCAAAATTGAGGTTTGGGCAGTTCTGCAGTCGTTGCGACTGAAGAACCATGAGTATTGTCTGATTTACCGACGAAACTTTTCGTTGGTTTTGGGGGCAAGACAATGGCGATTCCACACGAGTTCACAGCTGAAGCAATCGCTCAATCATCGGTTGACGCATTTCGGCCGTACAACGATTTTTTGCAATCGGGCGAACCGTATGTCTCGATCTATTTGAACAATCAGTGGTTGACGCCGCCGAAAGATGATGCCGAACTTGAGTGGGGTAAGGGTTGGTATTACGACACGACCGTTGCGCGTAAACATGAATACTGGAAAGACATTGATCTTCCGCAACCAACAAAAGACATCACTGTGATGCGACAGAATCTTTTTGATTGGGGCTATTGCCTCATTGAAGATGGAATGTCGCAAGAACAATGCGCCCGTTTGCGGGCGCGTATTGAAGAGCAAGCTGCTGCTGAACGTGCGTTAGGTATTGCGTATCTCGTAAAGTCGCAACAGCACGTGTGGTCACTCGTCAATAAAGGTGATGACTTTGTGAAGTGCCTTGAGCATGATCCAGAGGGAGTGCAAGCAGGCCCAATTATTGAGCGTTTATTGGATGAAACGCTAGGAATTGGCTGGAACCACTTCAGTTTTCTTTCCAATATTTCGTATCCGAATTGCCATCCACAACCGATGCACCAAGATCAAACATTCATTGCGCCATACAATCCGCGTGAAGCTCCGGTGTTGGTGAACACGATGTATGTGTTGCAAGACGTCAATGAAGTGAATGGTGGAACACTGTTTATTCCGGGTTCGCATAAGCCAAACGGAACTGGTGGACCGTATGCGTTGTATGGCTCGATGCCCAAGCCAATCAACCTCGAAGCAAAAGCCGGAACCATCTTGATGTTTGATGGTCGACTGTTGCACGGCGGCGCAGTGAATCATTCAGACAAGTTCCGCTACGTAATCACTAACTCGTGTGTGAAGAGTTTTATTCGTCAACAAGAAAACTTCTTGTTGACGATGAGTCCTGAAGTGCTCGCAAAAGCAAGCGACAAGTTGTTGTGGCGGCTCGGTTTTCAATCATCAATCACCGCGAATTTGGTCGAAGGTTACGGCTACCAAGGCAGTGGAAAAATGGGCGATTCAAACGGTTCGGTTGCCCATGTCAGGCGCGAAATGGACCAGGGTGAGTACCGTCATGTTGGGGCCCTTTCGATGGACGATGTGACAAAGATTTCTTCTGATGAGTTCGCTTTGGCCCGAATCCAGAAGGCGAATGAGTCGTTTCGGACTCCCGAACTTCTCGAGACAATGCGCGTTTTGGGCTGAAAAGCAGCCTTGAGGTTGTGTCACGCCATCTTCCCTCGTCGTGGCGTTGATGTGCTCGTAGCCTGAGAAGTCGTGATTGTGATCGATGCCCAGGGACTCAAAGCCTCGAGACCGAACCGTCCCCTGTTCGCTGATGTCTCAATCACCCTCAGTGATGGCGATCGTGTTGGCGTTGTTGGCCTGAACGGTTGCGGCAAGAGCACGCTGTTACGCATTATTAGTGGCGAGCAAGAGCCCGAAGGCGGTGTCGTGCGCCGTGGGCGTAACGCCCGCGTCGGCGTGTTGAGCCAGGCACCGGTTCTTCCGAAGGGCACAGTTCGCGAAGCCGTTGGTGGCACGTGGCAAGGCGAGGCCATGCTCGACCGTCTCGGCATGAGTGGTCTGATTGATAGTCAGACCGATCAGTTGTCGGGTGGTCAGAAGAAGCGAGTCGCACTCGCGGAATTGCTCATTGGTGAGTGGGAAGCGCTCATCTTGGACGAACCCACCAACCATCTTGATCTTGATGCCATTGCATACCTCGAAGAGTGGCTGGCAAATTACAACGGCGGCTTGTTGCTCGTTACCCACGACCGCCACGTACTCGACCGTGTCACGACCAAGGTTCTTGAAATCGATCGTGGCAAGGCGTATTTGCATGTGCCAACAGGTTGGAGCGAAGGCTCTGGTTACGCGGCGTATCTGTCGGGTCGTAGTGAACGCGAAGAGCAAGCGGCAACCGCTGAACAAGTACGCAAGAACCTGGCGAAAACCGAACTTGCGTGGTTGCGACGTGGCGCGCCGGCGCGCACGACGAAGGCCAAGGCTCGAGTTGCCTCGGCAACCGCATTAGTAAATACCAAAGCCGAAGCACCAGCGCGTCAAGGCGAACTTGGACTCACGAAAGATCTCGGATCGAAACGTCTTGGCTCTAAAGGTGTCGAACTACACGGCGTTGGTTTTAGTTGGCCCAACGGCAAACGAGTTCTGTCGCCGTTTGATCACATGCTTGAGCCAGGCGATCGGCTCGGAATCGTTGGGCCTAATGGCGCCGGCAAGAGCACCTTGCTCGATCTCATCTCTGAACGACTGACGCCAACCGAAGGCAAGATCGATATTGGTCGCACCGTCAAAATTGGCTATTACGACCAGTTGGGTCGAGACCTTGATGTCACTAAGCGAGTTCGTGATGCGGTCGCTGGCGACAAGGGTGCGCCTTCGTTAGAAGACATCAACTTGATGAAGCGTTTTTGGTTTGATGGCGATTCGCAGTTTGCTGAAATCTCAACACTCTCGGGCGGTGAGCGTCGCCGCTTGCAATTGTTGTTGACTCTGATTGAACAGCCCAACGTGTTGTTGCTTGACGAACCGACCAACGATCTCGATCTCGATACTTTGCGTGCACTCGAAGACTTCCTTGATGACTGGCCCGGAATTGTTCTAGTCGTTAGTCACGACCGAGCATTTTTAGACCGCACGGTTGACGAAGTTTTTGCCCTTGATGGCCAAGGGGGAGCATCGTTGGTGCGCGGCGGAGTGGCCGGATGGTTGAAGCAACGTCTGGAACGAGGCTCAAAGCCAACGCAAAACACGAAGTCGGTGAGTTCGGCCAAGGTTGACACACCCGCTAAAGCAGTTGTTGATGTGCCCGCCTCGAAATCGGGTTCGCTCAAGAGTGCGAGCACATTGAAACGACTCGTTGCGCAGGCCGAAAAGGCTCTGGCTCAAGCCACGACCGAGCGCGACACGATCAGCGCGAAGTTAATTGCCGAAGCTTCAAGTGCGTCAAGTAACCATGAAACGCTTGCAAAACTGAGCGAGCAACTTGCTCATGCGCAAACCAAAGTTGACACGGCCGAAGAATCTTGGCTGAATTTTGCCGCCGAGGCTGAGAGTCGTGGTATTGATATGTCATGACGGTTGTTTCGCCTCTCGGATATCGCTTTCCAGGTGGCACATACACAATCGCTCATTGGGAAAACTGGTTACTCACAGATTGCACGACCGCCGAACCGTTGCCTGACGACTTGGCTCACCCCGTTGCGCTGTTTCATGTGCCAATTCTTGGAGCGGGCACCAGCATCACGACGTTGTTCGAAGTGTGTGGCGCAGAAGGACCGGGTTCGGTTGGCCTTGATGGCTACGACTGGGAATATATGCGCCCGCTTCGTATCGGTGTTGAGTATCGCATGGAAGGTGGCATCGTTCGTTGGGAACAACTTGTTGATGAACGGGGAAATCCGTACGACTCGATGAGTTTTTCGATCGAAATGTTTGATGCCGAAGGTTTGGCAGCTCGCATTACAAACACCTGGCGCTTTCGTCGACGTAAGCCCGAAGATTCAAATGGGGCGACATCGTGAAGGTTGGCGAGCAACTTCCCGAATTCGCGGTGCCATCGGTTGATCCAGCACGTATGAAAACGATGGCTGCCGTTTTGCGTGATCCATATCGTGTGCATTGGGATCGCGAAGCTACACGCGAGATGGGTCTTGAAGGTCGCGTGATCAATCAGGGTCCGCTCAATCTGAGCTACATCGTCAACATGTTGCATTCATTTAGTGGTCCAACATCGGTGCGCCGTCTGACTGTTTCATTTGGTCGTCCGGTGTTTGACACCGATTCAGTCGTTGCGGGTGGCGAAATCTCGGCCATTGATGGCGATCGGGTGACCTGTGCCGTGTGGTTGAAGCGCGGTGATGAGATTGTTGTCTCGGGTACCGCAGTGATCGACGTCGCACATCTTCACTAAGGTTCAGTTATGGGCACACTTCCTGCGACATTCGTTCCGATGGAAGCTGCCGTCGCTGCTATCCGACCAGTTGACACTTTGGCGATTCCGCTCGGACCAGGCGCACCTGGTGCGTTTTTGCATTCGTTGGGCAACGACACACCCGAAGATCGATTCAGTGATCTGAAGGTATTCGGCGCGTTGTTGCCCGATCTGTATGCGATCTTTGCGCGACCGTCGGTTCACTTGAAGTCTGGATTCTTTGGTCCAGCTGAAAGATTCTTGCGTGACACCGGAGCCGATGTCGATTTTGTGCCAGCCGACTTTCGCCGTTTCGAACCGACACTTGCTCATTTGAAACCACGTGTTTTGGCAATCGCGGGAGCGATGCCAGTTGATGGACGAGTTTCTCTGTCGTTGCACGCCGGAGCATTCACAACCGAAATTGCCAATGTGATTGCCGACCCGAACCGAGTGTTGATTGTTGAATGCAGTCCCAATTTTCCGCGCACTTTTGGCGCGGGCGACTATCAACATTCAATTGCGCTTGAAGATATTGATTTTTTGGTGGAGTCAGATCGGGTCGCACTGAACTTGGCCGATGTTGTTGCGAGCGACGTCGAAAGTCGTATTGCCGAAATCGCTGTGACGTACATTCACGACGGTTGCACATTGCAGACCGGCATTGGTGGCATACCGACGCAGGTTGCAACACGACTTGCTGCCGGAAGCGGTGGTGACTACGGAATCCATAGCGAGATGTTCACCACAGGTTTAATGCGACTGCATCAATCTGGAAAAGTGACGAATCGCAAAGGCACCGAATTCGATGGTTATTCAGTGACAACATTCGCCGCTGGCGAACCCGAGTTGTACACGTGGCTTCACGAGAACAGTGATGTTCGCTTTTTGCCCGTGAACATTGTCAATTCGCCAGAAGTGATTGCGCGCAACAAAAACATGGTCGCGATTAATGGAGCGATGGCAGTTGACCTTTCCGGACAAGTGATTGCCGATTCGGTGAATGGCAAACAGTTCTCTGGTATTGGTGGCCACGAAGATTTCGTGTCGGGGCCTGGACTGTCGACGAATGGTCGCAGTTTGATTTGTTTGCCGTCGACTTCAGTTGTCAATGGCGTGATGATCTCGCGGATCTTGGGTCGATTGCCCGAAGGCAGTGTGGTGACAACTCCGCGCCATCAAGTCGACATCATCGTGACCGAATATGGGGCCGCCGAAATCGCCGGCTTATCCATTGCCGAACGCTCGCATGCTTTGGCGCAGATCAGCCATCCTGATTTTCGCGATCAGTTGCTGTCAACGGCTGCTGTGTGGCCAAGCGACTAAGACCTAGTCATCGCTTGTTGTGATAAGAATTTGCCGATGAACGGTGCTGAGAGTCTGCTGAGGTCACTTGTCAACTCGGGGGTTGACACATGTTTTGCCAACCCCGGAACATCAGAGATGCATTTCGTTGCGGCGCTTGACCGCGTTGATGGCATGCGGGCGGTGCTCGGCTTATTTGAAGGTGTCGTGACAGGTATGGCCGATGGCTATGCGCGCATGGCCGAAAAGCCTCCCGTTACTTTGTTGCATCTCGGTCCAGGCTTGGCCAATGGCCTTGCCAATCTTCATAATGCCCGTCGAGCCTCATCGCCCATTGTGAATGTGGTCGGAGATCATGCGACCTACCACGCCCAATATGACGCACCGTTAGCAAGTGACATTGTCGGTTTCGCTCGACCAGTTTCGGCTTGGGTGCATTCGTCGACAAGTGCATTGACCGTTGGTGTCGATGCAGCTCGTGCCGTACAAGCGGCCCGTCAAGCGCCTGGTCAAATTGCCACGCTCATTCTTCCGGCCGACGTGGCATGGCTTGAAGCCAATTCGGCGGCCGAAGCACTTCCGATCAATAAGGCATCACGAGTCGCTGATGTGACGATGAGCGACATTGCCCAAACACTTCGAACAGCGCAATCAACGGGTGCTCGTGTGGCGATCTTGATGCGTGGAGCGCCATTGCGTGGAGAAGGTTTGACTGCAGCGGGCAAGATTGCGGCAGCTACTGGCGCACGATTGTTGTGCGACACGTTTGCCCCACGACTTGAACGAGGTGCGCATCGAGTAATTGTCGATCGATTGCCGTATTTTGCCGAACAGCTGGTTGATTCTTTGGCCAATGTTGATCATCTGATTTTGGTTGGCGCAAAACCACCCGTTTCTTTCTTTGCCTATCCAGGAAAAGAATCGTGGTGCACCGCGCCCCACACCAAGATTCACTATCTTTCGCATGCTCACGAAGACGGAGTCGGTGCGCTTCAGGCGTTGGTCGAAGCGTTAGGTGCGCAAAAAACACCTGTTTTTGTTGCTGATTTGCAACTTCCCGATGAACCGAGTGGTCGCGTCGATCAGTACAGCATCGGAAAAATTGTGGCGCGCTATTTGCCCGAGAATGCAATCGTCTCCGACGAATCAGCGACGAACGGTCTTGGTCCGGCCTTGGCATTGGCAACGGCACAACCCCATGACGTGTTGTCACTGACTGGTGGCTCAATTGGTCAAGGTCTTCCGGTTGCCGGTGGTGCAGCGGTGGCGTGTCCTGATCGCAAGGTGGTGTGCTTACACGGTGACGGCGGCGCGATGTACACCGTCCAATCATTATGGACACAGGCCCGCGAAAATCTTGATGTCACGACAGTGATCTTCAGTAATCGCGCCTATGCGATTTTGCAAGTTGAACTGAGCCGTACCGGTGCTAAAGATTTGATGGCCGAAGGCGACACCAAGGCATTGTCGATGTTTGATCTGTCAAACCCAGATATTGATTGGGTCAAGATGGCCGAAGCGATGGGTGTTGAAGCAGTGCGAGTGAGCACGCTTGAAGATTTCAGTTCAGCGTTTCAGTCGGCGATGAAACAACGCGGCCCGCGTTTGATCGAAGTACTGCTGTAATCAATCAGTTGCGAGTGATCGTGACGAGCGGAATCACTCGTTGGGCTTGATCGGCGGTTACTTGGTATTCGTCATATGAAGGCCAAATTGCCGTCATGAGCTTCCACATGCGGCTGCGTGTTTCGGCTTCTGACTCGTGATCAACAATTTGTGCGGTGGCCCAATATTTGTCTGATCCAACCTGAACCCAAACTTGCGGGTTCTGCACCAAGTTTTCGAGCCACAACGGATGTTTGGCGGCGCCTCCATTAGACGCAATCAAAATGACTTGATCGCCTTCTTTTCCGTAAATCAACGCACTGCGATTCCATGCGCCTGTTTTGCGACCCTGGGTCGTGAGCAACATGCAGGGAACGCCTTTCCAATCGTGTCCTTCGGCTCCGTCGGTCGAGACATACGAATCGATGTGCTTGCGCACCCATTCGGTGGGGCTATCGAGGATTGGCTTGGGGGGAGTGGAGTTCTGGGCGATGACGTTGCTCATAGTGAAGAGCGTAACCTCGCTGGGGTGAAGAGCGTTCGAAAGGTTCAGGTAGGCCTTCTGTTGGCTGTGTGCGCAGCGACGATCGTTGCTGGCTGCTCTGGCTCAGATTCGGTGAATCCTCCAATGACCGAGGCTCCACAACTATCGATCGCCACAACGACGTCTACGACGACGAGCACCACCACATCGACAAGCACGACAACAACGACGCTTCCTCCTACTGAACTCACGACGAGCATCGGGAATTCAGTTCAAGGTTTGCCCATTGATGTCATTCATCGTGTTGATATTCCTGGTGCACAATTACCAGTTGATGATCTGAATCGAGTCGTCGTACTTGTGGTCGGCGTCATTCATGGTGATGAGCAAGCAGGACTTGATGTCATTCGCGAAATACGGGCGATGTTGCCAACTGAAATACCAGCCAATGTTGATCTGTGGTTGTTGCCAGCAATTAATCCCGATGGTGTTGCACTCAATCAACGTCACAATGTCAATCAAGTCGATCTCAATCGTAATTTCCCATATAAATGGGGGTTAATCGCCGAACCAGGCAACTGGGAATACAGCGGTCCATCGGCTGCAAGCGAACCAGAAACTCAAGCGATGGTTGAGTTTGTGAAGTACTTGCGACCCGACATGACGGTGTGGTTTCATCAAGACGAATTCAGTATTGCTCCGTCAACCGGATCTGACGGACCGCTACGTCGTGAGTATGCGCGACTCACTGGACTTCCGCTGAAGGGCGTTCCGGGTGGCACGTACACCGGAGTTGCGGCAACGTGGCAACGCAAAACTTTTGTCGATGACACCGCGTTCATCGTTGAGCTTGGACCAACAATGGCCGAAGGCGAGGCGCTCACTCACGCTCGCGCAATTTTGTCGGTGGTCTCGTTGTTGCCCTGAGGCGACGACAGTGCTTACTTCGAAGCGAGATCCTTAATCCATGCTGGCAACCGCTGGGGTCGACCTTGAGCATTGATATAGGCGTGTTGAGTTGACGCAGTTGAAGCGACTTGATCTCTGACCGTGAGGAGGTAGTTGATCGTGAAGGTCGCGCCGGTTGTCGCGGCCAAAACCAAGCGCACGGTGACGACCTCATCAAACTTGAGGGGCTGTCGGTATTTCACTGTCGCTTCAAGGACAGCTGAGTCGCCAAGGGTCTCGCGCGAATCGGCGTACGACTGGCCGATCGAGCGTAGGTATTCGACGCGAGTTTCTTCGAGATAGGGCAAGTACCTGCTGTGATGCACGATTCCCATGGCATCAGTTTCAGAAAAGCGCACCCGAATCTGATGGGCAAAGGTGTAGTCGTCGGGGTTCAGTGACGGTTCTGGAGCGGCGCGCACGGTGAGGACGGTATCTGAACCAAGTCGGGCTGGCGTCAAAGTGGGGGACGAAATTTAGCCGATTGGACCCAAGTATGTACAAATCGGTTGTGAAGGGCGTAGGGTAATTACCTAACGGGCACAGTGCCCGGCAATAGAGAGAAATGAGTACCACCGTGGCTCTAGGCACAGTGAAGTTTTTTAATGCAGAAAAAGGTTATGGATTCATCTCCCGTGAAGACGGTCCCGATGTGTTCGTGCACTTCTCACAGATCCAGTCTTCAGGCTTCAAGACCCTCCAAGAGGGCCAAAAGGTCGAGTTCGACGTCGGTCCCGGACGCAAGGGCGATGAAGCCCGCGACGTCCGCGCCGTTGACTGATCATTCACTGATCAGTTTCTGATTGCATCTGTTCTGAGTCGCCGCTGGCGACTCAGAACAACTTCAGTTTTCCCCGTCAGTGTGTATGCACGAACGCGGTTGAGAACTGATTATCCGGAGATATCGGCCACCGTCGCCGACAAAATCCGTACCAAGTCGTGTGGGTTAACTTCGATGTCCATCCCGCGCTTGCCGCCCGACACAAAGATGGTGTCCCACAACGTGGCGGTTTCGTCGATCACGGTCGGCAGTACTTTGCGTTGTCCAAATGGACTGATCCCGCCCACGACATAACCCGTCATCCGTTCGGCAGCGATGGGATCGAGCATGTCGGCCTTTTTTGCCCCGAGCGCAGTCGCGATCCCTTTTAACGACAACTTGACCGATACCGGCACGATTCCGACTGCATGAGTGGTTGAGCCGCCCTGCAAGGTCACAAGCAAGGTCTTAAACACGCGATCTTCTTCGACCCCGAGAGCTTGAGCGGCCGCTTTTCCGTAGCCATGCTCGCCAGGGGCCACATCGTTGGTGAAACTATGCACCGAAAACGATGCCTGAGCCTGCTCAAGAACCACGATGGCGGGCGTACCGCCTTTGTTTTTTTCAGGTTGATTCACACTGTTCACCCATTCGAGGCCTTCAACTAGCCGAGCCATTGTGACACGCAGGTAGAGTACCGAAAGCCCGATTTTGTGGGAAAAAAGTACTGAATACCATCAGCCAAAGAACCTAGATGAGGCCGATCAACTCTTTATGACCGCTCAACACCCAGATTTTGATGACGAACAGGCGTATATCGATCACGCCTACGACTGCCTCGTGCGGAGTCGCGAAGACGCGTTAAAACTGCGCGGTCATACCGAAGCCGGAATGGGCGGGACTTTTCAAAATCGCTTTGAGCGCAACGCCATCGATGACGCCCTCGTGAAGCGCCTGACCGATCTCGATCTTGGCGATGCGGCCTTGGTGTTTGGTCGTATCGATCGTCTCGAAAACGACGAACTCGAAAGTTTCCATATTGGTCGTCTTGCCGTTTCTGATGAGAAGCGTCAACCAGTTGTTGTTGACTGGCGTGCACCGATCGCTGAACCCTTTTATCGTGCGACTGGTCGCCAACCGATGAACTTGGCGCGTCGTCGTCACTTCATTGTGCAATCCAACAAATTGCTCGGAATCGAAGATGAACTTTTCGGTGAAGGTCACCTTGGTATCGGTCAAGACGAAGGCCTTGTTGCTGACGGCGAAGGAACCGTGACACAAGCCGGAACTGGTCTGCGTGGTTACAGCACTTTGTTGGCGTCAATCGAACGTGGTCGTACCGGTCAGTTGGGCGACATCGTTGCCACGATTCAAGCCGAACAAGACGAGATTATTCGCTCGCCACAAAGCGGTGTGCTTGTTGTACAAGGTGGTCCAGGTACTGGCAAGACTGTTGTGGCATTACACCGAGCAGCGTATTTGTTGTACACCAATCGTTTTCCTCTTGAAGATCAAGGTGTTTTAGTCATTGGTCCGAACCGAGTGTTCTTGCGGTACATCGAACGAGTTTTACCATCGCTTGGTGAAGCCGGAATTGAACAAGTGATTTTGCAAGATCTCGTGCCTGACGTTCGTTGGGTGACCATGAGTGCGGGTGAACAGGATCGTCCAGAAACCGCGCGCGTCAAAGGTGATGAGCGCATGTCGGACGTTATTGAAAAGGCAGTTCGAGATCGGCAACGCACATTACGCGAAGACATGGTGCTGCCATTCCGTAGCGGTTATGTGAGATTGCGTGCCGAAGAAACTGAACGCATCATTAAGACCGCTCGTCGTCGTTTCCGCCGACATAACTCTGGTCGCAAGTGGGTTGAAACTGAAGTGTGGTCGGCGCTTGCGGCGACATGGCGTGAAGGTGATGTGTCGCATCGCGATGTACGCGAAGCCTTAAGGCGTGACGATGATATGCGCGTCGCTTTTGAACGTATGTGGCCAGTATTGACGCCGGCTCAGTTGTTGCACGATCTATTCGGTTCGCGCGCATTGTTGAAGTCGGCTGGCCAAAAGCATCTCGAGCTTGATGAAGTTGAAGCGTTGTATCGCGAGCGCTCCGAAGACCTCGACGATGTGCGTTGGACGACCGCTGACGCTGCACTCCTCGATGAAGCGCGGGTGCACCTTGGTCCGATTCCAGGCAAAGATGGCAAGATCGATGATGTCGACGAGATTCGTACGTACGGCCACATCGTGATTGACGAAGTGCAAGATCTCACGCCGATGCAATTGGCGATGGTGACCCGACGTTCGTTGTCTGGTTCGATGACGGTGGTTGGTGACCTGGCCCAAGCAACGGGTGCTCATGCTCCAGCAACGTGGGACGATGTACTCGACCACTTGCCGGGCCTCAAGCCAAGTCGAGTCATCGGGCTGTCCGTGGGTTATCGAATCCCCGGCCAAATTATGGAACTCGCCAATCGAGTCATGGAAGCGGCCAATCCTGGATTACGCGCACCGCGGGCCGTACGTGAAGGTGTTGCTGGTCCAACATTTGCATCAGTGTCTGACCCGTCGCAATTGATGGCTGAAATTGTTTCTCGCACCCGCGAAATGGTTGAGTTGGTCAATGGTGGAAATGTCGCAGTGGTTGTTCCTGATCTGATGGCCGAAAAAGTTGCTGACATCTTTGCCGAGGCCGGCATGGCTTTTGGTCGAGCATCAAATACCGCACTCGACAACGGAATCACGATTGTTCCGGTCAGTGTTGTCAAAGGCCTTGAACTTGACGGAGTAGTTGTGGTTGAGCCAAGTGACATCGTTGAAGCAGAAGCGCAGGGTATGCGTTCGCTTTATGTTGCTCTGACTCGAGCCACTCAACGACTCACAGTTGTGCATGCACGACCGCTGCCAGCACCAATGATTGCCTGAACTTTCTGGCCCTAGTTGTTAAGGAAATTGTCAATAACTTGCCCGGCGAAACGCG
>ENA-ORFA01000275-ORFA01000275.1-marine-metagenome-genome-assembly--contig:-NODE-275-length-22345-cov-4.516436_pt1 | contig 22345 bp, 17 predicted proteins | sample MGYA00248621_ERZ508587 | MGnify/ENA primary metagenome ERZ508587 (study PRJEB26250, sample SAMN06266239) | marine metagenome | isolation source: Columbia River Estuary | place: USA:Columbia River Estuary... | reverse complement strand
CAGAAGACGGCATACGAGATCATAGCCGGTGACTGGAGTTCAGACGTGTGCTCTTCCGATCTGCAAGTATTTGTATTTGATTTGTTTATCACTTTCTAATTGAAGTGAAACTTCATTTCTTAAAGGATTCTTGTCTGTTGGTTTGGCTTGCGCAAGATCTTGTTTTGCTAACACGAAATAACGGACACCATCTATACTTCCCTCAACTTGGAACGCGCTTGGTGCAAAGATCCAAGATTTGTGATCTTGGATGTAAGAAAAGCCTACTTCAGAAAGTGCTAATGGTGTCTGAAAAGTCACGACAGCAACCACATCTTGGTTGTAATACCCTTGGTAGTCACCTGTTCTGAATTCATTGCCGCCGCGCAAGCCATCGATGAGTGCATCTTTCCCCGAAGCAGCATATTGGTTGGAATAGGTGCTCTTGAGCTCCAGTTGGATATTGGGGTCTTTTTTAATGAAATTTGCGCTCACAATTGGGCTCCAAATCAGTTGACACTTGGCCCTGGTTGCTGTGCGATTGAAAGATGCCTTGATGGCAATATTTGTATTTTGATGGATGTAAAAAGGTTGGTGATAAAGTTGCCATTTTTGACCATCTATTTGAAAATAAATACGATGAATTTTAGAGGTTTGGTGTTGAGGCAGCTCTACGACTGCAATTTCGATCTGTAGTGAATCCTCAAAAACACGTTGTTCAGTTTTGATAAACGGAACTGGTGCGACATCAGAGGTTTGTTCGAAAAGAACATTGTTTGTAGCCGCAGTTCGAGCATTCGGCTCTGGTCCCATGATAAAAGAAAGGACGCCACCTTGCATGAGTTGCGCATGGCTGATTTCCATTTTTTCGAGTTTCTGCCCATTCCATCTTACCTCTTTAATGTAGGTGTTTTGTTTGGATTGATCCTGGCATTTGATGTAGACGCTCTTGCCATTCTCTAATTTGATCTGTGCATTGTTGGCCAATGGACGTCCAATTTGATACACTGGTTTGCCTGGTGCAATCGGATACAAACCTAATGCGCTGAGTACATACCAAGCACTCATTTGGCCGCAATCTTCATTGCCCGAAAGGCCGTCTGGGGCGTTATGGTACATTTCACTCATAATGCGATCCACATAAAGTTGCGTTTTGTGAGGTGCGTTGGTGAAATTATACAAGTAAGCCATGTGGTGTGATGGCTCATTTCCGTGGGCGTATTGGCCGATAAGCCCAGTAATGTCTGCTTGCTCGCGGCCGCTGAGTTTCATGTCGGTGGTGAAAAGTCGGTCTAGCCAAACTTCTAAAGAATCTTTGCCGCCGAGCAGTTCGGTGAGCAGTTCTATTTGATGAGGCGCATACAACGAATACTGCCAAGAGTTGGCCTCGGTGTAGTTGAAATTGACCTCCGACGGGTCAAAAGGGCCGTACCATTGGGCACCGCGGCGCGCCCGCATGAATTTGGTATTGGGGTCGTAGAGATTGATGAAATGAAAGCTTCTGATGCCGTATTCTAAGGATAGTTCTTGTTTGCCCATTGCCTTTGCCATCTCGGAAATACAGAAATCGTCGTAGGCGTATTCGAGGGTTCTTGAAACAGACTCAGGTTCATCTGAGGCGCTAATGAAGCCGTTTGTGGCATAAGTGATTTTGCCAAATTCATTCATTTTGGAGGTGGCCACCATTGCTTTGAGTGCTTTGTCGGCATCAAAATCGCGGATTCCCTTGAGGTAGGCATCTGCAATGACGCTCACGCTGTGATAACCGATCATACATTCGGTTTCGCAGGCAGCGAGCTCCCAAACGGGTAAGTCGCCGCCTTCATCGAATTGTCTGAGAAAAGTACGGATGTACGCCGCGCTGCGCTCTTGGTCGATGATCGTAAATAGCGGGTGGTTGGCGCGGTAGGTATCCCATAAAGAAAAAACGGTGTATTGCTTGTCGTTCAAGGAAGCCAATTGATGGATTTTTTGATCGCGTCCGCGGTAGCGGCCGTCGATGTCGCTCATGAGGTTAGGAGCTACCATTGTGTGGTAAAGTGCGGTATAAAAAATGGCTTGGGTTGTGTTGTCAGAAGAGCCGAGCTGGATTTTGCCTAATTCTTGTTCCCATTTGCGGATGTTGTCATTGTATACTTGAGCTATAGAAAAGTGCGGAATTTCTGCAGCGAGGTTCATTTGAGCACCTTTGGCATCTACATGTGACATGCCCACTTTGATCAGTAATTCTTTGGTATCTAAGGGGAATTCAAGCAAAAGTTTTAGGGTTCCGTCTTGATCAATCAATTGGTAACTGCTGTATGGGATAGATGTTGTTAGATGAAAGTAGAAGTGTTGTTGATTAGCCCAGGCCTCGGAAATACGGTAGCCATTGATATTATTCTTGTCAATTATGTTGAATGTTCCTTTGGTGAGTTTGTCTCGGTAATTGAGGTCGAGGAGGATGTATTTTTTCTCGTTGGCATTGAGGAAGGTGTACTGATGAATTCCTGCTCTTTCTGTGCACGATAAATTGACACGGATGTTTTCATCTTCGAGCAAAACTTCGTAAAAACCAACACGGGCTACTTCATTCTGATGACTGAAACGCGCACCGTAGCCATCCGGATCTTCGAACTTGCCTTTCCATTTGGCTTCTCCACTCTGAGGCACCACTAATAAATCGCCGTAATCTGGCACACCCGTACCACTCAAATGGGTATGGCTAAAGCCGTAAATGATAGAATCTGAATAATGGTAACCACCGCAGCCATCCCAGCCGTCGTAGCGGGTATCGGGGCTGAGTTGCATCATGCCAAATGGCGCACATACGCCGGGGAAGGTGTGTCCGTGGCCACCGGTACCGATCAAAGGATTGACGAGCATGGTGGGCAAGAAGAACTCTTTTTGTTTGGGGATTTCTCTCGTAGCGCCAAAAGTATTTTGGGCTTTGTCACTGGCTTTCTGCAGCGTAGGAACTTGCGCTAGGCTTTGTAAAGAAAGAAGAAGGGTAAGAATCCCAATAATGAATTTTGTCATGAATGAAATTTGCGTTTGTTGAGTGCACTGAAGTTTCGAATCCCTTTGCCGAAGTAGTCCCAGATGATGAGGCCGTGGTACCTGAAGGGTTGGTGAAGAGCCGCTTTGCGCTTTTTATAAAAGGTGCCAAAATGGCGATACAAAGCCATGTGAGCCAGAAATACTTGCCAAGTGAGTTGGGGTTTGCCTTTTGCTAAAAATTGTAGGGCAGCCAGGCCATCTAGGGCCATGCGAATAAACAGGAGTGCGTATAAAAAGCGCTCTTGATTTTTGACGATGGTCCAGAGGCTATTTCGAAAGTTGAGGAAAACTTTGTGTGGATTATCGTAACTGAGTGTGCCGCCACCTAAATGATACACCGTGGAATGGGGTAGGCAGTAAAGTTTTTTGCCCGAGCGCGCCAAGCGCAAACAGAGGTCTATTTCTTCCATGTGAGCAAAAAAGTCTGCGTCGAAACCTCCAGCTTCGTGAAAATCATGTGCGCGAATAAGCAGCGCAGCACCAGATACCCAGGTCACTTCTTGTGGGCTGTCGTATTGCCCTAGGTCTTCTTCTAAAGATTCAAAAATACGGCCACGGCAAAATGGAAAATAGAAGGTGTCGAGGTAGCCACCAGCGGCACCAGCGTGTTCGAATTGAAGGGGTGCGCGATCGGCAAGTACTTTGGGGCCAACCACCGCAGCAGCGGGGTTTTTTGCCAAATATTCGAGCAGCGGCACGTCCCAATTGGCGGTGAGGCGCACGTCGCTATTGAGAATAAAATAGTGCTCGTAATGGTCTTTTAATTGACCTAAAGCAAGGTTGTAGCCACCCGCAAAACCAAAGTTTTGTTCGAGTTGAATAACTTTGATTTGAGGAAAATTGCTTTCGATAAAAGAGCGAGAGTCATCGGTGCTTGCGTTGTCGGCAACGACGACCTCCCAGTTGGGACTGTATTCCAAAACACTGGGTAAATACGTTTGGAGGTGTTGGACACCGTTGTAATTAAGGATGACAATAGCATTGGGCATCGGCATCAATATTGGCGAAAGAAGTCGTTTGAATTTCCTCCGAAGTGCTTGACGTTCATCATGTTGGGGTCATCTACGGTACCGTTGATGGTATTGCGTCTGACGAGAATTTGCTGCCATGCTGGGTTGCGGAGTTCGCCAACCATATCGGAATGCAGGAGTCGGTGGTTGTTGGTGACTAAGTCAGGGTTGTAGAACACAAAGCGGCGATTGCTGTAGATCCCAATTTTGTCGTAGGTCCAGATTTCGTAGGGATATTCGCTCGGAGAAGATTCCTTGACAACCACAGAATTGGGTTGACCATATTTGAGGTAAACCCGACCGCGATCGGTTTCAAAACCTTCCATGTAATTGTTGGCGTAGTGTTGCTCAACAGATTGCACTTGGCTTTTGTATTTGATCCATTGTTCGTAGGCTTTGGCACCAGCTGTTTGGTACCAAAATGCCTGGAGGTGTTGGCGCATTTGGGTGCTGTCATTTTTCTTGAGAATGTCGATCAAGGTTCTGATTTCGCCTGGTTTGGCAATCGGGATGAGGCTCTCGAGATAATAAGAAACGCTGTCAGATGGGATGGACTCCTGAAAAGCGGGATTGAGGACCATTGAGGAGATGTCGAAGGCGACCTCGATGTCATTGAACCGCTCAAAATCAAAGGATTGATTGCAGATTTGACCGGTTTGGAGGTCTTTGGCTTGCAGTTGAAGTTGGTAGGTGCCGGTGGTGAGGTCAGTTAGATCTATTTCTTGCATGAGGGCCAGAACGGGCTCTTGCTCGTATGCAAAAGTTTTGGTGTAGCCAAGTGCCGGATATGCTTGTCCGGTTTCAGCATTAACGACTTTTCGCTCGATTTGCACAGCTCCCTTTGCACCGTAAAGCTCTGTATAATAAGGTAAATTATTCATTTCCTTATTGAAATAATTGGAGAGCAGCGGTATGATGTAATAATTGGATTTCGTAAAGCGCGATTGTTCTTGGCTATTAAAAGCGAGGTTGACAAGCTCGATAGAAGAGAAAGCTAGCTGACTGCTTAAATCTTGGATAAGAAAAGGAATGGTGCCGGATATGCTGCTTTTTTGGGCATTCGCATCCTCAAGTTGGATCGCGAGGGTGTAGGCACCGACAGGCAGCGGTACGCGAATGATTTCTAAGAAGTTGTTTTGTGTGGAGTCTGTTGAGATCGGGGAGTCGAGGGCATAAAAATCTTTGAAGATGGTGGTGCCTGTTGAGTCGGCGATGACGCAATCGACAACAACGGTGGCTTTGGTACCACCCTCACAGGGAAGAAACTTGGTGGTGTAGCCAGCGAATTCGATGTAGATTTCTAAGTAAGGGCCAATTGCCGGCGCAAAGAATTGCTTGGTGTCGAGGTAGGCTTTGATTTTGGTTTGGGCTGCAACTTGTTGGTGTTGCGCACAAAGGAGTAAAAAAAGAAGGAGCAGCTTTTTCATAGCCTAAATGTACAAAAAGAAGGTCAATCTTCGATGTTGAGTCGGATTTTCTGGCTGAGTTGGCGATTGTAGGTCTCGAGGAGGTATTTGAAATAGTTTTCGGTGCATTTGGAAATGCATTTGGTGTAATGCTTGATGCGATGCTCGATGTGGTCTTGAAGAAGTTTTTGAAGTTCGAGCGCATGATCGAGGTTTTGGGCAGAAGTCGCAATCGCTGAAAAGTGATTTTCTATGGACGCCTCGATGGCTTCTTTGCCTTTGCCGCCGCGGTCAATGCAGGCCAGATACGTCTCTTTGATGGAGAATTCTTCGAGAATATGGGTGTGGATGTGTTGGTCAAAACCTTTAGGATATTCGTATTCTACCTCGAATTCCATGTCTTCGAGTTCGGAAATACGAGATTCTAAGAAGCGGTCCGGGAAACGAAAGGCGTCTTGCCAATTGATGTAGTCTTGCCAATAGCCAAAACGGCGCACGTTGTTTCCTAAGTCAATGATTTTGAACTGAGACTTATTGGGGATGCGGCGCGATCCGCGACCAATCATTTGGTGATATAAAGTGAGGGAGCGCGTAGCGCGGTTGATGATGATGGTCTGAACGGAAGGTTCGTCAAAACCTGTGGTGAGAATGCCGACAGAGGTGAGAATGGCGTCTGGGGTTTCTTTGAACCATTTGATGACGTCTTTGCGGTCTTTGTCCGAAAAGGTGGAGTCGAGGTGCCGAATGTTGTATTTGAGTTTTTTGAAAGATTCTTCGACGCGTCGGGAGGTTTCGATACCGGCATTGAAAATGAGGGTTTTCTCTCCAATAGCAACTTCTTCATAGGCAAAAATGAGCTTTTCTTGCATGAAGTAATTGGAATAGAGTAGGTCGGAAGAACTCACGGTGAAATCGCCGTTCGAGCCAATTTTGAGGCCGTGCAAATTGACATCGTAAGAATAGGTTTCTGCATCCGATAAATAGCCGTCGCCGATCAAGTTCGAAATGGATTCGCCGACCAAAAGTTTGTTGTAGTGGTCTTTGAGGGGAAGGTTGCGGTTGCTGCTCAGTGGGGTAGCGGTGACGCCGAGAATATTTGCGTCTTCGTAGAACTGGAAAATTTTCCGAAAACTATTGTAATGCGCTTCGTCGACGATGACCAACCCGACATTCTCGATGAATTGATCGTTTTCGTTGAGGCGGTTGTTGAGCGTCTCGACCATCGCAATAAAACAAGTGTAGTCTGCTTGGTCTTCTAGTGTCTTCACTTCAGAATTGATGACTTTATTCGGGACCTGAATGGCAGATAGCTGCTTAGAAGTTTGGATGGAGAGCTCGATGCGGTGCGTCAGGATCAGGACTTTTTTGCCAGATTCTTCGATGTAGCGCTTGGCAATGGCGGAGAAAATGACGGTTTTGCCTCCTCCGGTCGGAAGCTGGTAGAGTAAATTGAAGTTGCTACCGTTTTTTCGGAGTTCGTCGAGTACTTGGTTGACGGTCTTTTCTTGAAAAGGATAGAGTTTTTTGGCTTCGTATAAATCGAGATCTAGCATCGTAAAAAAGGGAAGTTTGCAAAAATACGGCCTTTTCCCTGATCTTGCTAATGAATTCGGTTATTTACTCATATGTTGGAGTAAAATTCCGGCCGCAACCGCCACATTCAAGGATTCAGCCGCTCCTTTTGACGGAATACTGATGCGCTTTTTCAAAAGCTGATCAAGACGAGGACTAATGCCGTGCCCTTCGTGACCGAGCACTAAGAATTCGATCTCCTTAGGCTTGACCTGCTGAAAATCAGTACCGTCCATAAACGCGCCAAAAGTTTTGCTGGGGTTGGCCTCTAAAAGTGCTGCTAAATCTTGGTAGTGAACGTGTACTCTAAAGGCCGAAGCCATGGATGCATGAATGACTTTCGGATTGAGGTAATCGGCTGTCCCCGGTGCGCAAAAAATGTGTTGAATTCCGAACCAATCTGCCGTGCGGATGATTGTGCCAAGGTTACCTGGATCTTGAATTTGATCGAGCAGCAAGGCTTTCTGACCTTTTTTCCAAGCAGTTGGACTTGGATATTTGACCACGGCATTTACCTTTTTAAAGGTTTTTTGCGCGCTGAGTTTTTCGAGGTCTTTTGAAGTAGCTGCAAAGCGCGGGTAATGGTACGATTCAAAATCTTGATGTTTATCTTCGCTGAGCATCAAGGAAACAATGAGTTCAGGAAACTCCCGACACAAATCTTTCACCAATGTTTCTCCTTCTAGATAGAGCAATTGCTCTGAATCTCGGTGCTTTTTAAGCTGTAATTTCTTGAGGTCTTTGATCTTTTGCTGACTGAGCTTTTCCAAGGTGAATATTATTTACTTTTGTAACACAATGCGCCTGTTTTCAAAAGTACAATTATTTGTCTTCACTTCACTGCTTTTAGCGGGTTGCCGCATGTCTAAGAATGTGCCGCAGGGCAACCACCTCTTGCGCAGCACCACAATTGCCTTAGATAATCCGCTCACGACCAAACTCGATCGCTACGAACTCACACAAGTACTGAGGCAGCAACCCAATGCGCGCTTTTTTGGTGCTCCTTGGAAACTTTGGCTGTATAACGCCATTGATTCTTCGGCGGTAGCCCAGAAAAAAATCCAACGGCTTGCTCATTTTGATGCTAAGTTGCAACGCAAAAGAGCAAAAGTAAATGCGATTAACGCTAAAAGAAATGCCAAGGCTATTCAACACAATAAACCTGACTTCCGCTACAAAGCACAACCAGACAGCACTTTTAAACAGGCCATCTGGGCAGAAAAACTCAAATACAAGTACGGACAAAAGCCTGTAGTTTTTGACACAGTCCTTCACCATAAAAATGAAGATCAGCTGCGTCGCTACCTTGTCAAAAAAGGATATTACTACGGAAGTGTGCGCTCTGAACTGAGCTATAACGAACACAAGCGTTCGGTACAAGCCGTTTATCACATCGATGAAGGTCCGCAGTACATCATCGATTCGGTCACTTACACAGGTGCACGCCTGTTGCGCGATCTCCATCAAAAACTCATTCGCAAAGAATACCAACCACTCGGTGAACACCCTCTCATCGGCCAGCCGTTTGACCTCGATTACCTCGCTTCCTACCGCGAAAAGGTCGCCAAATTCATGCGCGACGAAAGCGTTTACAAATTCAATAGCAACAGCATTCAGTTTCAGGCCGATACCAATCGCCAGACCATGACGGTTAACCTTGTCGTTAAATTCGAGGACCGCTTAGTGCCCTCAGTGCAAAATCCTGACAGCCTTGTGCGCGTTCCGTACCGCGAAACCAAAATCAATCGCGTTTATTTTCATTTGGCCGATACACTCCAGGTTTCCGGAACCTTCGCCAATGAGATGGCCAAAGCAGGTCTGAGTCTTTACGATTCTCTGCAGCCTCAGTATGTCAATACGACCAAGCAGCTCAAATACGACGAATTACTGTACTCTAAGAAGCAGGCCCTCGACTTAAAAGTTCCATACGGCACTAAAAGCAATTGGCGCACCATGACCCTCCGCTACAACGGCGCCTCACCTTGGCTCGACCCCGACGTACTCGAAATGCAAAATTACCTCGAGCAAGACAACACGTACAAAGAATATTACCTCGATCGTTCTTACCGCTCTTTGGTTCAGTTGGGTGTATTTGCTTCAGTAAAGCCCTACATCGAAGAAATTCCGGGCAGCAATCAGCTCAACGTTCACTATTACCTCGAGCCCATCAAAAAGCAATCTTGGGCTTTCGATCCTCGTTTTACCTCTAGTTTTGGTCTTTTAGGTGCTGCTGCATCGCTGAACTACACCAACAAAAATTTATTTGGTGGTGCCGAAAGACTTACTTTCTCTTTAGGGGGTGGTTTTGAGTCGCAACCACCGGTCTTCGACGCCAATTCCGAAACCCAGCTCGTAGCAGCAGGCCGCACCTTTAATACTTTCGAGTTGGGACCGAGTCTCAAACTCGATTTACCAGGTCTCTTTCCAACACCCGTGACTTTACTCGGAAAGCGTCAAAAACCACGGACGGTCATCAGCGCGGCCATGAATTTCGAAAAGCGCAATATTTTTGATCGCCGGGTTTTTCAGCTCAACTATACCTGGAAGTTTTTGGTGGGCAAGACACAAGTTTTTCAGATGGGTTTGCCGGGGGCATCGGTCATTAAATATGTGAATATTCAGAAATCCGCAGCTTTTGAAGCGCAGCTCAATCAAATCAACGACCTTTTTCTGTACAATACCTACAGCAATCAGTTTATATGGCAAGATTTCAAATTTGCCTACGAATACTCCAACAAAGACAAAGACGACAAACCAGGAAAGAAAAAGCGCTACAACGGTACGCTCTATTTCAATACAACCCTCGATGCAGCAGGAAACTTATTGTATGCATTCCGAGCGCGTCAAGATACCCTCAATGGTCAGTACTTACTCGGTAAGCAACCCTATTCTCAATTTGTTCGCCTCGACAACCAACTGATTGCCTCCAAAAGAGTCCTCAATAAAAGTACTTTGCACCTGCGCATGCAAGCTGGAGCCGGCCTTTCGTACCGAAATTCGCAAACATCGATGCCCTATGACTACAGTTTTTTTGGCGGAGGTTCCAACGACAACCGAGGCTGGCGTGCAAGAGCCTTGGGTCCGGGTTCTTATAAATACCACCTCGATACCAATCGCTTGGCCACTCAAATTGGCGACATTCGTTTTGGTGGTGCATTGGAGTATCGTTTTGAAATGAGTTCGACGTTCAAAGGCGCGCTTTTTACCGATTTTGGCAACATCTGGACCTACAGAGAAGATGCATCTCGCTTGGGAAGTCAGTTCAATTGGCAAACCTTCATTCCGCAGCTCGCGATTTCTGCTGGTGTGGGCTTGCGCATGGACCTCGACTACTTTATTCTGCGCTTAGATGTTGGTTTCCCAATCTACGATCCCGCATTTGCCGATGGTGCCCGTTGGGTTTTCCAAGATTTCAAGACCCGAGAAACCTATTATGCAGAAGGTATGCAGCATTTCAACATGAGTCTGGATCAAGTCAAGGAGCTCATGCCGCGTCCGTTTTTGCCGAATTACCTCAATTTTGGAATTGGTTATCCGTTTTAGTATGAAAATCATTACATCCCTTGTATTATTGGTTGCGCTTCTGTCTGCTTGCATGAAAGGAGAGAAGGTCGACCTCATTGTTCACAATGCCAAAATTCACACCATGGATTTATCGGGCACCATTCACGAGGCCATTGCCATCCGCGATGGAAAAATAGTGGAGGTAGGGCCCGAGCGTCAAATTCTCAATAAATACCGTTCTGATGAAACGATAGATGCGCAAGGCAAGGAAATGTATCCAGGACTCACCGACGCGCATGGTCACATGCTGATGCACGCCAAGCAGTTATTAGGTGTCGATTTACGCGGCGTTCGCTCTGAGCAAGAGCTGATTCATAAATGCGAGCAGTACAAAGCCCAACATCCGGGGCTAAAATTTCTTGTCGGACGTGGCTGGGATCAAACCACATGGGCTGGTCAAGATTTTCCGACCAACGAAAAACTGAATGAAGTTTTTCCCGATATTCCTGTATGTCTGTACCGCGTGGATGGTCATGCGGCGCTCATTAATGATTTTTTAATCAATAAGAGTAAGTTACACGATAAAATACCTATGCTCAATGGTGGTGAAGTCCTAATGCTCCAAAATTACAAACCATCTGGACTTATCGTAGATAACGCCATGAATCTCGTTCAGCCTTTTATTCCTGATTATTCAAGAGCACAATATTTCAAGGCGCTTTTGCAGGTGCAAGAAGAGCTTTTTCAGTACGGAATTACGGGTGTACACGAAGCCGGTATTGATTTTGAACACATTGGTTGGTTTCGATCTTTGATCAAAAGCGGTAAGTTGAAACTGAATGTATACGCCATGCTCATGGACTCACCTCAAAACCGGCGCTTTGCACAGCAAAACGGACCCTTCAGTTTCAGAAACCTATCCATTCGCAGTTTCAAGTGCTTTGCAGATGGTGCGCTCGGATCGAGGGGTGCTTTGCTCAAAATGCCCTACCACGATCATCAAGAAAGTAGAGGTTTGTTGCTCACCGAGATCGAACGCATGCAAGATCTCGCTCAGTTTTGTCTCCAAAATGGCTACCAAATGAATACGCACAGCATTGGTGACTCCGCAAATGCACTGATCTTGAAGCTCTACAGTAAAGTTTATGCCCAAAAACCAGATCACCGCTTTCGCATTGAGCACGCCCAGGTGATTGACCCTCAAGATTTCCAAAAATTTGCTGCATTTGCGGTTTTCCCTTCTGTTCAGCCTACGCATGCGGTATCCGATGCAGACTGGGCAGAAGCGCGTTTAGGCAAAGCCCGAATGAAAGGCGCTTACGCCTATAAAACCTTGCTCAATCAGTTTGGAATGTTGGCGATTGGCACCGATTTTCCGGTCGAACAAACCAATCCATTTTTAACGATTCAAGCCTCTGTTCATCGGAATGGAGGCGAATCACTGACTTTAGATGAAGTGCTGCGCGGCATGACCATCCATGCGGCTTTTGCTTCTTTTGCTGAAAAGCGCATTGGCACGCTCGAAAAAGGCAAGGACGCAACCTTTGCTATTTTTGAATATCCGGTTAGCGCTCAAGTTGGGCAGGTACAAAACTACGCCTGGCGCACTTTTATCAAAGGTAAATGTGTATTCAAGCTAGAGGCATTGTAAGAAACGAGGTCATTCATTTCAATTTTAACAACTGAACGCATCATGAAAAATAGCTTCTTTGGCTTTTTATTCCTACTTCTTGCTTTCACTGGCAAGGCTCAAAGCACACTAAAGGACGTCCATTCTTTGGACCAAATAATTGATAACTGGCATATAGCTGCAGCTCAAGCCAAATTTGAGCCTTACTTTTCGGTTACAAGCGCTGATTTTGTGTTTTTAGGAACCGCGCCCGGTGAACGCTGGACCAAACCCGAATTTATGGCTTTTTGCAAGCCTTATTTCGAGAAAGGAAAAGCCTGGGACTTCAAGCCTAGCCATCGACATTGGCAATTTGCAGCAAATGGCACCGTGGCCTATTTTGACGAAGATTTGGCAACCTGGATGGAAGGTTGTAGAGGCAGTGGTATTTGCGTGCTGCAAAATGGCGAATGGAAAATTGCTTACTACAACCTTACGGTCTTGATCGAAAACGAAAAAATCAAGCCGTTTATCAAATTACGCAAGCAATAATGTTTGTTTCAGATAACAGGGTTTCTAGTGCCAAAACGTATTTTTTTGAAGCGTTGGCGCCTTCATTTTCGCAGAGTGAATGTAAATCCATGTGGGCCACTTTGCTTTCAAGCCATTTTGGATGGTCCTCGAGTGAAATTTTGCTGAATGCCAACGCAAAATTCTCGGAATCAGATTTACTACTCATTCGCAATGTAGTCAAGCGTTTGCAAAAACATGAGCCCTTCCAGTATATTATTGGCACAGTCTATTTTGCCGATTTAAACTTAAAAATAGATCAAAGAGCGCTCATTCCAAGACCAGAAACAGAAGAACTCATTGATTTACTGTCAAATCAAGGACACACTTTCACGCAGATTCTCGACCTCTGCACTGGCTCTGGTTGCATAGCTCTGGCGCTCAAAAAGAAGTTTCCAGATGCGGAGGTGAAAGGCCTTGACCTCTCATCAGATGCGATAGCGCTTGCCAAAGAAAACGCAGCACAACTCAAGCTCGATGTCGCTTTTAAAAATAGCGATATTTTTGATTCAGAAGTGTTAGGTTCTTTTGACCTCATCGTTTCTAATCCACCCTATATTCCTTTTGAAGATCAACATCAAATGCAGGCCAATGTACTGGATTACGAACCGCATTTAGCTTTGTTCGTCCCCGACCACGACCCCTTGCTTTTTTACAAACAAATCATCAAGATTGCCCAAAAAAGCTTGCTTTCTGGTGGTTTCTTGGCTTTGGAGATCCACGAAAATTACGCGCTTCAGACAAAAGCACTTTTCGAGGGAAAAGGCTATCAGACGGTTCAAATTTATACCGATTTACAAGGCAAGCAACGCATGATTTTAGCACAAAAATCGTAACTTTAACCTATGGATCAAGTGCAAGTTCAGGCCAAAATGAAAGCATTAGCTACGGCGCTTCATGCGCATAATCAAGCCTATTACGTTCAGAACAATCCACAAATTTCCGACTACGATTTTGACATGCTGCTCAAGGAGCTAGAAACCCTCGAAGCGCAATTCCCTGATTTCATAGACCCCAATAGCCCAACGCGTAGGGTTGGTGGCGACCTCACCAAAAAATTCGAGACCAAAACACACCGTTTTCCAATGCTCTCGCTTTCCAATACTTACTCTGAGCAAGAAATCATTGAGTGGGCAGAGCGCTGTCAAAAAGCGTTGCAAGAAGCCTCTGATTTTGTTTGTGAACTCAAGTACGACGGCGTAGCAATCGGCATGCACTACCAAAACGGTCAATTGCAACTCGCCCTTACGCGTGGCGATGGCACGCAAGGCGAAGACGTCACGACGAATGTCCGCACCATTCGCACCGTTCCGTTGGCCTTGCAAGGAGTGTTTCCACCAGATTTCGAAATTCGCGGAGAAATCTTCATGCCCCAACAAAATTTTGAGGCCCTCAATCAGCTGCGAGAAGCGCAAGGTGAGCCTTTGTTTGCCAATCCGCGCAACACCGCTGCTGGCACTCTCAAACTCTTAGATTCCAAAGAAGTAGCGAAGAGAGGTCTGGATTGCTTTCTCTACGGCGTTCATGGCCTGAAATCAGAAGCGAGTGGGCACTACGAATCTGTTATAATGGCCCAGCAATGGGGTTTCAAGGTGCCCGATCCAGCCTTGCGCATGATCGAAAAGACCAATACCATCACTGGTATCATGAATTTCATTCATTACTGGGATGCCCAACGCGCCACTTTGCCTTTCGACATCGATGGCGTGGTCATTAAAGTCAATTCTTTTGCCCAGCAAGCAGAACTCGGCCTCACTGCTAAGTCTCCACGTTGGGCTATTGCCTACAAATTCAAAACCCAGCAGGTCGAAACCCTGCTCGAATCCGTGACTTTTCAAGTAGGTAGAACGGGTGCCATCACGCCAGTTGCCAATTTGAAGCCCGTCCAATTGGGTGGTACTACCGTGAAGCGCGCGTCTTTGCATAATGCAGACCAAATCCAAAAACTCGATTTATGTCAGCAAGATACCGTTCAGGTCGAAAAGGGCGGCGAAATCATTCCCAAAATTGTTGGCGTTAATCTCAGCCTTCGCACCACAGATCAGCGCATTCCTTTCATTGACAACTGTCCGGAATGCCATGCGCTCTTAGTACGACAAGAAGGAGAGGCCCAGCACTATTGTCCGAACGAAGCAACCTGTAGGCCACAAGTAACGGGGAAAATCATGCATTTCATCAGCAGAAAAGCGCTGAATATTGATGGTTTGGGTGAAGAAACAGTTGAGTTAATGCATGCTAAAGGCATGATTAAAAATCCTTTAGATTTATATTTTTTAACTTTCGATCAACTCCTGACGCTAGAGCGAATGGCAGAAAAGTCGGCCAATAATTTGTTGCAATCTATTGCCGCGTCAAAAGAAGTGCCTTTCGAACGTGTTTTGTTCGGATTGGGTATTCGGTTTGTAGGTGAAACCGTCGCTAAAAAATTGGCACAAGCCTTCCAGCATATTGATGCGTTGAAGGCCGCAAGTTTAGAGGACTTGCTAAAAGTAGTCGAAATTGGCGAGAAGATTGCGCAATCGATACTCGCTTATTTTTCAAACCTCGAAAATGTTGCGCATATCGCAGGTCTAAAAGACATGGGCCTACAATTTGAAGCTGTTCAAAAAGCGCTTAAATCCAATGTACTCGATGGAAAAATATGCGTTATTTCAGGTACTTTCGATACCTTTAGTCGCGACGAACTCAAAGAACTGATCGAGCTCAATGGCGGTAAATTAGGGTCGTCTGTATCGGCCAAAACAAATTTTTTAATCGCTGGGGCCAATATGGGACCAGCCAAATTGCAAAAAGCTACAGACTTAGGTGTAACTTTGTTGTCAGAAAATGACTTCATTAAAATGATTTCGCAGTGAGTAAACTCAGTATTTGGGAGCAAACAAAAAGCATGGTCGTTGTTTGGTCTTATCAAGACGACCAACAAATGCGTGCCTTTGTAAAGGCAATAGACCATTTTTTGCAACAAAAAAAGTTTGCTCATGCGCTTATTATCGTCAATATCCCAAAAGAGCTCGACAAAAAGACACTTCCGCCACATTTTTTAATCTACTACAATTCACCTGCAGATTACACAATGTTTGGCAAATTGAAAGATGTCCAGCTAGAGGCTGAGCTTCAAAAAAACTTCGACTTACTGCTTTGGTTTGGCACGCCCGATTCTAAAATCAAAGGTTTACTTAAAAAGTCTAAAATCATGCAATGGCTTGGTATCAATGAGATTGACCCTCAGTTTGACATGTTGCTCGATACCCAGCAAAATACACCAGAAGCGCAACTCGAATTTATCCAACAGACCCTTCAACGCATCCAATCATGAACAAATTCAAAGGCTCAGGCGTAGCACTCGTAACGCCCTTTCAAACCGATGGCAATATCGATTTCAACGCACTCAAAAAATTAGTGTCGTTACAGATCAACGGCGGTACGGACTTCTTAGTTGTTCAGGGTACCACTGGCGAGTCTCCAACGCTTAGTCAAGACGAAAAGCGCGCCGTGCTCGAAACCGTATTAGAGGTCAATAATGGTCAGCTTCCTATAGTTTATGGAATTGGTGGCAACAACACCGCTGGTTTAGCGGGTCTTTTTCAACAATTGCCTAAGGGTGTTGATGGCATTTTGTCCGTCTCTCCTTATTACAACAAACCCATTCAACAGGGTATTGTAGCACATTTCAAGCAAGTCGCTTCATACACTGATTTACCGATTATTCTCTATAATGTACCTGGCCGTACGGGCTCTAACATGAGTGTAGAAACCACTCTCGAATTGGCAGAAATTGCCAATGTTGTTGCCGTCAAAGAAGCTTCGGGCAACATGGAGCAAATCATGGACATCATTCGTCAACGCAAACCTAGTTTTGGCGTGCTTTCCGGTGACGACAACCTCACCATGCCGCTCATCGCTGCAGGTGCCGATGGTGTCATTTCTGTGGTGGCCAATGCTTTCCCAGAGCGCTTTTCCCAAATGGTTCACGCTTCCATGGAAGGTCAACTCGAGCGCGCCAAAGCAGCGCACTACGACTTATTCAGCGTGACCAAAATGTTTTTTGAAGAAGGAAACCCTGGTGGGGTCAAAGTGGCCTTAGCAGCACGTGGCCTCATGCAAGAAACCATGCGCTTGCCACTCTATCCTGTGTCTGAAGGTTTGCGCAAGCGCATTCAAGCAGAAACCACGCGTTTGTTGGCAGGCTTGTAAACATGTGTCGGGCTGTTTTCTTTTTATTATTCGCTGTTTCCTTGACCTCATGTCGGGAAAACGGAGCTCTAAATAAAGAAGACAAGCAACTAACAAAGAAAAGTACTGAGCTTCGACCTCACGAACAAGCTCAAACGGGCCTCGATACCAACTTGCGCGATGTCCAAGCCCTGAATCCGGACATTCAAATCGATCTCAAATACACAGCCTCCGCTAATTTTTTAGGAAAAAAGCTCTATTCCAAAATAAACAGAGCTTATTTGCAACAAGATGTCGCAAAGCGTTTGGCACGCGTACAAGAAGCGTTGCAACAAAAGAACCCTGGCTACCATTTATTAATTTACGATGCGCTCAGACCCTTGGCTGTGCAACAACTAATGTGGAAAGCCCTCGATTCACTGCCTCCTGCTGAGCGCAGTAAGTTTGTCTCAAATCCAAAAAATTTGAGCTTGCACAATATGGGTGCAGCCATAGACCTTACGATTACCGATGCAAACGGAAAGCCTTTAGATATGGGCGCTGGTTTTGATGACATTCGTCAGCTTGCCTATCCCATTTTTGAAGATTCTTTCTTAAGAACAGGCCAACTGACCGCTTTACAGGTCAAAAATAGGAAGCTTTTGCGCAACGCCATGCAAGCGCAAGGGTTCAGGCAGCTCCCTACAGAATGGTGGCACTACAATGCTTGCAGCAGGGATGTAGCCAAAAGCAAATACAAGGTTTTTTATACCGAAAACGATATTTTTACCACACCAACATCAAATTAAAGTGCATGAAATCAATCTTACTTTCTGTTCTCGGACTCGTTTTAGGAGCCATTACCAATGGCTTTCTTGTTCAAGTCGGCACGAGCGTCGTTGAAGCGCCCTTGGGACTTGACTTATCGACTGAGAAAGGTTTGGCTAAAGCCATGCCACTTATGGAATTCAAGCATTTTGTTTTTCCTTTTTTAGCACATGCGCTCGGTACATTTGTGGGTGCCTTTTTTGTCAGTAAAATGCGCGTAAACCGCACTTTGATCAATGCCATGGCTATTGGTTTTGCTTTTCTAGCTGGTGGCGTTATGATGGTGCTGACGCTACCTGCAACCCCCGTTTGGTTTATCTTACTCGATTTAATTGTAGCTTATCTGCCTATGGCATATTTGGGTTACAAATTAGGTCAGCGCTAGTTACTCGATAGGCCCTTGCTGGAAAATCAGGCGGCCCGAACGCGTGTAAGGGATGAAATACTTGAAATCGAGTCCGAAACCCGAAGCGTTGATTTCACCGTAGGCCGTTTGTTCAAAATTGACATATTGGTATTTTGACAACAGCACAAATGCAGGTTGCAATTGAACAAAAGCGGTAGCACCGATGTAATAAACGCCAAATTTTTTGTGGCGGTATTCAAATCCGACACTAGCCCTGAAATCAAAGCCTACTTTTTTGTTGATTTCGACCAAGCCGACTTGCCTGAACTCATGTTTGTCCGATGGATTGACGTAGGTGGCTACGCTTGAAGGTTTGTAGAGAATGGCGGCACCAAGTGCGGCATTCGCAAAAATGGAGCGGCTGAGTTGGATGCCGATATTGCCTTGGATTGGGATTTCAAACTGTACAAAACGCAGCCGTTGCGTAACGCTGAGGGCGCTGTCTGTGCGGGTGCTGTTGATGCTGAAATTACGCTGGTTATAATAGAGGCCTGTTTCTAAAGAAATGAGGTCGGTAAGGCCATAGCGCAACACGCCGCCGAAGGTATACCCATTGGTTGGCGTGAGTTCGGTTTGCAGCACGCTATCTGAAAATTTTTGCAGTCCAGATTGCATTTGTTGCATGGGCGCGATGTGGCGGTAATGGAATCCAAAATAATTGGGCTTGCCCAACTGATTAAACGCCTGAGACCAACTCAGAAATGGCGCAACAAAACAAAGCAAGAGCAGCAGACGCATACGCAAAGAAACGAAATTTAGAGCCAATTCGGGTGTTATTCGGTAATCCAGGTGCAATTGTATTCGAGGGGGCGGCGATGTTGGTTGTCGGGCCATTCGATTCCGGGGTAACCGATGTAAAACAAGCCCAAACATTTGTCTTTGACATCTAGACCTAGAAATTGATTCATGGCCTCGCTGTAAATAAGCTTTGGAGTAGACCAAAAGCCGCCCAATCCATAAGCCGTGCAGCTCAGGTGCAAGTTTTGAACGGCGCAAGCCACCGCTTCGATTTCTTCAATTTCAGGAATTTTTTCGCTTTCTTGACGCTTCATGCAAACGGCTATAACGGCAGAAGAGAGGAGGGGCCGACGCAGCATTTTGACGAGTTTGGCGTCGTTGTGTTGGTCTTCTGGAGTCAGTTCGAGGTAGGTCTGTCCTAAAAATGTACTGAGTTTTTTCCGCCCTTCTTCCATGAAAACTTGAAAGCGCCAAGGTTGGGTATTGCCATGTGTGGGCGCCCATTGAGCGTTGTTGAGCAACAATTCAATTTGCTCTTTATGGACCTTTCTGTCTGAGAATTGCTCAGGATAGATGGTGCGTCTGGAGCGAATGAGCTCATTGATTTCTGAAAGGTTGAAGCGCATGTCTAAAGTTTATTTACAAAATTAGAATTTACTACCTTAGTTGCACTTTATTTTAATTCGAATTCCTTCATATTTTGACCAAGCTTATTTTAATCATTTTCTTTCTCCTCGCTTGTCAAATATACAATGCACAAGAATTTGCTGGTTTTTCTCGAAAAGTGAGCGGTGAAGAGATCAATTACTTTTCGCCCTTTCGGCAGTTTGCCAATCAAGCACTGCTGACGCGCTGCAACGGTTCTTCGGCTATTGAATGGTTGGCTCAAACGCCAGAATCACAAGAGGGTAAGATTGTTTATCGTTTTTTAATTGGCTTTTCCAACGGTACGAGCGGTGCAGATCGCCATTTTGACTTTTATTTAAATGGAAAACAGCTCTTTACATTCACCACGAAGAAGAGTTGGGTAACTGAGCGATTTTCTCAACTCGGCTGTAATTTTGCACCTGAAGCAAATTACCGTTTCACACTTCTTGAAAAAGACATCAATAAAGATATGTTCGGTTACCTTGAAATCGAGCTTCCTTTTCAAGGTTTTGATCAAAAAGCAGTTTTTAAAGCGGTGGGTCAGGATGCCCAAAGCAGGGACTGGCTCATGGTCTTTGATCATCAGGATGAATTCAAGACCACACTAACGGCCAGCAATTTGATTTTGCGCACTGAACAAATGCGGCCGCTCAATCTAGAATGTCTCATTCCTGAGCTCGCAGACAGCATTCAAGTGCGTTCGCCCTATTTCAATTATCATAGCAAAATAAGTTCGGGTTATCATGCCTTGAGTTTTGCCGCGTATCCAACAGATTTCATGGGGCAAGACCAAATTGAAATCTCCCTTTTTTCCTCGGGTAAAGTCCTTGCAACGCAACAGCAAGCGCTAGAGATTTCACCGATTAGAAATCTTGAATTTCACATTATTCATCACTCTCACAACGATATCGGATATTCTCACTTACAAACAGATGTGGCCAAAATCCAGACTGAAAATATCCGGTCTGCGCTGCGCTGGATTGCAAAAGGAGGTGTAGGAGCTGTTCAGCCAATATGGCACATTGAATCTTTATGGGCGGTGGAGAATTTCTTAAAAGAAGCGAGCGCAGCCGAAGAAGCACAGTTTGTAGCTGCCGTCAAAAGTGGGAATTTAGTGCTTTCTGCCAACTACGCCAATTGCCTTACCGGCCTCATGCGCCCCGACGAATTTCTTTGGCTCACCGAATACGCACGGCACTTAGAGCAGCGCTACGGTTTTTATATTTCCAACGCCATGGTGACCGACATTCCGGGGCAAACTTATGCCGCTTTTGAGGCGTATGCAAAACAGCAAATACCTTATTTATCATTGGGACCTAATTACGTAGCCAACCACGCAGATCATGGCGACAGAGTAGGTGGGGTCATTCATGAAACTGGCGACCAACCCTTTATGTGGCAGTCCAAAACCGATAGCACCGCACAACTGTTCGTCTGGACCGCCGGAAAGGGCTACTCTTATTTTCACAATATTGCGGCTGGGCAACAGTTTTTTGAATGGGAAAAGCGCCTCTCTGCCTACACCCATGAGTTGGCTGCGTATCCCTACGATGTGGTGCAGCTGCGCTACACCAAAAACGCCGACAACGGCCCGGTAGATACCACCCTTTGTGAATTCGTTGCAGCCTGGAATTTGAAATACAGTTCACCTCAGTTGGTAATTTCTAATATAGATACTTTGTTTACTGATTTTTTAAAGCAATACAAAGAGGACTTGCCGGTTCAAACAGGTGAAATTAGTCCGTATTGGGAAGACGGCGCGTACTCCACGGCAGCCGAAGAAATCCAAGCGCGCCGTTTGGTTAAAGAAGTGATTGATTTGGAAGGGCAGTTAAACGAAATTGAAATAAATGAGCAGCAAGGAGCTTTGCGAGAAATCCACCGCAACCTCATTTTGTTCCACGAACACACATGGGGCGCTTGGTGCAGCATTTCAGCTCCCGACGTATTTTTCACGACTGAACAATGGCGCATCAAAAAAGCCTTTTTAGACAGTGCTCAGGCAGCATTTGACGCACTCAAAGAAGCATTGAATTGGGAAGCGCCAAGTGGCATTGCACAGCAAAGCGCCCTAGAACTCGATTGGGAGATAGGTTTGTCTGGTATTCGGTCTTTGAAATCGCAGGGCCGAGAATTGCTGCGTCAAGATGCTTTAGGGTTGGGCGGCCTCATCTACAGTTTAGGTCTTGCCCCTCAGGTCAATTCAATTGTCAAACCTACGCGTACAGTTCAAAAAGCAAACAGCCAACAATTCGAACATCCAAACTTTAAGGTGCGCTTGGAGGTCTGGCCAAGCGAAGCGCCAAACGAACTCATCTTGCATTACAACATCGATAAAAAAGCCATCCGAGACAAAGAAGCCTTGCACATTTGCCTGCCTTTTCAACTCGACAACCCGTCTTTAACGTATGGAGACCAAACCTTATTGAACTACCCCAAAGACCAATTAGCGGGCTCCAATAAAGAGTTTATTTGCGTTGCAGACCACCTGATCCTCGAAGACAAAAATTTCAAGATTACGATTTTTACTCCTGATTGCAACCTCATTGAACTCGGCGCTCCAATAGACGAACAACAGCAACGCGGCGCCAAAGTCTGGACGCGTGAAAACCAAAGCGTTTCGCCTCTTTATTTGTATGTTTTCAATAACTATTGGCACACGAATTACAAGGCTGATCAGGGAGGAGTGTTTGAGGTAATTGTGAGGGTAAGGGTGGAGGAGAAGTGATTTTATATCTTTTGCGAATGAATTCGCAACGGCTTTAAATGAAAAATGCCCTCCGCAGAGCGGAAGGCATTTTGTCAGAGTGACCTCGTCAGGATTCAAACCTGAAACCTTCAGAGCCGTAATCTGATGCTCTATTCAGTTGAGCTACGAGGCCGA
>ENA-ORFA01000273-ORFA01000273.1-marine-metagenome-genome-assembly--contig:-NODE-273-length-22369-cov-3.073793_pt1 | contig 22369 bp, 23 predicted proteins | sample MGYA00248621_ERZ508587 | MGnify/ENA primary metagenome ERZ508587 (study PRJEB26250, sample SAMN06266239) | marine metagenome | isolation source: Columbia River Estuary | place: USA:Columbia River Estuary... | reverse complement strand
CGTCCAATGCCGGCATGAAACCCGAATAAGACGCCAAGCTTTCCTTGGATATAATACAACACCGGGAATTCCATTCCAATGATTCCCGTTCCCCCACTGGTTTCATCCACCATGGGATACCAAAAGGAGGTGTTTCCTGCGAAATAATTCCGAGCAACCATTAAGCCCGTAGCTTGACGCCAACTGTGCGCGGCCTCAATCGGCGGATTCCATATTCCAATAAGGTGCACCAAAAAAAACAAGGCGATCCAAACGAATATGTTGCCTGTGAGCTTAGCCAACCACGGTTTGTTCAAGGTATGCTTTAAAATGGGTAAGAATTGCTTGCCAACCTTGCTGCTGCAGTGCTTCTGGATTTTGGGTTTCGGGCTCAAACTTCCACAAGATATGGGTTCCATGATCCGATGGATTCAGATATATGGCTACATGACGACCATCTTCCAAGATATAATGCAGTTGTTTTTCCTCTTCTACGGCGGTGAAGGTTCCATTAAAATCAAACCCGAAGGACTGGTCTTTGGCTTCCATGCGAATGCTGAAGGTTCCCCCAACCCTACAATCCAGTTCGGCACGGGGACAACACCAATCGGCAGATGCAAAATACCAGTTAACGATGTGGGATGGATTCACCCAGGCATCAAAAACCACAGCCAAGGGCGCGGCAATGTTAATTTCGGTGGAAATCATTGATTGTTTTCAATTACATAGGTTAAAATTTTCTCCATCAAATGGGCTCGATCTTTACCCGTCACATTGTGTTTATGCATCGGATACGGAAAGAAATCCATCTGTTTTCCATCTTCAACAAATTTCTTAACCAGGGAATAATTATGCTGCATTACCACCACGTCATCAACCGTACCATGAATCAAGAGTAATTTACCGGTTAGATTCTTCGTATAGTTTGTCAGTGCATTTGCAGCGTATCCTTCCTTATTTTCTTCTGGACGATCCATGTAGCGTTCGCCATACATTACCTCATAAAACTTCCAGTCGGTTACTGGTCCCCCAGCTACCCCAACATTAAATACCCCGGCATGGCGCAACATTAAGGAAGTAGTCATAAAGCCCCCAAACGACCAACCATGAACCGCCAGGCGCTCTGAATCAACGTAAGGCAATGATTTCAAAAATTCTACACCAGCTAATTGATCCTGCATTTCTACCATGCCTAACTGGCGGTGAATTTGAGATTCAAAGGCGAATCCTCGCTCCGCAGAACCACGGTTATCCAAGGTAAACACAATATATCCTTGCTCCGCCAGCCAATTCATCCAAAGGTTAGCGCCTGCATTGAAACTATTCGTTACCATTTGAGCGTGCGGTCCACCATAAACATAAACTAACACGGGGTATTTGTTTTTTGGGTCGAAATTCGAAGGTTTCACCATGCGGTAGTATAAATCTGAACCATCGTTCCCTTTAATGGAATTAATTTCACTCACCCCCAAGGCATACTCTTCCATGGGATTTGTAGATTCCTTAAGCAGCTTCGCCATTTTTCCATTCGTGGTATAAATCATTTCATGATTTGGCATGCTTAGGCTTGAATAGCCATCATAAAAAAACAGGCCATCATCCGAGAGGTCAAACCGATGAACGCCTTCATATTTTGAAATCTCCTTCGAATTTCCGGTTAAATCCGTTGTATACACCATGGTATTGCATGGATTTTCTCCTGTCGCGGTATAGTAAATCAATTTTTTGGAAGCGTCTACTTCAAGTATGTCCTTCACCACAAACCGATGATTGGTAAGTTGCTTAATTCCCGGTTGTAAAACTTCCGTTGGTTTACCTTCAAAGACAAAATCCATCGCTTGTTGGTCAAAATAAACCAAATAAATGTTCATGAAGCCATCTTTTTCAGACATCCATAAAAAATCATTTCCCTCACCAATAAAATAAGCGGGGTGCTCGGGCTCTACCCATTTTTGATTTTTTTCATGCCAAAGGGTTTTTATTTTCTTTCCCGTTTTAACATCGAATACATTCAACCAAAGTTCATTTTGCGCCCGATTTACCTCTGCGATGATGCAAAACTTTTCATCCGGGGTAAATGCGAAATTTGTTAGGTAATCATCGGCATTTCCGCTTGGTTTGATAAATACCGTTTTCTTCGTTTTACAATTGTAAATTCCTACGCTCGGCTTCTCTGATTTTTGTCCCGCCATGGGATATTTAATCGATACCAAAGAAACTGGGGTAGTATTGATGTCTAGTAAGGGATAGTCTGCCACTTCACGTTCATCCTTTTGATAGAAGGCCAAATAATTTGCGTTTTTCGACCAAAACAAGCCTTTTTCGATGCCAAATTCGTTGCGTGCGATGGATTGACCTGAAACAATGTTTTTATCGGTATTTTTTGTAACCGGAACATAAAACTTATTCGAATACGCAGCGACATACACATTGTTATCAATAGTATAGGCACATTTATTTGAAGCCGCATGATAGGTTACATTCTCAGCGTTATCAAGTCCAGTCTTTTTAATAATTAAGGCCTTCGACGAAATATTATAGGTGAAAATAACAGACCCGTTATTAACCAGTAACTCATCGGAGGAAAGCCACTCATATCCATATAAATTCTGAATTTTAGCATCATCAGGCAACAGGTTGTTTAGCTGATCCACTGTACAAAGAACCCGAACTGAATCTTGAATAAACGTATATTCTTCCAATGCCTTATAATCGGCAGAAAGCAAGGTGTAGGCCGGTTTGTTTTTAACCCATGAAAAGCCAACGGTGCGTTGCGGACTAAGTGCGCGTTGTTTTAGCACGGATTCGGTAACGGTTAATGATTTTTTTTGAGCACTCGCTGCATAAGCGAGCAAAAGAAGGGATGTGAAAATTAAAAAACGCATAACTAGGATCGATGTATAAATTGATTAAAAAAAGATTCGATTGGTTTGCCTATTTCGTAGGCCTTAACGAGGGTATCTAAGAGCTCGTCCTTCAGGATTAATTCCGCAGGAAACGTTGCATAAAAATAGAATTGTTTGTTGAAAATTAGGGGTTCTTGCGCAGCCGCTGATTTCAAATGTGCAGGGAGCATTTTATTCTTTTCTCCATGAATGGATCCATAAAAAGAACTAAATGAAGGCGCTGAAACTAAGCCCTGAAACTCGGTGGTATTTGCCGCGATGCCTTCGCGAAGTTCAAGGAGATTTTCCTTATCGATTTCATACACCCCACCGTATGCGCGCACATGCTCTGGGGTGAGTTCAAAATATATCCCGTTGATGGCGGTACTCTTTTTACCTTCTGGAGAAACCACGGCGGAACACATTAGTTTATAAGGTGTTTTATCGGCAGAAAAGCGAATATCCCGGTTAATCCGAAAGATACAATCTTTGGCTAATACGTGTTGAAACGAAGGATTGTCAAGTGCAATTCGGTCGATTAGGGTTTGTGTAAACTGAGCAAATGGTTTCTTTACGGACGCTTCATAGCGCTTTCGGTTTAAATCAAACCAATCTTTGTGGTTATTTGCAGCGAGTTCGATAAAGAAATCAAGATAATCCGGACTAAAATACCCCATAAACCTACTAATTGAAGGCGAAAGTTACTTAAAAAGGTTTGAATCCCAAGAAAGCAATTGAAAACAAAGGAAATACTTTGGGTGAAGAGAAAAATAATGCTATCTTTGCACCCTTAAATTTTTATTAACTAATTAAGAACCTTATGAATTCTTACGAAACTGTTTTCATTTTAACTCCCGTTTTGTCTGATGATCAGGCAAAGGAAGCAGTACAGAAATTCGAAGGCGACATCAAAGGCATGGGTGCCAAGATAACGCATTCGGAAAACTGGGGTCTGCGCAAAATGGCTTATCCAATCCAGAAAAAATCCACCGGATTTTATTTCTTGATTCAATTTGAAGCCGCTGGATCTGTTATTGCAGATTATGAATTAATGATGAAACGTGACGAGCGCGTACTTCGGTTTTTGACCGTACGTATGGATGCTGACCACGTGACTTACGCTGAAAAGCGCAGAGCAAAAACATCAGCAAATTAATTATTAACCCCTTTAAATTACTGAGATGTCAAACGATATTAGATACCTAACCCCGATTAATATAGATATTAAGAAGGATAAATACTGTCGATTCAAAAAATCAGGCATTAAATTCATCGATTACAAAGACGCAAACTATTTGTTGAAGCTAGTGAACGAACAAGGAAAAATTCTTCCTCGTCGCATCACCGGTACTTCTGCGAAGTTCCAAGGACGCGTTAACAAGGCTATCAAACGTGCTCGTCACTTAGCACTTATGCCTTACGTAGGAGATATGTTGAAATAATCGATAAAAATTTTGAATCATGGAAGTCATTCTATTAAAGAACGTAGATAAATTAGGTTACACCAATGAGGTGGTAACTGTAAAGCCGGGTTACGGAAGAAACTTTTTAATTCCTCAAGGATATGCCATTCTTGCTACGGCAAGTGCTAAAAAAGCGCATGCAGAAGTAATGCGTCAAAAATCACACAAAGAATCCAAAATGTTAGCTGAAGCGCAAGAGTTAGCGGCTAAATTGGCTGATGTGAGTGTTTCTATTGCTACAAAAGCTGGTGAAAACGGTAAGATCTATGGATCTATCAATACCATCCAATTAGCTGAAGCATTGAAAGCAGCTGGACATGACATCGACCGTAAGTCTTTAAAAATTAAAGATGAGCCGATTCGTGAAGTGGGTACGTATGAAGCAGAAGCTAACCTTTACAAAGGCGTAAAACAAACCATTAAGTTTTCAGTAGTAGCTGAATAAGCTCAACCGATTTCAAAAACCCTGACCTTTACGTCAGGGTTTTTTTTTCTTAAAACCAACCCTATGAAACACCTAATCCTTTCTATTATCCTTGCATTTAGTGCAGGAATATTTGCACAAAATGCAGTAACCGAAAAACGCGTTGAATTCGAATTAAAAGACGGTTTCAGCAATGAACGAGTTTTTGAATTTGGTGCTAAAGGAATGCTTATCTTTTCTAAGCAAGATAAAGATGAGAATCAAATCAGTACATACCGGTTTGAAAAGTACAACACCGACTTGGTCGCAACACACGAAGTAAGCTATACCATAGAGAATAAATTCTATGTTGATGAAATCTATCAAACAGGGAATTACGTGTATTTCTTCTTCAAAACCCGACGAACGGATTACCGAGTGGTTAAATATGATTTTATAAGCGAAACATTTAAGGAGTTCTCTGGCGAACTACCAAACCGCAGTTACATAAAATACACAGCATGCATGGATGATCGTGCTGTAATGGCCATCATCAATAAAAACTATAGCATTTCAATCATTTCTATTGATATGAATGCTGGTTCTGAACAGAAAACACCTATTACATTAGAAGGATTTAAAGCTAAAAAACTTAGTCTTTCCAACATGGAAACCATGCCGGAAAGCAAAAACATCTTACTCAGCATCAATGCCTATGTAAGTAAAAAACGTACTGAATTGTTCATTGTTCGCCTAGACGAATCCGGTCAAGTAGAAGCAAGTACAGACATTAGCATCGGAACAGATAATAACTTAAGAAATGCGCGAGCATATGACATTGGTAATAACGAGTATATTCTTTCCGGGACCTATTCTGTGCCGAAATCAGGTGGATCTAACGGATTTTTCATCTCTCGATTAGCACAAGGTCAATTGGAGCCAATTAAATTTTACAATTTCACGGAGCTGAAGAACTTCCTTAGCTACTTACCTGCCAATCAGCAACGTAAAATCGAAAAGAAAAAACAGCGTAAAGCGAATAATGGTCAAGAATTGAACATTTCTTACAACATTGCCGCACACAGTCCAATCAAAGTGAACGAAGACTTTATCTACATCGGTGAGGCCTATTATGCAACCTATAGAACAGAAACTAGAACGTCAACCTCCTATGTGAATGGAAAAGCCGTGACCACAACCACCACGGTGCAGGTGTTTGATGGATACCAATATACGCATGCGTTCATTGCAAAATTCGACAAAAACGGAAACCTTATTTGGGACCAAACTTTTCCTATGTGGTTGTCTCAAAAACCAATGACAGTTCGTCGATTTATTCACGTGGCTGATCAACAACAAAACAACCTTAAACTCGTGTATGCGAACGGGAATCGAATTACGAGTAAAGTGTTTGATTTTGATGGAAATGTGTTAAGCGATAAACAATCTGATCAGATTGAGACGAGTGCTGAAAACGATAAAACGCGCTTAAGCTATGCGGAAATCATCCATTGGTATGACAATTACTTCTTGTCTTACGGGATTCAACGTATCATTAACCGTAAGGACAAAGACGTTGAGCGCAAGCGGACCGTATTCTTCTTTAACAAGATTAAACTGGACTAATTCAGTTCATTTAATGCACGGACGCCGAAGGCATCGTTATGCCAAGCCTTTGTGATTTTTCCATGTTCGATCAACACATAGGTTGGGAAACTACCTTCAGTAATTGGAATCACTTCCGTTAGATTTGATTTGAGCTGGCAATTAATTTTATTCCCCACTAAGGCTTGATACGTTTTTAAATCAGACGAATCAGAACCCAATACCCAATATTCAATAGGAACGTTGGTATACGGCTTAATGCCCTTCATATGCTGGGTAGATTCCGAGCAATACTTACACCCAGGCAACGCGATGACCACTAATTTTTTTGACTGACCTAGGTTCATGGAAGTTTTGGGCTTATAACTGAGATCTACAAGATCTCCTTGATAAATTGGGAAGATTGAAAAATAGATCAGCACCGGCTGAATGAAAATCCCAATAAACAATATTCCTAACAACCAACGTTTGCTCGTTTTTCCTTGAACTTGACGGTGTATAAACCGTGCTGAGAACCAACCGATCACGCCAAGAAACAGATACGGAAGAAATTTCGCCCCAATGAATGGAAGCCCAAGATTTAAAAAAAATGTTTCAATACTATTCATAATAAAAAAGGGGGACGAATCCCCCTGAGCTTTTTAATAAGTTCTTACTTATTGAATTTCGCAATTGGTGGATAAGGAACCTACTGTCGAGTCATTTGCATCACATGCTGCAGTAACATCTTTCTTTTTACCAGTAATGGTCGAGCTAGTGGTTCCTACTTGAACACCCGCATCGGTATATGTGCACTTACATGTGTAATCTTTTGAACAAGACGCCATCGTGAAAAGTGCTACCCCTAAAACAATCATTAACTTTTTCATATTTGTAAATTTTAAGTTACTCAAAGCTATAAAAAATCTTTAACTCTCTATTTTTTCTTGTCTGATTTATAGTAATAAAAGAACCATGCTAAGGTTGCCGAAGGCAAAACATCGGCAAAGGGCGCTAATTCCTCTACAAACGTAAATCCTGCCCACGAAAGTTTTCTACCAAACATGTAGTATACCAATATAGCAGAAATCGGAGCCCATACCGCATCAAACATTTCACCAATACCCGGGATTAAGTAAGAGAGCAATCCCATTCCATCAATAAACAATGCCGCAACCAGCTTGATTATTTTCGTGTCGTTCGTTTTCTTTAATTCATTCATAGTCAAATATAGTTATTGTTTAATCATATTCAGCAATATTTCTCGCTGCTGCAGTACCGATGCTTCCACTTCAGCAACAAGTTGTTCTACCTCTTCCGATTTTGCAAATGACACTTCGCCAATTGCGACATAGGAATCAAAGGGTACCAGCAATTTTTCTCCTTTTGGCAACACCCTGCCCATTCCACTCATAAATACAGGAATGTACGGTATAGTAGGTCTTCGTTTTAGTATGGCACCGATTCCCTTTTGAAAGGCCTGCAATTTTTCAGGTTCTCCTCTTGATCCTTCAGGAAACAAGATGAGTGAATGTCCTTTATCCAACAGGCTAATCATTAAATCCGTCGGACTGGGGTCACCCGCTGCTCGATTTCTTTTGATTAGTAAGGCATTGATTACCCAGCGTGATAAGAATCGCTTGAATGGGGAGCTACCAAAATAATCAGCCGCAGCCACCGGATGTGTACGAATTAACTGTTTTATTGGAAGGGCCGCCATAAGCGACATCGTATCTAAATGGCTGTTGTGATTGGATACCAATAAAAAAGGCATGGGATGCGACAAGCGACTTGCATTAATCCATTTTACACCGACAAAGATGCTCAAAAATGGACGCATGATCACCTTGTAATAAACGATCATCAAAATCCATTTCATTAGGCGTAATATAGATTATAAACAAAATAAAAGAAAGATGGCGCGGCTATTGCCAATGAATCAATGCGATCCAAAATACCGCCATGACCTGGAATTAAATTGCCCGTATCTTTAAGTCCGATGTCACGCTTAATCGCTGAAACGATGATGTCGCCAATAAATCCGCCGCCAGCAATAATTGCCCCAGCAAAAAGGGCTTCCATGGCAGTGAATGGCGTTAAAAATCGAATAAAATATGCAACAACAATGGTTGTAATAAATCCGCCGATGAATCCTTCCCACGTTTTATTGGGACTAATCTTCTCGATAATCTTGTGCCTGCCTAATATTTTACCCCAGGTAAACTGGAATACATCATTCATTTCAGTCAAAAACACGACAAAAAGTAATAATCCCCTTCCTCCTGCATTGAACCCAGTTAATTCTGGAAGAGACAATAGGTATGCTAAATGACTAATGGAAAACACAGTAAACATCAACTGCACCGGTAAAACACTCATTGACCGTCCAATTTCCACCGTAAAACCACGAATAACCAATACAAACGGAATCCAAATGAACATAAACACAGGAATAAAAATGATGAACAAATTAAAATACCCCATGTACGCCAAGAAATACTGCACTGGAATAGCCAGATAACACCAGATAATTACCCGTCGATCTTCCGGTCGAATGTTCTTACTAATGCTGGCTAATTCGCGCAATGCGGCAAAAGACAGTAAACCAAATGCCACAAACGAAATACTTGGATGAAGTACAGTCGCTAAAATAAAGACAGATGCCATGACCCACCATGATTTCGTTCGCTGTTGCAGCTCCCTTACCTTGTCGCCGGGAACTATTTTCCCCAAAACAAAGAACAAGATGGTAGCAAAAATTAAAATCCCAAGAATGACCAAGATAATGGATAGTACCTCTATATTCTCAGTAAATCGGTTCGATAGAAAGTAATTCATGCGTTTAATGAGTTTTTAATGCGCGCGATGGTACTAACCAACATGGCAAGTACAACCAAAATAATCAAATAATAAATCCAAGGTAAAACCACGGGAAACAAAAAAACCACCAAACAAAGCAAGCCAAAAAACAAGGCTCGATCACTTTTCCCCATGGGTCCTTCATACCTTCGCTCCCCTCCCATCGCCTTACCTAATACCCCAACAAATTCATTAATTATCATCAATGCGATAAAACCAACCAATAAATTTGGATGCTTGTCCATGCCAAACTTAAGCAATAATGGATAAAAGATGGCCAAATCAGCCAACACATCTCCAAGTTCATTGAGCACTTCCCCGAGTGCTGATTGTTTATTATATGCCCTAGCCATCATCCCATCGATGGCATTCAATGCCATTCGGATAAATAGATAGAAGGGTACAACCAGTAAATAAAACCACCCCGTATCCAAATACACAAAAATACCTGTAAGTATCGACCCTATTAAAGCAATTAATGTGATGTGATTAGGTGTGAATTTCTTTCGATGCAAAAATTCCATCACCGGTTTTATCAGTTGTTGGAACTTGGGTTTTATGTTATAAACCGAAATCATCGCTTTTTTAGTTTTATGAATGGATTCTGAACCGGTGTATGTTGCTTGACCCGTTCTGAAAAACGGCCGTGCTCAATAAAATAGAACACTTCATTGCCAAATACTTCGGGTTTTGTATACATCTGATCGTGATTTAAGGGCAAGTATGTGAAATCATTCACCGCTTGCTTTAAGTCTCTTACATCCCAAGAAAGCGGTCCTTGTTGCATGGCTGTTTCTTTATGCTTTCGGACAACGTTCGTAGCATACGTCTCAATAAATACCCCTTTAATAATAGTCGAATCATTCAATACCGGATAGGGTGTATTTACAAAATCGCGCGTTATTTGACCGAACACTAAGGAATTGACTAACGCCATATCATTTAATAAAATTAATGGCGCCCGTTCTTGCAATGGACTGCGATCGTAAATAATTGTTTTTACATTTCGCTTACCGTAATCCGCAATCCACTGATTCAAAGTCCAAGAACCTACAATGTAAGACAAGACATGTAGCTGTTTGTATTCACCCAAGCCCTTTTGCTGATAATATCGCTCTAAGGAGTTGATGGATAATCGAATCGATTTTCTGGAGATATATCTGGGGATATAGACTGGCATGTCTCCTTGTTTGAAAAACTGCTTCAAGGCCCGAGTACCGAATATTTTTGAACCAAAACCGGGTAAAATCAGCAACGCTTGGTCGGTTTTAATTGAATCTTGACCAAAAAACAGTCCCTGGCCAACACACAAAAAAAGCAGGAGGATTATTTTTGATTTCATCATAAAGCAAATAAACATAATAAAAATGAGCTTACGCGCTGTATTTCAAATTTAGCAATTCGAACAATGGCTTGTTGAGTAAAACGCAATACGAACGGTAAGCGTTGAATACCTAATTGTAATTTTATACCAAAAACAAGGTAAACGTATCAATATGAGAAGACTAAAAAGAATCTTAATGGTATTGATTGGACTCATCGCTGTACTATTGATTGTGGCCTTATTTATACCTGAACAAACGGTAGTAATTCGGAAAATAGTAATTGATAGAAATCAAACAGAAGTTTTCGATTACGTTAAATACCTAGAGAACCAAGAAAAATATGGCGTTTGGTGGAAGGCTGACCCTAACATGAAAATCACCGCTTACGGAACGGATGGAAGCGTTGGATACATTCATGCATGGAAAAGCACGGATGACAAGGTAGGTGAAGGTCAACAGAAAATAATATCCCTCCATGAAGATTCAACATCTAGCAAAATGGACATCGAATTGAAATTTATTAAACCCTTTAAAAGCAATAACCCTTCATACATGAGTACCGAATCTGTTTCAAGAAATTCTACGAAGGTAACATGGGCAATAACGAACAACATGCCTTACCCCATGAACTTGCTTGGCGCAGTCATGAATATGGAAAAAATGTTAGGAGACGACTTAGATCAAGGACTGAAAAACTTAAAAGTGATTCTAGAAAAGTAAGATTATTAACTTTGTAAAAAAAAACGACATGTCAAATCAATTATTAAAAGGTAAAAAAGGGATAATATTCGGTGCGTTGAACGACCAATCCATTGCATGGAAAGTTGCGGAACGAGCGCATGAGGAAGGTGCAGAATTCGTACTAACAAATGCTCCGATTGCCATGCGTATGGGAGAAATAAATGGCTTGGCAGAAAAAACTGGTAGTCAGATTATCCCTGCGGATGCTACTAATACCGAAGATTTAGAAAATCTAGTTACCCAATCCATGGAAATCCTTGGTGGAAAAATTGATTTTGTTTTACATTCGATTGGCATGTCACCTAATGTAAGAAAGGGAAAACATTATACTGAGAACAACTACCAATATTATCAACAAACCATGGATGTTTCGGCGATGTCTTTACACAAGACCTTAGCTACGTTATACAAGCACGATGCGATGAATGAATGGGGATCAGTTGTGGCTCTAACATACATTGCAGCTCAGCGTATTTTCCCAGATTACAACGATATGGCCGATGCAAAATCCTTACTAGAGTCTATCGCTCGTTCGTTTGGATACCATTATGGAATTGCTAAAAAAGTTCGTGTAAACACCATTTCTCAATCACCTACGGTTACCACTGCGGGGCAAGGAATCAAAGGATTTAATGAATTCATAAACTTCTCCGAACAAATGTCACCACTGGGCAATGCGCCTGCTTTAGCTTGCGCAGATTATTGCGTTAGCATGTTCTCAGATTTAACGCGATATGTTACCATGCAGAACTTATTCCACGATGGTGGGTTTTCAAACACTGGAGTAACGCAACAAGTAATTGAACGGTTCGGAAACTAAAATAACATTGTACAGCATAAAAAAGGGGGCACTTACCCCCTTTTTTATGCTCAAGTCCCTTACTATTTTTCAAGCATCTTTTTGAAATCTAAGTTGTAAACCATACTAATCCACAAACTATGATTTCGCTCCATATCTGTTGCATTCAATTTAATCACGAATTGATTCAAATACCCAACCTGAACATTGGTTTGGGCATTAAATCTCCATCCCAAGGCCGCAATGAATCGATTTTGATCAAGCGGGTTTTTAGCGATTCCTTTACCGAATCCTATAAAAAGCTCGTTATTGAGATTAATAAACAAGGTATTATCACCCATTTCTTTTCTCGAGAGTGGCACCATGACCATGGCTCTGTATCGAACTCTATTGCGAAAAACTGGATCTACTTGAACCATATCATTAGTAGCGTTTTTAGCATACTGTTCCAGCCATCGTTGTTCTAATCGAAACCGATGCTGAATCTCAAATCGTCCGACTTTATCCTTAAGGTTCAGCTGTTCAAACGCCCGATTTTCGTCAAACTCATGAAGTATAGGTTGAGTTCCATAGGGAAACGTTTTAACCCAGGCATACCCACCCATTACAGATAGTTTAGGATTCACGACATATTCAATTCCAAATCGTAATAAGGATTGCTGCCAATGCCGAAACCCATCGGCTCTTCGCCATTGATACTCCGTCATAACGTTTACGTTATTTGTAATCTTGTGAGTTCCTGTATATAAGGCCCAGGCATTATACTGATTACTTATGTTTTTTTGAGCAACCGCTCCTCCAAAAGCAACCAAAACTGCAAGTAAAAATGAAATTCTCATCTTAATTAATTCGTTTTTTCGAGGACAACTTGTGGGTTGATTTACCAGAATTCTCAAAACGTTCGAGTCCTACAATTTCTAACATGCCACCTTTCTCTTTGAATTCTTCACTAAGCAAATGAATAGCTTCCATGACAGAATGATCAATAAATGAACACGCCTCTAAGTTTACAACAACATGTTTATCCAACCCTAATCCAATAATTTTTTGTTTTGTTTTAGTAAAATTAGAAAAAACTGCTGCACCCTTTATGAATACGGTTTTGTCTTCTGTTTGAGTCATGGATTGAAAGATATGTTTGAATTTTGCACCCCTAACAAGGTGAAAAAGTACTTTAAGCAAAACTCCTGCCCCTATTCCAACCAGCAAATCAGTGGTTAATGTAACTATTATCGTTACAATAAATATTGCGAATTGATCCGTTCCAATAGCAAACATATGTCCAAATTCTCTTGGATGAGCTAATTTCCATCCTACACCAATAAGCATTGCGGCCAGCGCGGTTTTAGGAATTAAATCACTACAATACATAGCAAATAGTAAGAAAATCAACACAAAGATTCCATGAAAAAAGTTTGCCCATCGAGTTTTTCCTCCATTGCTTACATTAGCAGATGAACGAGCCACTTCAGAAATCATAGGTAATCCTCCAAGAATTCCGGCGATAACATTGCCAATACCCACTGCAATTAGCTCTTTGTTAGCATTAGATTTCCGTTTCCAAGGATCCAAAAAATCAATTGCTTTTACGGTTAGTAAGGCTTCAAGGCTTCCTACCAAAGCAAACATAATCACGTATTTAATGAAAATGCCGATATGATTTATCCCTTCAAAGGAAACATTCACTCCTAAAATATCTACAATGCCTTTATCAAAATCTAACAGGGGTTTGTATCCTTTGGTTATAACTTCACCAGCGGCATTTTTGACATCAGCAACATTATGTAAATCAAGATACATTCCCAGAGGAATTGCCACGAGTAAAACTACAACGGCAGAAGGGATTTTTTTCAGTGCAGGTATAGGTATCAAAGGCCAACCAAACACGATTATCAAACTCGTAAAGCCAACAAGGTCCACTTCTTTGTGCGCGAATATATGGAAAAGCGTATTCTTGAACTCCAACATCAAGTCAATGGGTTCAACCATAGGCTTACCTTCAGCAGTTAAGGGATTAAACCCCAAGAGGATATGGACTTGCTTACTGATGATTATAATTCCAATTGCGGCAAGCATTCCATGCACCGCGGAAAGCGGAAATAAATCACTTAGTTTACCAAGTTTCAACAATCCAAAAATAACTTGAAGAATCCCTGCAACAACCACAGCACCTAGTGCGAGGTGCCAACCGTATTGACTCGCATCAACCGTAGCAGGAGCAAACTTGGAAAATTCAGCAACAGATCCAGCTACAATGACAATCAACCCTGCAGCGGGTCCTTTAATGGTTAATGCGGATCCAGAGAAAAAGCTAACAATAACACCACCAACCATTGCAGTAATAAGGCCATAAATAGGCGGAAAATCGCTTGCAGATGCAATACCTAAACTTAAAGGTAAGGCCAGAAGAAATACAAGGAAACCAGATAACATATCGGATGACCAATTTTGCGTTAAGCCGGCCAATCCATTTTTTGGGAAATTTGTTTTCATATTTAATAAGTTATTTATGTTTAAAATGATCGTTTTGCAACCCCGTGATAATTCTTAATGTGCGGGCCGAGGAAAACCCTTGCGTAAATTCGAATAGCAGCCAATCCATTAATGATTAAGCTAAATGCAACAATAATTGCCAGTAAAACCTGATCGGCATGAATGTGAGAGAAGATCAAATCTTCCCCAATAAAGGTTGGCGTAATGGGGAACCCTGCTACTCCCAAACACATCAAAAGGAATAGAAAAGCGTATCTTGGATGTTCATACGCATGACCAAAAAATCTACTTAAACTAACCCACTCTGTTTGACGGAGGCGATTAAGAATCCACAAACCAAATACCCAGCATACGAGTATACCACTCAGATACCATAGGTTATGTTGAATATTAAAGTGTTCATTAAATGAGATCGCTATGGCTATGGAAATATGATTGAGCATAATCAATGTCCAACTTTTCCTAACACTATCCCTTTCTGAAAATGCTTTTAATACCATCATACATCCAAAAGCGGCAAAAACCAATGGGAGTTGATGAATTACATTTGGAGCTAATGATGATTTAAAGAAAAGCATCACAATTCCTCCCAACATGGTCAAGCTAGCAATATAAAAGACATACTTGAAATTAAAAACCACCCATTTCGAGCCAACAGATTTGATTGGATTCCACACATAGTGATACATGTTACTATCTAAATTCCATTCCTTCAAACTAAGAATATAAAGGGAATTCATCCATTTAGATGGTAAGTTAACTTTTGGCGGCGCACTTAAATTAAACTCATATAACTGCTCCTTGATTTTATAGCTCACGATAGAGGGCGAAATCAATAGCTGATAGGTTCTTAAAAATGCATTACCCGCAATGTGTATTAAGGATAGCCAATGTAAACCGAGTGCGATTTCAGCGAAGATTAGTCCAATTTGACCTAAAGAGGCATAGGCTACCTGACTCTTAATGGAACTTTGAACTCGAGAAGTTAAGGTTCCAATTGCTGCACTCAACAGCCCAGCTAACACTAAAAAGACTCTAAAAACAACCTGATTCTCCCAAAATTGAAATGTTCTTAGCAGCAAGAATGCACCAATATGAACAGACAAGGAACCATAAAATATAGCACTTGACGGGGTTGGTCCTTCCATGGCTCTAGGAAGCCAAGATGAAAATGGAAATTGTGCTGATTTAGCAGCTGCCGTAATATATATCATGATAGCAACAACCAACCCTAAGCTCGATAATTCTTCAAAATGCGCATGAACTAATGCAGAAGAGTACAATTTATCAAACGAAATATTCTCCTGCCAAATATGATGTGATAACCACATTACAAGAATTAACCCCACATCACCTACGCGATAAATCGAGAAAACTTTTACTGCATTTTTTACAGGTAAATATCGATTTCGGTAAAAAGCAATCAACAAGAACGAAGAAATACCTAAAATCTCCCAACCAATAAAAAGGGTTTCCAGATTTCCCGATAAGATAATTATGGTAAACCCAGCATAGAAGAACAACAAGGTATTAAAAAACCGTTTATACCCTTCCTCTCGATGAAGATAATACCGACTGTACTTGATGACAATAGCGCTTAATAAGGCTCCAAGTACCCAAAAGATCAAACCAATATGATCTATATAGAAATCTATGTAGAAATCATACTTATACGCCTTATAGATAGAAAACTCGCGGACATTAATAGGCTGATGCCCGCAAAGTAACCAGACAACTCCTAAAACCAAGGCAGTCAACAAGTGAATTAGAATGAACCCGAAGGCTACTTTTGAAATTAACTCCTCGTTATACTTTGAAAGCAACAGACTCAAGATGAAACCAAAAATTGGCCAACAAACGATGGTAAACGCTACATATATCATATGGCCAACGATTTAACTAATTCAACATTATTGTTTTCAGCCCGTTTCATAAGATCCATAATGTTCAAGTCAACTTCTTCAATCTGTTGTTTGGTCGGTTTATACAAATGAAATATCCCCTCTTTAAACAAATAGTATTGTTTTTCAATTGGATGGTAAACCATTAGATGAATCCATTGATTTGTAAACCAATCCATCGTCCGTGGGTTCTTATGTAAGGCATCCGTGACCACGTAAGGCAAATGTTCAACGATAGTCAACAATCGAATCGGTGTGTGAATTTCAATCATTTGATTGGGTAGCCCTGTCCTTAAATCTCCATCAATTCCATTGGCTACACCAATTAATCCCATCACATTATGTGGAAGTTTGGTTCCGGCACCAAGGTTATTATTGTCAACCCGTGAAAAGAAATATTCCAAATTAATTCCTCCGCAAACCGGCGCCACCGCGTTCAAAATTCCAGCTAAATAGATTCCATTCGGATCTTCTCGATAATCATAGCTATTTAAAAAGGATCGGCGATCTAAATTAAGCCCCTTGGTTAATGCCCTTCTTCCTACCACACACAAAGAATTCGTTGCATGGTTCAATTCAGGCCTTGGCTCAAAAAACGATAAAGATCGTAACTTAACCTTTTTATGATTTTTTTTGAGATTGTTTGTAGTAAGTGTTTCAAATCTTCTTGAACGCTCAGCCGCATTCATTTCTAATACCCTTTCAAACTGTTTTTGATGATCTTCAATGGTTAGAAGATGGGTTGGTGAAACATACGCTAAATCATAATAGGTAAATTCATCTCTACTGGTGTCATGCAGTACCCCAACAAATTGGGTGGTTTCCGGAATTATAAGCCCTCTTTCTTTCAGTTTTTCACGAACGTCACTGCGATTGGCAATTTTTGCCATGATTCGTGCATTAACACTTCCTGGACGCCCTGAACAAGCACCGCAATCATATCCAGCGTAATGGGTATTATTGGCGCTACTTGAACCATGACCGATAAGATAAACGACCGTTGAAAAATGCTTACTCAGGCCAATACTCATTAATAAATCATACAGCCTAATGGCCATATCATCGAGTGTGAATCCAAGTTGTAGCCCGTCACTTGTATAAGCTCCAGCAAATTCATATTGAAGTTCTGAATTAGCATACATATGCCGGTTAGATGAAACGGCAACGTTGTTTTTACTTGGATTCAATATGGCTCGAATCAACTTAATTCCTGAGATGAAACCATATGTTTGCGTTAAAATCCATCCAAACAGCAAGTGGTTGACTCGATCACTAAAATGAAGTTCTTTGTCTTTAACGCGATCATGAAGTACTTCCTTGACCACAATTTCTGGAGAAACTGGAGCAGGACACACTTTTATTCTTTGCTCGCTATGGGCCGGCTGAAAATAAAACGCCAGGTTAAAAAATCCGGGCGTACCAAAGGTTTCTGCATCCGGGTTAATTAACTCCATGTAGCGGCGCAATGAACATTCACGGTCATCAATGCATAATACAGCTTGAAATGAACTTGAATGCTTTTCGTCTACTTGAACTTGCTTAATCCCGTTTAATACGTGATCATAATAGGTCCATTCCAATGCCTCCTGCCATCTCTCCTTGACTAAAGCCAATTCATCTCGAAGAAAAGTGAAGTTTAGGGATGGATTTAAGGCCTGAGCATGAAATGAAATAGGCGCCCAAACTTCCCCAAAGCAATTATCTAACGCATCAAGTTCCAACAGAAGCTCCAAGAAAATAAAATCACCTAGCGTAATATCGCGCTGATCAATAAGTAATTGAGGCTTACCTTGCAACACAGCTACCATACCTGAATATCCAGGATGAGCAAATTGCTGATCAAAAAGATATCGTTCAATATAGGATTCGTCACCTACTACGATATTTAATAAGGTTTCAAGGGTAGTTGATTTATCTTGGATTAATTTTTTCGCTCTAGAAGTTTTAAAGAAACTCACGTGATTCCCGCGTTCTAAAGCCCTTAATGAATCAAGAAATCCTCCCTCCGTAATTGGGAAATTCCAGCTCGCTACGCCTTGATCCAAATAACTTAATGTAATTCTAAACAGTAAAGGAAAGACTAAGGAGTCCAAATCGATTTTATAATATGACTTCCAAATGGCTCTAAGTTGACCTAATTCAGGCACGATATTCTCATCGATATCCTCTTTAAATAGCTTCAGTCGCCATTGTTGAATTTGAGATGGTTCTAGCCCCTTGAACAACTGATGTTCTTGTATTTCTCCAGCCTTGAATAAACTTCGATATTCAGACAACTGGAGATACGTTTGATACCCATAAAACCTACTGGCATCAACCAATGCCTGATGAAATTCCTGCCCTTGAAAAGCATGAAGGGTATTATGGTGTATAAAATCTTTTAACGGTGCCTGGGACGGTAAATAATGAACTAATCGATGCAGTGTTGCATCGAGTACATGACTGTAAAACATAAAATAAGATTTAAAGTGAAATAATTAGACAAATGCCTAATAATCACAGCCTTAAATTCCTATTTCTTAAATATAATTCTTTTGAATACCGCGATAAATAATCCCAACAATGCTTGGGTTTATGTTGTTGGTAAATAGGTACAAACGAAATAAAATCGTTGCCTATACAGATGGGTTGAAAATGATCTGAATCGTCATCATCGTCAAACTCTTCATCGAACTCTTCATCTAAAAAACCCTCAAATTCAATACCTAACTCTGATGAAGATGCTACTTGTTTAAAGTGACTTGGAAGTTCTTTTTTAACCTTTACTACAGACGAATTCGTGTAGCTTCGTAAGTAGGGCATTGCGGAGAATAACCCTAGGAACAAAAAAAGCAGCCTGAAAAAAACAAATCTTTTCACCCAACAAAGATATCAAACTTAAAAATTAGGGGTCAATTTAATTTGTTATTTTTTCTAAAGTAGGAAGTACCTATCTTTGCTTATGCAAATGACACAAGAAACAAAATCCGCTTCATATATTTCCCTCGAAGAAAAATTTGGAGCACATAATTATCATCCACTTCCTGTGGTACTTGAACGTGGAGAAGGCGTTCACGTATGGGATGTTGATGGAAAGAAATATTTCGATTTTTTATCCGCATATTCTGCTGTAAATCAAGGACATTGTCACCCAAGAATCACTAATTCACTGATAAATCAAGCGAAAACCTTAACCCTAACCTCGCGTGCTTTTCATAATAATTTATTGGGACCCTTTGAAGAATTTTTAAATTCCACCTTTGGTTTTGACAAATTCCTCCCAATGAATACGGGTGCAGAAGCGGTAGAAACAGCGATTAAACTAGCTCGAAAATGGGCCTATGAAGTAAAGGGAATCAAAGAGAATCACGGGAATATAATAGTTTGTGATGGAAATTTCCACGGAAGAACAACTACGATCATCTCCTTCTCATCTGACCCCGATTCCAAAGATAAGTTTGGTCCGCACACCCCTGGATTCATTAGCATCCCATACAACGACATACACGCAGTAAGGGAGGCTCTTAGCGCACCGAACACCATCGGAATTTTAGTAGAGCCTATACAAGGCGAGGCGGGTGTGGTAGTTCCGGATGCAGATTTCTTAAAAGCCATACGAACCCATTGTACCGAAACAAATACCTTGTTTATCGCGGATGAAATCCAAACCGGATTGGCACGTACGGGAAGCATGTTAGCCGTTTGCGGTAACTGTTCGTGCACCGACCGTTGTGAGCGACAAGAGACGTACCAGCGACCGGATATACTCATTCTAGGTAAAGCATTGGGTGGTGGGGTTTACCCCGTTTCCGGCGTATTTGCTGACAATTCCATTATGGATGTAATAAAGCCTGGTCAACACGGGTCAACGTTTGGGGGTAATCCCCTAGCCGCAGCAGTTGCCACAGAAGCACTGAATGTATTAATGGATGAACACTTGATGCAGAATGCACGACGTATGGGAGATAAATTTCGACACGCCATGCAGGAACTCGTAGATCAGAACAAAATTTTCACCTTAGTTCGTGGTAAAGGCTTACTAAATGCGGTTGTTATAAACGATTCTCCAGAGAGCGAAACAGCTTGGAACTTTTGTATGAAACTGGCAGAATTAGGCTTACTCGCTAAACCTACCCATGGAAACATTATTCGTTTTGCTCCACCCTTGGTTATTACTGAAACTGAGATGGACGAGTGCATAGCGATCATTACAAAAACATTTAATCACTTTAACGCATAAGCTTTGGTACAGAAAATCAAATTTGGAACAGATGGGTGGCGTGCTATTATAGCACAAGATTTCACCGTTGAAAACGTGGCGCGCGTAACCGAAGCAACAGGCATTTGGCTTAAACAGCATGTTGAAAATCCTTCCGTAGTTATTGGTCACGATTGCCGCTTTGCCGGTGAATTATTTATGCACACGACGGCAGCCGTGTTAGTTCAACAAGGAATCAAGGTTTATATCGCTCAAGGCTTTGTTTCCACCCCCATGATTTCCTTGGGTGCCCACAAACACGGATGTGAAATTGGAATCATCTTAACAGCAAGTCATAACCCGCCGTCGTATAATGGATTTAAATTAAAGGCCAAATTTGGCGGGCCGCTACAGCCTGAAAAAATCAATGAAATTGAAGCAATCATCCCAGATGTTTGCGGTGTAGAATACGCTAGCTTTTCAGTTGCTAACGCATTAAAATCGGGTCTAATCGAAGTCCTTCCATTGGAAAAAGAGTACATAGACCACGTAAAAGCGAGCTTCGATTTACCTGCGATACAAGCATCCGGTTTACGCTTAATGTATGACGCGATGTACGGGGCTGGTCAACGAGTTATACCACAGGTGCTTCCATCCACCACCTTGATGCATTGCGAACCCAATCCGTCGTTTATGGGGCAAGCACCAGAACCGATCGGTAAAAACCTGCAAGAACTTTCTCAATACATTAAAACACATCAGAACATCGATTGTGCCTTAGCGACGGATGGTGATGCTGACCGTATTGGATTGTATGATAGTCATGGTGAATTCATCGACTCTCATCACATCATCTTATTGTTAATTCACTACCTCGTGAAATACAAAGGGATGAGCGGAAAGGTTGCTATTGCATTTAGCGTTACACCACGTGTTTACAAAATGTGTGAACATTACGGCTTAGCGCACACCACCACAAAAATCGGGTTCAAGGACATCGCAGCCATCATGGTAAAAGAAGACGTTCTACTTGGCGGTGAAGAATCTGGAGGTATTGCAGTGAAAGGTCACATCCCAGAGCGTGATGGCATTTGGATGGGACTGATTCTTTGGGAATTCATGGCTAAATCAGGTAAAACCCTAGATGAATTAATCGAAGAAGTTTATGAGATTGTAGGACCTTTTAAATTCGAGCGAAACGATCTGCATATCACCGAAGAATTAAAGCAAAAGATCATTAAAAATTGTCAAGAAAATAACTACAAATCCTTTGGGAACTATGTGGTGCGTGAGGTGAAAACTACGGATGGATTCAAGTATTTCTTTGATGACGATCGCTGGGTAATGATCCGTCCTTCGGGTACAGAACCTGTATTAAGAACCTATGCTGAAGCCCCTACCTTGGAAGAAGTTCGAGAAATTCTTAAAGCTACGGAAGACGAGATTTGTGGATAGAATCCGGAAGACGTTTAGATGTTTAGAGTCTAGAATTCCGATTATACGTTAAGCTGTTCCCTTCCTCCCTTGAGGGAGGATTAAAGAGGGTGACCATAATAAATGATACTCGGAATGTCAAACTCTGAGACAAAGAAGGCAGCGTCTGATCCTCGTCAGAGTCATCAGACCTAAATACCCTTTCACTTGTGCAGAAGCTTCAGCGAAGGCTCACAAAGGGGGAAGAATAAGTCCTAACGTCCAAAAGTCCTGATGTCCAAAAGACCAATAAGACATTAAGACGTTAAGACATTAGGATGTTAAGA
>ENA-ORFA01000271-ORFA01000271.1-marine-metagenome-genome-assembly--contig:-NODE-271-length-22423-cov-3.877517_pt1 | contig 22423 bp, 25 predicted proteins | sample MGYA00248621_ERZ508587 | MGnify/ENA primary metagenome ERZ508587 (study PRJEB26250, sample SAMN06266239) | marine metagenome | isolation source: Columbia River Estuary | place: USA:Columbia River Estuary... | reverse complement strand
ATTCGCAATAAGCGTGTACGTCGTCCAACGATCATCTTGAATCGCTCAACCACTTCACGCTCGGGTCCGGTCGGAAGTTCTTTAGGAGACAGACGCTCGGCGAGGGTCAAGCTAATGAACGAAACAATTGCGAATGCAACGCTGAAAACTGCGCCGAGAAAAACCTTTGACTTGATGCCCGTCCAAAAGACGCTTCCTCGTTCAACTGATCTGAACCACAACAAGTCAACATAGAAATTTGCCACCGTGCGTGCCGACAAAAAGAGAATGACGACGATTGCCACAACGACAAACAGAGCGATTCGACCCTTGGACATCCATGCAGGTTGGTTGGGGTTTTTGGGGCGACGCGGGCTACCGGGCAAGTCCGAAGAAGGTTTCACGCTTTGAGACTAGTTCTATTGCAGAACAAGTGCACAGCGGCAGCCAGCATGCGCCGGCGCATGAGTGTGCCCTGTGGGGAATGCTTCTCCGGCGTTGACGAAACCAGCGAGTGAGTTATCTTCCGCATCAGCACATGCCGGCCCGTTGGGATCGACTTTCCAACAAACTTTTACGCCCGGAGTCAGTGCAGCAAACGCACCACGCCCGAACGATGTCTGGGCGATGTTGTCGATTTGCGTATCAACATGTTGATTTTTCCACTCGCGGTAGACCAATCGGACAAGCGAAGTCAGCTCGGCATTGTCGCCAGCAGCTTGAGAAATACTTCGGCTCAGGCGTTCGCGTAGCGGGGCAACCACAGTCGCAATCACAAATTCGTTGATCGCAGCCATTTGCGAAGCAACCATCTTTTGCAAATCTTTGTCAGATGCTTTTGATAAAGACTTTGCGCCAGCAAGCGCAGCTGCCTTCAACGATGCCTCAAGCGCCTCGAGTATCCGCGCCGAGTGATCAGTCTTTGGCCCAACAATTGCATCAAGAGTTTTTACCGGAAGTTTGCCACGCAAAATATCAAGAACTTCATTTTGTTCATCGGCCAGTGCTCGCTTCAATTTGCGCGACATTGCAGCAATGACTGGTGCAAGTTCTTCATCGCGAAGTTCAAAAGTTGTCGCAACTGCCACTTCTTCAACGGGAGCCTCAACAGACTCTTCGGCTGCAGGTTCAATCTTTTTTTCTACTGGCTTCTTCTTCGGTTCGACCTTCTTTAACTGAGTTGTCGCAACTTCTTTGGCCACCGACTCGGCACCCGAGCGACGCAACTTGGCAAAAATGTCATCAGCAGGAGGAACGACGGCTTTGGCCTTTTGCTCAACGATGACAAGCGGAGGATCATTCACATCATCTTCGTCATCTTCATCTTCATCTAAATCTTCGTCCAAATCAGCAACCACTACCGTTGTTTCTTGGCGTGCAAACAACGGGACAACGTTTGAAACCGGTGCCTCAACGACAAGTTCGACGACTGGCGCTATTGGTGTTTGCTCTTCAACCACTTTTTCTTCGATAGCAACGACTTCTTCAATGCGAGCAGTGCGATCAATGACGACTTCTTCAGTCATGACTGCGATGTCTTCATCTTGGTCATACGGCACAAAAGCTGGAGCCGATGAAACGGCTGGGCGCATTGCCTCGCGAGCTTCGATTTCATCAGCTTGAACAATGATCGGAATCGGCCCAGTTGTGGGCGCCAAATTCACAAACTCGCTGGGTTCTTCGGCAACGTCGTCCAATTCGCGCAGCACGTCCTCGGTAGCAATACGTGCACGATCAAAAACCTGCACGATGCGGTCACGACCATGCATTAAGTCTTCAATTTGCTCACGAGCCAATTCACGACGACGAGCGACATCGGCAAGAACTCGTTCGCGATAGGCGCGAGCTTCATTCACCATGTCGCGACCTTGTTGCTTGGCCATCAAAATTTCGGCTTCAGCGTCAGACGCGGCATCTTGGCGTACTCGCGCGGCCTCTAGTTCGGCATCTTCACGAACCCGTGCCGCTTCATCGGTGGCTTCGCGCACCAGACGCGTCGCGGTTTCTTCAGATCGAACCTTGATCTTGCCCGCAGCCTCACGAGCAGCTTGAACGATACGGGCGGTCTCTTCGCCAAGAAGTTCAGTAATCGTTTCTTCGTTAAGTTCAACCTGAGGCGCTGTTCCGGCCTGCTGCGAATTCAGTAATTCGCGCTCAAGGAAGGTGATGCGTTCTTGCTGGCGCGAGATTTCAGCCGAAACCATCCGCAAAAAGTCACGGACCTCGTTTTGGTCAAAACCACGACGTGACGAGGGGAAGGTAGCGCCGGCGACGGCGGTCGGCGACGAGGGGTCGGGTCGCGAAAAAGAGATAGCCATTCAGAAGAGAGTACGAAATATCTGTGGATAAAGGGTGGCAATCAGGGGTTTTACCCAAATTGCATGTCACTTCACCCCTGCTTGACGGGCAGGATGACCTTGTCTCCCCCATATGTCACAAGGGCGGCCAAGGCTTCGTCAAGATCGGCCACGGGAACGATTTTGATGGTGTCCCCGACAGCCGCTTGAGCCGCCGAGATTTCGTCTGGGCCTTGAGCCGCGGGGACTAAGAAAACCTTGGCTCCTGATTTTTTGACCGCCACTGCCTTTTGGACCAATGCACCGATCGCCCCGACAGTCCCGTCGTCTTGGATAGTGCCAGTCACGGCGACCCCTTGAGGCGGAACGAGTTCGCCCTTCGTCAAAGTGTCAATCAAGGCCAATACGAACGACAACCCTGCTGACGGTCCCCCGATCTGGTCGGTATCAAAGTTGACGTCGAAGGGCAGTTGCACAGTCCGAGTGTCGCGAGCACTAAATCCAATCAACGTCCGCGTGGGATCGTCGGCGCTCTCAATCAACTCAACTTCGACTTTCGTCACGACTCCCGAACCATCACTCGTTACGGGAATCACTTCTAGTGTCGCGATATCTCCCGGCTGAGCGTTTTTGAGGACCTCAGACAACTTTGAAATGACTTTGACCTCAATTGGTCCGTCTCCGATGTCGATTGAAGAAATCACATCACCGACCGCCAGAACCTTGCAGGCTCGTTGCGGTGGAGCATCATTCGGACACACTGATTCATCAAAACCTGCGACCTGAGCAGGACCTTCTTGGAAAGTCGCATCAAGACCGAGGTATGCCAAAGCGATATAAGCGGCTATCTCTTTGGCGTTGGCCATGGCCCCCAGTTGCACTTCGCGGCTCTGTGTCGGATTGCAATCACCAAAACGTTCTTCACAGGTCAAGATGTTCACAAATGGGTCAATCCATCCCATAAACGACTGCAGCGGATTCAGTTCAGTTCCGAGTGCAGTCACAAAACGAACTCCACGCTCGGGCGGATACACCACGACTTGGGAACCATCAATGCTGAGCCTCGAGCCCACCAGGTCGGCTCGACCAGGAGCAGTTTCGTACCGTTGGAGCGGCCAAACCATGGCCACAAGCACCGCCGCAATTATCAAGAAGGCAACCGTCACAAATGGAATCGCTACAACTTGAGCGCGTAACGACGGCGCAACCACCTGTGGGGCGAGTACCTTTTCTGTCTGCGTGTCACTCACTGAAATCTCCACCCGCCTTGCGCTCGTCGCTGGCTTAGCCATGTTGGCACTACTTGTCATCGGGTGGCGCAAGCCTGCCAGAAATTTGCCCACTTCGCCACGCACAGATGCTGGATTGGGCCAGAACTCACAACGTCTCCTCGATCAATCAAACCCACTCAATGCACCGGCGCCAGAAATTTCTGAAACCGTGGCAAGGAAAGTATTGGATGCGACCGGTCTTGGCGCGATTGCATTGATTGGTGGAATTGTGGCTGCCATTGTGGTCGCCACTGCTCTGTCCTTCATCGTTACAAATGTGATCTCGCGGCTGTGAGCGCTTCAGATAGCCCCGAGATCGCCGAATTACGTCGAGCGATCGTGATCGCCGGACACGCTGGCGACTCACAACTCATTCAAAAATCTTTGTCTCATGAACATGGCTCAATCCGCGAGGCTTCTTTGGGCGCACTCGCACGTATCGAACAACTGACCAAAGAAGTCCTACAAACCTTTGTCAGGGACATTGATTCACAGGTTCGAATTCGGGTTGCCGAACTTGCCGCGACGTTTCACACTTTTGATTTAGTTCCATTACTCAACGACAAAGACTCACAGGTTGTTGAGATGGCAGCTTGGGCTTGTGGCGAACACGAAAGCGCCCGCAAAGAAATCATGGATGAGCTCACTCGGCTCGTACTTCATCATGATGATGCGTTGGTTCGCGAGGCTGCAGTTGCAGCCTTGGGTGCAATTGGTGACGAGTCAGGCCTTCCCGCAATCTTGAGCGCGTGCCAGGACAAACCAGCAATTCGTCGACGAGCCGTTCTTGCGCTCGCCCCATTTGATTCACCCGAAGTTGAAATGGCTCTCAAAGTCGCTCTCGAAGATCGCGACTGGCAAGTACGTCAAGCAGCCGAAGACTTACTCGGTTAGCCCACTTTTAATTAAGGCTTACACGCCTTGCACAATCAACAAAATTCCGAAGATCACAAAAAGAGTTGATGCGCCGTAACGAATAGTTTTCTCGGGCAAACGTGATCCCAAGTGATATCCAACCAAAATCGCAAGAGCATCTGCTGACACCATGCCGAGCGTCGAACCGAGCCACGTGCCAAACACGTCCTCTTTGGCCGCCAAAGTAATTGTCGCCAACATTGTCTTATCGCCAAGTTCGGCCAAGAAGAACGCAATGCTTGCTGCGATAACTGCGTTGCGAGTGTTCTTTTGCGCGGCTTCAGCTTCTTCTTCGGTGAGTGCATCACCTCGCAGAGTCCAAACAGCAAAAATGAGGAAAGCTATACCGGCGATAATCGCAATTGCGTCAGTAGGTAGCCGCGAGCCGACAACTGCACCAAGCGCAACGCTCATTGCATGAGTCACTGCAGTGGCGATTGAAATTCCGATTAAAACTGGAAGTGCCTTGTAACGCGCTGCAAACGCCATGGCCATCAGCTGACTTCTGTCGCCAAGTTCAGCAACAAAAATTACGCCGAAGCTCAAGAAGAAAGACGACAACATACGAGGCGAGACTAACTCAGTGCCTGCAGATCATCCCAAAAAGTTGTGGGGATCTCCTGTGTGGCATACAAAAGATCCTCGCCTATTTCTCTCGCTGTTCGAGCCCCAATCACGATTGATGCCACAGATGCATTTCGTAATCCAAACTGCACTGCGACATGAGGCAATGAAAATCCGTGCGACCGCGCAAGTTCGGCTATGGCATTGGCTTTTTGGAGTATCTCGGGCGTGGCGTCAACGTAGTCAAAAGTTTTGTTCTTGTCTGGGTCTGCAAGTAACCCGCTATTAAATATTCCTCCAAGCACGACACCAACATTTTTCTCAAAACAAAGCTGCAATAAATCAGCGCCAGATGCGTGATCAAGCACCGTGTACCGTCCAGCTAACAACAAACAATCAAGATCAACTTCGTTAACAAACCGAGTCAGTGATTTCGTCTGGTTCATTCCGCAGCCAACTGCTTTAATCACACCTTCATCACGCAGTTGTATGAGTCTTGGAAAAGCTTCGGTGATCGCCCAATCTTCATGATCATCAGGATCGTGGACATGAACAATGTCAAGGTAATCAACGTTCAGTCGAGCCAAACTCTCGTCAATTGAAGTCAGCACTGCTTTGCTGCCGTAATCAAATATGGGTTCAAGGTCTGGAACGTTCTTGAATATTGTTGGTGAGATCTTGTTGACCGGCTCACGTAACAGTCGACCAACTTTGCTTGCCAACACATATTGCTCACGAGGATATTTCGCTAATGCTTTTCCTAATCGAATCTCTGACAATCCGTGACCGTACAACGGAGCGGTATCAAAGAATCGGACTCCACCTTCCCATGCAGTATCAACTGTGGCTTGAACATCTTCATCAGAAACTTCGGTAAACAAGTTTCCGAACGGAGCGCATCCAAGCCCAATTTTTGTTACTAATGGCCCGCGTTGACCAAGTTGTCGCGTCTCAATGATCACGAACTAGTCACGCCACTCAGCACCATTGGGATAATTCAACATGTCAATTGACTCTTGCTTCATTTCAATTGAGTAGCCAGGCGCTTGAGGCAACAGGTAATGACCATTCCGCATTTGAATCGGATTGACAAAATGCTCATGTAGATGCGAAGCGTATTCAGTTGTTCGATCTTCGAGTGAAGCACTGACACTCAAGTAATCAATCACCGATATGTGCTGCACGTACTCACACAGGCCAAGCCCACCGGCGTGTGGACACACTGGGACATTCCGTGCAGCAGCTAAAAGCAAGACTGCAAGCACTTCATTGAGTCCTCCCAGTCGGCACGCATCAATCTGAACGTAATCAATCGCTTCAGCTTGCAGAAGTTGCTTGAAAATCAGTCGATTGGCGGCATGTTCGCCCGTCGCAACGCCAATGGGCTTCACACCTCGCCTAATGGCAGCATGTCCCAAAATGTCATCGGGGTGAGTTGGCTCTTCAATCCAACGCAGTCCATACGGCTGTAATTGATTACTCCACTCAATGGCTTGGTTGACATCCCATACCTGGTTGGCATCAGCCATGAGTTGGCGACTGTCACCAATTTCTTCACGCATCACTTCACATCGGCGCATATCCGATGCCACATCAATGCCGACCTTGGTCTTAAAACTGTTCCAGCCATCGGCAATTGCACCACGGCACAGATCGCGCACTTTGTCTTCGGGATAGCCAAGCCAGCCAGCCGATGTGATGTACGCCGGGTACCCATTTTGTTCAAGATGCGCCAAGCGCTGTTGCCGGCCAACTCGTGCTTTCGTCAACATGTCTAAAGCGCGAACTTCATCTACCTCATCGCGTAAATATCGAAAATCAATGCAGTCAACAAATTGTGCTGGTTCCATATCAGTCACCAATTTCCAAACCGGCACGCCACGTTCTTTGGCCCACAAATCCCACACCGCGTTGACAAGTGCGGCTGTCGCTAGGTGGATCACACCCTTGTCGGGACCTAGCCAGCGAAGTTGCGAGTGGTTTGTGACTCGTCGCCAAAACGCACCCATGTTGTCAACGATGTCGGACAGATTGCGACCGACCACCAATGTCGCCAACGCCTCGATCGCCGCGCAACACAGTTCATTGCCTTGGCCGATCGTAAATGTCATGCCGTGTCCCTCGAGAGCAGAGTCGGTATGCAAAATTACATAGGCGGCCGAGTAGTCAGGGTCGGGGTGATTGGCATCAGAACCCGCCAATGTTCGCGACGTACGGGCTCGAAGGTCATGGGTTGAGGCTGACAAGATGCGGGTCATTACCGCTAACCATAACAATTGCCAACAATATGGACAATACTTAGATCATTCGCCCACTTCGATGGCGACCAAGGGGGCATCATGACGCAACGCATTGTTGTTATTACTGGTTCAGCAGGAGGCATCGGCACCGCGATCAGTTCTCGCTTCGCACGAGATGGAGACATCGTTGTTGGTCTAGATCTCGCGGACGGATTTGATCTCTCTCAACCACAACAGTGCCACGACACGATTGAAAGAGTCGTTGCTGAACATGGCCGTATCGATGTCTTGTGCAATAACGCTGGCATCAGCAGCGTCGGTGATGTCGTTGATTCAACTCTCGATGACTGGCAGCGTGTTTTTGCGGTCAACGTCTTCGGCATTGCCAATATGTCACGGGCAGTACTTCCCCACATGCGCAAACAGGGTTCGGGGTTCATCGTGAATACTTGTTCAATCGCAGCAACTGTTGGTCTTGTGGAGCGAGCCGTGTATTCAGCTTCAAAGGGTGCCGTACTTTCGCTGACCAAGGCGATGGCCGCTGATGAAATTGCTCACAACATTCGTGTCAATTGTGTTTCTCCAGGCACAGTTGCAAGTCCGTGGGTTGAACGACTTGTGGCGACAACTCCAGATCCGAGTCAAACAATGGAGTCATTACGTAAGCGTCAACCGATGGGCCGCCTTGTTGAATGTGAAGAGGTAGCTGAAGCGGTTTTCTATTTGGCTTCACCAAGCACTTTCACAACAGGTATGGAACTCCTGATTGACGGCGGAATTTCCGGCGTACGAATCGTCCAATAGGTATCAAGGTGACGTTACGTATTGCGCTCGTTGGTGGCCCAATGTACGACCACCTCTATTCAATTTTTGACGAGTACGGCGTTGAGGTAGTAGTCCACGCTGATCATCCAACTTTGAATCGTAAGGTTGCTGAGATGCTGACTGCCGGTGAACGGATTGATCTTCTTTCAACACATTCAAAATATGCACCGTCACAGGCGAATTGGTTACGACCACTCGATTCACTCATTGACCATTCTGCGATTCATGAACTTGCTCCACTCGCGGTTGATCTCTGTCGTTATCACGGACAGCTCTTAACAATTCCACGCCTCATTGATGTACGCATTATGTGGCTTCGTTCGGACCGAGTCGCCACAACACCAACTTCTTGGGACGATCTGATTGCGAGCGACGTGAAGTTTGGTTTCCCTGGAAAAGAATCAGGTCTCTTTGGGACCTTCTTCGAAATGGTGATCGGTGCAGGTGGTCGAATTTTCGATGATGACGAACAACCCTGTTTTGATTCAGATGAATCAATTCATGCAATCAAGATGTTGATCGCGCTTGCGCAGAAAACTGACGCTGATTTACCAAATTGGCATTACGACCAAGTTGACGCTGCACTTTTGAATGGCACCACCGATGCTTCGGGCGCATGGCCGGGAGCATGGGGTTCAATCAATTCATCAAAGTTCGCTGGTGCACTGCGTCCTCATCGCTATCCATCGGGGGCTAAACGTTGGGTCAGTTATGCGGGTTGTCATGCATGGGGAATACCGACGACATGCGGCGATATCGACGGGGCCACCGCCCTCCTTCACCGTTTGATGTCAGCCGAGGTGCATGGCCTTGACGCGAGTGGAGGCAACATGTGCGCAAACGTTGAAGCGCTTACACAAGTCACTCCTGTCAATGAGATTGACCAAGAGCGTCTGGCCATTACTCGCGAGACAATCAATCAAGCGATGATTACCTATCCATCGCATGTTCGTTTTCCCGAAGTCGAAGATGCTGGATGGGTGTTGATTAACGAAACTCTCCGTGGCCTGCGATCACCACAAGATGCAATTCAGACTTTGCAGATGGTCGCTGAGCAATTTTTTGCCGCCGACAGTAACTAAATCACGAGGGACAGCAAGCGTTGCTGCCACCTTCGTTCATGCGACCAAGTGGGAGATTGACGAACTGTTCAACATCAGAGTGTTTGACATAGAACTCCCATTTATGCCCATCAACTCCGTCAACCCAAGTTTCGGTCTTTTCGGCAAAGCAACACTGAGTGTCGTCAATACCCGTTGTCTCTAAACCGGCCGCTCGCAGACGCTGATCCGCTTCAACTACTTCCTCAGCGGTGTCAGTCTCAACCCCAAGATGGTTGATTGTGCCATGATCTCCACCTTTTTCGAAGATGACGAGCTTCAATGGCGGATCAACGATCGCCCAGTTGGCGTAGCCGGGTTTTACCTTCACAGGTTCGGTGTTAAACAGTTTTGTATAGAACTCAATAGCTTCATCAAGATTGTCAACATTGAGAGCAAGTTGTAAACGCATGTCTATTTCATATCACTTTCAAACGCGATGGCATACTGTCATATGACCTTTCTTCAGTCTGATAGCGAAGTTGTACAGGCCTATCTCGAGTTTCGTACACGAGTCGTGAGCCTGATCCGTGAGATCCCCGAGTCGCAAGCGTCTTTGTCGGTTCCGCTTTGCCCAGATTGGGAAGTTAGCGGTTTGATTTCGCACATCGTCGGAGTCCCAGAGGACATCTTGGCGGGTCGAATGGAAGGCGTCACGACCGATGCGTGGACTCAGGCTCAAGTTGACCGCCACGAAGGTGAATCGCTTTCCCAACTAGCTGATGCTCTTCTCGCCACGGCGACCGAATTTGATGTTCTACTGCCCCACATCCCGAGTCCTATTAACTCGCAAATGATGATGGATGCAGTCACCCACGAACACGACTTGCGGCACGCGGTTGGACGTGCCGGTGCACAAGATTCTTTGGCAGTCAATGTTGCCCTCGGTTGGCTTCTCAATATGGTCGAAGATAAGGCACCGGGCCGAGCCCAAGAACTCTCTGATTCGGGGGTCTCGCGTTTTGAGCTCATGCGCAGTCTGACCGGTCGTCGGTCCGTCGAACAAATGAAACAACTTGGTTTAGATGGTGAACAAATCAAATTGCTTCTCCAAGGAACTCCCTTGCGCGTGCCAACCACCGCAATTGAAATCTAAACTGAGAAGGACTCAAATTCTGATGGGGGATTTATGACAGACAGAGCCACGTTCACTCGTTTCGAAGATTCAACAAAGCCAGAGTGGGACAACATCATGCAATGCATGAAGCACACTCAGTCGCTGGTGCCCGACCGCATTCTCGAACAGCTCCGTCATCTTGAGAGCGATCATGGGGGCTTCCCGGTATCGCGGCTTGAGCACTCTTTACAGACAGCAACTCGCGCGATGCGTGGTGGCGAAAAAGATGAGTACGTCGCATGTGCACTTATCCATGACATCGGTGACACCTTGTCGCCATATAACCACCCAGCAATCGCTGCGGCAATTGTGAAGCCATTCGTCAGTGAAGCCAATCACTGGATGGTTGAACACCACGGAATTTTCCAGGGCTACTACTTCTGGCATCACATTGGTCTTGATCGCAATACACGCGATGCATTTGTTGAAAATCCGCATTACGCATATACCGAAGAATTTTGCGCCAAGTACGACCAGGTGGCCTTTGATCCGGAGTACAAAAGCGAGTCACTCGAGTATTTCGAACCCCTCATCAGGTCAATTTTTTCGGGGCAGTAACAAGACAAACGCAGAATTAGTCAATAATTGACTAATTCTGCAATCGGCAGATATCGTGACCCCATGTTTGGTCGTCGTGCTTTCGCCGTTGTCCTTACACCGATCGCCTTCTTCACCGCCTGCACATCGGATTCGAACACCCAAGAGACTACGACGCTCAATGTCTACGCAGCTTCGTCACTAGCAACGCCCTTCGAGCTCGCCGGTCTTGCCTTTGAAAAAGCTCATCCCGGAGTTAACGTTCAGTTCAACTTGGGAGCATCATCCGACCTCGCTCGCTTTGTTGAAGAAGGCGCACCCGCTGACATCTTCGCTTCTGCTGATATCGCGAATATGGACAAGGTTGAATCAGAAGATCTTCTTGACACACCACCAATCATCTTCGCAACCAACTATCTCGAAATCGTCGTCGAAAAAGGCAATCCCCTCAACATCTTGTCGTTGCAAGATCTCACGAACTCTGATCTCATTTTCATCACAACAAATCCCGATGTACCTATCGGCCGTTACACCACCGAAGTATTAAAGAAAGCAGGTGTCACGATTGCTCCTGATTCTTTTGAGAATAATGTCAAGAGCATCATGCTCAAGGTTGCTGGCGGCGAAGCCGATGCCGGAATTGTGTATCACTCTGAAGTCGTAGCGGCCGACGGCGAAGTGGATGGTGTTGAGATCCCATCAGATTTCAACATCTTGGCGGAGTATCCGATCGGAATCATCAGCACCTCAGATAACAAAGAACTCGCTCGCGGTTTCATTGATTTCTTGTTGTCACCAGACGGTCGGGCGATTCTCTCTCAACACGGATTTGGTCTTCTATGAGTCAAGTGCGTCGGCATCGCCAGAAACTTCCTTGGCAAATCATTCTGATTGCATCAATTGCAGTTGCATTCTTTCTTTCACCCTTCATTGGCCTCTTATGGCGCACTCCCTGGAGCAAATTCACAGACATCGTGACCCGTCGAGAGATTCGCGACGCATTGTGGTTGTCAGTTCAGACCTCATTGATTACTTCAATTGTTTGTTTCGTCTTCGGAGTTCCACTTGCATGGCTGTTAGCGCGAGTTGACTTTCGGGGCCGTCGATTCATTCGAGCCCTCATGACTCTTTCAATGGTTCTTCCTCCAGTGATCGGTGGCATCGCGCTGCTTTTCACATTCGGAAGACGAGGGCTCATCGGCCAATACCTCGATAGTTGGTTCGGAATTCGTCTGCCTTTCACAACAACCGCTGTCGTCATGGCGCAATGTTTTGTCGCGATGCCCTTTCTCGTTCTCACCGTCGAGGCAGCTTTACGACAGTTGGATACGCGATTTGAAGATGTGGCACGAACCCTTGGTGGTTCTCGTTGGTATGTCTTTTGTCGTGTCACCTTGCCCAGTATTAAACCAAGTCTCTTTGCTGGTCTAGTACTGGCTTGGGCACGAGCACTTGGAGAATTTGGCGCCACCATTACCTTTGCCGGCAACTTGCCCGGCACTACTCAGACAATGCCACTTGCCACGTATGCGGCTCTCGATTCAAACCCCGAGTCGGCCCTGATTCTTTCGCTTCTCATGATCGCCATCGCATTCTCAATTTTGATTGCTCTTCGCGACCGTTGGCTTGGTCGCACCGAACAAGGCCTTCCGTTATGACTCTTGATACCCGATTCACATTGTCGCGTGGCACCTTTACTCTCGACGTCAATCTCTCATTCAACGAGGGCGAAGTTGTCGCAATCATGGGGCCCAATGGCTCGGGTAAATCAACTTTCCTTCACGCCATTGCTGGCTTGCTGCCCGTTACATCAGGAATGGTGGTGCTCAACGGCGAAACATTCGATGATGCGACGACAGAAGCTTTCCTTGAACCCACACAACGAAATGTCGGAATAGTTTTCCAGGGTGGACTCCTTTTCGAAACGATGAATGTTTTGGAGAACATTGTTTTCGGACTACGCGCCCGAAAGATCAAACAATCCATTGCTGCAGCCCAAGCCGAACCATTGATCAGTCAATTTGGCCTTTCCGGCTTACTCGAACGACAGCCCCGAGAATTGAGTGGCGGCCAGGCCCAACGGGTCGCGATCGCCCGTGCTTTAATCACCCAACCTAAAGTTCTCTTACTCGATGAGCCCATGTCGGGTCTTGATACATCTACACGTCAACTCGTGCGTGAAGATTTCCGTGAAGTCTTAGCAAGTTTCGCGGGCTATCGAATCCTTGTCACTCACGATGTTGAAGATGCTCTCGCAATCGCCGATCGCATCATCGAACTTGACCACGGAAAAGTTGTGTGGGACGGCTCAACATCTGACTATCGGAACAAACCGCGATGAGTCGGCAAGCGCGCGAGTCTCACGATCTTCTACTCGGCGAGTGGGCGTGCCTTGGGTTGTTGTATAAAAAGCCATCACACGGTTTTGCCATCGCAGCACGGCTCAAGCCAGGTTCGGATATCGGCCGCATCTGGTCATTGACTCGCCCACTCACATACCGCGCTCTTGAACAACTGCAGATTCACGGATACGTCGAAGAATCGGGCGAAGAAGTAGGACTGGCCGGGGGCAATCGAACTCTTCTCACGATTACCAAGCCTGGTCGTGCGATTCTTCGCACGTGGATCAACACGCCTGTCGTCCATCTGCGCGATATGCGTAGTGAGTTGCTGCTCAAACTGGTGTTAGCTGACGAATGTGGAATTGATATCTCCGACATGTTGAAAACTCAACGCAAGAACATCAAAACCCTGCAACGCAATATTGAAAGCAGTCTTGATGGTGAAAGTAAAAATGACACAGTGCAAAACTGGCGTCGTGAGATCGCCGAAGCAACTTTGCGTTTCATTGACTCACTCAAATAACTAGCCCCTAAAGGGACGTATGCCGCCAACTGGAACTGTTCCGAGGCGACCACTCTGATAATCATCAAAAGCTTGACGAATTTCATTTTCGGTATTCATCACGAACGGACCATATGCAACAATCGGCTCACGGATCGGTTGTCCACCAAGTAAAAGAACTTCAAAAGTTGAATCATCATCGGCTTGGAAAGAAATTGAGTCGCCACTTCCGAATACTGCCAATTGTCCAAGACGTAACGGCCGACGCTCATCGCTGACCGAACCTGAGCCAGCCAAAACATAAGCCAACGCATTGAATTCAGGATTCCATGGCAACTCAACACGTGCCCCTGGTGCCACTGTCACGTGAGAAACGACTATCGGAGTTTGAGTTGACCCTGGTCCATGAAATTCGCCGATGGAGCCAGCAATGATTCGAATGAGGGCACCACCATCGGGCGATGACACCAAAGTCACCATGTCACCTTCGAGATTTTGGTAGGCCGGCGAAATCATCTTTTTGTGACTTGGCAAATTGACCCACAACTGTACGCCGTGAAAAAGTCCACCCGCGATCACTAATTTTTCTGGCGGAGTTTCGATGTGCAAGATTCCACTACCTGCGGTCATCCATTGTGTTGCACCATCGGCAATCACTCCGCCGCCGCCGTGTGAATCTTGATGAACAAAAATTCCATCCATGATGTACGTCACCGTTTCGAACCCACGGTGAGGATGCCAGTCAGTCCCACGTGGCTCGTATGGTGCGTAGTTCACTTCACCCATCTGGTCCATATGTATAAATGGATCAAGAATCTCGCGACTCACACCTGCGAATGCTCGACGTACCGGGAACCCTTCACCCTCGTGTCCACTCGGGGCAGTTGTCACTGAAATCACTGGGCGTGAATGGCCAGTCGTCGGAGCAGCGATACGGGGCAAAGTCAAAGTGTCGGCGGTAATTGCGGGCATGCCACATTCAACATTTACAACGGCAACGATTATTCCTGATCATCAAAATTTCTTTGGTCTCTCGTCACTCAATATGGACGAAGTCTGTCCTTGGACAAAGTGCTGTCGCTACTTCGCGACGTGTCCCCTAACGCTTTCGTAGGGTGACGTCACCTATCGTGTGACAGTGCCTCTGCCAGCCCTGCAAAATTCTCTTCGACGAATGATGAAACAACAGGGTGCTCCTGACCGCAAAGTTGCCACAGGGCGCGAGTTCATCATCTTGCTTACCTGCCTCATGGCGAGCGCTGCTTTATCAATTGACCTCATGCTTCCGGCATTCCCCGAAATGCGCCAAGAATTCGGTATGTCACCCGACTCCACGCAAGTGAGTTGGATCGTTACTTCCTATTTTCTCGGGCTAGCAGTTGGGCCTTGGCTGTACGGACCAGCATCCGATCGCTATGGACGACGTGCTCCACTCTTCGCCGGCCTCACGTTGTTTATCGTTGGTGCGCTTCTTGCCAGTGTTGCGCCATCGTGGGGTTGGGTCATTGCGGCACGATTTATTTGGGGACTCGGTACCGCCGCTCCCCGCGCTCTCAGTACAGCAATGATTCGTGATCGCTATGAAGGATCTGCGATGGCGCAGTTGATGTCGCGCATGGTTGCTGTCTTCTTGCTCGTACCGATTCTGGCGCCAAGCATTGGCGCCGGCTTAATCAACATTGCTCCGTGGCGCATCGTTTTCTGGGTACCCGCAGGTGTCGCGTTGATATTGATGATTTGGTCGCGTCGGCTTCCCGAAACGTTGGCCCTTGATAAGCGTCGACCCTTTACTTGGAGCGCAGTGGGTCAAGCTGGCCGCGAAGTTCTCACCCATCGAGCAACCCTGAGTTTCATTGTTGCCATGACCTTTCTCTTCGCAGTGATGACGACATACCTATCTGGATCAGAAGTCATCGTCGAAGATGTTTACGGATATGGCTCGTGGTTCCCGTTGATTTTCGGAACCTTGGCCGTTTTGCTCGCCATCAACTCGTTGAATAACGCTCGCATCGTGCAGCGAATGGGAATCAACAAGCTCGTGCGCCAAAGTGCGCTGGTCGGCGTGGGTACATCGTTACTCCTCGTCGTGATTTCAATGACCAGTCAAGGGCGTCCAAATTTTTGGCTTTTCTTTATTGCTCTCGCACTCGTCGTGCCGATTGCACAAGGTCTCGTGCCCAATTGCAACACGGCAGCCATGATGCCCGTACCGCATATCGCCGGAACAGCATCATCAATCATCGCAACGATTTCGACTGCTGGCGCAGCCCTCTTAGGCAGCCTTGCAACAAGTCAGTTCGACGGGACCGTCCGACCGCTGGCAATCATCATCTTTACTTTCATTTCAATCGGTGCCATCGCAATTTTTATCGGCACTAAAACGACAAAATCGCCTCATCACACGATGACGTGAAATCCATTCGCTTGCGCGGCCGCGCATAAGGACTCATCAGAACTAGCGAAAACATTAGCCTTCATAGATATGGCTGATGCCAGATGGATCGAGTCATATCCGCGGAGCGAGAACTCTTCAGCCAAATCAGCTGCCATCTTGACAAGATTTGTCGTTACATCTACTACATACAGTTGAGAGTGAAGGCCTTCAAGTATTGATTTTGCCTTCACCAAGTTCGCTTCATTGATCCGCCCTCGCCTTTTAGCAGCAGCTAATGCGGACCGTGATTCAACGTACAACAACATTGATGACCCTAAAGCTGACGAGGCCATCCATATCTCTTCAGCTTGTTCAGATCCAATTTCATCAATGATCAACTTGACAAATAGTGATGTATCAAAATACGTGATCATCGGCGTTCTGCGATGACCAATTCGCTGACACTGCCTTTGGATTGAATTCTTCGCTTTGGAAGTTCGCGAACTTGGCTTTTTGGCGCCTGGATGAGCCCGGCTGCGACTAGGTCGCCTATTTTGTCATCACCCTTGTCAACCGAAATGAGGTGCGCCACTGGACGCCCATGATCTGTCACCACGATCAAGTCGCCTTGTTTAACCAAATCCAAGAATCGACTGAGGTTGTTCTTGAGTTCCCTGATCCCTACTTCAATTGTGGATACATTCATATAACCATTGTAGCCACAATTTATCAACGCGTCAAACTCTCGGTGTAAGCACGAGTCCAGCAAGGTCGCCCTGCTGACGCCAGTTTTCAACGTATTCAGCGAATCCCAAAACGCTGGTCATCCAGGCAATGGCTCGGGCCGAACGCATGTCTCCGCCACCCTCGCTATTGAGGTAACCAGGTGTACACGTCGCGTTGTAGCGAGCGATTCCCCACAGTTGCGCAAACAAAGTTTCAAACCAATTCTCTTGTGCAGCGGTTTCGGGTTCGATCGTCGCGATATCACCCTTGACGCATTGCTCAATCAAGAAGGAAACATGTTGCGCCGCTTCAGTAATTGAGTGGACGAAGTTAGTCGCTTGTGCTCCCTGAACTGTCGAGATCATAAACATGTTCGGGAAACCGTTTGACAGCACACCATGCAAAGTGGCCGGGCCTTCTGCCCAAGCCTCACTCAACGAAACACCATTGCGACCTTTGGGATCAAATCCCAAACGATGCGTATAACCCGTTGTCACTTCAAAGCCTGATGCAAAGATCAACAAGTCAACGGGATACTCGACACCATTAACGATGACTCCGCGCTCATTGATTTCATTGACGCCTTTGCCATCGGTATCAACAAGGTGAACATTGGGTCGATTAAACGCTGGCAAATACTCGTCGTGGAAACATGGGCGCTTGCAACTTTGCGAGTACCACGGCATCATCAATTCAGCCGTTGCCGGATCTTTGATTACATCGGCGATTCGTTGACGAACGCGTTCCATGTTTTCGAAGTCGATTCGCTCTAACTCAAGCGCCTCTTCGTCGTTTTCCGGCAACTTACGAGTGTCAACCCAGTTCATCTTGGTCCACTCATCGTCAATCATGTCGACGGCAGGCTGGGCACCAGTTACTGCCTGAGTGAAGTTACGAGTTCGTTCGGCCTGCCAACCTGGCTTGAGCGACTTGAACCATTCTGGATCGGTTGGTTTGTTGTTACGAACACCCACACATGCGGCGGTGCGCTGGAAAACGAAAAGTTCTTTTGCCGCTTCAGCGAGTTTTGGGACAACTTGAACTGCTGTTGCACCAGTACCAATAATTCCCACTCGCTTATCAGCAAGCTTCTCCATCAACGTCTGTGAACTTCCACCGGTGTAGCTGTAATCCCAGCGACTGGTGTGGAAGGCACGACCTGCGTAGGTTTCGATACCTGGGATTCCAGGCAATTTCGCCTTATGCAGAACTCCTCCGGCGATCACAATGAACTTTGCCGAGAGTATGTCGCTTCGCGAGGTCATGACATTCCAGCGCTTCCTTGATTCGTCCCAGCGCATGTCCTCAACTTCAGTCTGGAAGAGTGCGCCGCGATACAAGTCAAAAGTGCGACCGAGCAATTGGCAGTAAGCGAAAATTTCAGGGGCCTTCGCGTACTTTTCGGTAGGCATGTAGCCCGTGTCCTCAAGCAGTGGCAAATACACATACGATTCAACGTCGCAAGCTGCATTGGGATAACGATTCCAGTACCAGGTACCACCAAAGTCGCCGGCTTTTTCGACGATACGGAAATTGGTAACTCCGGCCTTCGTCAAATTGGCGGCCTCAATCATTCCTCCGAAGCCACCACCGACGATGACAACATCAACGTCTTCGATGACCGCCTCACGGGTAAAGCCGGGCTCGACGTAAGGGTCACGATCGAACTCTTCGTAGTCGCCCTTGAGTTCTTTGTACTGGCGGATGCCGTCGGCGCGAAGACGCTTTTCGCGTTCAATGCGATACTTCTCGCGAGCTTCTTCCAACGAAAGTTTCTTGTCGTTGTTATTCCCCATAGCTGGCATTCCCCATCTCGATTGAGTGCGTATCTATCCTTGCAAGAGTAGGGAGAAATTACCAACTCACATCAGAGAATTAGGTCCCGCCTCAACCTTATTCACAGGGCCGATTCTCGGTTTCAACGCCCAAAAGTCGGCCAAGTTTGCGATAACTCGAGCGGAAAGCCTCATGGACTTCGGGGTTCGTAGCAAGTTCGGCCGGCAGACCCTCTTGATCAATTGATATCAAGGTGCCGCCCGAGTCGGGCAGGAACCTTTGAGTTGATCTGAAACCGATGCTCGGTTCTTCGCCCACCAGCAAGTTCGGTTCTTCAACTGCGGTCAAAATACCTTTGTTCTCATTCACGACACCGGTCTCATCAAAAACCATGTCGCATTCAAAACGCCCGCCGACGCGAACTTCTAGCACGACCGACTCGAGCGGAATTGACAAACCCTCTGGCGCAAAGAACTGACAAAACTTTTCGGGAGTTGTATAGGCCTCCCACACATCTTGAGGACTACACGCGATCCAGTGACGTATTTTCAAAACAGACATGACGTGAACTTATCGTTTGTTCGTCACGCCTCAATAGGGTTCCACAGTCGGTTGATCATCCAAATTTCCAGTCAAACGAGCCTTCGCGGTCTGTCCGCGTTTTCCTGCTGGCACGGCCCCAGTCACAGCCGCTAAACCGAATGTCGGCATATTTCCATAGACCGTTTCAACAGTCGAGTCCGAAAGCAAAATCGTTTCGTGATAAATGCCCACAGAACCGTTGTCACGAATGTTCTTGTTGAATGCACGCCACGCTGGAAGGTGGGCATTATTGGTGGCCTTTGAATAAGCCGTTAGTTTTTCGAAAGATTCCCAGTACTGCCAGACCAAGATCGTGCGACCCGAAAGATATGTTCGCGGTTTGCCGACCAAACCAAGCGACGGATTCTTTTGCAGTTCGATCAACATGCGCGGCATCGCAGTTAAGACCGGGATCCACTTCCAAACTTTCCAGAGTTGGTTGAACCGCATTCCGATAAGAAACAACACTTTCCCGTCAGCGCCAGTGTCTGCGGCAAAACGCCCAGCATTAATCTTCGCCATTTCGTCAGCCTTTCAATTCGTACCGATAGAGATTTGATTCACGAAGTTTAAAACCCATGCGCTGGTACAAACGATTTGCAGCCTCGCGGGTTGGGCGCGACGTCAAGTCAACTGTAATCGCTCCGTTGGCTTTTGCGAAATCAAGCGCTGCTCGGTTGAGGGCTTCACCCGCACCATGACCGCGAGCCGAATCGTCAACGACCACATCTTCAATCCATGCACGAACTCCAGTTGGAATTCGGAACATCGCCAGAGTCAATGAGCCGACAATGCGTCCATCGAGTTTTGCCAAGAACAACGATGAAGCCTCAGACTTCACCAATGCCTCTAATTCTGAACGACTCGGAGGAGGGTTCGATTTCGACAGTTGCGGAATCAGCATCTCGAATGCCTGCACAACCGCGTCGTCCACTACCTCACATATTTCGATCTGAACGCTCACGGTAATGAGTCTATGTTGCTCGCGTTCTACGGTAAGCCCATGGATCCACGTGAACTCTCAATAAAGGCCCGTGCACTCGGCGGGGCGCTTGAACCCGTCATCGGACAGGTCTATTTTTCGCCCGAATGTCACGCCAACTATGTAGCCCTCGGTTTTCAACCAAGCCCGGGCGATATGAACGGTGTCGCACTTCCCGAAACCGTCGCTTACTTCACCAGTCGAGGTTCCTTGATGGGCCAAGTTCCCGGCGAAGTTGTCGCAGCAGCGTTTGCGGTTTTCAATCCACTTGTCGTTGTTCCTGCAGTCACTGCGGGATGGCAAATCACTGATGCCACAACCATTTGTGCGGCACGTCGCAATGGAGCAATCGGGCAACTTGAACGCATCCTTGGTGCCAAACCAGGTGGGGTCACCAGAATTCGCCCAATTCTTGAACGCGCTGTTGAAGTTTTACGACCCGAAGGACGAGCACTTTTCGCAGGAACACTGAGCCAATCAATTCCCGACACCGACCTCGGTGCGGTGTGGCACTTCGGAGACATGTTGCGCGAGTACCGCGGCGACTCCCACACTGCGGCCTGGATTTCTGCTGGCCTTGATGCCACCGAAATTGGTTTGCTGACTGAACTCTTTTGGGGACTCCCCCTCAAGTCGTACAGTCGCACGCGAGCATGGAGCGAGGATGATTACGCGGCAGCTATTGAACGCCTCGAATCGCGCGGACTCATCAATGACGGGGCGTTCACCGACGCCGGCCGAAATCTGCGTGAGCAAGTTGAGGTCAATACCGACGAACAGATGCGCACCGTCATCTCAAAGATCGGTGCAGATTTCGACCTACTCATTGCCACGCTGTCACCTTGGTCTGAATTTGTTCGAAACTTCAAGGGTTACCCAAGTTCTGGACCACACGAATTGGCCGAGGCTGCAAGCCGTCGTTGAGCCGGTGCGAGCAGTAAGAATGCTCGCATGACTGATATCGCGATTATCAATGGAACTGTGCTCCCCATGGCGGGGAAGCCTGTGATCAACAACGGCGTCGTTACCATGACGGGCAATGCCATCACTGCAGTTGGTCCTGCCGATGAAGTTGATATCAGTGGAGCAAAGAAAGTCATCGATGCTCGCAACTGCGCGGTTATGCCTGGCTTCTGCAACAGCCATACCCACATAGCTTCAAATTTGCTCTTGCGCGGTTTGCTCGAAGACGTTTTGCTTTTCGAATGGTTGCAAACCATGTGGAAGCTCAAACAGAACTTTGATGAAGAAACCCTCTACTGGGCAAGCATGTGTGGTCTCGTTGAGATGGCCCGTTCGGGTATTACTTCGTTCAATGAACATTTCGATGCGTACGCTGTTGAACCACAAATTGAAGCACTCAAAGAGATCCCACTTCGCGCAACACTCGGATACGGGTTCGCCGATCGTGGCCTCTATGCATCAATTACTGATTACTCGTGGAAAACCATCAACAACTTTGGCAATCTTGCAGCCCAACATCACAAAACCCGCGATGATCTTTTGCGAATTGCATTGTCACCTCATGCGGTTTATTCATGTGGTGAGGAAATGTGGAAACTTTGTCGTGAAGTTGCTGACGCGCATCAAGTACCGATCCACACGCACTTATCCGAAGGTATGCAAGAAGTTGAATATTGCCTTGAGACCTACGGTCTTCGTCCGGTCCAGTGGTTGCACTCACTTGGTTTCCTTGGCCCCGATGTCACTGCTGGACATTGCTCGCAACTTGATGCCACCGATATCAAACTGTTGGCCGAAACCGGAACAAAGATCGGCCACTGTCCCGTCTGCAATGCCAAGTTAGGTTCGGGCACCATGCCGCTCCGCCAAGTTCGCGAAGCGGGCATCACCGTTGGTCTCGCAACCGATGGACCAGCGAGTCACAATGCGAGTGACATGTTCCAAGAAATGAAATTCGCTGGGTTGATCCATAAGACCAATACCGGCGATGTTGAATTCTTGAAAATCAACGAACTTTTAGAAATGTCCACATACCAAGGTGCTCTCGCGATGAATCGTCCCGACACTGGGCGACTTGAAGTTGGCGCGAAGGCCGATGTGATCGTGGTCAATCTTGATACTGCCCATGCCCAGCCCGTGTATGACCCCATGTCGGCACTGGTTTATTCGACCCGTGCTGACGATGTTCGACACACCATCGTGAACGGTCAATTCATTATGGAGAACGGCCGGGTCCTCGGCGTCGACGAAGATCTGATCAGGGCCAAGTTCCATGAGAAAGCCCATGCCCTCAAAGTTCGAAGCCTCAGCTAGTTCATCATCGCTTGGTC
>ENA-ORFA01000263-ORFA01000263.1-marine-metagenome-genome-assembly--contig:-NODE-263-length-22675-cov-2.463891_pt1 | contig 22675 bp, 39 predicted proteins | sample MGYA00248621_ERZ508587 | MGnify/ENA primary metagenome ERZ508587 (study PRJEB26250, sample SAMN06266239) | marine metagenome | isolation source: Columbia River Estuary | place: USA:Columbia River Estuary... | reverse complement strand
ACCAAGTTGATGCTGATCGTCGCGGCCGTGCCGGTGTAATTGGTCGCGGTGAACTTGTCGATGATCGTGGTCACGCCGGTCGACGTATATTGCGTCGTCTGCGTGTTTTCGGCGGTCTTTGCCGGGATCAGGACGGTTACGGTTACGGCCATGGCTAAACCTCACTCGTACAGGATGTTGATGGATCCGGCGTCAAACGCATCGGTTCCATTGACAGTCGTGATGCGAACTTGCGTCAGCACATCAGACAAAGCTTTTGCGCCGCCCACGAGATACCCGGCGCCGCGCGAAGAATCAGTCAGCGCGCCTTGGGCAACCCAAGTGTTGCTGGTAAGGTTTGTGATGACCACGGCGCCATTTATCGTATCGGCGGCAAGCGGAGACCGAATACCAAAGCCTGTTGTGATTGTCGCCGCGTTAACAGAGGCAGCATCAGTTAATTGAACGCTTGCCCCCAAATATCCTGTCGTTTCAAAACCGCCAGAGTCCCCAAGCTGAATTTGCTTGTTACTCGTGCCATTCGTGCTGACGCCGTTAAACATTACCGTGATGCGCTTTACCCAAGAAGGGATGCCGGTAAAATCAATGCTAGTGCCGCTAGTGCTGGCTTGAGAGGTGCCGGATACCAGAGGATAAATGTTCGTGGCCACTCCGCCAACCCGCAACGTACCTTGAATTGCGGTATTTCCACTCGCATCCAGGACAATGTTGTTTGTTGCAGAAGATTCATGCTTCAGGTTGGTGGATTGTAGGGTGGACATCTTAAACTCCTAACGCAGCCTTGATTTCATCTGGTGTCGTAGCCGCATCAATGGCAATTTGCACCGCTGCATACTTATCACGAATTGCCTGACGGGCGGCCTCTGCCTCCGCTTCCGCAGTGCCGGGAATGCGCTTAGCAATCACCTCATCATGCGGGACAAACTCAGCAGCACGAGCGGATCGGCGCATATCATGCGCGATGACCTTGGCCTTGGTGATGTCAATTCGGATCATTGTTCATCCTCCACATAGGTCCAAGCGTTACGGAAGGTGCGGTCTGATGGAATGTCAGCGACATCCACAATCTTGAATGGCTTGCCCTCCGGCACATCCTTGGCGGCGATTTCTTCAATCGTCAGACCGCATTCGGGGGCTGGCACAATCACGGCGACACCACCTTCATCTGTGGGGTAGATGATGCGTTGGTTCATGGCTAAATCCTATCAGCGGAAAATGGCAAGTGAGATATAAGCTACATCAGTTGTGACGCCAGTATTAGCGCGCTGCGATCCTATACGCACAGCGGAAGTTGTAGGGGCTGCATTAAAATTAGTGGTAAGACTGAAATCATCATTACCAGCGGCTCCCGTACCACAGGAACCAACAACAGAATAATTAGCATCCGTTAAAGCCGTGGTTAGATTAACTGTATATTCACCCGTCCCATTGTCTGTAATACTGGTTACGTTCCCACTAGCGCGAATAGCCACCGTCCCGGTACCATTGAAATTTACCCAAACCCTGCATCCATACGCCGTGGCAACGGAGCCGTAGCCGGAGTTAAATTGGAAGTTTGCGCTACTATCAAACTGCCCAACAAGAGCGCCGCCCTCTGAGAATGAAATCGTATCAGCGCCAAAATAAACGCCAGTGTTTGTGTCGGTTCCTTGAAGGGCTGGAGTGGAGGCAGAGCCGTCAACACCCGCGATACCCGTGGAGCCTGAGATGGTTATGGGCATTGCTTACCTCACTCGTACAGGATGTTGATGGACCCGGCGTCGAAGGCGTCGGTGCCGTTGGACGTTGTGATACGAATAGCGGTAAGGGCGGCTCCAAGAGTAATGCCGCCTCCGCCTGCCCCACCGTTAGTACCTACTGCATTCCCAACAATTTCTGTCCAACTATTTGATCCAGATGTGGAAAGTATCATTGATCCCCACCGAGTATCGGAAGCGCCAATACCTATGGTTGTTAAACCATTTGTAATATTTGTAGTTCCACCGTTATAAAGAACAAAACTCTGATAGCCACTGGTTGTATATGTCGGCGTAGCCCCGGTGCCAAGCTGAACAATTACAGGACTCGTACCATTCGTACTAACCCCATTAAACATTACCGTGATGCGCTTTACCCAAGACGGGATGCCGGTAAAATCAATGCTGGTGCCGCTGGTGCTGGCTTGCGAAGTGCCGGAAGTAATAACGCTGCTCGCCATAGATGACACAGAAGCGCCAGTAATAACCGGGCTTGTCAGCGTCTTATTGGTAAGCGTTTGAGTTGCGCTATCCGTCACCACATTCCCAGTATTCGCCGGAAACGTAGCCGTGTAATCCGTCGCCGTGCTGGGCGTGGTTAGGGTGACGCTGCCGCCACCTGTGGAGGAGAGTTTTACCGGCATCTTACGTCACCGTCCATGTGCTGCCTGACGGAACGGTTACAGTAATGCCGCTCGCGACAGAAATTGGCCCAAACGTACCTGCATTTTGACCAGTTGGAATAGTGTAGTTGGTCGTCACGGTCTGGTCGTTAAGGTAGAATATCTTGTCAGTGCCGCCCCCAGCCGCGCCGCCGCCGATACTACCCCACAAAGTGCCATTGTAGCCTTCAAAGCTGCCCAGCGTCGTGTTGAACCGCAAATACCCTGACGCGCCTGTAGGCCGCTCTGCGGTAGTCCCTACGGGCACCAGAACAGCGTCTGTGGAAAGGATGGACAGCTTAACCGCGGAACTTGTGCCGCCTATGGCAATCCGACCGCTGACGTAGGCGTTGCCGTTGACGTACAGATCGCCGTCAACCGTGGGTGAGAACGACGCGTCAGGACCGTAGACGTTATCGTAAGTGGCAATGGTAATGCCGGTCGAGGTCTTCAGCACAAACTTGTACGCTGAAGCGCCGTCTAGCCAAATCTCGTTTACGCGGCCGGCAGCGTCCAAAACAATCGGATTGGCGTGTGGTGTCGTGCCAGAAGACGACGTGTAGGTCGCAAGCGGCGTTGTGGTGCCTGCCTCGTAAGTGTAGATCAGGCCGCCCGTAAGCGGGACGCCGTTGTTGTCGAAAAACTGCCCTCCGACGCCGGCAAAGAGTGAGATAACAACGGCCATGCTCTACCTCGGCACAAGGGTTATTGTGGGCGCAACAGTGTATGTTACGCGCAAATAATCGTATGGCGAAAGCCAAAATACCCCAGAAGTGGCCCCAACACCATAGAAAGTTGTGTTGTCGCGCGAAAAAGCTATCGCCGACACGGTGCCCCCGGTCACAATTACATCGGCAGGCCGCCCGGTTGTGTTTTGGTAGGTAAAAGGCGACGCTCCAACAACCACGTTTGAGGGAAGGATAAACCGCCCCGGCACGTCGTCCATAAGAGGCGGCGTGACCGCTAGGGCCTGCACTTGGCTCTGCAAGACCGCGTCAGCGTTGGCTGCGTAGGTGTCTGTGGGGTTTAGCGCGGCAGCTTGCAGCGCCTGCACAAAGACCGCAGGGTCGTCTGATGGAGGCCCTAGCTGCACGTCTTGGAGCGTATCAACGTTGGAGCCGGCGCCGGTAAGGTTGAACAAGTTGAAGAAGAACCTGTACCACTCGCGCGCCATTAGCCCGGTGCGGTCGTCAATCAACGGCACCCGAGGGGCCGGGATATTGGTTATGTTAGGAGGACTAGCCATTGGTCGGGCTAATCGCCAGTTCGGCGCCCAAAATGGTTATCTTAACCGGATCAGTGCCCGACACCTCGTACACTCGGTCGCGGATTTTCTGTGTCATGCCAAGGCGCCGCCAAATGGTGCGGTAGCCAAACCGCCCGATCTGGCCCATAGACTTCCAATGTTCGTTGGACCAGGTATGGCCGCCGTCATCAGACCAGCGCAGCATTGCGCGCGGTACCATGGTGGCAAGATTGGTCGCGGTGGCGTAAATGTAGTTGCCGCTCTCTGTTATTAAGAAATCGTCACCTTCAGTCAAAAGCGCGCCCGACATGTACGCGCTGTCGAATATCTCGTCGTCAGACGGCGCCGTGCTTAGCCCCACGCCAGTTTCGCAATCCAACTGAAGCGCGTGGTGCGCGGTGCGGCGCAGGTCGTTTTGGCCAGTAGGCAGCGCCCGCCACGACCGCAGCCATTTTTGCTCGGCGCCGTTGTCAGCGTACACGTCAAGATCAAAAGCGTAGATGTTGCCGTTCTCGTAATCGCCGATGACAATTTCGTCGTTGAAGTTCATCTGGCAATTGCCGCGGTGCCGGGTAAACTGGCCGTTATTCCAGCCGGCGCGCTCGTGCCAGGCTTGGGTAGCCACATCGTACACCCATGTCGTATTGGCGGACGGAAAGACCAACACATAGAACGAATGGCCGTCTTGCTGATAGGTGTAGCCGATTGCGTCGGACAAATTGCCGTACTGTTGGATTTGCCATTCAACGGCGTGTGTGGAAACGCGCTGACCGCTGTAGCCGTTTGCCCGGTAGACAATGCCGCGCCCGCGCGCGTCGGCGCCCAGCCAAAACAGGCCGTTGTCCAACTTGGCGACCGAATAGGCTGCGGCGCAGCCGATTTCGTTGAACGCCCCTTGGATGCGTTGCAGCGGAAAATCTGCGGTGCCGGCGTCGTACCAAACTTCGACGGAGGTAGTGCCAAACAGCCAGACTTCGCGGTGGTCGACGATCAAAGCCACAAGCCCGTCAGGCGAACCTTCCGCACTGGCAAAGTCCAGCGGGTCTACCTGCGTACCTTCCAGCAAGCTGGTCACCCAGAACTTTTGGCTGTTTGGTTCGTTAAACACAAAATAGCCGTCGATGTACCCGACCGTCACAGCGCCAGGAAAGTCGATGTCATTGATTTGCTGGAAGACGTTTGTGAACGTGTTGTAGATGTAGCTGGGGCCGTTGGCGGCGACGAACAACTGAGTTCCGTTGTCCGTCATGGACACAGGCCCGGTGTTGGCAATCGTGCCTAACGCCGTCGCGGCCCAGTTGCTGTTGAGTTTATACAGCGTGTCGCCAGACACCACATACGCGTAGGCGCCCATCTGCCAAAGGCCGCGCACAGGGCCTGTGCCTATTGTAGCCAATAGCCGTAAACCTGGCGCCCGCTGAAGAAACGCCGGCTCCTTGCCGCCTTCCGGTACAAGTTCTGGAAAGAGGTTGACCATGCGGCTGTCCGCAGCGTTGACGCTGCGGGCTACATAGGTGGACCCAAGGATCGGCGTCTTCATCAGTAGTTGCCGGCAAAAATGTTAAACCGCTGGCGGGTGCCTACAATGCTGTAAGGCAGCGCCATGATGTCGTCAGGGTTGTTGATGCGCTTGAGATTGCGTTTAGATGTCATCGCAATTCGTTGCACTTGCGGAGTAGGCTCTATGCCAAATTCAGGAGCCAATTCGCAAGCCAAATTATAGCGGAAACACCGCAGGTAGCCGGGCGGAAACGCCAGCGTTGTAGCCAGATTAGCGGGTTGCGTCAGTGGTTGGACCGACACGATGTGAAATTCTAGCACTTTAGTAGGCACCGGATAGACGTACATCTCAATGTTGGGGTACGTCATATTGACCCACAGTACCTGCGGGTATGTGCTGGTAACGGTCTTGACCGCAATGCCGTTGTATTGCTGCTGATTGATCAGCTTAAGGCCGTAGGAGATGCCAGACGCCGGGTCGCGAAAATAGGTGCTGTCGTCAACCAAAATGGGACGCTCACCTACAATATCGCCGGTCGGTCCAAACGTGCGCGAAATAGTGCCTGGGGGCCAAGTTTCTACTTGGTCTTGCGTGGAAAACACGGACAGCCGTTCCGTGTTCCAACTGTCGATCATCTGGTTAAGAGCGTACAGCGCGTCTTGTGAAGTTTCCGCCGACGGCGTTTCACCTTCAGCCAAAACATTCAGCAGGCGAAGCGCGCCATTGATTTGATCACCCGCTGTTGTCATCGCCGTTATCCTCTTTAACTACGCGAGGCCGGCTTCGGCGCCGGCTAGCTAACCCGTTTATGCTTTCGGCAGGTTCCGGGGCCGGAGCCGGCGCAGCAGGGTTATAGCGCATCCAGCCGCACTCTTCATCATAAATTGCTTCGGCGTCCATCGTGGCAACCTTAGTGCCGTGATGGGGGTGCTGTAGATAGATTACGGCCATACAAACCTCTGAAGGTCGGCCCCTGCCGAAGCAGGGGCCGGGTCGGTTACGAAATCGCGTACAGCGCCCAGGAGTTATCCCCCAGACGACGCGCGCGGAAGGAGCGCACGGTGCCGGCGGTGGCTGCAATGGTCATAAGACCCTGCGAACCGCTGGAGCCGATTGTCCAGCCAGTGTTGGTGGTCATCGTGATGACGCCCGCGGTCGTCGTGTTGATGACGCGGAAGTCAAACGCAGACCCTACTTTGGAGTTGTTCAGGTAGGCGTCCAGATCAGACGCCAGCGGCAGCGTGTAAGCGGCGGTCGTCGTCGGCGTACCGATGATGATGCCGTTAGTAAGCTGCGCGGACGTCAGCGTCGCGCTGTCCGTAGCCGTCGCCGGCGCGGGAACAGTGACGATTTCCGGTTCGTTGAGGTTGCCATCACCAATCTGATAGCCGCCACCGACAGAAGGAAGTGCCATGATCGTGTTCTCCTATCTCTACCTGTTAGCCCCAGAGCCGCACGGCCATTGGCGGGCGGATGGCGCTGAAACCGTACAGCACGTCAATACGGCACGGCAGGCGGTCGTTGTTGATGTCGTACTGGCGCACAACACGCATGGAAATGCCGTTGTGGACCTGACGGGAAGCCATGTCGACGCCCTGCGGCAGCAGAAGGTCGGCAGTGGCGAAGGAAATCGCGTCCTTGTGGTACACGAGGTTCTGCGGGTACTGCGTGGAAGCAGAGCCGAGGAACGTCACAACGGCAGAGGACTGCGGGAAGCTGTCTACAGTCGCCAGCGCGTTGCTGGAGGTGTAAATCGCCGGGCTGATCTTCACCGAGGTGTAGGCGCCACCGGAAGCCGTGTTGGCTTCGGTCACGACGAACTGCTGCAAGGAGCCGGTGGATTCACGGGTCTGCGGGTTGACCGCGTGCACGTTGGCGATGGTGAACACGTCGCCGGCGGCAATCGTCTGAGAGCCGGTGCCGGTGATGTTGATGGTCGCCTGGCCCTGCGTGGACACAGTGGTGGTCACCGTGTGCGCGCCGGTGCGGCTGCCGGTCGTGTGCTGCTTGATGGACTGAGACATGTTGATCTCTTCAAGACCCAGCACACCTTCACCCATCAGGCCGTTCTTGAACTGGCGGGAGATCGTGTTGACCGGGTTGAAGAGGCCCTTCAAGCCTTCAACCAGCCCAGCGTTGGCGGCCGGGTTGACCGTCGCGTAGCGCGGAGACATGACAGCAGCAGACTCGTTCAGCTTCTGCTGGGCTTGGAGCAGCACCAGAGAGGTCGCCGGGGTCGTGCCGGGGGTGCCGACAGACTGGAAGATCGACTTGTAGGAGTTGGCCACGTCAGCGTCGATGCTGGACGCAAGCTGCGAAATACGCGGCTTGAGAACGCGCTCGGCGAAGTCATCCAACTGCATGGTCAGTTCGGCAGACGTGAAGTTCACACCGATGTGCTTCTGGCTGGAAACCGTCAGCGTGGTGAACTGTTCGTTGTCGTCCTGCACTTGCAGCGCGGCGCCGTCGGTCACCAGAGCGCGGTCTGGCAGACGGATGCGGAGGGTGGAGCCGATCTTCGCGCCTTCGACGGCAAAGCTGTCGTCGTACTGGCGGTTCACGGTGCGGGTGATCACAAGGTTGTTCTCGAGGATTTCGAGAGCCTTCCGGGTGATCATGTCAATGGTAAGAAGTGAATTAGCCACGGTGGCTGATCCTTATACTTAGCGGTTGCGGGAAGCCTCCCACTTCTTGATCTGGCGCATACGCTCCGCTTCAATCCATTCTGACGTTGACATGGATTTAACAGACCTAGGGTCTGTCGTGTCATAGGCAGGGGAGGAAGTTGAACGCGCAGTCACCGGAGCAATAGGGGCGGGCGCGGTTGAGGTTCTTTTCAGCGGCGGATCAGAAGCCATCTTGGCTTCGATTTTGCCGATTTCCTTGGCCTGCAAAATTGGCGGGAGGTTGGCGATACGCGCAGACTCTTTCGGATTGGACCCTAACCAATAGATGATGTCGGGGCCAACGTCAGAAGCCTGAATTGTCTGGGCCATAACATCGGTCACAGGAAGGCTCGGGTTGTACGCGACCTGTTCAAAGTCGTCGTATTTACCGCGGGCGGTTTCCTCTTTCTCGTGATATGTTTCCAGCAATTTAGCCTGTTGCTGGGCTGCTTCGCGCTGACGAACCAACTCTTGTGCTTTCCGCTCAGCCAAAGCCTCCGCGTATTCAGCAGCGTTGTTGAAATCATCAGGCGCTGGAGGGTTGACGGGCATCGCCCGACGCGTTTCCAGTTCAGCCTGCCTTTGGGCTTGCTCACGCTCCCATTTCCGTTGTTCACGGGCAAGGCGTTTGCCGACAATCGCGTCCAACTCTTCTTGGGTGAAGGTCTTAGGCGCTTCTGTCGTTTGGTCTTCCGGCAATGAGGCATCGGTTACAGGCGCCGCCGTAGCGGCCTGTTCCGGCGCGGGTACTTCCGCTAAGTCTTGTACTGCTTCAGACATTGGTGTTCCTTACGAACCCTGGTGGACCGCACCAGTACGGTTGTCAGACAACGGCGGCCATTATGACCCAGTTCGTGCCGTCGCTTACAAGAGTGGCCCATTTACCGGCGGTCGCTGCCAAAATAGCCGTCCCTGCCGCGCCACCAATAAGCGGCACGATGTTGGACGACGCCGACACAACCGTAAATGCGGCGATAGTTTTGACCATAACCTCGCGGCCGGTCCAAGACGCCGCGGAGGGAAATGTGATGGTGATGGACCCCGTACCGTTGCAAATTACCCAGTTTTCAGTATCCGCAAGGGTAAAACTGGCCGTTTTTGTGACCGGGGCACCGCGTGTCAGAGAACCTACAGGCACGGCGCGGCCGGAAGTTAAGTTAGACACGCTAACCTGGTCAGTAACGCCGCTCTGGACAATCGGCACCAACTCCGCGCCGGTAAGCGGCGTGGTAGCAGCCGGGAGTTCAGAAATCTTGACGTTGGCCATCTGCGCGTCCCTACCGTACGGTGTTACTTGTAGTTAATGGGGCGCGCGTAAAGCGTACCGCCAGCGGCTGTTTGAATTGCGCTGACCCGCCACGGTGCCCCGGTGCCGGTAGGCAAAATCAGGTTTACAAGGGTGTTGGCCGGGATTGCAAAAGACGCCGTGGTGGCGGTTACACCCTCACCCACAAGCACATGACACGCAGTGGTCGCCCACACGGAAACAGCTTGAGGGCCTGCCGGCCAAGTAGCCGTAGACGCGGCCGTCGCGGTAAAAGCCGCGGTGCGGGTGGGAAAATCGGCGTCCGAAAGCGGGTTAGTGATCGGGAGTTCCATGGCACGTCCTTACGCGAGGAATTTCAGTTTATACAGCGTCGTCAAATACAGCCCGACAATCTCGTCGATGATGTTCTGCAACGCCGTATCAGACTTGTCGCACACTTTATAGCGCATATCCTCAATTTCTTTGAGGCTATCCTCAAGAAATTCGGTGATATTGGAGGTTTTGCGCGCGGAGTGCAAGGAAATTGGACCGATAAGCCCGTGCCGGCCTTGATAGGCTTCGGCAAACTTGTCGGCTAGGTCGATCACATTGTCGTAAAACCCGCCCAAAGCCTTGTGTTTGGCAAAACTGCGGGTGTTTAAATGGACCGAATGGGCCACATCGCGAGCCAAAAACATGCAGCCGATAAATTCAGCGCAACTCATTGCATTGGGCCTCCTGGCGGCATTTGAGGTGGCATTCCGCCCATATCTGGTTGCATACCGCCCATTTCCGGTTGCATTTCCGGCATTTCGCGTGAAATTGGGCCGCCGGGGCCAACCAGATCGCCGGTATCCATAGCTGCTGCGATGGTGCCCATCACGATGTCTTGAATTTGATCGGGCGTCATGCCGGCCTGGACCGCGGAAATGCGCTTGGTTTCGGCGTCGTAGGCCTTGATCTGCACTTCCTGCGCCTCGATGGACTGTTCGACGCGCTGCAACATGCCGACGACTTGGTTCAGTTCCTTAGTCAGGGCTTCGATCTGCATCTTGGCCATCTGCATTTCGGGCGATTGGTCTTCGCCTTCCATAACTTTTGGATCAATGATCTTAGCAAACCGCGCCGCCATCTCCTGCGCGCCCGGCCAATCCATGTTTTTGATGAACAGATCACCGGCGACCGTCCAAAGCTGCGGGTTAGACTGCAACAGCATAGACATGGCGTCCAAGGCTTCCTGACGCTTGGTCATGTAGCCTGGCCCAGTGGTCACGCACACGTCGTAAACGCCGACCGACGGGTTGTAAATCTTGTCGATCACAAGCCCGTTTTCGTCGCGGATTTCCTTCACGGGCTCCGGCTGGGTCGGATTGATCCGCACCATACCCACTTCGCCGTCTAGGCCCACGATACGCGCCACGCGGGCGGTGTCGTAAATCTTGGGGATCATGTCCACAAGTTGCCGGGTGACGTGCCGGATCGCGCGGGACAGGTTGTCGACGTAATGGTAGGTGCCCGTGTCGCCCTGCTTCTCGCGCGCCAGAATAGCCCGGCCTGACCGCTCGTTGCTCTGCGCCCCTAGGCTGCTGTCGTACTGGCCTGTGGTGCCCTTGATGTCGTCAGCAGCGCCCAATTTAGCTTGTATGAGGCCGGTCTGGGCCAGCGGCGGTGGTGCGCGCTGCGGCAACGGTAGAGGGCTTCCAGCGCCGTCTGTAACGTCGGGATTGACCTCTAGGTACGGCCAATTGTTCGTGTTGGCCGTCTTCCAGTTCATCTCGTAGCCTTCAAACTGGCCGCCATAGCCAATGAAGGGCGCTTTGGGGGCCAGAGCCAGCATTTCGGCTTCCTGGCTGACCCAATAGTTGTACATGCGCTGGGCGTCCTTGGCGTTCCGCACAAGGCCCGACACATAAAGCTGACCGTCGACCTCAAACTCGTTGCCGATTACGCGCACGACGGGGATGTATTTGCCCGCCCAATCGCGTTCTTCGAGGATTTCAAACCCGTTGGTCTTGATCCATTTGACCTTCTTGCGGTCCACCGGGCGGCTACGCAGCGGCTTACCAAACATCGCCTTCAGTTGCTTGTCCTGTGGCGAACCGGAGAAAGCGGTGATGTTGTCGGGGTAGAGGTTCAGCGTGGCTTTTTCATGTTCGTAGTAGAAGTATTCGGCAATTCGAACCATGTCCTCGGACAGCCACTGAGATAGGCTTTGGTCGCCCACGCCTTGCGACATGAGGCTAGAAATCGGCGCAGCATCAGGGAACATGCGTTCATAGTCGGCCTTGCTCACGTCTTCGGTGATGAAGCACCACTCGGCGTCGGCGCCGCACGGGTCTTGAATGGCCGGGTCCATGTAGACCGAGAACGAGTTCCGCACCCGTCCGATCTTGATGTCCTGGTCGAAGCTGTCCTCGCGGGCGTACTCCGTCAAAATGCGGATGTAGCCCTCGCCGTAGGTGACCTGGTTGTCGCAAGCCGTGTCATAAGCCACGTCGGCGTCTGAGATATACTCGATGTGCCGCACCATGCCGTCGAATATCTCGGCCACGCGCACGTCCGCGCGGTCGTCGGCCGGGATCACCTTGCCGGTCGGCCGGTTCTGCCGCTGCTCGTTGGTCACCTGGCGCACATGCTGCGGCAGCTTGTTGATCGTCAGGCACGGCCGCGCGTTGATCGTTTGACCCTGCACAGACCCGCGGGTCGCCAGCACGTCCGCCGGCCACTGCCACTGGTTGTCGGGCGACCCGGCCATGAAGCGCAGGTCGTCCAGTTCATCTTCACGGCTGTCCGAGTAGGCCGACAGCGCCATGGTGTAGCGCCGACGCATGACGGACAGACGGTCCTTGTCGTCGCTGTCCGATACCTTGCCTGCGGCTTCTACATCGTTGGCGGCCATTACTTGCCTTTCTTAGCCGCTGCGCGCTTGGTTGCGTACGCGATGGCTACAGCCTGTTTTGCCGGCTTGCCGGCAGCAATTTCGGCCTTCACGTTCTTGCGAAAGGCGTCCTTGGAGGTAGACTTCACCAACGGCATGTCACTTGCCCTTCTTGGCTGCCTTGGCCGTCTTAGCAGACTCACGGAACGCCGCAGCAGTGGGCGCGCCCTTGGCGCCCGGTTTCCGCATTTTCTCGCCAGACCCGGCCGCAATGCGCTCCCGTTTGGCGTGGATGTTGGCGTATAGACCCGGTTTTGCCATTAGCACTTCCACCTTCTCATGCTGGCCTTCGCCCTGTCGGCGTTCTCCGACTTGGCTACCACACCCGCCATACGAGCGCAAAAGGATTTTTTACGCCCCTTGTCCGCCTCGGTCTTGGGGCTGGGGGCCGGAGGCTTTAGGTTGGAGCCTGTCTCACGATTGTACTTAGCGCGGCCCTTGGCGGTCAGGCCCGCGCCCTTATCGGTCGGTAGCTTCTCGCCTCGGCCTACGGCCAGCGAAACACTTTTCTTGGCCATCGCGTCCCCGCTGTGCCGGTGAGAGTGTTAGACGCAGTGGATCAGCGCGTAGTTGATCACGACCGCTTCAGACAGCGACCCGGCGCTGATGTTCCGCACCGTAATGGACGCAGCCCCGGCGCTTAGGCCAGACACCCAGCAGTTGTACGCGCCCGCGGTAGCGCCGGCGGCTACGTTCAGGATGAGGATGTCGTTGGTGCTGATGAAGGTGTTGTTCAGCGTAAACGTCACGTTAGTCGTAGCGCCCAGCGCCGCGTTGTTCATCGTGATCTGGCCGGCGGGCTTGTTCAGCGTCACCGCGGTCGACTTGCTGGTCGCCTGCGTTACCGTGCCCTGACCCTCGGCGGTGTAGCCAAGCTGCTCATCGGTCAAGATAATGTTCGCGCCGCTGATGTCCTGATCGGTGAACGCTACGCCGATTGGTTTCGTGTAGGCCATGGTTACGCCCCCATCCAAGAGTTTGAAATTCCGCCCGGAGCATAGGCCCTGCGCGGTGCCCTGTCAACAATGTCGTGCGTATGGCCCGTGTAACTGCTCACGAATTTGTTGCACGTGTTTTTCGGCGTCTTCAAGTAAATCAAAAGACCCAAAATACTTATTTTTTCCGTCTATGTACAGACGGACAACCCATTTGCGGTCTTTAGCGTACCAAGAAACCCCTTTTACGCCCGATCTGCTGTTTTTGCGTCGTTTAGCGTTACGGTTATTTTGCCCACGGGTAACATCGCGCAAATTTTCAATTCGGTTGTCTGATCTGTCCCCGTTTATGTGGTCTATAAAAACCGGGGTGTAGCCGTGCTTTAATGTAAAAATAAGCCGGTGTAACAAGTATTTTCGTTTGTTTATTTCAGCATGAAAATACCCGTCTTTACGCCGGTTTCCTATGCACGTTCCCGGCGTAATCTTACCTCGAAATACGCGGCTGTATAAACGGCCGTCGCGGTATTCAAATAAATCTGATAGTTCATTTTGCGTCAACATTACGCCCCCATCCAAGATGTTGCTATACCTCCCGCAGTATAGCCGCGTTTGGGCGCGGTTGCAACATATTCCCTATGCGCCACAGGAAACGCAAACGTCACCGCGATGGCGTCGGCCGCGTCGGGCGAGGCCAGCCCGCGGGCCTTCATATCCTTCTTGCTTTCCAAGAAGATAGTCCCTTTACTGTCCGGTTTCATCATCGGCCCGGTCAGGTCGTTCTTGAGGTAGCGGTCCAGCGGGATGGACGCGTCCTTCAGCCAGGTCCGCATCTCGCCCCACATCTCGGCCCGCTTGTTGCCCCACATCAGCGGGTTCTTCGACTTGTTCCCGAAGTTGACCCCCTTGATCTTGTACCGCTGCTCCTTCAGCCGGTCGACGATGCCGGCGCCCAAGCCCCCCTCGTCGATCACCACCAGCGCCGGCTTGTACGTCTCGATGGCGTCGATGACGTGCCCCACCACCGTCATGGTGTCGTCGCCCTTGTGGCGCTTGATCGCCACGATGTCGCGTCCCTGCCGGATGGCGATGACCGTGCTGTCAGACCCGAACCGCGCCGGGTCCACGCCGATGATGATCGGCGCCGACGGGTCTTTGTGCTGCGGCCGGCGCATGGCGTCGTCGACAGTGGATGCCCCGATGAACTGGTCGTCGGACGCGTTGGGGAACTGACCGTACACCTCGACGTGGGCCTGGGTGCTGTCGGGGCCGTACTCGTCAATGATCTGCTGATAGACCTGCTTGTCCGTATGCTCGACCGTGCGCGCGTCCACGATTTTGGTGTCCCAGAAGTCGCGCTTGGAGTGGAAGCATTCGTAGAAGTAGCCGCTGTTGCGTCGCGGGTTGCTGAACGCCAGCCAAAAGCGGTGCGGCGTGTTCTCCGTGAAGAAGCCCGCCGCGACCGACCAGATGCTGTCGTCGATACCGCTGGCTTCGTCGAACACCAGCATGACCCCGGCGAAGTTGTGGACGCCCGCGTAGGCGTCGGGGTTCTCCGCCGACCACAGCCGCCCCTCGACGCCCCAGTACCGGGTGCCCATCTTGAGGTCGCGCTCCACCAGTTCCGTCAGCCACTTGGCCGGCATCAGCCGCGTGGCGCTGACCTCGAACCAGTGGCTGTTGAGCGCCATGCTGAGCCACTTGGTAATTTCCGCCCATGTGATCGACCGAAGCTGCGCCTCGGAGTTGGCCGACACGATGGTTGTCGAGCCGATCCGCGTGGTCAGCATCCAGATGACCAGCCAACTGACCAGCGCCGACTTGCCGATCCCGCGGCCGGATGACGTCGCCATCCTAAGCGTGTCGAAGTCGATTTTGCCGTTGTTCTGCTTCACGTGGTCGGCGGTGCGTTGCAGCACCTCGCGCTGCCACCGGCGCGGGCCGTCGAAGTGTTCCAGCGGTGTGCCCGGTTGGCCCCACGGGAACACGAACAGCACGAACTTCAGCGGGTCGTCCTTGATGGCCGGCGTCCACAGCCGGCTCATCAGTTCCATTTCGTCGTCGGCGCTATACCGTGTGGTCTGCATTTTCTGCCTGTTCGATTACGTGCGCCGCCTCGGCCACGCCCTCGATGACGCGGCGCTGGGCCTCTTGCAGTGCAGAGGTGATGGAGATGGTCTGGTTGACCTCGACTTGCACGGCTTGCTTGGCGACCCAGCCGTGGACGTGCTTCAACACATCCAGCGCCGCCTTGGCGTCGCCGGCGCGGGCGGCGTCGTGCAGCACCTGGGACATCTCCATCTCGCCGTCGGCCCGGCCCTTCTCCGCGGCCAGCGCCGCCAGCGGGTCGAACTCACACAGCGCGCGGTATTCGGTCGGCGTCATGCCGGATGCGAGCGCCAGCGCCTCGCCACGCAATCCATTACGCGCGGCGTGATAGATGGCTTCCAACCGCGCCTCGGTGGCTTCCAGTTTGCGCGGCTCATAGGGGAGCGAAAAGACTGCCATAGATTTTGTATAGCATGGCTGGTTGGGTTTGCAAAAAATAAAAAATTGTTTGCGGACCCTCCGTGACCGGGACGGGGCGGCCGCCGGCCCCCCGCCCCCCGGCTCTCGGCGCGGGGCCGGATGGGCGAGGCCAGGCATGAACATCTGAATAGCTATTCAGATGTTTAGATGTTTATATTGCGTTGCAGCATAATCTGTTACGTTATAACGTAACATTCCGCCTGGTCGCGCGCCTAGGCAAGATAGGCATTCTAGGCAATGCGAAAAACATCGCGCCAGCGCGACGGCGCCAGCTAGCTGCCAGCACTATGCGTAATAGAATATAGTGTGGGATGCGCGGCCGTTATGCGCGGGGCGTTTGCGCGGGCCTAGGTCATCGCTAGGTCAAATAGGTCATCTAGGTCATGCGTTTTTCATCGCTACAGCTCGACGGTGTATAGGTCATACTACTTTACATATGTTAATTATATTACTGACTGCACGTGAATAGTATAGTAATACCTAGAAAGCCTAGGAAAATTGAAAAAAGCTTGTAAATCTAACTACATAGCCCCGCGCCGCCTGGCGAGAACCTAGGCTACCTATTTTTATACCTAAAATGCCGATTTTTCGGCCCTCTTTTTCCTCGCCTTACTAAAATGTCATGTAACACATTCTGTTATGCCTTATTCTTGCCTTATTTGGGCTTTATCGCGCGCTTTGTGGGTCGTCGGGATGACCTATTTTTCGGAGGGAAAGACATGAGGTTTGCAATAGAATTGCTTGCACAAATAGCGCTTGGCGCGCTTGTGTTGTTTGCGTTTTGGCTCGCGCTTGTCGTAACGCCTTAATCAGTAGGGGGGGGAACCATGATTAAAACCATCATTCGCAATGCGCGGCAGGATGCGCTTGAACCGCAAAAGCCCGCCTTCGTTTTCTACTTTGCTGATGAACCGCAATACGCCGCGCCAGAGCGGCGCGGCCATCTGGCGCATATGCTGAAATGCTATCGCGCCGCGCCGGCGCGCTATTCCGTCCGCAAGGCGGGGCTGCATAGCTATGTGGTCACTATGCCGCATAGCGCTGTTACTGCAATCATTGAAGCACGGGGGGTCTAAACCATGCACACCTATAATCTGGAATACACCGACACGTTCGGCGGCGAGGCAAACTATTGCTGGGTTCAACGCGCCAGCATCACCATGCCGGAATGGCCATGTTTCAAGGGTTGGGATGGCAACGGACGCCGCGAACCAAAGGGCTACCAGCGCTGCCTCATGCGCCGCGCCAAGGCTGCGCTTGGCCTGACAGGGCTGCGCGGCGTCACCACTAGCCTAGGCGATGGTTACGAGTTTCGGCCCTACAAAATGGCTACCGTCTTATTCATCACCTACGCCAGCGAATAGGCCGGGGTTGTTTTGGGCGATGGCAGCACGCGCTGCCATCATCCAAGCCAATCAAGGCTTGAGGAAATAGGGGATATTGCACCATGCAAACATGGCACCACGCACTAAAGCGCGCGATTGGCGAGCAATGCACACAAGCATATCGTCAAGCCAATATCAAAAGCGATGGCACAACGCGGCGCAAACATGTGCCCTATCCTGTGCCAGAGTTGGCGCGCGCCATGGTTAACGCGCTTGACCGCGACGACGAACACGAAGCCAAGCGCTTGCTGCTGATCTATCGGACTGGCGCGCTGTCTCTGGTCTAAGGCTGGTTTGGGCGATGGCAGCACATGCTGCCATCTTCCAAGCCAATCAGGGCTTGAGTGAGAGGGAAACAGGGTAATGGAAAATCTTTTCGCGCAGTTTCAGGGCGCTGATCTTGACCGTTTGGCCGATTGCATCAAGGCCATTCGCAAGGCAGGCTTGCAGACAAGCAAACACACGCAAGCTGGCGTCAATCAATCCTCCGGCAATGTTTGGGTTTGGGACGAGGATTGGCAGGGCTGCGTTGCGTGCTCAATCGGCTTCAACGTGTTTTGGTCGCATTCCTGCCCTGAGTGTGGCGAGGAATACGAGTTTGCCGACTATGACGACCTGCAAGCCTATGTGGAACGGCACGAAGGGCAATGCGAGGCTTGCGTTGAAGTCAAGGCGGAGGTGTGACTAGGCCGGGCGCCACGGCGCCCCGCCATCGCAAGGCGCCCATGGGGCGCCCTGCGACGGCGACAATGCCGAACATGAGAGGGAAAGATCATGCCGTTATACCTAGTCACAGTGTCGCGCGCGGTGCGCGAAACACTCTCCAACGACGTTGAAATTGACGCGCCCGACGCTGCCACGGCGCAAGCGCTGGCGCTGGCGCAATGGGAGGAAGGGGAGTTAGAATTATATCAAACAGGGTGGACAGCTGAAGACAACCCCGAACCCGTTGAAGCCTCCGCGCGCGAGGTGACCGAATCATGACCACCACCACAGCCGTTTACCTTGTCGCCTGCGATGATGAGACCGGGGACAATCAAGACCTGATCGTTGAAGCCCGCGACCCGCACGAAGCCGCGCGGCTCTGGCGCCAGCATTACGAATATCCGACAAGCCGGGCGCCCGATATTGTGTTTGAGATACCGCCCGCCACGGGACGCCCCGGCGCCCGCCAATGGAACGGTCTACCGCGCTGGACGGGGGCGCGCGTATGAGCGCGCCACACGTCAAGCCCCAAGGGCTGTTCTGGTACATCGTGGGGGCGCCGGGCGGCGCCTTCTACGGCATCCCATGGCCAACCCGCGCCGACGCCGAGGAAGTGCTGCGCTGCGTGCTGGCGCAAGCCGAGAGGGCCACGCCATGCGCGTCTTAATAGCCTGCGAATATTCCGGCGCCGCGCGGGATGCCTTTCGCGCGCGAGGGCATGACGCCTTGTCCTGCGACCTGCTGCCAAGCGAAACGCCCGGCCCCCACTACCAAGGCCCGGTGCAAGACATTTTAGGCGACGGGTGGGATTTAATGATCGCGCACCCGCCATGCACCCATTTGGCCGTTAGTGGCGCGCGCTGGTTTGCTGGCAAACAAGCCGAGCAGGCCGAGGCGCTGGCCTTTGTCCGCCTGCTGCTGGCCGCGCCTATCGCCCGCATCGCGCTGGAGAACCCGGTTAGCGTCATATCTAGTCGGATCAGGAAGCCCGACCAAGTCATACAACCTTGGCAATTTGGCCACGAGGCAACCAAGACCACCTGCCTATGGCTGAAGGGCCTGCCGCACCTGACGCCAACCAACATTGTCGGCAAGGGCGCGCGGCACGTCACCAAGTCAGGCAAGAGCCTGCCGCAATGGTATAATCTGCCGCCCTCGGCGGATCGCTGGAAAATACGCAGCGCGACATTCCAAGGCATCGCGGATGCCATGGCCGAACAATGGGGGAACCCATGCTAACCCTAATCTTGCGGGCCGTGTGCCTGCTAATCGCAAGGAAAACCATCAGATGAAAGCCGACGAAAAGAAAGCCGTTCAATACGCGCGTTGGCTGGCCGAGCGCGATGCTATGCCCCTGCCGGAACATGCCTATACAACAATAGAATGGGCGGCGCCAACGATGCGCTCAGGCGTCAGGCTGGCGCGTATCAAGGCGGTGACGTTCACGGGCGAGCGTTACGCCGTGACGGTTTATCTGCCGGGGTGGGATTACGACCCAAGCCCTGTGGAAGGGCCGCCGGCCGGGGAGACGTGAGGCAGATGCTCAACCCGGCCGGCGGTGCGTGGGCTTGTCGGGAGGGAAAGCCACCCACGCACAAGATCACGTTACACCGCACCCGAGGGGGATGCAATGACAATTTTGGATTGGATACGCATGGCCATAGTGGGCCTGCTGTTGGGCGGGGGCATAGTGGCCCTGCTGGCCTATTGGATTGAAACCGCAACGAGGGAACTAGACGATGATCATTACTGAACCTATGCCATTCCGTAGCCTGCGCGGTATCATGGCGAGCATTCAAGTGCACGAGGAAATGCTGAAACAAGTGCCCGACGGGCTAGAAGAAGCTTGGCGCCTGCACCGCACCCTGGCTGCGCTTGGACGCCAGCTAGACGAGGCCGAGGCCCTGTGGAAGGCGCACCATGCCAAAGCCTGACAACCGACTGCCGCAAGGCATCGCCGCCGCCCATGTCGATTTCATCGCGCACGAGCGGCGCAAGGGCACGACATGGGAGGCGATTAGCCGCACCGTGGGCGTGTCGGCCAAGACCTTGTCGACATGGTGGGCCAAGCGCGGGGCATACAGCCCCTACCATAAGAGCCCCACGCGAGAGCGCGAGGCCAAGGGCTACACGCCGCGCAAGTGCCTCCGCTGTCAGATAATGTTTGACAGTAGTGGGCCGGGTAATAGAATGTGCGCGCGCTGCCGCACGGCAGACTGATAAGGGAAGAGGGAAAAATGGAAGATTTAACGCATGACGGGCTACGCAAGCGCGTGGCCGAACTGGAGCAGGCGCACATGGCGCAAGCACAGATAGCGTGGCACCACTACCAGCGGGCGCAGCTTGCCGACCTGCGCGCTGACGACGCCGACGCGCGCCTGAAGGCGTTTCTGAAGGTGGCGGAGGCGGCCTACTGGTCGCTGGCCTGGGCATGGCAGGACGGGCTAGAGGGCCAGCCTGGCCCGTTCAATTTGGACGGGCTGGATCCTGACGTGATGCCGACGCCAGAGCGCAATCTATACGAGGCCCTGAAGGGCTTGAAGCCGTTTTACGGCACGGAGGCAGCATGAAGACCTTTCTGGAGCGCCTGCGCGACAATCTGGCCATCGCCGAACGCGAGGGCGACCATTGGGGCGCGGCGCGGATCAAGCAGAGCATCGCGGTGTTGCAATCGCTGGACAATGCGTCCGAACACGTTAAGCGGGCGCGCAAGCTGTTCGTGCCGCAACAGCCGCCCGAGGCCGAGCCTGCCGAGGTGGCGGGCCTGCGCGCGGCCATGCACGACCTCGCCGGCCATGTCTGGCGCGGCGATTGGGACAAGCTGAAGCCGGAAACGCGCGCGGCGCTAGGAGAAAAGGAATGAGCGAACTCCGCGTTTTGGTCGGGTTTGACCCGTCACGCGACCTTTGGCTGGCGGTGGTTGTGCGGGAAAATGAAATTATGACGCTAGGGTTTGAGCCTACGGAAAAAGAAGCCGCCGAATGGGGCGTAAAGGCAATGAAAGCTAGGGCATGGGAAAAGGGCGTTGATGATCCGCCCGACGTTTACGCCCGCGCGGAGCAGGGAGAAAAGGCTTGATCCAGCAACTAAACCCGCCCCTGCCACTGTTGACGCCCAAGGGGCGGGCGTGGGCGCATCTGGTGATCGATTATGGGCCGGAGGCAGACCTGCTATGGGTCTGCTTCCAAGACGCCACAGGGCAGTGCTGGACGTGGCCCAATAAAGAGGTCCGCATCCAGCCTAATGAAACCTTGGGCCGTCCTAACCCACCGCTTTGAGGTTGACCACCTTCGGCGCAGCTTCCTCTTCTACAATGCGCCGGAGGTCGCTTTTGCTGAATTTCTTGGCCATCTCGGGCGTCGCAAAGATGTGCTTCTTGTTCATCAATTCGACCGTCCCCACCCTGCCAACATCCACCCACTTGGCTTCTTTCAAGGCGTGAAGCAGCGCCGGCTGCGGTATCTTGACGCCTGGCGGGGCCAAGCCGCTCAGACGGTCGCACACGGCATGGAAGGGCGAGGCGATGACACCCTTGGCGAAGTCGCCCTGACGGTTGCGGATCAGTTCGACGATGAAGCTTTCGGCCATGCTCATGCTATGCTCGATCAGGTTGGCCTTAGCGTCGTTAAGCGCCGGGGCAGCACCCGGGTTGAACGCCGACACGTCGCGGGCGTGCAGCCACTTGGCGACCTTCTCAAACCCCAAGCCTTCCTTGTACCAGCGCCAGATCAGCTTGGCCTCGGCCTCGGCCATGATGGGCGCCTGCGACCACAGGACGAACCAGCGGCGGTCGTCGCTGCTGATCGTGATCGGCACCGGGTCGTTGGAGAACGCCAGCACGAAGGCGCGGTTGACCGTGTCGTAGGGGTGCAACCCCTTGCGGTTAACCGTCAGCATCTCAGGCGGCGCGGCAATGATCGGCTTCAGCCTGTTGGCCAGCGCGCGCCTGGTGGCGGCTTCCGGCTCCTTCAACTCGTTCAGGATGATCACTTCGCTTTCCAGCGCGTAGCCCCACTGGCTGTTGAGCGAATCGCCATCCACCAGCCCCCGGTTGACCAGCCCCGGCCCGCACACGGCCCACAGGAACGGCGCCCACATGGTATCCTTACCGGAGCCACCATGGCCGCCGTGCAATACGGCGTGGTTGATCTTGACGCGCGGGTTCTGCGTCTTGAAGGCCATGATGTCCCACAGGTGGTTCAACTCGGCCTCGTCAGGCACCAGCCGCCGGCAGTGCTGCTGCCAGATGCTGATGTCCTCATGCGCCACCTTCGACACGTCGGGACGCCCGTCGCGCCAGCGGTTGCCATAGACGACGCCATTGCGCGTGACCAGCACGCTCTCGCCCGCCGCGTAGGTGACACCCTCCAGCACCCGCGCGCCCATGGCCTGCCTGTTCTCATCGAAGCAGGTGGCGGCTTCGATCTTGCGGGCGTTGTGGATCGACTTGCAGGGGACGTGCCGGAACAGGGCGTTGAAGGAATACCGGGTAATCTCCCGGCGTTCCTGAAGGTCGAAGAAGCTGTCGTCCGACACAACATAAGCGAAACGCTCATACCATTGGGATTTTTGGACCCGGCTGGCCTCCTTCCGGTCGACCTCGGCGATAATCTCCGCCGCCCGGTCAGGGTAATCGGCTGTGGGCGCCAGCTTGTCCATGGCCCGCGCCATGTGTTCGGCCAGCAACTCATCGCGCAGGCCGGGCGTGACGCGGGGACCGCCATTGTCAGCCACCCAGCCCAAGAAGGCCCGCGTGTCCAGATGCTCGCAGTGGCCATGGTAGCAGCAGAACGACCGATCCAGCGGCTTGTAACGGGCGCCGATCTGGCCGTCGGTATGCTCGCCATGGTTGGGGCAGACGACGCCCAGCCAGCCCTCGGCGTTGACGCCAGACAGGACTAGGCCCTGATCGTTCAGCCACGCCAACACGCTGTCCTTGCCCGTGTCGCGCAGCTTGAACGCGCGCTGCGCTGCCGTGTCAGCCGCAGCAGGCGCGACGCCCAGCGCCTCGCATATCTGCGGCAGGGTGAACTCGCGGCCGGGGTGGAACTCGACCAGCCGGGCCTTGAACTCACCGCGGCCGGGCTTCAGGTTGACCGACCCGGGTAAACGGAAATTCCGCACCG
>ENA-ORFA01000259-ORFA01000259.1-marine-metagenome-genome-assembly--contig:-NODE-259-length-22945-cov-3.213486_pt1 | contig 22945 bp, 19 predicted proteins | sample MGYA00248621_ERZ508587 | MGnify/ENA primary metagenome ERZ508587 (study PRJEB26250, sample SAMN06266239) | marine metagenome | isolation source: Columbia River Estuary | place: USA:Columbia River Estuary... | reverse complement strand
CTACTCCAAGCACGGTGTCGGCAATTACTTGACGATCTGCAGCAATACGCAATGCTTTTCGCACCCGTGCATCGTCAAATGGCTTTCGATCAACACGGAAATCGATTGCATTCCAGTCACCAGATGGGATTGTCTGCAACGTGTATTTAGAGGTGTCACCAAAGATTGACGATGACTTGCCGTCAATGGCAAGCAGCAGATCTACTTGATCTCCAGCAAGTGCCTGCGCAGCAGACTGCGAATCGGCAAACGTAATGATTTCGATCTTGCTCAATTCAGGCTTACCGAAGAAATAGTTCTCGTTTGCTACAAGAACAGTTGTTCCTTCAGGATCAAAAGTTTCCATTCGAAATGGCCCCGTGCCAATTGGTGCTTTGCCAATGGTTGCCTGTGAGTCAACAGGTGTCATGAGCGCGCGATAGTCAGCTAGTAACGACGGAAGGTCTGCTTCTCCAGTTGATAACGAAAGCTTGACTGTGTAGTTATCAAGTGCTTCAACCGACTCAATCACTCCAAGCACCGCGCGCACTGGCGAGTCGAACTCTGGGTCAATCATGCGATTAATTGAGTACACAACATCATCGGCATTGAATTCACTGCCGTCATGGAACAAAACACCTTCACGCAGAACAAGAGTCCACTCATTCAATTCTTCGTTAGATGACCACGAAAGAGCAAGCTCTGGAATTGGCGAGAAGTCTTTGTCAACACCAATGAGACGGTCAAACACCATATTGATAGTTGGCCATGTTCTGTTGCCATCATATGGATCCATCGTCTCGGCACCACCGAAACCAGCATCATTTGCAACTCGTAACACCCCTGTGACTGTTGTGGCCCTGCCACACGCAGCAAGCATCAACGATCCGCACAACATTGCGGTTACGAACATACGAAGAATGATTTTGTTTTGCATGAAACCAACACTAACCACTCAATAGGCTGTGCAATATGAGATCACTGTCTGTTTGCTCCTACAACATCCAGTATTCATTAGGAGCAGACAACCGCTACGACCTCGCACGAGCAATAGAACCGATTCGCAACGCCGACATCATCTGCCTACAAGAGATTGACCGCAACTGGCGCCGCACCCATATGGCTGACCAGTTTGCCGAGATCCAACAATTGCTTCCCGACAGATACTGCGTATTTGGCCCTTCAATCGATGTTGATGCGAGCCAAATACACCCCGATGGAACCATTGAAAACCGCCGGCGACAAGGCGGTCAAATGATCGCTAGTCGATATCCCATTGCATCATCACGGGTAATTCATATGCCAAAAGATGACACGGGTGTCAATATGAACATGTGGAGCGTTGCTCTTGAAGCCGTGATCATTGCACCCGAGGGACAGATTCGGGTCATCAACCTTCATCTCACCGATGTCACCGAAGCCAACCGAATTACACAAATCGAATCGCTCCTCAAACACTGTTCAGTCGCAACCATTGAAGGCGGTGCTTGGAATGGCGATGAGGGCGATGATGAGTATCGCGAACATTGGCAGATGAACGACACTGTTCCACAAATGCCAGTCGAGGTCATCCTGACTGGCGACTTCAATGACGAGCCTGATTCACACGTGATCAAACTTGTGACCGATGCAGGATTTATTGATACATGGTCACTCTCTGAAGCGACTGCGGCATCGACTGCGACATTCAAGAAAAACCCTGAACAAGGAACCGACCGCGACTTGCGCATTGACTTTATTTTTGTTTCGCCACACTTCGAAGTACTCAAGGCTCACATTGACGGAGTTGCAGATGCGTCAGATCATCAGCCCGTGTGGGCCACGCTTCGCTAGTGGCGTTACCGAAAATTCTGCTAATTTCACAACGCATGACAATGCAGCAACAAAGACCCTTGATGTGGACACGTGCATTCATCATCGCTTCACTCGTGGCTCTCAGTGCGTGCAGTAATTCCGATACGGGTGGTTCGCAGCAAACCGATGACGGATTCATCTTCACAGCGCCCGCCGACACAAGCAGTCTTTCCAACGATCTACCCGAAAGCGAAGTGGCTGCAATCGTTGCACTCGGGGCAACTGGCGCAGAGCGCCCACCTGTCGACGAGCACCAACATGGTGGCTCTCATTCCGGGCATTCAGTTAGCGCCGAAGATCAAGCAATTCTTGACGTCGAGATCGAAACTGCTCGGTCGATGATTAAAGATCTCGACACCATCAAGAAAGTTGCAGCACGCGGATATGTGCTTGCTACAGCACCTTCTTCCGGAATTGGAACCCACTGGGTGCGATGGTCACAGATTCTCGAGCCCTTCTCACCGGGAAACCCATCGATGGTGTTATTTGATCACAGCAAGTCTCCCCCAATGCTCGTTGGTTATTCATATGCCGTTCAATCAGCATCAGTGCCCGTGGGATTTACAGGTGATTCAGACATGTGGCATCGCCATGCAGGGTTGTGCGTTGCATTATCGGGGTGGGTAATTCGCGAGAGATCTACTGGGCCAGATGCGTGCGACGGTTCGTATATTGCCGGTGGAGACTTTTGGATGCTCCACGCGTGGATCGTTCCGCGTTGGGAGAATAGCGACGGCATATTTGCCCCATCAAACCCAAAGTTGTGTCCGAAAGACACCGGGCCCGACTTCTTGCGTTGTGACGATGAGTCTTAACTCTGACCAAAGCCATCGCGCCCCCGGCATGAATCGAACATGCGACCTGCGGTTTAGGAAACCCAATAATTGTGTTCATCTGGACTTGACAAGTTCTGCAAACCCATACTTTGTGCACAATTCTGATCAACTAGTGCCAACCAGTCCGAGAACAAATCTTTTAGTTTGTGCAACGAGTGTGCAACACCAATCGCGGCACTATCACGAAGGAGTTCTCAGGCGATTTAGCACACCATTTTAGCAACCATATTGACTAACGAAATTGGGCAAGTAACATTAATTTATGACCAAAACACAATTGACAGTTTCTGGAATGACATGTGATCACTGTGTGCGACACGTCACTGATGCAATCTCCAAAGTCACAGGAGTTCACAGCGTGAACGTCAAACTGGCCGAAGGCATTGCCGTGATCGAATCCGATGCCTCGCTTGACCTTCAATCAGTAAAAGATGCAGTGATTACGGCGGGCTACAGCGCATAATTTTTTGCCGGCTGGATTGTGAAGTCGGTGTATATTTCGTCGGGAAATTAAACACAAACGGTTGCAATTGCCAGAGCGATATGGTGCCATTGCAACGCGCTCAGTGCTGCCAATGACATAAGCCCAACACCTAAGACCACGTATCGCAATGGCCCATCATTCTTTTTGCGATACGAAAGATCACGAACTCGATCAACGACACCGAATGATGCCATACCCAAGGCATAGTCAATTTTGGATTGACCAAGTGCAACCTTTGCGATGGTCCTCGCTACATACTGTCGATTTCCGCAGATGCCAACTGCGGCCTCGTCGGCAATTCTTTCCAGAGCAAACCGGAGGTTTGACATTGGATGACGCAAAAGAGGATTGAACGAAGTGCAGATACGTCCCACAAGAATCCAACGATCATGCCGATTGTCTAGGTGTGCTTGTTCGTGCGCCAGCACCACATCCAATTCGCTCTCAGACAGACCTTGAACAAGACCTTGCGAGATGACTACCCCATCTTGAGCGCCAGGCAAAGCGTAGGCAAACATCTCGGAATCTGAAACGACGACAAGTCCACCACAGTGTGATCGTCGAATTTGGCGATCAGATCGCACCAGCAACATCGCTTTGATTGTCGCAATCACAAGTATGACAAGAGCAATAAAATACAGTTCGCTGCGCCCACCAAAATGTTCACTTCCATTATTCAAAATGTTGTGGAGAATTGGCCCCACTCGTGGAAGGACCATGAGCCACATAATTGAAAAATGCACGAGAAGAGATAGAGATGTTGCAGCCCCAAGAAGTAGGACTGCCATCGATATACGCGCAGAATTTCTTGGCGAGGTTCGGCGCTGGACTTTTGTGATCAGATAACTCAAAATCATGAACACAATAAATGGAGTAAAGAACTTAATCACTTCGCGTCGCCATCAGAAAGTATTGACCGAAGCGCAGCCCGATCCCGAGAAGATAATTTGCTGACGAAACCTGCAAGTAGAGAACTGTGATTAGTTGTGTCACGAACAATTGCCATCATTCGCCCTGCGTACCAGTCATCTTGTGACAGTGCCGCCTCATAGACAAAGAAGCGCCCCTTTGATTGTCGATTTACAAGACCCTTTGTTGCAAGCCGAGTAAGAACTGTTGCAACACTCGTGTACGCGAGCGTTGAGGTCAAGCGTTGTTGGACCTCGGCAGGTTGCAATGGTTCTCCCGCCGCCCACAAGATACGAAGTACCTCGAGTTCAAGCTCACCATCACCCTTTTTGCCCACGACTCGAGCGTAGTCGCTGATAAAGTTTTCTAACTACACGCTGTAGTACCACCTCAAATATGCAGATATCCCATCTCACTCATTGGCCAAAACGACTTTTCGTTTCGATTGTCATCGCGATCATCGGCCTGCTGTCAATCAGTGGTGGGGCTGCGCTCGCACACAATTCGATCTCCGACAGTTCACCTGCAGAGGGCGAGGTACTTGCGTCGCCGCCAACCCTATGGACAATCACATTCGCTAAATCGGTTCCACTCGAATCTGCCTCTGGTCAGGTGGTCACTGATACTGGTCAACGCCAAGACCTTCCAAATCCGCGCACCGGCACCACTGACAATGTCATTGTTTTTGATTTTCCACAAAATCTCACTGGCACGATTACTGGGCGTTGGCGGCTCGTCGGTACTGACGGCCATGTCATCAGCGGTCGGGTGACATTCACTGCACCGCAAGCAACGACCGGTGCACTAGACGTCACAACTGTTGCACCAAACGTAATACCAGTTGCACCAGCTCCAAAAGTATCGTTGCCGCTTGCAACAGAGGACGCTGCTATCTCCGAGACCATCCGAGTCTCTACAAGATTTGTTACTTACGTTGCAATTATTTTGCTAGGTGGCTTGCTGTTTGCCAATCTCTACATTGCTCAAGGAGTATTTTCAACTCCACGCGGACGCCGACTTACTTACATCACCGCAATTGGAACACTCGTCACTCCAATCATCTCGTTGTGGATTTTGGTTGACGATGTTCGCGGCAGTGATGGTTCAATTGGGAGTGCATTGTCCACGGTTCACTCATTGAGCGTTGGTCCGATGATTATGTTTCGCATCGTTGCAGGAGCCGCCATCGTGTTCTTTGCACGATCACTTCTCAAACGCAAAATATTTGATGACAGTGGAACAAGATTGTTGGCGCTGCTACTCACTATGTATTGCGTGGCTCTCGCTTATGGGGGTCACTCCCGATCGCTGGCTTCACCATGGCTTGGTGTGCCCACCGACGTCATTCATGTCATCGCCACATCAGTTTGGCTCGGAGCGCTTGCAGCAGTAGTTGTAGTTATCGTCCCTGCGGTGAGTGTTGAGCAATCAATGATCGCGTTCGAACGTTTCGGTTTTGCAGCGCAACGCGCAGTCCCAGTAATCATGGTCACAGGCGTTATTCAATCGCTCCGATTACACGGGAACGTTTGGTCAGTTTTCTCGTCAAGTCATGGTTTGTTACTGCTTGCGAAGGTTTCTGTTGTGGTGATCATGCTGCTGCTTGGAAACCGCAACAGAAAGTTTCTTGCCAGTCGTCGCAACGCACAACATCGTCATCCAAAAATCTCGAGGGCAACGCTGATGCGGGCATCTATTTACGAAGCGCTCTTCGGAGCCACAACCATTGGAATAACTTCCGTTTTGGTCGCAGTTACACCTACTTGATTTTTGGAGTTTTGCCTACTACACTTTGTAGTAGCCAGTGGAATAACCGACCAAGGAGAAAATTATGAAGAAATTCGCACTCACCGCCATTGCTCTCACAACAACAGCACTGTTGCTCGGCGCATGCGGCTCTTCGGACATGGGTTCAATGGACATGGGCTCATCGGACTCAAGTTCAGTGGACATGGGCTATTCAATACCGGAATCGGCAGACTTTAATGATGCAGACGTGATGTTTGCGCAAATGATGATCCCTCATCATGAGCAAGCAATTGAAATGTCGGATATTGCACTCGACCCAAACACCGGAGCCAGTGCTGCAGTCATCGCACTCGCCACCCAAATCAAGGGAGCGCAGGATCCAGAAATCTCACAGATGAAAAATTTGCTCACCACCTGGGGCATGCCAATGGAGATGGGCTCAATGGACCACTCATCAATGATGGACGGAATGCTCTCTCTTGAAGATATGGACTCACTCGGTCAGTTGAAAGGCGCAGAGTTTGACAAGGCTTGGGCCAAGGGCATGATCGCGCACCACGAAGGCGCAATCGCGATGGCAAATGACGTACTTGCTAACGGCAAGAACAGCGAAATTCTTGCTCTTGCAAATGCAGTGGTCTCTGGTCAGTCCACAGAGATTGAGATACTAAAGCCACTCGCTGGCTAAATCGTTAATCGTCTGACACGTCGGGTTACACCAACGTTTGCCGACAATCATGTCGACTATCTATGGATTGATCTTGAAAAAGATGAGAACAAGCAATTCGGCGAGACAGAAGTTCTGCGACGCAACAACGGCAAGAAATCTATCCCCGTGATTGTGTTCGATGATGACTCTCACCTGACTGAGCCGACCAATGCTCAACTCGCCGAGAAGCTTGGGCTGCCAAAGCATTGATGAATCCTTTTAAAAATTCGTTGCGGCTAGTGGCGCTAATGGCGCTAACCGTAGGAAATAGACTGCAGCCATGACTTGGTTATCTGATCCTGATGCATGGTCGGCGCTGGCCGCACTGCTCGCCCTCGAGATTGTGCTCGGCGTTGACAACGTAATATTCATTTCAATCCTTGCTTCTAAATTGCCTGCCGATCAACAAGGCAAAGCGCGACGCATCGGTCTCTTGGCTGCGGGTGGCATGCGACTGTTGTTGTTGTTGGCTGTCGGCTGGGTGATCAGCCTCAAAAAAGAGTTGTTCACGATTGGCGATCTCGGATTCAGCGGCAAAGAGTTGATTCTGCTCGCGGGGGGCATATTTCTTATATATAAGGCGACCAAAGAAATTCACCACAAACTCGAGGGCGAAGTCGAACACGCGTCGTCGCGCACCGCGCCAACTTTGGCAGCCGTTATTGGCCAAGTATTGGTTCTCGACATGGTGTTTTCGATTGACTCGGTAATCACCGCGGTTGGCATGACACCCCATGTGCCGGTGATGATGATCGCGATCGCTGCTGCCGTTGGCGTGATGCTCGTGGCGTCGGGCCCGATATATCAGTTCGTTAATCGTCACCCGTCGGTGAAGGTGTTGGCACTCGCCTTCTTGTTGTTGATCGGCACGACGCTGATTGCCGAAGGTTTCGGACAGAAGATACCCAAGGGTTATATCTACGGCAGCATGGCGTTTTCGATTTTTGTCGAGGCGCTCAACATTGGTGCTCGGCGCAAAAAGTCGACGCCACCAGTGCAGTTGCACGACCGCCCCTCTGCTGAATAATTTCGTTAGTGGCTACGGTGCAAACTTGCTAAGCGGGTTTCAAGCTTGGCAGCTCGCCGCCGCACTACCCTAGAAATCTTGCCACTTAACGCTCTCGGATTCTTAACTGTCGTTGCATACGGCACTTGGTTCTATGGGTTCGGTGTGCTGTTCACGAACCTCTCAAGTTTTCACGGCGTCTCGTCGAGCACACTCGGCGTCACATATGGCATCGCCAATTTGATTTCGGGTGCGGGTGCTGTCGCCACTGGTCGGCGACTCGATGTTTTCGGCCCGCGTGCAGTGCTCGGCATTATCGGCCCACTTGGCGCCATCATCTACGGTGCAAGTTCGTTTGCCACTGGCACGACGTTTCTTGCAACATATGCACTCGGCGGTGGATTAATCGGTGCAGCCGGCTTCTATTCGTTTACACAGCCGCTTGCGGTGCGAGTTGCTAAAACCGATGCGGCTCGCGCAATCACTCGCCTAACGATTTGGGGCGCGTTCTCGTCGCCAATCATGATTCCGTTCACAGAAATTTTGCGCGCCAATTTCGGATGGCAAACCGCGGTTCGCATACCGGCCGTGATTACTGCGATTTCGTTTCTGCTTGCCGCTGCGGTTTGTCGAGTTGACATTGTAGATAGCGAAAAGCGTCCGTCGTTGCTCGCCTCATTACGCGGTGCACTGAGCGATGTGCGACTACGGCTATTTGCCGCCGCCGCATTTCTCTCGTCGGTTGCTGTCAGCACGCTGCTCGTGTTTCAAGTGCCGACGATGACGTGGGCCGGCGCCTCGACTGGCACGGCCGCGTTGCTTGCAAGTCTGCGCGGGCTAATGCAACTCGCAGGTCGAATTCCTCTACTTGCGGCAATCAATCGCTATACGGCACCCAAATTGATCGTGATCGCCCGTGTGCTGCTTGGCTTTTCGGCGTTGTTTCTGCTCGGCAGCGGCAATATCGCTTTGGCACTCATATATATAGTGCTGGCCGGCGTCACGATTGGCGCCCTTTCGGCTCTCGACGGCGTTGTTGCGCGCGACATCGTGCAACCCGAGGTTTTCGGCACAGTGATGGGCGGCATCGGGCTAGTCGCCACACTCGGCGGTTCGCTCGGCCCTATTTTCGCCGGATGGCTTCGCGATTTATTCGACTCGCCCGTCGCGCCTATGCTCATCGTTTTATTCGCCGCGTGTTCAGCAGCGATAATTTTTGCTATGCAACAATCCGTCTCACGAACGAGCCAAGCAACTCAATAGCGTAAACAATCACAAATATCAAAAAGACAATTGCACCAACCGTCTCGGTTTCAAACCCTCGGATTGCGCTGATTAATAAGAAACCGATGCCGCCGCCGCCGACAATGCCCAACACGGTCGACGAACGCAGGTTTACGTCGAGCATGTAAAGCATCTGACTAACCAAGTTGGGCAAGGCTTGTGGCACCACCGCTGAAATGAACTCCTGCAGACGCGAAGCGCCAACCGCCGACACACCATCGCGTGGCGCCTGCTGAACTTCTTCAAGCGCATCACCGATTAGTTTGGCCATGAATGTCGCCGTAGCGATAGCAAGTGCGAGTGTGCCAGGTACCGGACCAAGACCCATCGCCGCGACGAAAATAACGGCAAAAATCAACTCAGGAATACCGCGAATGAAAAGAAGCATTCCGCGAGTCAATGTCACCACCAAGCGACGAATGATGATATTGCGAGCCGTCAAAATGCCTAGAGGAATTGCAATGAGAAGTCCGAGCGCTGTGGCGACAAACCCGATCGCAGTCGTCTCGAGCATTCCCTTGATTAATTCTGAGCGCGCAGTTGTGAAGTCGGGCGGAAAGAGACGCCCGATGCTCAGCACGAGATCGTCGCCAAGCTTGTATGCCGAAAGCAAAGGCATATCAATGGTGGCAAGAGCGACAATCATCATCAGCAAATATGTGCCGCCGACAGTTGCCCGCAACACCCTTTCTTGAGTCCACGGGGGCGTGAGCTGGCGACTGCTGATAGCCATATAGATTTTTTTCTGGTCGCGCGCGACACGTGCACGCGAGCGAGACGTCTGTTTAGGCTGCGCAGAAAGATGGTCGCCAATAATTGACGCTCTCAGTCGAACCGAAATCAGTTCGATCAAAGTAATTGCGACGAAGATAACACTCACTGCGCTGATCGCACGTTGATAGTCGAGGCCTCGCAACTCGGACTGGATGAGAAAACCGACGCCACCAGCACCGACGAAGCCGAGCACGGCCGACTCACGAAGATTGATATCAAGTCGATAAAGCGATGTGCCGATCGATGAGGGCATGATCTGGGGAACGATCGTCGCAAGCACTGTCTGCCACTTCCCCGAACCCGTGGACAGAACAGCATCTCGCGACGTAGCTTCAGTATTTTCAATCGCCTCAGCAAAAAGCTTGCCGATCATTCCTATCGAATGCAGTCCGAGAGCGAGGACCCCGGGCAGGGGTCCGATGCCGACTGAAGAAGCAAAGATGGCTGCCAACACCAAAGCCGGAACAGCGCGAGCGAGAGAGATAATGCCTCGAGAAATTGCCATTACCAAGGGGTGCGGCGAGGTATTTTGCGCAGCCAAGAATGCAAGTGGAACACTCAGCACCACTGCCATGGTCGTGCCGATTAGTGCCATCCAAATGGTTTCAATTGTGGCTCGCAGAGCCTCGGGGAAATTGTCAAATATCGGAGGAAACATGTACTGAATCAGATTCCAAATATCACCAAAACCACCAAACACCGTTGACAAAGTCATATCGATGAAAAGCCAAGACCACACGAGTGCGGCCATCAGACCAAAAAATATTGTGATCAGCGCCCAACTATGCCAATTTTTAGGCGCCCGAGGTAGAACAGTTCTACTCTTTATCAGAGGTTCGAGATGTGCGCCACTCACGGCGCTGGCTGAACGCGAGATGCCGCAACAGATATCGCGTCGCGACCGTCATCCAAAGTCTTGTCTACACGTCGGTAAACATCCATCACATCATCCTGCTTTAGCGTGGTGGCATCACGATCGAGAACTACTTTGCCATCGCGCAAACCCACAATTCGATTAGCCCATCCGAGCGCCAGTTCAACCTGATGCAATGTAATAATCACCGTCATACGGTCTTCCACTGACACCCGCAACAAAATGTCAAGCACTTGCGCACTCGACTCTGGGTCGAGTGAAGCCACAGGCTCGTCGGCCAACATAATTTTGGGTCGTTGCATCAAACTTCGAGCAATCGCCACGCGCTGCATTTGACCACCAGAAAGAGTGTCTGCGCGTTGGTAAGCCTGGTTCGCAAGTCCAACACGCTCCAATTGATCAAAAGCCTCGGTGCGCAGGTTCTTTGGATATGACTTCACGCCGTACCGCGGACCCCGCAGGCGACCAAGCGCACCGTTCAGTACATTCTCCAAACAAGTCGTACGTCCGACAAGACCGAATTGCTGGAACACGAATCCAATCTCTCGCCGAACCTTTTTCAACTCTCGACCGGACGCTGAAGAAACTTGTTTTCCCATCACTTCAACAGTGCCCGTTGTCGGACGAAGAAGTCCATTGATATGACGCAAGAGAGTTGACTTACCAGAACCAGATAAGCCAATGAAGGAAATTAACTGGCCCTCAGGTATTTGCAAAGTGAGATTGTCAAGCGCCAAAGTTCCATTTGGAAACCGCTTCGAAATTCCGGTGAGACTAATGAGGGGAACAGTCCCACCGGAAAACGATGAAGTTTCTACAATTTGTTGATCTGAATTTTTCAAAACTTACTTACATTTACTCGACTTTGTGGTCTCACACACTCGACGAACACCGTCGTACAACGAATCGGATACTGGCACCCAGCCCCAGTGATTGGTGTAAATCGGGTTGCAGTCTTTCAGAACTGTGCCCTTTACCCAAGCTGCGTCCGCTTTACAAGAGCCGGCTGCAACCATGTTGTCGACATTCAACCCCAAGATCGCTGACTTGATTATGGCTTGCAAGTCTTTAGGGAGATTGAGGCTCACCGAGATCGGAGATCCGCTAATGGCTTCGCTCTTCCAAACTACTTTCACATCACCTTTTTTGATTCGACCATCGTTGATCATGTCCAAATCGACCATATCGTCGTAGGCAAATCCGACATCGCAGGTTCCCTTTGCCACCGAAAGTACCGAGAGATCGTGACCGCCAGCATAAGTTGCTCGATAATCAGTGGACTTCATTCCGATTCCGAGCAGACCAGCAGTCGGATAGAGAGCACCCGACGTTGAACCTGGATCAGTGAAGCAAACATTCTTACCCTTAAAGTCGGACAGGGACTTGACACTCGTATCTGAACCACGCGCGATGCCATAGGAGTAATAGGCAGGCTTTCCTGTCGGCACTCTCACCGCTCCAGCGATCGGTTCAATCTTTGCACCACGGGCTAAAGCGAGGACGTATTGAAATGGGCCAAACTCAACAACGTCTACACGACCAGCGGCAGCGGCTTCAATGACTCCCGCGTAATCTGTTGCGGAGTAGAACTTGATTGGCAAACCAATTTTCTTCGACAGATAGTCAAGCGATGGTTGAATTCTCGTTTGCATCGCGCCAACATTTTCTGCTGGTACGAAGCCAAAAATCAATTCTGTTGGCCAACCGGCTTTTGCTTTGGTTAAGGCAACCCACGAATATTTTTTCGTCTTGCTGTTCAAGGTGCACTTAAAAGCGCCACTCGTCTTATTGGATTGCGACTTTGAGCAAGCTTCGCCTCCCTTCACCGAAACTGCGGCCGAAGCCACAGCTGGCACTGAGAACGAGGCTGCCAACGCCGCTACGACGATGACATTTCGAAGCAGACTTGCTTGACCAAAAAACTTTTGAATTTTCATTTTTTGCTAGTTCCTTTCATGAAACTATTTGGAGGTTCTTTTACTTGCTGCTACCTGGTGCTGTCACTTCAAAGAAAGCAACGGAGCCTGATAATTCGTATGAAACAACAACCATTGGTTTGCCAGTTGGGCTTTGTGCTGCCTCAAGGAAAAGCACACCTTCGGGAGAAACGTCGCCTCCTGTGCCAACCTGAATGTCACCACCGGGAATTGAGATGTTGATGTACTGACGGAACTTCGGATTCACTGGGTTGGTCACGTCGTAGAGCATCAAACCGTTGTCGCGCTCAAGTGCGAGCACCATCCAAGTGCGACCGTAGGCCTTGCCAATTGCCAAGCCTTCTGGTTCAGGACCTTTCGAAGCGCTGCGGGCTTCGAACGCGTTCATGAAGCCGCTTGTCGTATTCCAGTCAGCATTGAAAAATCGCGGACGCTCTTGAGCGATGATCCGCTCAATGGCATCGCCAGAGTCGAACACAAGGTCAGCAGGGAATACACCGTTGTTCAAATTGGTTTTCCAAACAGTGAACGAGCGAGTGCCAAATGAGAATGCATTCAAAACTTTTGTCGTCGATTTAATTGCCTCACCTGAAATATTTGCTGGAGAGAACTGAGTCACTTTCATTCGACCCGCAATTGTGCTTCCTTTGAATGTCGCGTCGACAGTCGTGTCAGCAACATCAGCAAAGCGTGGGTCTTCAGCCTCGACCTTGGTTGCATCAGTGCCACCAAGCAGACATGCGTATTCGCGCGCATCGCCTTCGTTAGCGGTAATCATGTATGTGTTGCCACCGGCATCTACCGTGCCTATTGCGTCTGGCAAGTACATGCCCTGAATGTTGCGAGCAACGATGTCAATCTTGTTATCGCGATCGCTTGAGTCAAGACCAGCGTTGAAAAGATTGTGGTTCTTTACGCCAAGGCCAACAATGTTGATGATCGCGCCAGTCTCGACATCGACGGTTGCAACTGCGTTGTTTTCTTGCAACGTGACGAAAGCAAATTTGCTGTCAGCCGAAAAGGCTGCATACTCAGGCTCAAGGTCTTGTGCGACCGATGCGTTTGGTCCAAAAATTCGTCCACCTGCATAGGTGATTGCATTTTGGCGCTCAGAGTAGCTCTTGAAATCGATTGTCGTTGCAGTTGGTGTCTTGCTTGACAGATTGATAATCGAAACCGAACCGAGTGGGTCTGTTGTTTCTGGAAGTGCACCGTTTGTAAGGCAATAGTTGGTCGGTTCACCTTCGTTAGCAACAATTGCAAACTTGCCGTTTGGACTAATTGTCACCGAGTCTGGAAGTGCGCCAACTGCGATGCCATCAGCAGTTCGCAATTTGCCATTGACGTCCATTACAAAAATTCGACCAGGATCGGTTTTTGACGCCATGATTGCAGCAACGAGAACTACACCATTTTTTGCGGCAACACTTTGAATGCCCGTTACGCCATTAGCAGTCAACGAGACAACCTTGATCAGTTTTGGTTTTTTGACATTCGAGATGTCAACGATATCGATCGTGTTCTTTGCGCCATTCGTAATGAAGAGACGCTTCGATGCCGCATCGACGGCCGAGATTTCGGCACCTGCGAGACCGGCGCCGGTGCTGTACCGACCGACGAACTTCAACTCTGAGCCGTTTGGCGGAATAGTCTCGGCAGCTGCCGAAGAAGTTTGTACTGCTCCAGCAACTAGGGCAAATAAGGTGAATATGACAGATGTGGTGATGCGTTTAGTTTTCATTGAATCGCAAAGTACTTTGCTGAGATTACGGCAGGGTGCCGACTTGGTTAACGCCAAATTGACAGTTTGTGAAATTTCAGACTGCAAATAACATGCCCGCACTTTGTTGATGCATCCGCCAGATGTCAACCGACGGAGCAAACTAGTGGGCGCGACGGGACTCGAACCCGGGACCCCTACCATGTCGAGGTAGTGCTCTAACCAACTGAGCTACGCGCCCTTACTTGCGTGAAAGCCTACCCGTTTTAGGCGACGACCCGCAATCGCAAACTCACTTCATTAGCCATTAAACGTCCAGCACGAGTCAGCACAAGCCTGTCACCCACCTGCATAATTAAGTCGCTCATCAGTTCTCGATCCTGCTCAGCGAGTGCATTGATTGGCACACCATCGCGCACTCGCACAAGCAACTGCAATGCTTCAAGTTTGCGCGTCTCGCTGTCGAGCATTTCGCTTGACGATTCGGGTATTTCGCCCGCATTGATCATCTCGATGTAGCGGTCTGGCGTACGCACATTCCACCAGCGGCGACCGTCTTTATGAGCGTGCGCAGCACAACCAAAACCGTCATAGTTGCCCTGCAGCCAATACAAATAGTTGTGCTTGCATTCGTGTCCGGGCTTTGCCCAGTTTGAAATCTCGTAATTGACTAGTCCGCTATTTGCAAATAATTCATCAACAAGTTCGTACTTGTCGGCTTGGTCATCGTTATCGGGGTGTCGCTCAGGTTGTGTGGCAAGTGGAGTGTTGGCTTCAACGGTGAGACCGTATGCCGAAACATGGGGTGGATCAAGAGCCACAACATCAGACACCGTGGTGCGCCAGTCGGCAACCGTTTCGCCTGCTGCACCATAAATGATGTCGAGATTGAATGTCTCAAACCCTGCTTCGCGCACATATGCAACTGATCGGCGCACATTTTCCGGATCGTGCGTGCGTCCCAACGCAGCCAACACATGCGGCACAGTCGACTGCACACCAATTGAGATTCGGTTGACTCCACCCTCTCGATATGTGCGCATCATTTGAAGCGTGATGTTGTCGGGGTTGCACTCAACAGTCACTTCGGCATTTGGCGCCAGTGGAATTTCTCGTATTACAGCAACCAACTCTTCGGCTGGCACCATGCTTGGCGTGCCACCACCCACAAACACACTCGTTGCGGGAAGCATTCCCTGAGCCACGACGGTGTTGATATGGATGCGCATTGCGCGCAAATATTCACCTGTTAAATGATGGCGGTCGGTAAATGTTGCGAATGCGCAATAGTCACACCGTTTAGAGCAAAACGGAATGTGTAGATAAACGCCGTGGGACGAAGCATCAAGTTGCATTGGGTGGCACAAACAGCAAGTCGAGTTCGGCCAGTTTGGTGCCCACGTCGTCGATACTCACATCGAGCATCACCGCAATTGCCCGTGTGTCGTTGGCACGCACAGTAATCACTTTGCCGTTGAAGTCTTGTCGCTGAACCTGGATCATTCGCAAAAGACGCTCAAGCATCTTGAATTGATCGCCTTCACGCGCAGACAATTTGGCAACATCAATGCGCAACTTCTTTGGCGCAGCAGTGCCTGGCTGTGCAGTATCTTCACGCTGCTTATCGCGTGGTAGCAACTGATCAACCGTCACACCATAAAAGCGCGCCAGACGTTCGAGCCGCAACACACTAATTACACGCTCGCCACGCTCATATGCGCCCATTACCGACGCTTTAAATTCTTGTTGAGTGGACGTCTCTACTTCATTGAGCGACAGATTTTTTTGTTGACGAATACTGCGCAATCGCTCGCCTACCAAGCGTGAGTATGACTGTTCATCAAGTGGGTCATTTGCTGGCGTATTCACATCTCACCCCTTCGACATCGAGTCATCAACGCACCTGCAACTATTGCAGCAGTTTCAGCCCTCAGCACGGATTCTCCGAGAGAAACTCGACTAACTGACCCATCGAGTTCATCTGGAGCAAAACCGCCTTCAGGACCAACGACAATCGTGCGATGCACGGACGCAACCTCGGCTCCGCCTGGTTCTGCAAACGCAACTTCAGAGCGTGAGACCAAATCTGCGAGTTGAGTAACCGGATGCACTACAGGGAGCCAGACTCTTCGACTTTGCATCGAAGCCTCATTCGCAACTCGTTGCAATCTGCTTGTTTGCTTTTCTGCTTTAGCCGCATCCCAACGAACAACCGACCGAGATGTTGGAGCGAGTGGAATAATCTCATCAATTCCGAGTTCTGTGAGTTTTTGCACAATAAGTTCTGGCTTTTCACCCTTGACCGGAGCAAACGCAATACACAACGACCACTTTGGTGGCGCAACTACAAACAACTCACTTGTCGCAAGAACGTCACCGTCTTTGTTGATTGTTGCCGTTATCCACGCACCAAGACCATTGCTCACCGTGATTTGATCCGCTGATTTGACCCTCAGAACCTTGAGCAGATGATGCTGGTCGTCGTCACTCAACGACGGTGCATCTAATGACTGCACAAATACGTGAGCAGCACTTTGACGCAGTGTTTCGATCACAAAAATGCTGACTTGATTTTGGACTTCAACTTAGATTCCGTTTGCGTAACATGCTCTCCGCGAGCCTCGGCAAACCGAGTCAGCAGATCGCGCTCAGCATCACTGAGTTTGGTTGGCACAGCAATCACAATCTGCGCACGCAGGTTTCCTCGACCTCTGTTACGACCACCCTGATTGAGATGCGGCACACCTCGACCCTTGAGCAGAAACTCGCGACCTTGCTGCACTCCTGGTGGAACTATCAGATCTTCATCACCATCAAGGGTGCTCAACACCAAGTGGGTTCCAAGTGTTGCCTGCGCTATTGAAATAACAACGTCGGTGACGAGATCGTCTTCTTCGCGTCGATAGGTGTCGTGCTCGGCAACGCGCACATGCACATACAAATCTCCTGCACCACCACCACGTATGCCCACTGCACCCCGCCCACTTACGCGCAATGTTTGGCCGGTGTTGATACCGGCAGGCACTTCCACCGTGTGTTCAACATCTTTGACAATGCGACCATCACCTCTGCACGGTGAGCATGGTGCATCAATGATTTGGCCCATTCCGCTGCATCGACCGCACGGCGCTGCAGTCACCATTTGGCCAAGCATGCTTTGACGCACTCGACGCACTTGCCCAGCGCCACCGCACTCCGCACAAGTCTTTGCCGCTGTCCCCTTTTTGGCTCCGCTACCCGCACATTCGTCGCAGCGAATTGCAGAGCGCATCTTCACCTCTGTCGTGCAACCAAACACTGCTTCTTCAAATGAAACATCTGCAACAACTTCTACATCTTGACCACGAGGTGGACCCGATTGTTGCCGTTGACCACCACCGCCGCCGAATGGTGAACCGCCACCAAAGAATGCTTCAAAGATGTCACCAAAACCGCCAGCACTGCCGCCACCGAATGGATCACCAGCATTGCCACGACCACCGACACCAGCCTCGCCAAACTGGTCGTACCGTGCGCGCTTGTCCGAGTCTGACAACACCTCATACGCATGCGACACTTCTTTAAATTTTGATTCTGCTTCTGCGTTGCCGGGGTTTGCATCTGGGTGCAACTCGCGCGCACGTTTGCGATAGGCGCGCTTTATTTCGTCGGCATCAGCGCCACGCGAGACGCCAAGCAGTTCATAAAAATCGGTAGACATAAAAAGATCAGCCCTCAGTGAGCCTGCGGCCAAGTCGCTCGCCAACAATTTCTACTGTTGCGAGCGCCTGCGGATAATTCATGCGAGTTGGCCCGAGTACACCAACCGTTCCAAGCGTGGCGCCATCTACTACTACGGGTGAAAGCACCAACGAACATGTAGCAAGGGGTTCGACACCGTGTTCGGTGCCAATTGCAACCGACAATCCGCGATTGAGCATGTCGCGCACAAGCGACACGACGACATACTGCTGTTCGAGTGTGTGCAGCACCGAGCGCACGATCTCGACAGCGTCAAAAGCTTGTGCCATTGCCGATGCCCCGCCGACGAAAACTGACTCATCAACGCGTCGACCGTTCATTGCGCGCACAACCTGTGCCGCAAGTGCATCCACAATGACATCGCCCGACGTCATTAGCGGAAGAGAAGCACCAAGTGCTTTACCAATCATGATTCGGCTCAATGCCAGAGTTGCAGCCGATGTTTGATCGTCGGTGATTGATGCACTGAGTTCGATCGGTTCGCTTTCAACAACTCCGTTTGACAGCACAACAACGACCATTGCCATGTGTGCACTTAATCCAACGAGTTGTACCGAACGAACTACAGCGACCTCGGCCTTTGGGCCCATCACCACTGCTGCATAGTTGGTCATTTCGGCAAGCAACGTGCTGGTGCGCTGCAGCGTTTCTTCCAAACGTCCGTGCGCGGTATCAAAAAACTGACCGATGCGATCTTGTGCTGCGAGCTCAAGCGTGCCCGATGGCGTCAGATGGTCGACAAAAAATCGGTAACCCTTATCGGTAGGAATACGCCCAGCCGATGTATGGGGTTGAGCCAGATATCCCTCTTGCTCAAGGAAGCTCATGTCGTTGCGCACTGTGGCCGACGAAACGTGAACGCCAGCACTATTCGCGATATGCGAAGACCCAACCGGCTGAGCCGTGGAGACGTACTCCTCCACTACAGCGCGGAGAATGGCTGTTTTGCGGTCATCAAGCATTGCCATAAGGCTACCGAGACACGGTGCGCCTAGTGATGCGCCTGTTCACTTGCCCGACACCGCCTTGTAGCGATCCAGTGAAATTTCGCGCTCAACTGCATGGTCCACAATCGGCTCGATATACGGGTTGAGCATGCCCTGGGTCCACGGCGCATGAACGGCATCATTGCTCAGTTCGCGCAACTCGGGAATCCACTGACGCACGTACAAACCTTGCGGATCAAAACGTTCGCCCTGAGAAATCGGATTGAATATCCGAAAGTAGGGAGATGCGTCGGTGCCAGTGCCAGCAGTCCACTGCCAACCGTGATTATTGGAAGCGATGTCGCCGTCGACAAGATGACGCATAAAAAACTTGGCGCCCCATTGCCATGGCAGATGTAGATCTTTCACTAGGAAACTCGCAACGATCATTCGCACACGGTTGTGCATCCAACCCGTTGCAAGCATTTGCTTCATGCCAGCATCGACGATTGGAAAACCGGTTTCGCCTTTGCACCATGCCTCAAATCGTGTCACTGCATCAGCACCAGTGTCGTGAGTCATTTTGTTCATTTTCAATTGCAAGTTTTCCCACACCGTGCGCGGTTGATGAAAAAGTACATCGGCATAAAATTCACGCCAACACAACTCGCTTCGAAAAACAGAATGAGATTTTGAGTCGCCAAGTTCGGCCAACAACGAGCGTGGATGCACGATGCCAAATCGTAAGTAAGGCGATAACTGACTCGTGCCATTTATGTCTGGATTGTTGCGCGTCTCGGCATAACCATTCAGAGCCGAATCACGAAAAGTTTCCCATACCTGCCATGCAGCATCTTCCCCTGCTCGTGGCAATTGCGCACTGCATTCTGGTTCTGCAGGTAAATCTTCGGACGCAACAGCCGGTGCGCCATGCCACACAACTTTGGGCTGTGGCAATGGAGCCGACCAGCCTTGCGAGAGCCAAATCTTGGAGAACGGTGTGAACACCGCATAGGGAGTGTTGTCTGCCTTGCGCACAACACCAGGATTTACTGCATAGGCAGATCCAACGCTGCACAACTCTGCCCCAACTGTGCGCAATGCTGCGTCAACCTGCGCATCTCGAGACTGTCCGTACGGAGCAAAATCTTTTGCAGCAAACACTTGTGTTGCGCCCACCTCTTTGGCTACAGCCGAAACCACATCGATTGGATTGCCGGTGCGCACCACCAATGCTCCACCCATCGACTTGTTAAGTTCATGCAAGTTGCGCAATAAAAACGCCAAGCGGGGTGCGCCTGAGCGCTCAAAGAACATTGGGTCAATCACAAACAGAGGTGTCACACTTCCCGCGCGGGCTGCAGCGACCAACGCCTCATTGTCAGTTAAACGCAAATCACGCCTGAACCACATCACTGAATTAATTGCGATCGACACCACTCCTCCAAATCCACACACTCATAAACACACCTGCGAACACACCAATAATTCCACCATACCCAAGCGACCACTGCACGCTTACGGCATCCGCTATCCAACCCGTTATTGGTCCACCAATTGGTGTTGAGCCCAAAAATGCAACCGCACTGAGTGCGAGCATTCGCCCCCGCATGTCGGGCGGCGATTCATATTGAATGATCGAGTTTGCAGCAGAAATCATTGCTGCACCACCAGCACCAAGTGGAATTGCCCATACAAACGCGACCCAAACATTTGGTGACCACGCCATGCCGATGTTGGCACCTCCCAACAACAACACACTTATTGCCACCCACCGATACGTTGCGCGGTGCAGTCGGGCGGTCAACAACGCGCCGATCAAACTTCCGATGCTGGTAACCGCCAGAACCCAGCCGTAATACTTGGGGTCCCCCCATTCTTTGTCTGCAAGTTTTGGCAGTGACACGCCATAGTTGAAGGCAAATGTGCTGACCAATGTAAATATGCTGAACAAGACGAACAGCCGCTCGTTGTGACGCACGAAACGCAAACCGTCTCGCACCGGCGTGCCACCTGCCGGTCGCAACGGTGGCGAAAACATTTCCGACTTGCGTAATCCTGCAACCCCATAGATCATCGCGGCGTATGACACGCCGTTAATAACAAACAACCACCCTGTGCCCAATGGGTCAACCAGGGCTGCCGCAAGGGCCGGACCAAAAATGCGCGAGCCCGTCATCACAGCAGTGTTCAGACTCATTGCGTTCGACATGTCGTGCTCTGGCACGAGTTCGGTCACGAGTCCGCGTCGTGCTGGGTTGTCAATTGCGCCGATAACACCGAGTGCCCCTGTAAGCACAAACACGATTGGCATATTGATGATGCCAGTGATGTCACAGACACCAAGCAAAATGGCCTGCGATGCAAGCAAGGTTTGAGTGATAATCGTGGTGCGTTGGCGGTTGTATCTATCGGAAAGTGCGCCCGCCCATGCCCCGAATATCAGCATCGGCAAAAACTGCAATGCAGCATTGATTCCAAGCGCAACAGCGCTCCCCGTTAACCGATACAGCAAAAACGAAGTGGCCGTAAGTTGCAACCACGAACCGATATTGGAGAGCAGCAGGCCTGCAAAAAACAATCGTGCGTTAAAGCTCTTCAACGAGCGAAACATCGCACCGTTTTTGGCGCGCTGCTCAGCCATCGAGTTTGAGCGCCGAGATGAACACGTCGCCTGGCACTTCTACGCGGCCAATTGACTTCATTTTCTTCTTTCCCTCTTTTTGCTTTTCGAGCAACTTGCGTTTTCGGGAAATATCTCCGCCGTAACATTTTGCCAACACGTCCTTGCGCTTGGCTTTCACGGTTTCGCGCGCAATGATGCGCCCACCAATCGCGGCCTGAATCGGAACATCAAACATCTGTCGTGGAATGAGCTCACGCAACTTTGCACACATGCGATTGCCATAGTCGTATGCCTTGTCGCGGTGCACGATGGTAGAAAATGCATCAGCAGGTAGAGCATTCAACAAAATATCTACACGCACAAGGTCTGACACTCGGTATCCATCGAGTTCGTAGTCCAAACTTGCGTAACCCTGTGAACGACTTTTCAGCTGATCAAAGAAATCGACAACAACTTCTGCAAGTGGCATTTTGTACTGCATATCGACGCGCTCTGGAGAGAGATATTCGAGCTTGATCAATTCGCCACGTCGGTCCTGACACAATTCCATCAATGAACCGGTGTAATCCTTTGGCGTAATAATGCTGACTCGGAAAAACGGTTCTTCAATTGAACCTATATATACAGTCGCCGGCAAGTCAGCAGGGTTGTCAACCTTCACCTTTTCGCCATTGGTCTTATTGACCATGTATTCCACGGAAGGTGCTGTAGCGATCAGCGCCAAATTGAATTCGCGCTCCAAGCGCTCTTTCACAATCTCCATGTGTAACAAGCCGAGAAATCCGCATCGAAAACCAAACCCAAGCGCACCCGACGACTCTGGTTCATACGCAATTGATGCGTCATTGAGTTTGAGACGCTGCAAGCTTTCACGCAGGTTTTCAAAGTCATCGCCATCAATCGGAAACAGTCCGCAAAATACCATCGGCTTTGGATCGCGATAGCCATCGAGAACTTCGGTTGCCGAGTTGATTGCCGTCGTCACGGTCTCACCGCTTCGTGCCTCGCCGACATCTTTGATACCTGCGATCAGATAACCCACTTCGCCAGGCCCAAGCTCGGCAACCGGCGTCGACACCGGCATACGTGCACCAATCTCGATCACTTCATGCGTCGCCTTGGTCTGCATAAACAACAACTTGCTGCCACTGTTCATTCGACCGTTCATTACTCGGATACTCGAAACCACTCCGCGATACGTGTCGTATTGCGAATCAAAGATCAGCGCCTGAAGTGGTGCATTTACATCGCCCTTCGGTGCTGGAATGCGAACGATGATTTCATCCAACAACTCGGGCACGCCCACACCTGTCTTTGCCGAGATGCGCAAGATATCTTCAGCAGGAATACCCAAGACCTTTTCGATTTCCATCGCGTATCGATCGGGGTCGGCTGCAGGCAAGTCAATTTTGTTGAGCACCGCAACAATTTCGAGATTGCTTTCGAGAGCCAAGTAACAGTTGGCAAGAGTTTGCGCCTCAATCCCCTGGGCGGCATCCCCAACAAGCACTACGCCTTCGCACGCGGCAAGTGAGCG
>ENA-ORFA01000258-ORFA01000258.1-marine-metagenome-genome-assembly--contig:-NODE-258-length-22989-cov-3.240834_pt1 | contig 22989 bp, 23 predicted proteins | sample MGYA00248621_ERZ508587 | MGnify/ENA primary metagenome ERZ508587 (study PRJEB26250, sample SAMN06266239) | marine metagenome | isolation source: Columbia River Estuary | place: USA:Columbia River Estuary... | reverse complement strand
AACGCATTGTCTTCATTCGAACGTTGGTTCGAGATACGACAGAGTCAAGTAGCGGCGGGCGAGCGATTGAGAAAACCGCAACTGGGCAATACCTCTAGGTTTTTCTTTTGAGTATCCCAAAAATCTTAGGAATAGAAACCGAATACGGCATTATCGCAACGGGTGTTGACTCAAATCCAATAACTGCTTCTTCACTTCTAATTAATTCTTACGTAAGCAGATTTGATGCATCAATCGGGTGGGACTTCGACGCAGAGATGCCCGGCTCAGATGCGCGCGGTTTCAATTTGGATGACGTGTTTCCACCCGATATCGAAATGAACATGGTCAACACGGTTTTGACAAATGGTGCGCGTTATTACGTTGACCATGCCCACCCAGAAGTCTCAACACCTGAATGTCGGTTCGTCTCTGAGGCGGTTTTGTTCGATCGCGCCGGAGAAGAGATCGTGCGTCAGAGCATGCTTGAGGCGAAAAAAGTGTTGCCGCTCGGCGCCGAACTTGTTGCATACAAAAATAACTCTGACGGCAAAGGCAACAGCTATGGGTGCCACGAGAACTATTTACTGAGTCGCGCTGTGCCATTTGGCGAAATGGCGAGTTTGATAACGCCCCACTTTGTCACTCGCCAAATCTTCTGCGGTGCCGGAAAAGTTGGTAGCGAATTTGAAGGTATGCCAAGTTCGTCGGTTGCATTTCAACTTTCGCAACGCGCTGATTTTTTTGAAGAAGAAATTGGTTTGGAAACGACTTTGAAGCGACCGATTATCAATACACGAGACGAACCTCATTGCGACCCAGCAAAATACAGACGACTTCACGTCATAGTCGGAGACGCAAACATGAGTGAAGTAGCGACATTTCTCAAGTTGGGTACAACCGCAATTTTGTTGGCGATGATCGAGGACAAGCAACTGACGAACGATTTGTTCTTGGCAACGCCTGTAGCAGCCATTCGACAAGTTAGCCATGATCCAACTTTGCGTCAGACAATTTTGCTGGATTCTGGAAAGACAATAACTGCACTTGAACTTCAAGAAAACCTTTGCGAGAAGGCTGAGAAATACGCAGAGCGTTTTGGTCTTGAGTCGGTGGGTGAGGAAGACGGAAAAACTATCTTGCGTCGTTGGCGCGAGGTAATTCAAGGCCTCAAGGAAGACCCTCAAACGCAAAGTCGTATCGTTGATTGGGTCGCTAAGAAGCGAATTCTTGACGGAATGGCAGATCGTCATAAGTTGCGGCCGACTGATCCGCGGTTAAAGACAATTGATCTGCAGTACCACGACATGCGACCTGAGAAGTGTCTGGCACTGCGTGCAAACTTGGAAAGCATCACAGAGATTGATGATGTACTTCGTGCGACGACTACACCGCCTGAAACAACTCGTGCATATTTCAGAGGCATGTGTTTGCAGAAGTGGCCCCAAGATGTAGTCGCTGCAAACTGGGACAGCGTCGTATTTGACATAGGAAAAGATCCGTTGCGCCGTGTGCCGATGATGGAGCCTCTGCGCGGCACTAAAGCCCTAACTGAGAAATTGTTTCAGCAGAGCAATACGCCCGCCGAGTTGGTTGCTCTATTGGGAGATCAAGTGTCAGGATCAAGCTTTAAGCCGAGTAATTAGCCGTGCCAAATGACTCAATTCTTTGAGTTTTACAAGTGATGTGAGGTTCGCTATGGTGCGAATATGGCTGAACGAGCTCGCAAGCAAAAAACGACTAGTGACAGAACTAATGCGGAAGAACAAGTAGAAACAAAAGTCGCGCCAAAGGGTGAAAAACTTAAAGCCGAGTTGGACGACCTGTTGGATGAGATCGATGAAGTACTTGAAGCCAACGCCGAGGACTTCGTGAAGAGTTACGTGCAAAAGGGCGGGCAGTAGCCGTATCCTAAAAATATGTCAATGCCGATGTTCGCAGCCGGTTCTGACCCCGGCGCAAATTTTGGAGAACTTTTAAAGCGAGTTGGAATGTCGCCGTATTCGGCACATACCGAAGAAAATGATTTGAGCATTCCGCATGCGACAACTTGTGTAGCGATGCGTTGCGTGGGTGGCGTCGTAATGGCGGGCGATCGTCGAGCAACATCTGGCAATTTGATTAGTCACCGCAGTATGGAAAAAGTCGTGCAGGCCGATGATTTCAGTGGTGTCGCAATTGCTGGAGCGGCGGGACCTGCAATGGAGATGATCAAACTTTTTCAATTGCAGCTTGAGCATTACGAAAAAGTTGAGGGACAGACTCTTTCTTTGGAGGGTAAGGCCAATCAGCTCTCAATGTTCGTGCGAAGCAACCTGCCTGCGGCAATGCAAGGTTTGGTAGTAGTACCGATTTTCGCTGGCTTCGATCTTTTGTCGAAATCTGGTCGTCTTTGGGATTACGACGTAACCGGCGGCCGGTACGAAGAAAAAGACTTTGTAGCAACCGGTTCGGGAATGTTGCATGCCAGCACCGTGATGCGTGTGTCTTGGCGAAGAGATCTAGCGGTTGACGACGCCATAAAACTTTGCGCTCGCGCATTATGGGAAGCATCCGACGCCGACTCGGCCACAGGTGGTCCAGATGCTTTACGTGGTATTTACCCGGTTGTGGCTTCGATCACGCAAGATGGTTGGAGCGCAGTTGATGACAAGTCTCTAGCGACGATTTATAAAGAGATCGCTAAAGAAGTTGGTGCGCGATGAGCATGCCCTACTACGTACCACCAGAACAGTTCATGAAAGATCGGGCAGATTATGCCCGTAAAGGAATCGCCCGTGGCAGAACACTTGTGGCCTTGCAATACGCGAATGGCATTGCGATTATTTCTGAAAACCCGTCGACAACATTGCATAAAATTAGCGAAATTTATGACCGTATTGCTTTCGCTGGAGTTGGCAAATACAACGAGTTTGATCAATTGAGAGTTGCCGGCGTTCGCGCTGCAGATCTAAAGGGTTATCAATTCTCTCGCCAAGACGTAGACGCGCGAAGTTTGACTAACCAATACGCTCAAATTCTTAGTCAGATGTTTAGCGAAGCTCCTAAACCGATGGAAGTTGAACTGCTTGTTGCCGAGATCGGTATTGATTCAAAAGGCGACCGGTTGTTTCATGTTTTATATGACGGCACAGTCTTGGATGAAAAAGGTTTTTGTGTCTTGGGCGGAGATAGCGAGTCGGTGCTGGAGCGTCTTCGTGGCACGTTTAAGAGTGAGATGACGCTCAAAGATGCCCTCAAGAGTGCGATTGCAGCGCTCTCGGGCGCGGATCGTAAGTTGTCTCACGAAGAACTTGAGGTTGCAGTGCTGGAGCGAAACGGTCGGCGCCGATGTTTCAGACGAATTGAGGACTCTGAAATTAAGTCACTCGTTGGCTAAAGGTCGTTCGTTGGTCAATTGACTAGGTTTTGAATATGGATCGTCGAATCTATGGGCTCGAAAATGAATACGGCGTCACTTGCACCTTGCGGGGTCAACGTCGACTAAGCCCCGATGAGGTTGCCCGATATTTGTTTCGTAAGGTCGTGAGCTGGGGGCGCAGTTCAAATGTGTTCCTTGAAAATGGGGCGCGACTTTATTTAGATGTCGGCTCACACCCCGAATATGCAACGCCAGAATGCGATTCAATTCATGAAGTCGTTGTGCACGACAAAGCGGGTGAACGAATTCTTGAAGAGCTACTAGTTGGAGCAGAGCAACGATTGCGGGATGAAGGAATTCGCGGAACAATTTATCTTTTCAAGAACAACACCGATTCAGCCGGCAATAGTTACGGGTGCCACGAAAACTATCTGACCTCACGTAGTGATGATGTTGAAAAGTACTCAGAGGTACTGATTCCTTTTCTGGTGACGCGGCAAATCTTTACTGGTTCGGGCAAAGTTCTGCAAACCGCTCGGGGTCCTATTTATTCGATCGCACAGAGGGCCGAACACATTTGGGAAGGTTTGAGCTCTGCGACAACTCGAAGTCGACCAATTATCAATACACGTGATGAGCCCCACGCCGATGCTGAGAAATATCGCAGACTGCACGTAATCGTGGGGGATTCAAACATGAGCGAATACACGAACTTCGTCAAAGTTGGCGCAACCTCTTGCATTCTAAAAATGATGGAAGACCCAAGTGTCGTGCTCAAAGATCTGACATTAGAAAATCAAACAAGAGCGATCCGTGAAATCAGCCATGACATCACATGCCGACGAAAGATTCGACTGGCATCAGGCCGTGAATTGTCGGCTCTTGATGTTCAACGCGAGTTACTGGATCGTGCGCTGCGATATGCGGACACGAAGAGATTTTCGCCACTTGAAATGAAGGCACTCGAGATGTGGGAGCACTGCATATCGACGATCGAGAATGATCCTTTGAAACTCAACAGAGAGGTGGACTGGGTGATCAAATATCACCTCGTTGAGGCATTCCGCAGTAAACACAAGTTGGCTCTCGACGACTCACGGGTACAACTTATTGATTTGCAGTATCACGATATTTGTCGTGACCGGGGTGTTTTTTACAAATTGCAAAAAAATGACTTGGTCGATCGAATCTGTAACGACGAAGAAATTGAAATTGCACGCGAGTTAGCACCTCAAACAACCAGGGCGAAATTGCGTGGCGACTTTATTAAGCGAGCTAAAGAGCGCAAACGGGACTACACGGTGGACTGGGTTCATTTGAAGTTGAATGACCAAGCTCAGAGAACAGTTCTTTGCAAGGATCCTTTCAAGAGTCGCGACGAACGTGTGGATAAATTGATTGCGTCCCTCTGATCACTTTTCATCGCGCACTACGATGAAGCCGTGTCGGATCCTCAGATAGAACGAGAAACTCGCCGTCGTGCGCTAGCCAAAAAAGTCTTGTTTGAGTGGATAGGCGTGATTGGTTTCGCGTTTGTTGTCGCAATTTTGATTAGAACCTTCTTCTTGCAGCAGTTCTATATCGCCGGCCCAAGCATGGAGACCACGATGTTTTCTGACAATCGAGTTTTGGTTGACAAAATTTCTTATCGTGTAAGCAGTATCGATCGCGGTGATGTTGTGGTCTTTGATCGCGCAACAATGAACGGTTCAGACGTAGAACATGACGATCTCATTAAACGTGTCATCGGTCTCGGTGGTGAACGGATTGCGATCAAAAACTGTGTTGTTTTGATAAATGATGTTCCGCTTGCTGAGCCGTACCTTCCGATCCGAGACACAGAAATGGCCGATCTTTCTGCCAAGTGTGGCGTAGTGGAAATGGACGAAATTCTTTTGGAAGCAGACGAACTGTTCTTGGCCGGAGATAATCGACCTCAATCGTTTGACAGCCGAATGTTCGGCCCGATCAAAGAGAATTTAATTGTTGGCCAAGCCTTTGTTTTGATTTGGCCGCCAAATTCATGGCGTGGTCTCTAGATAAGAAATTTCAAGAAGTAAATATTTGGTTGTAGGCATCAACCATTCGGTCTGACCAGTCGCTGTAGACCGCATCAACACCCATTAAAAATGCATCACGCAGTTGCTCGGTGTGTTGTAAATCCCAACTGAACGCCGCAATTTCGAACCGGTGGGCGAGGGCAACCAAGCCGCCATTCCAATCAGTGTGGTGCATGTTGAGAACATCGATTCCATACTGAGCCAAGTTCGCACAACGACGTTCTGGGCCTTCCGAAATTCTTGAAAGACGAATCGAATTTACGAATTTGAAGTTTGGATACTTCTGCTTTGAATCTCTCAGTAGCGCAATATCAGGATGGCACAAATAGATGCGCTGTTGTACGGAAGGGTCTGTAACGATGTCGGCGATCAATTGAATTGCATCGGGGTCGCACACGTCAATCGATATCGGGTAGTGATTTGCCGTGATCTTGATAAGTGACTCTAATTTTGGAATATCGCTTGGGAGATCATCGAATTTAAGCTGCGAGATCTTCTGCTTTCTCAACCTAATGGGTACGCCGAATTTCTTAGTCGTGGGTTTGACTACGCCATCGTGATCTAATACGACTTGCCGATCTTGGGTCACCCAGCAATCTGTCTCAAGGCCAGTTGCCCCGAGTTTGAGCGCCAATTGAAATGCATCAAGAGTATTTTCGAGCGCATGAGCACTAGCGCCACGATGGGCGAACATGATTGGGGTTTGGTATAGCGAAGGGAGTCGCTGCTGCACACTCTGATGATACGAGAATGCTTCTCCTAGACTTTGGACATGTTTAATCTGACCGGTAGTGAGATTATGTTCTTGCTAATTATCGGTCTTGTGGTGCTGGGGCCAGAGAAGTTGCCCGATGCGATTAGGCGAGTGGGTCGACTTTATGCAGAGTTAAAGCGCATGTCTTCTGGCGTGCAGACCGATCTTCGCAAAGTAATGGACGAACCCCTAAAAGAGATGATGAACACAACTAATTCAATGAAGTCTCTGTTTTCAGAGACGGCCGGTCAGTTTCAGAGTGCTGCAAAAGACGCTGTTGACCCAAACTTTGTCGAGTATCAAAGCCCGACCGCCGTTGGTTTAAGTAAGAGTTCCGAGTCTTTGACGCAGTATGAACTAACCAAAGATGAAGACGACGAAGAAGTTGCCGCGCCGCCAATTAGGACGGAAGAAGAGAATCAAACCGAAGTTACGCCAGCATCGTTGAATCCACTGGATGACATTTCATAATGGGTTTTAGATCTTCAACTTCTGAAACCGCTGCGATGTCGCTAGGTGAGCATCTTGCTGAACTACGAATGCGTTTGATTCGATCGATCATTGCCGTTGCCTTGGGTGCGGCCATGATTTTGGCTTTTTACGACCCAGTGCTCCGGTTTTTGACGCGCCCATACCGAGACCTCTGTGGAAATCGTCCGGACTTCAATTGTGACGGTTCGCTTTTTGCACTCGGACCACTAGACGGCTTGACCGCACGAATGAAAATTGCCGGTTACGGCGGACTAGTTATCGCTTTGCCAATCGTCCTCTGGCAAATTTGGCGCTTCGTCGTGCCCGCGCTAAGCAGAAAAGAAAAGAAATACACCATTCCATTTATTGCCTCTTCTGTGATTCTTTTCGTCGGCGGTTGTGCACTTGCATACTGGACACTTTCAAGGGCTCTTGAATTTTTGATTTCCTGGTCAGGCACAGAAGTTAACCAGGCGTTTCAAATCACTAAGTATGTAAGCCTTGTCATTTTGATGGTTTTGGCATTTGGTGTCGGCTTTCTCACCCCATTGCTTATAGTTTTCTTACAGTTAGTTGGAGTGCTAACACCCCGAACATTGTTGAAACAATGGCGCATCGCAATTGTTTCGATTTTTTTTGTTGCAGCAGTGATAACCCCAAGCGGCGACCCGATAACTCTGTTGGCATTGGGGCTTCCTTTGAGCGTTTTGTATTTCGTAGCAATTCTTGTTGGTTTTCTTGCAACTCGTAAACGTGCACATAACTCTGAATAATCGTCACGGCTGATTTGATGCCTCGGCCAAGTCGCGAGTCTTTGATCGCACGTTACGACTTTGCGATTGACCAATTTCAAATCGATGCGTTAGATGCACTTGATCGTGGCGACTCGGTATTGGTAGCTGCACCAACTGGCTCGGGTAAGACGCTTGTTGCCGAATACGCAATCGAGGCGGCTCGACAACAAGGACAGCGCGCTTTTTATACAGCACCGATTAAGGCACTTTCAAATCAGAAATTTAACGACCTAGTTGCTCACTACGGCAAAAAAGATGTCGGTCTTTTAACTGGCGACAACAGCATAAATACCAACGCGCCGATCATGGTGATGACGACTGAAGTGTTGCGCAACATGATTTACGCACGCTCAGAGGCACTTGATGGTCTTGCTGTTGTGGTGCTAGACGAAGTGCATTTTCTTCAGGATGCATATCGCGGTCCGGTATGGGAAGAAGTGATAATTCACTTAGACCCGAATGTGCAGCTGGTTTGTCTTTCGGCGACTGTTTCAAATGCGTCTGAAGTAACAGAATGGCTAAGCACTGTGCGTGGACAAACAGTGCCGATTGTCGAAGAGAAGCGTCCAGTTGAGTTAACGAACCACTTTGTTGTTGGAGATTCGTCGTCACACCAAGTAAAGATGTTTGAGACCGTGGTCAACGGTGCGCCTAACCCAGAGGTGTCAAAACTTGAACAGCAGTCGACCCAACGCGAAGTGCGTGTGCCCGGGGGGAACCGCAAGTCTCATCGAGATTCAGCGCCCCGAAAGCGCTCTAAGTTTTTTTCGCCGAACAGAGTTGAAGTCACAGATCTTTTACAGCAACAAGACTTGTTGCCGGCAATCGTCTTCATTTTTAGTCGTAACCAATGTGATGAAGCGGCAGAGTCGTGCGTGCGAGCAGGCATTCGACTTACGGATGCAACTCAAAGAGCAGAGATTGCAGAAATAATCGATGCGCGAGTAGAGATATTTTCTGACGATGACCTAGCGGCGCTTAACTTTTCGAAATTTGCGAATCAACTTGAATTTGGAATTGGCGCGCATCATGCAGGTTTGGTGCCTGCGTTCAAAGAGATCGTTGAAGAGTGCTTTATTCGAGGACTCGTTAAATTGGTTTTCGCTACAGAAACCTTGGCCGTGGGTCTGAACATGCCGGCACGAGCAGTGGTTATTGAGAAAATAACTAAATTCACCGGCGAGCATCATCAACCATTGAAGGCATCTGAATATACGCAGTTGACCGGGCGTGCGGGAAGAAGAGGTATTGACACCGTTGGCCATGCTTTAGTTCTGTGGAATCAATTTGTCGGCTTCGACCAAGTCGCTGCGCTTGCGCTGAGTAGATCATTTCGACTTGTTTCGGCTTTTAGACCGACCTACAACATGGCAGCAAACCTCATTCAAACTCACTCACGCCAAGAGGCCCACCACTTACTGAATCTCTCGTTTGCGCAGTTTCAGAGTGGTCGAGACGTTGTAGAGATTCAGGCAAGAATCGCGCGTCGAAGCAAAGAACGTGACCGACTGCGTGAACAAGCCAAAAGTAGTTACGGTGACATCGACGAATTCAGAAAAGTCAATCAAAGCGAGCCTGACGCAACACAAATTGATCAAGCACTTAGCGTTCTAAGACTTGGCGACATGATTAGTTTGCCCAGGCAGGGTCGTGAAAGCAAAGCAGCGGTAATTGCGACCGCCAAACGTGCAAGTGGAACTAAAATAACAATCGTTACGGCGAATCGAGCGGTGCTGAATTTGCAGGCGGGCGACTTTGACACACCACCACAAAAGGTTGGATACATCAAGTTGCCTGAGCAGTTTCCTTTGACGAGCCCAAGATTTGTGAAGGAAGTCGCGCTGCGAGTGCAACGCACAAAAATCAACCTAGGTGCAAGAGCCAGTAGCGGTCGCGTTGAGCGTGACCATCCAGTAACTAACGATCCCGAACTGAAACGAAAACTAATCGCAGCTAAGTCGGCCGATCGAATTGATAGTGAGTTGCGATCGATGGAAGACCGAATTGAGAAATCAGTTCAGTCGGTGAGCGCAAAGTTTGACGACTTGGTTCGACTGATGGAGCGACGAGGCTACGTTTCAAAGTGGACATTGACTGAGCAAGGTAAGTCATTGGCAAAAATCTTTCATGAGCTCGATCTTGTAATTGCCGAGTCGCTGGCGAATGGACTTTTTGATGGTCTTACTCCGGCCGAACTTGCATCTCTTTTAAGTGCTTTCGTTTACGAATTTCGTCGCGCCGAAGAACCACCGAAGCCGCACGTACCCAAGTCGTTGCAATCACAGTGGAAGTCAATGAAGGATTTGAGCGACAAGATTGGTCGAGATGAAGAGGCAACAGGAGTCGCCGCTCATCGCTCTCTTGATGCCGGGCTGATGGAGATCACATTTGAGTGGGCGAGCGGTAGCGAGTTAATTGACATTCTCAGCGACGACCTAACGGCTGGTGACTTTGTGCGCACGATGAAACAACTAGTTGACCTGCTCCGACAACTCGCCTTGATTGCACCAAGTTCTCAGACCAAGCAATGTGCCGAGCAGGCCGCGCAGTCAATTTTGCGAGGTGTTGTTGCGGCATCCCAGGGATCGTCGGTGACAGGCTGATGACGATTCGTAAAGGGCAAGATTGGGGCGAGCGCGTTGATACACCAACTGATTTACTCGTACTTTCAGACGACTCTTCTGCCGACACTTATCTGAAAGAAGTTTATGCAAATGGTAAGGATCCTCAATCACTTGCGATTTTGAAATCAAATTTGGCAAGGGCCTTCGGACTTAACGGAGCCACCATAGGCAGCACGACTATGTTGCGCACAAGGCTCGACTTGATTGAGGTGAGTTATGTACTAATTTCATCGCAGACTGCAAAAATGAATTTTGTAGGAAATGCAATCATCAGAAATAGTTGGTTGCGTGGTCCAATAACTGGTGTTTTCAACTCATCATTCATCGGAAATTGGGACTGTGCGCCAAGAGCGCACCCCAATGATTCGAAATTAGACGTTGTGAGTATCGATCAATCGATGAATCTTCGACAAAGACTGACCGCCAAGCGACTCGTTAAGTTGGGTTCTCATTTGCCGCATCCAAAAATTAGCTACAAACAAACTGAAAGTTTCAAGATCGACCTGCAAGAACCTGCGCACCTATTCGTTGATTCGATAGATCTCGGAATGGTTAGACAATGCGATTTTCGCGTGATTTCTGACGCTTTAAGTCTCTATTGGTAAGGATTAACCTAGAAGCATGACGATCTCAAGCCAAAAAGTTTTGGAATTAAAACAAAGTGTTTGCCAAGATATCGATGCCCGTGCGAATGATTTGGTGAGCATTAGCCACCAACTTCACGCCAAACCAGAAACAAACTTCGAAGAACACTTTGCCCACCAGATTTTGACCGACTACATCGCTGACTCAAAAGTGAAAGTGACTCGCAAAGCTTTTGATCTCGACACTGCCTTCGATGTTCGGGTCAAGGGTGGAAGCGGACCAACAGTTGCCGTGCTGTGCGAGTATGACGCATTACCAGGCATTGGTCATGCATGTGGCCACAACATAATTGCAACTGCTGGTCTCGGTGCTGGATTGGCGTTAAGCGCAATTGCCGAACAATTTGGTGGCAATTTGGTTTTGATGGGTACGCCAGCCGAAGAAGGCGGCGGCGGGAAAATCGAAATGGCGCGCAAGGGTGCGTTCGCGGGAATCGACGCGGCGATGATGATTCATCCGGCTGATGCTGACCTGGCGAGAATGAATGCGATAGCGATTCAGAATCTGTTTGTAAAATTTCATGGGCTTGCCGCGCACGCTGCCGTGTCGCCGCATAAGGGCAAGAATGCACTTGATGCAGCAGTGCTTGGCTACATGAATGTTGCGGCATTGCGTCAACATATTTTGCCAACCGAACGGATTCACGGAATTTTTACAAATTCGGGCGAAAAGCCAAACATTGTGCCTCGTGAAACTGAAATGGATTGGTATGTACGGTCACCGACAATCGAGACATTGCAGCCACTAAAAGAGCGTGTCGCAAAGTGTTTGGAAGGTGGCGCAATGGCTGCCGATTGCACAGTCACATTTGATTGGAAGAAAAACACTTTCGCTGATCTTGTCGACAATGTGCCGCTGCTTGAAAGTTACATTCGCAACGCGTCACAGTTTGGTCGAAAGATGACCTCAGAATTTTTGCCTGGCACAGGCGGAGGCTCAACTGATATGGGCAACATCAGTTACCTCGTGCCGTCGATTCATCCAATGTTGCAGGTGGCTCCAAGTGGCGTTTCTCTGCACAGCGCAGCTTTCGCCGACCATACAAAAGGTGAAGAGGCGAGCAAGGCGATTATTGAAGGCGCAAAGATCATGGCAATGACGGCAATCGATATGTGGGCGTCATCAAGTCTGCAAAATGAGGTTAAGGCTGCCTTTGGCGACGGATTCGTGCCCGAAGGCGTGCTTTAAGCAGGCAATTAGCCGTGATTTTGAGGCGTCTAGTCCGAGTTTGAGCAATCCCGCATCCGAGCCAAAAGGAATCGTAAGATAACGCGCCGTGACGGTGTATGTACCAGAATCCTTTGAGGCCAACGAGCAAGATATCTTGCGTCGTTATTTCACGAACCTAGATGGTCCGGTATTCGCGCTAGTAAATCTTCCGGAAGTTGTGAAGGGCGCGTTATTCGCGCGTTACAGCCGTAGTGCAAAGAGTTTGCGCAGGCTTTTCTTGGATGAATTCGTCAGCGATTTAGATCTCAGCGGCGACAAATCTGTTGACGCAACGATTGGTCTCGATCGCGCAGAAAGTCTTTACGAAAAAATATTCGTTGAATACGGAGACGACAGCGTGGCACAACTTGGTGGTGTTCACCTGGCGTGCGAGCAGGCCTCAAATTTGTTGACAAAAATTCTTGAGCGTGGCCGACTGATGAGCTATCTCGAGCAAAGTACTCGATACATCAATTATGACGCTCGTCTTGGAGGCCGATACCGGTTTTATCGAGATGCCGACATTTTGAATGGACCATTTGGCACCAGATACGTCGGAGATATGGACAGAATGTTCGATTCATACTCAACGATGGTTGAATCGGTGACTGAGCATGTTCGTAAAACTGTAAAACGCGAATCAAATGTTTCGGACTTTGTGTTCAAGCAAGCAACGCGAGCCAAGGCTCTTGACGCAGTTCGTGGCGTGTTACCAGCTGCGTCGCTTTCTAATCTCGGCATATACGGAACAGGGCAGGGTTACGAGGCACTGTTGTTGAGAATGCGTGGACATCACTTGCCCGAAGCCAGACTCTACGCCGACCTGATGCTCACTGAACTGCGAAAAGTTGTGCCAAGTTTCTTGCGCCGTGTTGACGTTGCAGATCGTGGCGGAAGGTGGACAGAGTATTTAGCAGAGCGTGAACAACAGACGATTGAACTCGTTGATGAATATTTTGGCGCGTTGGACCCACAAGAGTCACAAGAAGTTATCTTGACTGATTTTGACCCAGAGGGCGAAGACAAACTTCTTGCGGCGATTTGTTACTCAAGTTCGCATCTTCCAGAGCATCAACTGCTTAAAGAGGTGCGCGAATTGAGTCATGATCAAAAAGTTGCCTTGATTCGTGCTTACGTCGGTCAGCGAGAAAATCGACGACATAAGCCTGGTCGTGCTTTCGAGAGAGTTGATTACCGATTTGATGTCTTAGGTGACTACGGTGCTTTCAGAGATTTGCAACGGCATCGATTGCTGACAATCGAATGGCAGAAGCTGACGCCACACCACGGGTTTGTGCGCCCAGAACTTGTAGTTGAAGCGGGTCTTGGCGATCAATTCGATGAGGCGATGCATCGCTCGAGTTCTCTCTACGATGCCTTGCTAACTGATTATCCGAACCAGGCTCCTTACGCCGTGTCGATGGCCTACAGATTGAGATATGTGATGCAATTCAATGCTCGCGAAGCAATACATATGCTCGAATTGCGATCTTCACCTCAGGGTCATCCGTCATATCGTCGAGTTGCCATTGAGATGCACCGGTTGATTGGGCAGCAGGCAGGCCACAAGGCTGTTGCTGAAGCGATGACCCACATCGTTAAAGAGGCTCCAGAACTTGAGCGGTTGGATTCTGAGCGGCGTGCCGAGGCAAAGCGTAAATGAGCGGGGTCTTGCCGATTTGGAGTTATGGCCGTAGATATCCGATACTATGCGCGCTTCAAATGAAACCAACAACAGGACAACATGGCTGACGAAGAAGAAATTGAAGTCGAAGGACCAGAAGACATCGTTGCTGACGGCATTGAGCCCGACGATCTCGTAGAGGTCGACGTCGACATTGACCCCGAAGATTTAATCGACGCCGAAGATGAGCTTGAGGCTGACCCTGATGCGTTGGTGGTTGATCCACTAATAACCGATGAAGGCTCAACAATCGCACCGACTGATGCGACTAAGTCGAAATCTGCCGATGACGATGATGACGACGACGACCTTCGCACTGAAGACGATGTTGAAGCCGATCTTTCTTCAATTTTGCAAGAGAAGCTTTCGTCACCTCAAGAAACAGCACCTGAAGAAGAGGAAGAAGTCGTCGGTGACGACCGAACCGATGGTGTTGAACGTTTGCAGCCTCGTCGTGCTGATGAAACTCAGTGCACTCACTGTTTCTTGCTTGTTCGACAGAATGCGCCCGGTTGCCCTGTTGAAGACGATGCGTGTCCGTTGTTTAAGACGAGCTAACTAAAGCGATGCAGATCTTTACGCGAAAAGGATCTGCAACTGATTCTGAAGTATTGCAAGCGCTCGAACTTGAGGCCCGCTCAAGTCTTGACACCTTTCGTGGTGGAAGTCGCATGGGTGATGATCTTGCGCTCGTCGGCGAAGGCTGGTCTCGCGAGGTAAGTAATTCTGAAGTTGTGGTTTTTGTGGGCGGTGTAGACAAAGTTGTGATGGGCTATTTATTAGCACGTAGAGGTGCCGTAAAATCTGGTGCAATTGCAACTATCGAACAAGTCTTCGTTACGAAAGATGCTCGCAATTTTGGGATTGGTGATGCACTGATCACGTCGTCAATTGAATGGGCAAAGGGTGAATCACTTGTCGCACTAGACGGTGTCGCCCTACCAGGCGATCGTGAAACTAAAAATCTTTATGAACGCTCGGGTTTGGTTGCCCGACTGATAACAGTCACAACCGATTTGCAAAACTAGCGATAGCTAAATTCAAACTTCGAACTGAAAGTTACTTGCCTTGCCAATTAGGCGGACGCTTTTCGATAAACGCCGTCAGTCCTTCTTTGGTGTCTTCAGATGCGAGCACGGCGCCGAATTCTTTGTTAGTCATTTCGATTAACTTTTCATCGGTTTCATAGTCAGCGGCAAGAACGATTTTTCGACTTGCCCAAACTGCGAGCGGGGCCGCTTTACAGACTCGATTAGCAAGATCAAGAGCACCATCGAGTGCGGTATTCGGTTCAACCACTTTGTTGACCATGCCAAGTTCGAATGCTCGCTGAGCAGAAAAAGGTTCACCAGTGAGGATGGCTTCCATCGCCGCGGCTCGACCGATCGCTCGAGGCAATCTAAACAAACCACCCGCGCCAGCAATCAAGTTTCGAGTTGATTCGGCCAAACCAAAAGCTGAACGACTAGTTGCAATAACCATGTCGCATGCAAGGACAAGTTCGCAACCACCGGCTGTTGCCAAACCGTCAACGGCAGCAATCATTGGTTTTTTGCGCTCACGATAAACAAAACCGCCAAAGCCGCCTCGCTTGGTATTCAATGCACCGGCTTGACCAGAATTGATGGCCTTGAGATCTGCGCCTGCACAAAAGACTGGTCGTTCTTGGCCAGCAACATTGGCTGCGAGAATGCCGATCCAAACTTGGGGATCGTTTTCAAGCTGGTCGATTGCGGCTTCTAGATTGCTGGCGACGTCTCCATTTACGGCGTTGCGCGCTTCGGGACGATTAAGTGTGATGATTGCGACTTTGCCGCGGACTTCATATTCAACGATGTTTGCCATATGGCAAGGTTAATTGATTAAGCGGTTTCGACTGCAGGCGAAGCGTCGGCCGGAGTAACGACAACGGCTTCTGGCGTATTTGTCGCAACTGTTGCATCAGCAGCTGGCGCACCAACAGCCGGTTTGGCAACTTTTGGCTTGCGCTTGAATTCGCGCTTCGGACGTGGTGGTCGCAGTGGACGCGGGGCTTGCGCACCGGGTTTAACTTCAATTGCAAACAGTGCCGCAATTTGTGGCACGAGAGGTGCCAAGCGCTTGACTGTTTCACGCAACGCATCGGTTGTGGCTTGAGGTGCACCAAGCGGTTTGACGGCAGTGCGAATAGGCGAGAAGGCGAGCGCTTCGAGAATTGCTATCCAACGATCTGAAGTTGCATCGTTCGAAAGCGAATCTGTTGTCGCGCGAGCAAGTTGCTGACCGAGATCAACAGGAAACAGCACACCTGCTTTTGGTGGCTCACCTGAAAGTTTTATCGCACGCAAAATTCGTGTTGCGGCGAGAGCGGCTTTGATGTCGTCGATCCACTGAGTCATTTCAGTTTCTTGGCGTTGCTTCAGAGCTATTTTTAATTCAGTTGCGAGTTCTCGGGTTGTTTCGTCACGCACGACCATTGGGTCATCGGCACCTACGACTACAGCGCGCAAGTCGCGGAGGTCGAGTAGAGCGAGTTCTTTTTTCGCAGCCTCTGCTTTGTCGAGCCATTCGGCAACACGAAGTTTTGGCAAAATATCTTGAGCCATCGAAACCAAACCATCAGCTTTGATCTCTGGTTTGCCTTCGGCCTTCAATTGGGTGTTCTGAGTCTTTATTGCCTCACGAACGGCACGCAGACCACCAGCAAGAGCTCGTTCGGCGACACTTCGTTGCTCGACGGGGAGAGAAGCAAGCACGGCGGCTCGATGAGCGCGGCCAGGCTTCAAACGCTTTGCAATTGGACGAACCGGAAGCACGACAGCAGGAGTTGCCGACGCATCACGTGGAGCACGAGGTTCGCGTGGCGTGCGATCACGGCGCGGTTTGTCGGCGCTTGGTGTGCGCTCAGTACGCGGTGGGCGATCAGTGCGGGGCCCACGCTTATCGCGTTGCGGTTTATCAGACTTCGATTTCTTTGCCAATTTTTCAGTTACTGCAGTAAACGGCTTGTCGTCAATCAGCTGAAGAAAAGTTGCCTTCTGTGATTTGTCGCGCTGTTGAACAACTGAAAGAACTGTGATGCCGTCAATATCAAAATCAGCTTCAATCTTTAAAACGTCACCGACTTTGCTTGCGTTTGGCAAAAGCGAAGATACAACAACACCTTTTGGAACTTTCGCTCCAGCTGCACGCCAAGTCCACGTTCCGTCTTCACGCGTGCTCGTCAATTCGATATCAAGGCGCCTAGACATGAGCCTTTACGGTATAGGCAAACAAATGATTTGACATATTTTGATGGCGATTTGAGTGCGCATAAATACGCACTTTAAAATTTGTTGAGCAAAACTAGTACGGTGATTTTGTGGCTATTTACGCTTTAGGTGATCGGGTGCCAAAAATTCATGAAACGGCGTTCGTACACCCCGAAGCCGTTGTAATAGGCGCAGTTGAGATCGGTGCTGAATCAACAATTTGGGCAGGCGCCGTATTGCGTGGCGATGACGGCGAGATTCGAATCGGTGCGCGAACCAGCATCCAAGACAATTCAGTTCTACACACGACACCAGAAACACCAACGATCGTTGGCGACGATTGCGTGATCGGCCACATCGTGCATCTTGAGGCTTGCACGATTCAATCTGGCTCACAAGTGTCGTCGGGCGCGATCGTCTTGCATCGCGTTGTAGTTGAATCTGGGGCAATCGTTGGTGCGAACTCTGTTGTTCTGAATGACACTGTTGTGCCTGCCGGAGCGCTGGCCGTTGGTTCGCCTGCAGTGATCAAAGAGGGTCGGGCACGAAAAGAAGACATCGAGCACGGCGTTCGGGTTTATGTCGCTAAGGGCAAAGTTTTTTCAGAAAAATTGCGCAAGATTCGCGACTAGCGAATCGCAGCAAACAATTCGCTTAGGTCAATGCGTTCGGATTCGACCAGATAGTGGTTTGCTGCGTCACGGCGAAATTGTGCACAGAGATCGGGCCTAAAGAATCGAGCACCCTCACGAATCACATAGTTGAGGATGAAGAACCTGTACGCAAATGGCAGAAACTCAATTTCAGTTCGGCTTAACGGAAAAACCTCGTGATAGGCGCTGATGAATTTAACGAAGCGCGGCTCTGTGAGTGTGTGGGCAGAATATGAAAACTGCGTCTTGTCGCCGGTGCGAGACGAAACGCGACTTAGAAAATAGAAATCTAGTAGGCGAGACTCGATACGAAACCAGTCGTAGTCCCATCTAGTTGAAAACTCGAACGACTTGGTGTTGTCTGCGGTCGTTGGTCGCACTGAAAAATTGCCTAGATTCCAGTCAACCAAAATTGGAATACGCGTCCATTCGTCGTAATGAACTTTTTCAAGATGCAACAGTAAGTCGTGAGTAAATCGTTGCAGCGTTGAAATCGCCAAAGAGTCGAGACCAAAATCTGTTTGGGCTTGATCGCCACGCAACAAGTCGTATAAGTGCACCGCGTCACCTTTAATTGAGTTAGACGTTGGCGGCAGCGAGTTCGTTATTTCTGTACATGCCAAGTGAAACTCAGCCATCTCACGAGCCAATGAGACGACATCTCTGTCGTCCAGAATTCGGGGCAGACCAGCATTGACCTGAACATCTGTGTAGAAAACCGCCCAGCAAGAGCCGTCGTACCACGTATATGGTCGTCCATTTTTTGTGAGTACATCGGCGAGAAACCCCGACCAGCGACCACCACGAAGCTGAGAACTGCAGCGGGCGAGTCTGTCGTGATCTTCGGCAAATTGAAAATATGAGCCGTAGGAACTTACTTTTGCAATGAGTTTTGAGCCATCAGAAAGCGTGATTCGAAAAACGCGATTTGTTGAAACATGCGCTGATGTCTCGACAAAATTTGTGATTGATCGCGAATCGGCAAAACTCGACCAGGCATCTAAAACATTTTGATGAGCATTCGGCAACGATTCGGCGTTCGACATTTGCGGCAAAGCCATGCTCTAGTCTCGCAGAAATGTGATCTCGCGAGTTGCGACGAATTTAAGAGCGGGCGCGAATGCCGATTGGTGCGATTAAGTGAAATCCTGCTTGATGGCGTTGCTCTTCTGATTCTCCGCCCCAAAAACCGTATTCATGATGATCGCGAGCAAACTCTTTGCAAGTTGTCAACACGGTGCAAGTTTGACAAACCGCGCGAGCCATATCTTCTCGACGCTCACGCGCTTGTGGGCGTTCGGCTGCCGGTGGAAAGAAAACATCGGTGAGGCCGCGACACGCAGCGTTGTTCATCCACTTATCGTCTGTCTCAATTCTTCTTTGATAGAAGTCAGCTGATGACACATCGTCAAGATAACCGATAACTAACTGATCAGTCAATTAGATCTTGAGCGCTTGTGAAACCCCTTCGGCAAAGTTTTCGATGTCTTGTTGAGTCGTGTCCCAGGCAGTCATCCATCTGTATTGGTGGTTTGGCAGATCCCAATCCCAGAAGAAGGCCCACTCTTGCAACTGGCTTGCAGAGGGCTCGTGGATGGTTGGAAAGAGGCTGTTGACCGCAGGGGGAGCGATCAAACCGAGCGATTTGTGATGCTTCGTCTGTTCGTAGAGGGCTAGAGCCATGTTGTTGGCATTCGTTGCCAACTTGAACATTAAGTCATTTTGAAAAAGTTCAACATATTGCGCCGAGACAAATCGCATTTTCGAATACAGCTGGGTTGTTTGCTTACGAATGTATTCAACTCGAGTCGCAAGACTCTTGTTGAAAAATACAACGGCTTCACCAAACATTAAGCCGGCTTTTGTGCCACCGAAACTAAGCACATCAACACCCGCGTCAATCGTGAAGCTTCGCAATGCTTGCGGTGTTGCGCCAAGTGCTGCTGCGGCATTTGTGATGCGCGCACCATCCATGTGCACGAGCATGCCGAGTTCATGTGCTGTATCACAAATATTTTTCACTTCTTGTGCTGTATAGAGCGTGCCAAGTTCGGTGGCCTGAGTAATTGAAACGACCGCTGGCTGTGCATGATGCAAGTTGCCGCGCAAATGTGCGACGCTACGAATGTCTTCTGGCTTTAACTTGCCATCTGTTGATGGCATCGTCATCATTTTTGCACCAAGAAATTTTTCAGGTGCGCCAGCCTCGTCGACTGCAATGTGCGCCGAAGATGTACACACGACGGCATCAACTGGTCGCAACATGCACGCAAGCGCCAAAACATTTGCGCCGGTTCCACCAAAAACGAACTCAGTTACAACATCAGCGTCAAACAACTCGTTGAATAATTTTTTAGCCTGATCAGTCTGCGTGTCTTGACCGTAGGCGAGGGCATGCAATGAGTTGGCTCGAGCAATCGCCGACATGATGTCTGGGTGCGCGCCGGCGGCATTGTCAGAAGCCATGAACCGCGGTGGGCGAGGAAGCGTAATTTTCACAGATTCATTATGCCTGCGCAAACTATCCACGAATAGAACCCGGCATCGGCGTAGGTTTTCGTCATGACGAAATTAGAGCCAATTTCAGCTATTTCAACTAGTTCAGATCTCGGGAGTCGTTGCCAATGGTGCCGATCGCCGATCTCACAGCGATCAGGTGCAGGGCGCCCACGGCGATTTTGCTGTCAGTCATGCAGACAATGGGACTGGGTAGCACGGCAACGGGCCAGTGAACTATCGCTAAGCGAAGACGAATTGGTGATCGCCCGTAAAGAACTCGACGCACTGCGGGACCAGGTCTATGTACTGCGGTGCGCAATAGCTGACGTCGAAGCCGACTTAGACCCGGCAGTTGACCCAACGACACGAGATTTTAAAGCTGCGCTTAAATGGCTGTTACAGGCAGCCAAACCGTTGGCTCAAGATCAGTTGCATCCAAGCCCAAGCCGAGCAGCCTGACACGAATCGGGTATCGATAATGGCGTATTGTCTAGATTCATGGTTCGGGTTATTTGCCCATAATGTTAGTTATGTAAAGTTAATATTGATCTAAACAAAGGCAATTAACCACTTTGACCAACTCCCCAGACTTGATGCCAGCAAATGGCTGGTCAGCCACGCAGGTATTTGACAATCTCGAGGCGATGCGTAGCAACGACGTTCGTTGGCGCGAAGGTCGTGTGTTCAGTCTCGCCTACAACGCTGGCCCAGACGCTCTAGCGGTGGCTGAGGAGGCTTACAGACGCTTTAGCGGTGAAAACGCCCTGAGCACCGATGCCTTCCCGAGCCTCAAGCGAATTCAGGCAGAGGTCGTGGCAATGACCGGTGTTTGGCTGGGTGCTACCCCACAGTCAGCTGGCTTTATGACTTCAGGCGGAACCGAGAGCATTTTGATGGCTGTCAAGGCGGCGCGCGATCGTCTACGTACGGAGCGAAATGTTGTGACGCCAAATCTGGTCTTGCCAACTTCTGCCCATGCGGCTTTCGAAAAGGCTGCGGCTTACTTTGGCCTAGAAGTCAGACGTGTGCCGGTGCTTCAAGATTGGCGGGCTGATGTCGACGCGATGCGCAACGCAGTGGATGAAAATACGGTGCTGATCGTCGGCTCGGCGCCGCAATATCCCCAAGGAGTCGTCGACGACATCACGGGAATCGCTCAAATCGCTTTGGAGGCTCGCATCAACTGTCACGTCGATGCATGCATGGGTGGCGTAACTCTCGCCTACCTCGAACGTCTCGGCGAAAAAATTCCACCATGGAATCTTCAAGTGCCTGGTGTGAGTTCTATCTCAGTCGACTTGCATAAGTTCGGCTACACATCAAAAGGTGCATCAGTGATTATGTATGCGTCAAAACAATTGCGATCATTTCAAGGTTTCATCACCGACAACTGGCTCGGGGGTTTCTATGGTTCGTCTGGTGTGCTCGGCACAAAGTCGGGCGGATCAATGGCCAGCGCTTGGGCTGTGATGCATTATCTCGGAGACGACGGATATATGCGTTTGACACGTGAAGCCCGTGAAGCAACATTGCAGATTGCCAGTTCAATTCGCGAGTCGACTGAACTCGTTTTGCGCGCTGAACCGCAAACAACTTTGTTGTGTTTTGGTGCTCGCGATGTAAAAAAGTTAAACGTGTTCGCACTTGCCGACGAACTATTGCGAAGGGGTTGGTATGTTGACCGCCAATCCCCTCCCGATTCGCTGCATTGCACCGTGAACGCAATTCATCATGACAAAATTGCCTGGTTTACAAAAGATCTGCACGAATCAGTCGCGCTCGTGATCGAACAACAATCTCGTGGCCAACTCGGCAGTTACGGCACCATCGAATAACGGAATACTGACACGAATCTCAACAACAAGTGTTGTTGCTAACGCGGCTTAAGCGGGTTCGAGAGCCTTGGCGATGCGGGCGGTTTCGTTGGCGAGTTGATTCATTTCATCTGATGAGAGATGCTTTTTGATTTCACGAGCCATTGCATCGTTGGTCAATTTCTCAACAAGTTCACGTACTGGTTTCAAACTCGAACAATCTTCGTAAGGGCCGGCCCAACCATGTAACTTCGCCATGCCTTCACCTGATGACAACAATGTTGCCTCAAGACCCGAGAGACCGTAAGTGGCACAAGCGGCGATGTGGAGACAGCCGCGCAGTTCGCGTACCAACGTGATCAAGCGATATGCGCGTGCGGCGACATCAGTCGGCAATGCCTCAGCTCGAAGCGCAGCGAACAAACTCAAACCAGACGAGTCGACAGCATTCACGAATTTTTCAGCAGGCGCAATAAATTTCTCAAGATCTGTGACATTTGCCAGATGTGTGCGTCCCCAAACATCACAACTCTGCATATAACGCTTCCCCGCTGCTCGAGCGCCTTCTACTGCAACGCCCGCCTTCCACAACTTGTCGACCAATGAACGTTCAAAAAACGCGAACGCCGAATAGACAACGTCGCTCTCGACATCACCGAGCACTCCCCCACGTCCTGCGACGTAGTAAGCAAAGCCATTTGGATAACCTGCGGCAGCACCGTGAGCCATCGTCTCAGGGTCAAGCATGTATTTCGCTCCCCACGATCCAATCACTGGGGCGATCGCGGTAGCAACTTGTGTTTCGTTCATCGCTGCCACTTCTGAACTCAGTTCGCCACAGTCTTGGCAATTGGCGCGACCATATTTGTCTGCACAAACTGAACACTTGGTGCAGTTTTCGCTGCGGCTTTTGCCTGGTCGGCAATGTTAACGATCATCGCATCAACGTCAGACTTGATATTGGCCAGTGGCAAAACGTTAAGCACACCTTGACCGTTACGTACAACGTCAACGAGCTGGTCGCCTTGACAGAGCACAACTGCCTTGCCACTAATCACAATGTGAGCAGCTGCGATGTCAGTGTCAACATGACTGCGCAAGTAATTGAACACTTCGCGCACCGATTCGAGTTTGATACCAGCGTCGAGCAACTGCTTGATCACTTTAAGTTCAAGCAAATCTCGATAGACGTAGCTGCGGCGCGATCCACTG
>ENA-ORFA01000256-ORFA01000256.1-marine-metagenome-genome-assembly--contig:-NODE-256-length-23054-cov-5.186317_pt1 | contig 23054 bp, 21 predicted proteins | sample MGYA00248621_ERZ508587 | MGnify/ENA primary metagenome ERZ508587 (study PRJEB26250, sample SAMN06266239) | marine metagenome | isolation source: Columbia River Estuary | place: USA:Columbia River Estuary... | reverse complement strand
CGTCCGATTTCAGAGCTTGGTATCTACCCAGCTGTGGATCCACTTGACTCAACTTCACGCATCTTGGATCCACGCTACATCGGTGAGCACCACTTCCGTGTTGCTAACCGCATCAAGCAGATCTTGCAGCGTTACAAGGATCTACAGGACATCATTGCAATTCTTGGTATTGATGAATTGTCAGAAGATGACCGCGTACTCGTAGGTCGCGCACGTCGTATCCAGCGCTTCTTGTCACAGAACACATTCGTTGCGAAGGTGTTTACAGGAATCGACGGATCATTCGTTCCGCTATCAGAGACAATCGAAGCATTCGAAGCACTTGCAGATGGAAAGTACGATCACATTCCAGAGCAGGCATTCTTCATGTGCGGTGGTCTTGCAGATGTAGAGCGCAATGCAGCTGAACTAGCAGCAAGCTTGGCAAAGTAATCGATCATGACACTTAAAGTCGAATTAGTATCTCCAACAGCGCGCGTCTGGTCGGGCGAAGCAACATCAGTTTCTGCCCGCACAGTCGAGGGTGATATCGGTGTTCTCACCGATCACTCGCCGCTTTTTGGAGTACTTGTCGACGGTAAGGTTGTTATTAATGGCACTAACGGAGAAGCAACAGAGTTCAACGTCTCTGGTGGTTTTCTATCAGTTGCAAACAACCGAGTTTCAATCCTTACGGAGTCAATCAACTAATTAGAAAAAAGTAATTCTCAGCTACGAAAAGATGAAGAAGCAACTACACACTTTTCTCCGCTAAGAATTACTTTTTTTATGCCACAAAAATGTATAGAACTACTCTCTAGTGACCTTTGCGCCGAGGCTTTGCAACTGTTCGGCAAAGTTTGGATATCCACGGTCGACGTGGAAAGCCTGATCTACAGTCGTTTCACCTTCTGCAACTAGCGCCGCCAGAATCAATCCTGCGCCGGCGCGGATATCGTGGGCTTCAACAGGTGCGCCAGATAGCTCTTCTACGCCTGTTATTGAGGCGTGATGGCCATCTACGCTCACTTGTGCGCCTAAACGGCTGAGTTCATTCACGAACATAAAGCGGGATTCAAAGACATTTTCAGTAACTAAAGAGTGACCATCTGCGATTGCATTGAGGGCGATAACCATTGGAAGCAAATCGGTAGGAAAACCTGGGTAGGGAAGTGTCGCAACATCAATGGCTTGCGGACGCACATCCATCTTCACGCGAATTCCATCGGCGGTCGATGTGATGATCGCACCTGCGGATGCTAATTTTTCAAGAGGTAATTCAAGATGTTCAGGTCGCGCTCCATGAATTGTGATGTCACCACGAGTCATGGCCGCAGCAAATGCCCACGTGCCGGTGATGATGCGATCGGTAATAGTTGTGTGATCAGTTGGATGTAAAACTTCAACGCCTGTAATTGTGATTAAGGGAGTACCCAAGCCTTCGATCTTTGCACCCATGGAAATCAAGAAATCGCCTAGGTCGACGATGTCAGGTTCACGTGCTGCGTTATCAATTGTTGTTACACCCTTGGCTAGCACCGCAGCGGTCATGATGTTTTCAGTTGCGCCAACACTTGGGAAATCTAATTCGACTGGTGCACCCGTTAATCCATTTGGTGCTTCTGCAATTACATATCCATGTTCAATATGTGCTTTTGCACCCAGTGATTCAAGACCCTTGATGTGAAAATCTAATCCACGTGAACCGATTGCATCTCCACCAGGAAGTGCGACATCTGCTTGACCAACTCGTGCAACTAAAGGACCAAGGACGTTGATCGATGCGCGCATCTTTCGAACCAAATCGTAATCAGCGCGATGAGCAGGCTCTTGCGGGACTGTAATTGTGACCGTATCCGCACCGCGCACAACGGTGCAACCAAGTCTGGTTAAAAGGTCAGCCATGATGTCCACATCAGCAATGTCTGGAACATTTCTAATTGTTGTTGTGCCGGCGGCCAGCAATGAGGCTGCCATAAGCTTTAAAACCGAGTTCTTGGCACCTGTTACAGAGACTTCTCCCCGCAGGGAGGTTCCGCCGACTATGCGGAAGCGATCGTGGGATGCCATAGCGGCAGTCTACTTATAGGGTAGGCACATGGTTAATTTAACGCGCATTTACACAAAGACCGGCGATGACGGAACTACATCTCTAGGAGACATGAGCCGTACCTCAAAAAATGACCCACGTCTTGAAGCGTATGCGACAGTTGATGAGGCGAACTCCAGTATCGGTGTTGTTCTCTCAACTGATGGATTGACCGAAGATGTGCGAGCACTGCTCGTTCGAATTCAAAATGATCTCTTTGATGTTGGTGCTGATCTGTGTACTCCAGTTGTAGATTCTCCAGCTTTTGAACCACTTCGAGTCCTAGAGTCTCAGATAACTTACTTAGAAGAACAGATCGATAAGTTCAACGCCGATCTTGAATCTTTGCGTTCATTTGTTCTTCCATCTGGAACACCAGCTGCAGCGCACCTACATGTTGCTCGTACAGTTTTGCGTCGAGCAGAACGTTGTACTTGGGCAGCTATCCATGCATTCGGTGGGGGAGTAAATCCACTTACAGCAAAGTATTTAAATCGTTGCTCTGATCTGCTCTTTGTTCTTGCGCGCTATGCCAATAAGGAAATCGGCGATCAGTTGTGGGTTCCAGGAGCTAATCGCTAAGGAGTTATTGTGTAAGTAGTTCCGGGGACTTTTTCCTGGGGCGAATCATTTCTACACACAGCTTTGATATTTGAAATCGAGTGGTCTAATTCAATTGGCTCTTGGCTGATAATCAAAATGGTCGCATACTTTTTGGCTGAGGTTTTTCCAATTGTTGTTCGCACAGTCCCAAAGATTTTCTGAGTTGCATCCTCAGTAGATGTTGGGCCTTTAAGGTTTGCGGTAACAACCCACCACACGCAACCTACTGCTGAAGCAACAGTTACCGCTCCGCATGCAAACTTCTCGCACACTGGCACGCCATCTATTTTTTCTGCCAAAGCAGCCGTTAACTTTTTGTCATTAGATGCCAATCCCACTAACTCCTTGGGAGTCGGAATTTTGGCGTAGGTGTTTCCATCTTTGCTCTTGATGAAACCTTTAGGTGGCCAAACAGGTGAGGGCGATGGAGTGATCTTCGCCTTCTTGGTTGCTGCGATCGTAGAGGTCTGCGCAGAGTGAGCCACTGGCGCTATCAAGGTGAGCGCCAGTGCGAGTGCAATTGCCTTCTTAATCACGCTCCCACTTAAATTTACGCACACTAAAGAAGATTCCAATTATCAGCCAAAGCACCAAAACAAGGAAGGTAGTTTGAAGTTCCCAAGACTTTGCAACCTCTTGTGAAGCAAATGAATCGGGAAGAAAAACAGATCGCATGCCTTGGGTGAGCCACTTCAGCGGGAAAATTGCGGCGACTTGTTGCATCCAGGATGGGAGCTGAGTGAAGACAAAAAAGACTCCGCTGAAGAATTGCAGAATAATGACTATCGGCGATACAACTGCAGATGCACCTCGACCGCTTTTTGGAACAATCGAAAATGCGATACCAAGTGCAGTCGAACAGGCACTTCCTAGTAAAACTAACCAAGTAAAGGTTAGCCATTTACCCGAATCTGTTGGCATATCCAAACCAAAGAAGGCAACACCGAAACCAAGAAGCAGAAGAATTTGAATAACCATGCTGACAAATATGAGAATAGCTTTTCCAATGAAGTAGCTCGAAGCTGGCATCGGAGTTCCACGTAAGCGCTTGAGTGCACCAACTTCACGCTCCATAGGAATTGTTATCGCTAAAGCTTGAAAGCCTGTGTTAACAAGGCCAGAAGCGATCATTCCGGCAACAAAATATTGTGAGAATGTCACGCCAGGTGCGATTGTGTCTTTGAAAACAGAACCGAAAATTGCCAGCAAAATGACTGGAAATAACAGGGTAAAGACAACCGATTCACGTTGACGTGCAAACTGGCGAATCTCTAGACCACCACGTCTGATACCCAATTGAAGCGCGCTAGGAATCTTTTTCATCAACGCCTCCAATCATGTCGAGATAGATATCTTCTAGCGATGGGCGAGTAACCATTAATTCAGGCACTTCGCCCTTAAATCTGGCCGATAAGGTTGAAACCAAAGAGGTTGGGTTGTCTGTTTTTTCAGATTTAATCTGATCGCCATCTCGCCATTGGACTGTGGCTTGCGAGGTGGCTCTTCCACCTAGTTCGGTTGGGGTAGAGATTTCAACAATGATGCCCTTATTGATGACTGCAACTCGATCAGCTAACGCTTCAGCTTCATCTAAATAGTGGGTTGTGAGCACAATAGTTGCGCCATCAGAGCGTAACTTCTTAATCAATGACCAAAATGCGCGCCTTGCTTCTGGATCAAAACCAGTTGTGGGTTCATCTAAAAAGAGAAGTTCAGGATTTCCAATTATTCCTAGCGCCACATCAAGACGTCTGCGTTGGCCACCAGAAAGATTACGAATCAGCGCATCTCTCTTTTCTTGTAAACCTACAGAATCGATTACCTCTTCCACATCTCGTGGATTTGAGTAGTAACCATGAAAGTGATTGATAGTTTCAAAGACTGTTAAATCGCCAGCATCTGCTGATGTTTGTAAAACGATTCCGATTCGGTCGCGCCATTCTCGTGATTGATGACCCCTGGTACCGGGATCAAAACCCAGAACTGAAACCGATCCTGCATCACGCGTTCTAAATCCTTCAAGAATCTCTACCGTTGTGGTTTTGCCGGCACCATTGGGACCTAATATAGAAAAGATCTCGCCTTGCTGGATTGAAAGATCTAGTCCACGCACGGCATGCACATCACCGTAATGTTTCGTAAGGCCTTTTACTTCGATGAGGCTCATGTGGTCACTTTACTATGAGAAAATACACCTGTGAGCCCGCGTAGAAATTACCCAAAGAAGCGACAAAAGCCCGAGGAACCTCGGGAGATCAACATCGCCTCGACGGGTGAGAGCGTTGAAGAACACAGCGATGGCATTTACATTGTTCGACGTTTAACTGGTTCTGGATCCACAAAACCATATCGCTGCCCTGGGTGCGATCAGATGATTCCTTTAGCAACGCCACACATTGTTGCTTGGAAAGATTATGACGAAGATGGACGTCGTCATTGGCACACAGCGTGTTGGACAAAGAAAGATAAGCGACGTCCTAATACCGAGCGAACAAGAAACGCTCCACGTTTCTAATTAAACAGAAGTTACAACTTAACCTAGACGGCCCTTTAACAATCGCGAAGCCCTAACAATCAACCGATCAGTTCCAGCAGTTCGCTTAAAACTTAGAATCCTTAACGGAAGATTTACTCGAGTTCTTACAACAGTGCGCGCATAGGTGTATTCAAGAAGGCCTTCAGGGCCATGGATACGTCCGTAACCACTGTCCTTGACACCTCCAAATGGCACCGATGAAATCGCTGCAAAAGAGAAAGTTGAATTAATCGCCACCATTCCGCAATGTAATTGTGAAGCGATCTTTTTGCCTTGACGCTTTGACCAGATGTTGGCACCTAGTCCGTATCTAGAATCATTGGCAAGCTCAATTGCTTGCTTCATGGATGCAACGCGATTAATAATGATGATCGGTCCAAAAGTTTCTTCACGAACCGCCGTTGAATTTTCAGGCACATCAACCAAAATAACTGGTTGTACAAAAGGCTCCTGAATAGATTTCAAACTTCCGTATGCGAATTTTCCGCCATCTTTAATAGCGGCCTTCACATGAGAAGTAATGACACCAATCTGCGATGGCATAGTTGAAGCTCCATAGTTTCCCTCACCTGGAGCTCCAGCCTTAAGTGTTGACGCTAATGCGATAGCTTTTTCAATAAAGATATCTGCAATTTTTTCATCGACGTAGACTCGTTCTGCACCAATACAGGATTGACCGGCATTTGCCATAGCCGACCAGATGGTTGCATCTACTGCGCGTTCAATGTTGGCATCAGATGCAACGATTACAGGATCTTTTCCGCCACATTCCAAAACGACTGGTGTCATTTGAGTCGCACAGGCTGCAGCAACTAATTTTGCAGTCCTAGTAGAACCGGTAAAGGAAAGTTTGTTGATTGCCGATGTGCACAGTGCATTTCCTGTATCTGCTAAACCTGTGATTGTTGTAAATACACCAGAAAATGGAGCAATCGAGTTAAAGCTCTCATGAATCCACATTCCAACACCTGGGGTGTATTCACTTGGCTTGAAAACAACGGTATTTCCAGCGGCTAGTGCGTAAGCGATAGATCCCATAGGAGTAAAGATCGGGTAATTCCAAGGTCCGATTACTCCCACAACACCCAGAGGTGAGCGCTCAACTGTTGCTGACATATTGGCCATTAAGGCACCTGGCGCACGATGTGAAGTTCGCATTATTTCTTCTGCATGACGTGCGGCCCAACCAATGTGATTAACGGTATTTGAAACCTCTAATCGAGAATCACTAAGCGGCTTGCCAGTTTCTAAGGAAATCAACTGTGCAATCTGTTCCACATTGTTAATGATGAATGTGCTCCAGTTGAGCAACACTTTCTTACGACCACTAAACCCTAATTTGACCCATTCATCTGATGCAGCACGTGCCTGTTCAACTGTGTGTGCTACTTCTTTTGCAGTAAAGATCGGATACCGACCCACGACCTGACCATCAGAAGGGTTGAATGAAGTAAAGGTTTTTGCCATGTCGTAAAGCCTAGTCGTGTATCGGTAGGATTTACAGCATGAGCCAGACGGTACGCCCGAGCAGTATTTTCGATGCGAAGCGAACCCCATTTCACGTAATTACCGAAGATGGCATTGACTTAATTGGCGAAGTTGCTGCTCCGTTGGGTACCTCAAAGGGTGCGATTTTGTGCTTGCATCCTTTGCCAACTGCGGGCGGAATGATGGATAGTCACGTCTACAAAAAAGCTGCTAACCGCCTGCCGGCAATGGCAGGCATCACGGTTGTTCGTTTCAATACACGAGGTACAGCAAGTGAAGCAGGAAGTAGCACAGGTCAATTTGATAACGGAGTATCGGAGCGTTTTGATGTCGAGGCAATGTTGCGCTACTGCTTTGACACTTTGAAGTTAGAAAATGTCTGGGTAACTGGTTGGTCTTTTGGAACTGATTTGGCTTTGCAACATGCGAAAGACCCACGACACAAAGGTTTGATTTTGCTAAGTCCGCCACTTCGCACGACAACTGATGCACAACTTGAATACTGGAACACGGATCCTCGGCCAATTACCGCTCTTGTTCCAGAGTTGGATGATTATCTAAAGCCGGCTGAGGCACGAGAAAGATTTGCAGTTGTCCCTACATTAAAAATCATTGCAGTCGATGAAGCTAAACATTTGTGGCTTGGAGAACCCGCAGTTCACCGAGTTCTCTCTGAAATTGCCTCTATCGTCATTGGTGTTCCAACAACGCTTCCGCTGGAGTTTTAAGCCTTATTTGCTCGTGGGATTACAACTTCATCCAGAATAAGAATGATTGAAGCTGCTACGGGAACTGCAAGTAGTCCACCCACTAGACCAAGCAAAGATGAACCAATCAGTGCCGCGATAATCGTTACAGCACCCGGTACGGAAAGTGTGCGCTTCATGATGCGAGGTGTGACTACGTAGTTTTCAATTTGTACATAAACAACATAGGCAACAAAAGCGACAATTCCGATTACCAATGATTGCGACAGCGCAATCAAAGTAAAGATTCCTGCCCCAATGAAGTGTCCGATCAATGGAATAAGAGCTGCAACTAAAACAAACATACCGATCGCGATAGGTGAAGGCAGCCCAAGAATCGTTGAAAGAATAGTGACAAATACCGCCGCCATGGCTGCAATCAGAATCTGGCTTCCAACGAAAGATCCTACTCGCGCAATAATCGCATTTGTTAGTAAGCCAACTCGATCACGGCGGCTAGCAGGTACCAATGAGAGCCCAAGATTTACTGCTTGAGGAAGTGAGGTAATGAAATACAGTGTGAGAACTAAAATGGTCAGCGCGGTAAAGAATCCCGAAAGAACAGATTTTCCTACGCCGATGACTCCACCAAATGTAGAGATCAGCAAAGTTCCATCAGAGGTGACTGATTTCAATCTTTCTTGCAAGGTGTCAATCAGACCATACTGAGTATTGAGCTGATTAATAGTTTCATTCTTCATTAAATCTTGCAGTAGTTGAGGCGCAGAATCGATCAGATTGGTACCTTGACTGATAACTGGTGGGATAACTACAAGTGAGAAAAATATGACAAAGAGAATTACCGAAGAAAAAATCACGGTGACCGCTGCATTACGCGATAAGTTTCGCTTGCGCAACGCTTCAACCGCTGGATTTAATCCTGTAGCTAAAAACAGAGCGATCAAAATCAGTACGAAAATCTGGCTAACACTTGCTAAAGCACGCATCAATACAATCGCAGTAAGTGCACCAAGGGTTGCTATGAAGCCAAAGTAAAAGGGATGAGATCGATTGATTGGCGCACCCAAAGTCCCGTAATCGGCGGCAACCTTTTCTGCCTTTGGTGCTCGAGTTGCTGCCTTCTTAATGCGCGTTGAAATAGCCATGTGGACATTCTAAAGTGTGTAGATCACTCTTATAGAGACGTGGTGTTCATGTTCCAGACACATTTATACGAGAGAATAAGGACATGGCATTGCGCATTACGGGCTTGGGCGAGGAGATCGCTGCGGTTACTGGCCTACCGTGGCACTTGCCCCTTGAGCAGTGGCCTGAAGATCCAGCCTTAGCGGAAAAGCGCGGTATTTCGCGACATGTCGTGCGGTTAGTGCGGGCTAGTAATGATCCTGATGCAGAGGTCTATGCCGTCAAAGAGACGGTTTCAGAGTTTGCAAATCGTGAGTACAAGATTCTGCGAGAGCTTTCGCATCTGAATGCACCGTGTGTCGAACAAGTGGCAGTTGTTGAAGGTCGAGTCGATGCAAATGGCGAAGAACTTCCTTGCGCAATCGTTACGCGATTTTTGCCGTATTCCTTGCCATATCGAGTGCTTCTATCTGGCGCAGTAACGGCCCAAGAGATTACAACGATGGCTAGTGCTCTAGCGTTGCTGTTAGTACGTTTACATTTATTAGGTTTCTGGTGGGGCGATTGTTCACTGTCAAACACCTTGTTCCGTCGTGATGCCGAAGGCTTTGCTGCTTATCTAGTTGATGCAGAAACAGGAGAATTCCAGAAGACCTTAAGTGATGGTCAACGCGAACATGATTTAGATATTGTGCATTTCAATGTTGCTGCAGAACTTGAAGATTTGGCACTTTCTGGTGTGCTGTATGCGGGTATGGAACCCGTGCGTGCTTCTGATGCGGTCATTCGCCGTTACCGAAGAATTTGGGCGGCCCTAAAGGAAAGACAGTTGTTAGATCCAAAAGATCGACATGCAGTTGAGCGCGCAATGCGCCAACTACATGATCTTGGTTTTGCAGTAGAAGAAGTAGCGATAACAATTGACGGCGATACTCAGATGATTTCCTTTCAACCCAAACTTGTTGCTGCCGGATATCACAGCCAACGTTTGCGCGATTTGACGGGTCTAGAAACCGAAGAGCTGCAAGCAAAACGCCTGCTGGCTTCATTTGATCGATACAACGCCAGAGAAAACAAAGTTGGAACACAAATTAACGAGATGGCTAAAAAATGGATCTCAGAAGTCTTCGAGCCGGTCATTAGTAGAGTTCCTGACGATATGAGAGGTCGCGTAGAACGCGCGCAGATGTTCCATGAAATCCTTGAAAATCGCTGGTATTTAAGCGAAAAAGCAGGTTATGACGTTGGGTTAGAAGAGGCAACTGATAACTACTGTGCCGAAATCTTGCCAATGCGTCGCGACTCGGGTGTGGACATAGTTGTTCAATAGGTAGGATTGCACCATGAGCTTGCCACCTAATTTTGGTCAAGCCTTTGATTTAAGTTCTCTTACTAAGCCAAAGGTGGATCCATCAACACCTTTGCCGGGTATCGAAGTATCAGTAGAAAACCTCAGCAGTGACATCCTTCCTCTGTCGCTTGTGCGTCCAGTAATTGTCTTGATGTGGTCACCACGATCTGCAGAATCTGTTGAGATGGTCAAAGTTTTAGGAAAACTAGAAATTGATTACAAAGGTGCATTTGCTTTAGCGCGAGTAGACATTGAAGCGCATCCTCAAGTTGCCCAAGCTTTTCAAACCAAAGCAGTTCCTTATGCAGTTGCGATTATTGCCGAACAAATGGTTCCATTATTCGAACAGTCTTATCCTGAAGCCCAAGTACGTATGGTGATGGATAAAGTCTTAACGCTTGCTTCTGAACAAGGTATTGGTCAGGCACCTGTAGAGCAGATGGAAGCCGAAGAAATCGAAGCTATGGATGCGCTAGAGGCTGGCAATTATGTTGCAGCAGAGGCAGCATACAAAAAGTGGTTATCCCGTAAGCCTTCAGAAAATCTTGCAAAATTAGGTTTAGCGCAAACGCAATTGTTAATGCGCACAGAAGGCTTAGAGCTCAGTGAAGTGATTGATCAATCCGCACTTAACCCAAGTGATATTGCCTTGCAGTTAAAGGCCGCTGATGTTGAAATAGTAAACGGTGGAGTAGAAGCAGCCTTTGCGCGATTGATCCATGCCGTGCGCGCCACATCAGGTGATGAGCGAACCAAAGTTAAAGACCACCTGCTTAATCTTTTTGCCTTGGTTGATCAAAGTGACCCACGATTGGTGGCAGCTCGTAAAGAGCTTGCCAGTGCACTGTTTTGAAAAAGACCGTAGGCGTAGAGCAAGAATTAAACCTACTCAAGGCGCTTTTCTTTCTCTTTGGGCTCTTGATTATGTCCTGGGTTCCGCGCTTTCCAGAAGTCAAAGCCAATCTGAGGCTCACTAATGGCGAGTTCGGCTCTCTGGTCAGCATGGGTGCAATTGGCAACCTGGTTGCTCTTCTGACTATTGGTCACCTAGTCCACAAGTATGGTGCTCGTTGGATACTTCATATTGCAGCCTTCGCTCTGGGAATCAGTCTGGTTTTCTTAACTCATAGCACTTCAACTTTGCTCTTTCTGGTGTTCATCATCATTCAAGGTGGGGCAATTTCTGCTTTTCATATTTCCATAAATTCGCAAGGCTTCTTTTTCCAAGATAGAACTAAGAGACAAATCATTACCCTGATGAGCGGTTTTTGGAGCAGTGGCGCACTGATTACATCTGTAATTGCTGGCTTGCTTGTTGATCGAGTTGCTTTAGGAACGTATTCAAACTTTCTAGCACTGATCTGTTTTGGCCTAATGACTTTCATGATTCACCGAATAACTCCTAATTTGGTGAAGGCAGATAGCAATCCTGATTCAGATCATCGAGCACGAGACATGTTCAAGGGATTTAGAATCGACAAACAAGTTTCTGCAGCGCTCTTATTGGTGCTCATGCTCGAATACGCCGTTAGTGACTGGGCTGCAATTTTTGTTAAGGAAGATATGAAGATTGTGGGTGGAATTCATACTCTGCCATACATTCTGTTCACATTAGCGATGATTATCGGTCGCTTAAATCTTCACAAACTATTGCCACGTTACACAATTGATTTTCTGGTTGTGAGAGCCTCTCTACTTTCAGGGCTGTCCTTTATCGCCGGAATCATTGGCGTAACTTTGGTTGGAACTTCTAACCAAACTTTAGTCATTGCGATTCTTTCAATTAGTTTCACAATCGCAGGTCTTGGTTCCTCATTCTTAGGCCCATCGGTCATGAACGCAGCAAATACCCGCTCAAAGTTCCCTTCCAGCGTGGTTATTGGCCAGATAGGCGTTATCAATATTTCCTTAATCTTTATTCTCCGCTGGATAGTTGCGTGGACCGCTCAAGCAACCAATCTATCGATTGCGCTTTTGATCCCAGCAGTAATGTTGTTAACCGTTCCTTACTTTGCAAAGATCTTTAAGAACGCTTAAACCACACCGTTGCTAGTGGGGGAATCCTCACAGATGCAATCTGCGATGCTCCCACAATTACAGGCTCATTACTGACGCCGCTTCCACCAAAGCTAGGATCGTCAGTGTTTAGCACTTCACGCCAAATTCCTGCATTTGGAAATGGAAGTTGGTAATTTTCATGGGGGACAGGTGAAAAATTAGTAACGCTCACAAGAGCCGAGGCGTAATCATCCCAGCGCGCAAAGGCCACCACATTTGCTGCACCATCATTTCCAACTAACCAAGTAAAACCTTCAGGGTTTGTATCTTTCTCCCACAAAGCCGCGGTTGATTTGTAAATCGAATTGAGCTCGGCCACCGTCTTTTGAATGCCTTGATGTTCAGCGTATTCAGTTAAGTACCATTGCAAACCGGCGCTCTCATTCCACTCATCATTTTGAGCAAATTCACTACCCATAAACAACAGCTTCTTTCCTGGGTGTGCCCACATAAATCCGTAGAGCGCCCTTAATGTCGCAAGCTTTTGCCAACGGTCACCTGGAAACTTATTTACTAACTGACCTTTTCCATGGACAACTTCATCATGCGATAGCGGCAGCATGAAGTTCTCGCTCCAGGCATACAGAATTGAAAAAGTAATGTCATTGTGATGGTAAACGCGATGAATTGGTTCATGCGATAGATACTGCAAAGTGTCATGCATCCAGCCCATGTTCCATTTGAAACCAAAGCCAAGTCCGCCACCTGTCGTATTTGCAGTCACACCAGACCAAGCCGTTGATTCCTCGGCGATCATCATGATGCCGGGGTGTGTTTTATAGGCTGTAGAGGTAGCTTCTTGTAACAACTGAACTGCTTCTAGATTTTCCCGACCGCCATTGACGTTTGGTAACCACTGACCTTCTTCACGTGAGTAATCTAGATAAAGCATCGAAGCTACTGCATCAACACGTAAACCATCGATGTGGTATTCAGTAAGCCAATACAGAGCACTTGCTACTAGAAAATTTCTTACTTCATTTCGGCCAAAGTTAAAGATAAGCGTTCCCCAGTCAGGGTGTTCACCTAGACGTGGATCAGCATGTTCATACAAAGCGGTTCCATCAAACTTTGCTAACGCCCACTCATCTTTTGGAAAGTGAGCAGGTACCCAATCCAAAATAACTCCGATACCTGCATTGTGTAGCGCATCAACTAAGAACTTAAATTCATCAGGTGAACCAAAGCGAGAGGTTGGCGCAAAGAAAGAGGTTACTTGGTAACCCCATGAAGGCCCGTAAGGGTGTTCAGTAACTGGCAAGAACTCAACATGTGTAAAGCCTTGCTGTTGGATGTACTCAACTAATTCAACTGCTAGCTCTGTATAACTAAGACCGATCTTCCAAGAACCAAGGTGTACTTCATAAACAGAGACTGCAGAGCGCCATGATTGAAATTGTGATCGTTGAGTAATCCATGAATCATCTTTCCACTGATAAGTGGATTCTTCGACAACAGATGCTGTAAGTGGAGGAATCTCGGTAGCACGTGCCATGGGATCTGCGTGATCAACCCATCGACCATCGATTCCACACACGGCAAATTTGTACTTAGTGCCGGCGCTGATATCTGCAACAAAGATTTCCCAAATCCCAGATGATCCAATGCGATGCATTTGATGTGAATTACGATCCCAAAAATTGTGATCGCCTATTAAAGAAACCGCTTGGGCGTTAGGAGCCCAGACTGAAAAAACTGTGCCTAGTAATGCTCCAGAATCATCACGTTTTACTTGGGCACCAAGGGCTTTCCACAATTGCTCGTGTCGGCCTTCTGCGATGAGATACAGATCCAGTTCACCTAAAGATGAATGCGGATTCAGATATGAAGCAGGTTGATGACCTTGAACACCTTGGCCTTTGAAGAACTTCGAGAAAACGCCCACGTTAGATCTTTACCGAAACAATATGAGCAACTTTTCCAACCGGTCGCGTTGGGTTAAGTGAAACATAGGTGTGCGGGCTCCAGGTCATGGCAGATCCATCGAGCAAGTCTTTTACCTCAAATTCATTGCTCGAAAACCCGAGAGCTTCCATATTCCAATGAACCGTTGTTCCCTGAGCAAAGCTTGGATCTAAATTAACAACTACAAGAATCAAATCTTTACCATCACGTTTTGAGTACGCAACAATTGCATCAGAGTCTGTATCGTGAAAAGTTAAATTGCGAAGACGTTGTAGCGCTGGATGAGCCTTACGGATCGCATTGAGCTGGGTAATAAATGGCGCAAGAGTTAAACCTTTCTTACCAGCACCTTCCCAATCACGAACCTTGATCTCATACTTTTCAGAGTCCATGTACTCTTCGCCGCCTTCTTTAAAGGCGCGGTGTTCGTACAATTCATATCCTGCATACATTCCCCACGATGGAGTCAGAGTTGAAGCAAGTACAGCTCGCAAAGCAAACATTGCGGGATTGCCGCTTTGTAAGTGAAAAGGATTGATGTCAGGGGTATTGACCCAAAAGTTTGGCCTAAAGAATGCACTTGTTCCTTGCGCAACTTCTCGGCCGTAGTCGACTAATTCGCCCTTACTTGTTCGCCAGGTGAAGTAGGTATAGGACTGATGAAATCCAGCTTTGCCAAGTGCGTGCATCATCGCAGGGCGGGTAAAAGCTTCAGCCAAGAAAACTACTTCTGGGCTTTCTTTATGCACAATTGCAAGCACGTCCTGCCAGAAATGAACTGGCTTTGTGTGCGGGTTATCTACGCGGAAGATCTTTACGCCCTTTGAAACCCACAAACGAATGATTCGAAGAACCTCATTGCGGATACCTTCATAATCATCATCAAAGTTGATGGGGTAGATGTCTTGGTACTTCTTTGGTGGATTCTCTGCGTATGCAATTGTTCCGTCTGCGCGCTTGTTAAACCATTCCGGATTGCTCTTTACCCACGGATGATCAGGTGAAGTCTGCAGCGCTAAATCCATGGCAATTTCTAAACCTTGCTTACCTGCAGCTTTAACGAAATCCTCAAAATCTTTCATGGTGCCAAGTGCGGGATTAATCGCATCATGTCCGCCATCAGAGTTACCAATTGCCCATGGAACACCACAATCATCTGGTTTCGCATCAAGGGTGTTGTTCTTACCCTTTCGGTGCGAATTTCCAATTGGATGAACTGGTGGAAGGTATAGAACATCAAAACCCATAGCGGCAACGCCTGCAAGACGTTTTGTAGCTGTTGCAAATGTTCCGCTAACTACTGTTCCATCTGCATTTCTAATTGCGCCTTCACTACGTGGGAAAAACTCATACCAAGATCCAACTAATGCACGATCGCGATCTGCTCGAACCGGATACTTTTCTGACTCCCCAGTTACGGTTCGATATTGCGAAGTGCTGGATGCTTTGATCACAAAGTAGAAATCACCTTCGGCAGGAACAGTGAATTGACCTTCATATCGATCTGTTCCGGGCCAGCGCTGGACTAGTGGCTGACAATCAACCATCTTGTCTTTGGCGTTGTACAGGCAAACTTCGGCAGTAAGGGTTTCATGTCCTTCAATAATGATTGTTGCAGAGACTGAAATCGTCTCTTTTGCGATCGCCTTTACCGCAACAAATTCTCCCCCGAAGAAAACCGCGGGGGAGATATCTGTGATTGGAATTCTAGAGATCAACCCGATCCTTCTGTATTGCCAGCATCTGCAGCTGAGACATCATGGATACGATACTTATCCATTGCCTGGGTGACAATGCTTTGCTTGATTTCACCTTGGTTACAGAGTTGCTGCAACACGGCGACTGCGATTGATTCAGCATCAACCTTGAAGTGGCGACGAAGTGCGCCACGGGTATCGGATAAACCAAAGCCGTCAGTTCCTAATGAGTAGAACGGCTTTTCAACCCAAGGCGAAACTTGATCTTGTACGGCGCGCATGAAATCGCTGACTGCAATTACTGGACCCTTTGTGTGGGCCAACTTCTTAGTGATGTAAGCGCTGCGACGATCTGTTGGATTGAGCAGATTGTGACGATCAGTTTCAAGACCATCACGACGTAGCTCGTTCCAGGAAGTTACCGACCACACTGCAGCGTTAACGCCCCAGTCATCTGCAAGAAGTTGCTGCGCCTTAACTGCCCAGTTAACTCCAACTCCTGAAGCCAAAATTTGTGCATTCTTTTTGCGAGCTTTCTTGGTAGGTGAGTACAAGTAAATTCCCTTGAGCAAACCATCAACATCTAGATTTTCTGGCTCTGCAGGATGAATATAAGGCTCGTTATAAACAGTGAGGTAGTAATAAACATTCTCGCTATTTTCACCATACATACGTCGCAGACCATCTTTAACAATGTGACCTAGTTCGTAAGCAAATGCTGGATCGTAAGCAACGACTGCAGGATTTGTTGACGCAAGTAGATGTGAATGACCATCTTCATGTTGCAGACCTTCACCATTAAGGGTTGTACGTCCTGCGGTTGCACCGACCACAAAACCACGAACTAATTGATCAGAAGCTGCCCAGAAAGCATCTCCGGTGCGCTGGAAACCAAACATCGAATAGAAGATGTAAATAGGGATCATTGGTTCATCATGAGTTGAATACGAAGATCCCACTGCTGTAAATGATGCAACCGATCCGGCCTCATTAATTCCTTCGTGCAGGATCACACCTGAAGTTGATTCCTTGTACGACAACATCAATTCACGGTCTACCGCGGTGTACTGCTGACCATGCGGAGAATAAATCTTCATCGTTGGGAACAATGAATCCATTCCAAAAGTACGAGCTTCATCAGGAATGATCGGAACAATGCGATTGCCCAACGCTGGATCCTTAACAAGATCTTTGAGCATGCGAACAAATGCCATTGTTGTTGCGATCTCTTGATGACCAGAACCACGCTTAACGGATTCGTAAACAGAATCTGCTGGCATTGATAGCGGACGAGAAATTGAGCGACGACGTGGAATAGATCCACCAAGCTCTGCCCGACGTTCAGCCAGATATTTAGCTTCTGGAGATTCGGCTGCAGGCTTGTAATAAGGAGGTAAGTACTTATCTAACTTCTCATCAGGAATATCCAGATGCAAGGTGTCGCGGAACTTCTGAATATCTTCCAGCGTCATTTTCTTCATCTGGTGCGTTGAGTTACGACCTTCAAAGTGTGAGCCAAGAGTCCAGCCCTTAACTGTCTTAGCCAAAATAACTGTTGGTCGGCCATTCTTTTGTGTTGCCGCTGTATAGGCCGCAAATAGCTTCTGATAATCATGTCCACCGCGCTTGAGGTTCCAAATTTGATCATCTGACCAATTAGCAACCATTGCAGCTGTACGTGGATCACGGCCAAAGAAGTTATCGCGTACATACTTTCCAGATTCAGCCTTAAAGGTTTGATAATCACCATCAAGGGTTTCATTCATAATCTTTACAAGTGCGCCTTCGCGATCCTGTGCCAGAAGTGGATCCCAACCACGGCCCCACACAACCTTAATAACATTCCAGCCAGCACCACCAAAGATTGATTCAAGCTCTTGGATAATCTTTCCATTTCCGCGAACCGGACCATCAAGGCGTTGCAAGTTACAGTTAATAACAAAAGTTAGGTTGTCTAATTTTTCACGAGTAGCTAAACCAATCGCACCCAAGGTATCTACTTCATCAACTTCACCATCACCAAGGAATGCCCAAACATTTTGATCACTTGTGTCTTTAATTCCGCGGTTGTGCAAGTAGCGGTTATATCGCGCTTGATAAATTGCATTCAGTGGTCCGATACCCATGGACACAGTTGGGAACTGCCAGAAGTCCGGCATTAAACGTGGATGCGGATAAGAAGAAAGTCCGCCGCCTTCATGTGAAAGTTCTTGACGGAAACCATCGAGTTGGTTTTCGGTTAAGCGGCCTTCCAGAAATGCACGTGCATACATTCCGGGACTTGCGTGTCCTTGGAAGAAAATCTGATCTCCGCCGCCTGGGTGATCTTGTCCACGGAAGAAGTGGTTGAATCCAACTTCATACAGCGCAGCAGATGAGGCATAAGTTGAAATGTGTCCACCGACTCCAACACCTGGACGTTGCGCGCGGTGAACCATCATCGCTGCATTCCAACGATTGATGCGGCGGATCTTGCGCTCTAAATCTTCATCACCAGGAAACTTTGCTTCATGCTCTGGCGGAATTGTGTTGATGTAATCGGTTGCACGAAGAGCTGAAATTCCAACGTTTTGTTCCTGCGCATGATTCAAAAGATTGAGCATCAAATAGCGAGCGCGAACCGGACCAGCTGCCTTGAGAGCGGCATCAAAAGAGGCTCTCCATTCGGCGGACTCTGACGGGTCGGTGTCTACTAGTTGCTCAATATTGAGATCGGGCGCCTCGAAGTTTTCGCTCATGTGCCTATTCTCGCCCTTACTGCCCCCTAAGTGGAAATTGGGCAGGTGTGAAATTGAGCCAGTCTTCCCCTTGCGCTCAGGCTCGGCAAAGTGTGGACTTAGCCCGTGCCTACACGGATGGGATTGGCCAAGGATGACCTCGTTTTAGAGGTTGGCCACGATAGTGACTGCGATTCCACACTTCGAGATCAAATCATGTCAATTACTGGGACCACATTTTTAGAAGGTTCCACTAACGAAGTTGTTGATGCTGTCATCATCTGGTGGCGTGAAGGCGATGGAGACTTAGTCGATGAATTAATGGATGCACTTACCTACTTAGTTGAAAATGGCGCTATTTGGGTAATGACACCAAAAGCAGGACGTGATGGCCATGTTGAACCAAGTGACATCCAAGATGCGGCACCTATTGCGGGACTCAGTGTGACTTCCACAATTGCGCTCGCAAAGGATTGGACCGCAACTCGATTAGTGGCACGTAAAGCGGGCAAGAGGTAAGTTTGCGACATGACTTTAACTATTGGACAAGCCGCACCAGATTTTGAAATTGCTAATCAGCACGGAGAAAAGGTTTCACTTTCTTCGTTCAAGGGACAAAAGAATGTCTTGTTGATGTTCTATCCATTCTCATTTACCGGAACATGTACTGGCGAGCTATGTGCGCTGCGCGATGACCTTTCATCATTTCAAAATGATGATCTTCAATTGCTTGCGATCTCATGTGATTCACCATTTACGCAACGAGTATTTGCAGAGCAAGAGAATTATCAATTCCCAGTCCTTTCAGATTTCTGGCCACATGGCGCAGTAGCAAAGGCATATGGTGTTTTTGAGGAATCAAAAGGTTGCGCACTTCGTGGAAGTTTCTTGATCGATAAAGAAGGAATTCTTCGTTGGGAAGTTAAGAATGGCTGGGCAGCGCGTGAAAACGCTGATTACAAGGCGGCTATTGCAGCGCTATAAGCGTGATTTAGGAAATTGTGGGCTCGTAAGTTAAGATTTGGGTCTGCAATACCGGGTGGTTAGCTCAGTGGTAGAGCGTCTCGTTTACACCGAGAATGTCGGGGGTTCGAAACCCTCACCGCCCACGTTTACTTCTTTTTTACTTTCTCTAACTCCATTTCCTGAAAACGAATCAACGTGAATTCAGCCTGTGTTCGAACTATTTCATCTGCAGATTGAGCCGCTTGCATGAGCGGAGCAACTATCGGTTCGCCGATTGCGCAAAGAAATCTAGTCAGTCCAAATTGAGTATCCGAATCACCTCGTCCTAATTGAGAAATCAAAAGTTCGACCAAGGCTGGCTTGTCTGCATCTGGGACAAGTACCGAAGCAGATCGCCAGGCAGTTGATGCCACAAAGTCATCTGAATCCAAAAGCAAGTCTCGAGTTATAAGTGTGTAGTTTTCTTTGTCGCCGATTTTCGAAAGGGTGTGCAGCGCCTGACTTCGAGCCTGAGAATTTTCGGATTTCAACTCAATTTTTAATTGAGCTACGACGGATGTTTGATCATGTCTCATTAACGCCCACGACAGGGTATCTCTGACGAAAAAATCTGACTCGCTAGCGCACTGCACAATGAGAATATCAATTTGATCAGGATTCGGATAAGTGCCTGCAGCAAGTGCGGCCTTTAGGCGCACCGATTGATTGGGCGAGTTCAGAAGTTCTTGTAGGGTCGCCATGAGAAAACGGTATCAGGCTCGAAATCTTTCACATCTCAGATGAAGTGCTGGGAAGCAGTAATCAATAAAGAGGGTAAACTTTGAACGTGTCTGAGACTGGAACTATCGAGCGTTTGCGGGCTTATCGCAAGACCTATATTGCGATGTTGGTCTCCTCATTTCTTAGCCTCTACGCCTCTCTTGTTCTTTCAATCGATGCGATCAAGATAGCTGCTTCACCATCTGACCCACTGTCATGCAATATCAACGCTGTTTTATCGTGCGGAAAAGTTGCAAGTTCTTGGCAATCACAACTTTTAGGTTTTCCAAATTCATTTATTGGATTAATGACTGAACCCGTTGTCATCACGGTTGCGATTGCAGGTCTTGGACTTGTCGCCTTCCCTCGTTGGTTCATGCGAGTAGCTCATGTTGTTTATGGACTTGGTTTAGTGTTTGCGCTCTGGCTGTTGTCGCAATCATTTTTTGTTATCAATGCGCTCTGCCCTTGGTGCCTCTTGGTTACTGGATCAACAATCACAGTATTCGCAACAATTACTCGAGTGGTCCTACTAGAAAATTCTTGGAATTTTGCACCAGAGCGTCAAGAGAAAGTCGTTGCATTTCTGGATAAAGGTTGGGGCCGCGTTATCTATACGGGGGCCTTTGCCTCAATCGTCATTGCCATCTTCCTGAAATATGGAAACGAACTGTTCGCATGAAAGCATCTCCAAGCGACCAGCGTTCGATTTTAGATATTGCACGATTTGATCAACAGACAAACTCTTTGCGCCACAAGGCTGCTAATCTTCCAGAAATCGCCGAGCTTGCAAGCACCACAATCAAGTCGAATAATGCCCGTGATCTTCGTATCGCTGCCGAAACCGAGCTAAGCGATGTTAAGCGTGAATTACTCCGTGCCGAAGCTGATGTAGAGCAAATTGTTTCTCGCATTACTCGTGATGAAGCACGATTAAATGGCGGATCGGCAACCCCTAAAGAATTAGAGCAACTGCAACATGAGGTTGGAACCCTTGGGGTTCGACGAGCTGAGCTGGAAGAAGTCGAACTTGAAATCATGATGCGGGTGGATGCAATCAATGAGCGCATCACCAGCCTTAAGGCAGAGGAAGCAGAGCACGCAGCAGTCATCGCTGATCTTGAAATTCGCAAAGAAAACGCTCTAACTATTCTCCATAAGGATCTTGACGTTATTGCCAAGGATCGTGCCGAAACCGTTAATGGAGTCGCAAAAGAATTAATTGATCTTTATGAAAAGATTAGAGAAACAACTGGCGGCGCGGGTGCTGCAGCACTTTCAGCGGGATCTTGTAACGGCTGCAACCTTTCAGTAAATGCAGTTGAGCTAAAGCGTATGTCAGATCTAGCTGATGATGAAGTCGTTCGCTGCGAAGAGTGCCGTTGCATTTTGGTGCGAGGCATCTAAGTGGCTCGACATTTTCTGCTCACTGCCGATGGGGGATCTAGAGGTAATCCAGGTCCTGCCGGATACGGCTCTGTTATTACAGAAAATGGAAAAATTGTCGCCGAGTTATATGACTTTATTGGCGTTGCTACAAATAACGTGGCTGAATACAGCGGATTAATCGCTGGTTTAACCGCCATTAACCAGATCGATTCAACTGCAACCGTTGAAGTCAAGATGGATAGCAAACTTGTTGTAGAACAAATGTCAGGTCGCTGGCAGATCAAGCATGCCGACATGCGCGTGCTAGCCCAATCTGCTCGCTCTGCACACAACCCATCTTTGGTCACGTATTCATGGATTCCACGTGATGAGAACTCACATGCTGACCGCCTGGCAAATAAGGCACTTGATCAACAAGCAGGTGGCGGTGAAGTTATACAAGTTCAGCAGAATTACTTAACTGAACGCTTATTGTCACAAGAAGTAGCAACAACTGTTTTTCTGATTCGCCACGGTGAAACAATTTTGACACCGTTTAAAAAGTTTTCTGGAGATGGACCGCTTAATCCCGAATTAACTCATATTGGTCTTGAGCAAGCTGAAAAAGTTGCCGCAGCCGTTGCGAAATTGAATCCCGAAGTAATTATTGCCTCCCCGCTAAAGCGCACTACTCAGACCGCTGAAGCGCTTTCTAGAAAAACTGGGTTGCCCATTGTTTTTGAAGAGGCGTGGATCGAATGTTCATTTGGAATCTGGGATGGACTTTCCATTGATGAGGTAAAAGAAAAGTATCCGGCTGATTATCACTCGTGGATTTCATCGACAGGATTTGCTCCACCGCAAGGCGAGTCCTATGACAACGTTGCAATACGCGTTGATGCAGCTTTAAGCCAGATTGCCGCGGAATATCCGGGACAACGAGTTGCAGTTGTTACCCACAATGGCACGATTAAATCTGCGGCCAAGGTTGTTGTTGGGGCTCCGGCAGATTCAATTTTCCATATTGATGTTTCGCCATGTTCGATCACCACGGTCAGTATCTGGCCGAGCGATGGTTTAAGGGCGCTTCGGACCCTGAATGAGCAGAGTCACCTTCACTAGCTCTACGCCGATTTAAGCCGGCCTCCACGCGTAAACCTTAAATTTTGCTTAAAAAAACTTTGGGAAATCCTTAAAGTAAGCCTAGAATGCCATAACACTCGAAGAGCAGACAGCTCTTCAATCCATGCAAAGACCCTCGTCGGAGCAGATTATTTAAAGGATGGTTTACATGAAGGTACAGACACTAGGAAAGAGCGTTGCGGTTCTCGCAGCTCTAACCCTTGCTGTCGGTGGAACAGTTGTTTCAGCTCACGCTGCAGCACCTGCATACATCGATTGCCAGAACTTCTCAGCAGGCGAGCCTGATCACATCGATCCAGCTCTGACTTCAACTCTTGTTGGTGCCAACACAGCAACAATGTTGTTTGATGGTCTTACAGACACAGATGCAAACGGAAACCTATACGGTGAAGTTGCATCAAAGTGGACTACTAAAGATGGTGCAAAGACTTGGGTCTTTACATTCAAGAAGAACCTTAAGTTCTCAAACGGAGAAGCAGTTCTTCCATCATCATTCGTAAATGGTTGGAAGCGCGCGCTTGATTCAAAGCTAGCTTCAGAGGTTGCATACCACGGTGACTTCA
>ENA-ORFA01000252-ORFA01000252.1-marine-metagenome-genome-assembly--contig:-NODE-252-length-23202-cov-5.604368_pt1 | contig 23202 bp, 23 predicted proteins | sample MGYA00248621_ERZ508587 | MGnify/ENA primary metagenome ERZ508587 (study PRJEB26250, sample SAMN06266239) | marine metagenome | isolation source: Columbia River Estuary | place: USA:Columbia River Estuary... | reverse complement strand
ACAGAGTCATAGATCGCAGTGTCACCGTGTGGGTGGTAATTACCCATAACGTCACCGACGATGCGAGAAGATTTGTAATAACCCTTATCTGGGCGATAACCAGCGTCATACATCGCATACAAAACACGACGGTGAACAGGTTTTAATCCATCACGAACATCTGGAAGTGCGCGGCCAACAATGACTGACATTGCATAGTCGAGATAAGAGCGCGCCATCTCAACTTGGAGATCGACTTTTTCAATGCGATCGAAATCTGGTTTTTTAGTTAGGTCATCCATTAGATATCCAAGAACCTAACGTCTTTAGCATTGCGTTGAATAAATGCACGGCGTTGTTCTACATCTTCACCCATTAATACAGAGAAGAGATCATCAGCTGCTGCTGCATCTTCCAGTGTTACTTGAATGAGCACGCGATGTTCTGGGTCCATTGTTGTATCCCATAATTCTTTGGCTGGCATTTCGCCGAGACCTTTAAAGCGTTGGATGCCGTCTTCTTTTGGAAGTCGCTTTCCTGCTTCTAGTCCTAGTTTGATAAAGCCATCTCGTTCGCGATCAGAGAATGCGTATTGAACTGGTTCTTTACCGCCCCACTTAAGTTTGTATAGAGGTGGTTGCGCTAAATACACAAAACCTTGTTCAATCAATGGGCGCATAAAACGGAATAGTAAAGTTAACAACAATGTACGGATGTGTTGACCATCAACATCAGCATCGGCCATCAAAATAATCTTGTGGTAGCGCAGTTTGTTGATATCAAAATCATCATGAACGCCTGTACCAAGAGCGGTAATTAGCGCTTGAACTTCATTGTTTTGAAGAACGCGATCAATGCGTGCTTTTTCAACATTCAAAATCTTTCCACGAATTGGCAACACTGCTTGGTTGCGAGAATCACGACCACCCTTTGTGGAACCACCCGCTGAATCTCCCTCGACGATGTACAGCTCGCACTTAATTGGGTCGGTCCATTGGCAATCAGCTAATTTGCCGGGCATTCCACGGCCTTCTAGTAAACCTTTTCGGTTACGACTTAAGTCGCGAGCTTTACGTGCTGCAACACGAGCTGCTGCCGCATCAATGCTTTTACGTACGATTTCCTTGCCTTCGGCAGGGTTTTGCTCAAACCAGGTAGTGAGCTCTTCATTCACAATTTTTTGGGTAAATGTTTTAGCTTCTGAGTTGCCAAGTTTAGTTTTTGTCTGACCTTCGAATTGTGGGTCTGCTAGTTTGATTGAAACAATCGCAGTTAAACCTTCACGTACATCATCACCGGTTAAGCGATCTTCCTTCTTACGAATAAAACCTTGTTCTTCGCCAAACTTATTAACAATTGATGTTAACGCGGTACGGAAACCTTCTTCATGCGCTCCGCCTTCGTGGGTGTGAATAGTGTTTGCGAAGGTGTAAACAGATTCTGAAAAACCAGCGTTCCATTGCATGGAAACTTCTAGTGCAATTTTGTTCTTTTTATCTTCTGAAGCAAAAGAGATAATTGATTTATGTGTTTCACCGCGGGTTGAATTGAGATGCTTTACGAAATCTGCGATTCCACCTTGGTATTGGTAGCGGACTGTTAACTGTTCGCCCTTTTCATCAACATGGCCTTGGCGCATATCAGTTAAAGTTAAAATCAAACCTTTGTTAAGAAAGGCCATTTCGCGAAAACGGGTAGATAAAATCTCAAAAGAAAAATCAGTTGTTTCGAAAATTTCTTTGGATGGCCAGAATTGAACTGTTGTTCCGTTTGATTTAGATGGATCACCTTTTCGCACCGGCGCAGTTGGCACACCTAATTTGTACTCTTGATACCAAAAACTTCCATCACGTTGAACAATTACTGAAAGATCGGTGCTGAGTGCGTTTACAACTGAGATACCTACGCCGTGTAGACCACCAGAAACTGAGTAACCACCATCGCCGAACTTTCCACCTGCGTGTAAAACAGTAAGCACAACTTCGAGTGCTGGTTTTTTCTCAACTGGGTGAATATCAACCGGGATACCGCGGCCGTTATCGATTACTTCGACTCCACCATCTGCCAATAAAGTGACATTAATTTCGGTGCAGTAGCCCGCTAAAGCTTCATCAACTGAGTTATCGACAACTTCGTAGACCAGGTGGTGAAGGCCTCGCTCGCCGGTGGATCCGATGTACATGCCTGGGCGCTTTCGGACCGCCTCTAGACCTTCTAGGACGGTGATGTTGCTGGCGTTATACGAGTTCTCGGCCATCACAACTCCTTCCCTTTAAATCGCTCAAATCGCCTGTAAAGGCTTTTGGAGAGGGTTTACCTCTCGGAATGCCATTATCCTAGTCATAAATGGCGGGAATACATAGCCGAAAAAAGCCCTGTGGACGGGTATAGACGAACTTTGAGCGTGGAGTTGAGGGTGAGTAGTGGCCTTGGATTAGTTATAGGTGTCTCTGGGGCCGCGAGCGTTACGGATGGTCCGGATGCCTTTTTTCCAGGTGGGGGTCTGTGGGCCGATGATGGCCAACCTTTCAATGAGAACCCCTGTGGCATCTTTTTGGATCGTTGCCAACAAATCAGCTGCAATTAAATTTAACTGTGTTGCCCACGCTGTTGATGAACTTTGAATTGTTAAGACATTATCTAAAATCGAAATTGGTTGTGCGTGTTGTGCGATTTCATCACCAACAATTTTTTGCCAGTTAACAAATAGGTTTCCTTCAGCAAGACCAGAATCCCAATCACGATCTGAAATTAAATCATTAAGAACACCGCCGATTAATTCGGGATCTCCTGGTTGCCCAACTCGTGGTGTTGGTGCTGGTTTGTTTGGTTTGCGTGTTACACCTGTTTTAAAAGTTTTGAAAAGATCTAGAGCTAAGTCGCGTTTACTCATTAACTCTTTCCTTTCTTAACAACTCCGGGTGTTACATAAAACTTTTGTGTTAATAACTCTGTTGGTAAATCACTTTCAACCGCCGCGGTGATGAAAGTTTGTTCGGCAAGTTTTGTGGCAGACATTAGTTGAATTCTGCGCGAGGTATCAAGTTCTGCAAAAACATCATCTAAGATTAAAATTGGTGATGCGCCTTCAGATTTTAATAAATTAAATGAGCCAATTCGAAGTGAGATCGCCATAGACCATGATTCACCATGGCTGGCATAACCCTTTGCTGGAAAATCTCCTAGTTGTAAATGTAAGTCATCACGGTGCGGGCCAATTAATGAAACTCCACGTTCTATCTCTTGGTAGGCCACTTCGTCTAAACGGGCGGTGAGCACTGTGATGTTTGTATCAACATCTTTAGTAACTCCTTCAGTGCTGCATTTATAGGAAATAGAAGCTGGTTTTACTTCATTTAAGTTCGCATAATTCTGCCCAACATACGGGTTAAGCGCTTCAATTAAAGCAATACGTTCTGCGGTTAGTTCTGCACCTAGTTTTATCAGTTGTTCATTCCATGGTGCCAGAGCTGCTGCCGATGTTCTGGTTTTTAAGAGCGCATTTCGTTGTTTTACTACCCGCTCATAATCTGCAATTACCCCTGCTAAACGTGGGGTTCTGGTGATTAATAAACGATCTAAGAAGTCGCGGCGGGTACCTGGTTCACCGCGCACCAGATCTAAATCTTCAGGTGAGAAATAAACTATTTGGATCGCGCCCAGGATTTCGCGTTGGCTGCGAGTTGGATTTCCGTTAATACGAGCACGGTTAGCTTTACTTGCGTTGATCTCTAAATCGATTTGCAAGGTGCGATCTTCACGTTGAACCTCTGCTCGAATAATCGCTTGCTGGTTTCCTAGAGAGATAAGCGGAACATTGTTTGAAACTCGGTGTGAAGATAGGAAAGCCAAATAGATAAGTGATTCAGCGATGTTGGTTTTACCAGAACCGTTGTCACCAATAAAGGTGATTACGCCAGGTTGGAGTTCTAACTCTAAAGAGTTGTAGGAACGAAAGTTGGTCAGTGCCAACTTGTTAATGCGCATGAAGTACCTGGGGTTAAGATGCGTAACGCATTGGCATTAATAGGTAGCGGTAGTTTTCAACTAGCGCGCCATCTTTATCGCTCTTACCCATCAAGATCGCAGGTTTGTTTGATCCGGTAAATGAGATTTGAACAAACTTTGTTTGAACTGCGTTTAATCCATCAGCTAAAAATGTTGGGTTGAAAGCGATAGAGATTGGTTCTCCGGTTAAAAGGATCTCAATTGCTTCAGTTGCTTGTGCTTCTTCGCCAGCACCCGCTTCGAGTGACAGAGTGTTGTTAGCAAAATCCAAACGAAGTGGAACTGTTTTATCGGTAACAAGTGCTACACGGCGAACAGAGTCTAAAAGTGTTGCAACCTCAATAAGTGCTGTAGTTGTTATCTCTTGTGGCAACAAATGTCGGTATGGAGGAAAAGTGCCGTCCAACATACGGGATGTCATTGTTTTTCCGTCACCTGCAAAACCAGCTAAACGATCATTACTGGTGTTAGGTGCAAAAGATAGAGAAACATTTTTAGAACCGGTTAGTGATTTGGCTGCAGATTCAATTGTGCGAGCGCGCAACAACGCGGTTGTTGTTGTGTTGGGAGCAGTTGGTGCCCACTGGATTTCGCGAACCGCTAAACGGTAACGGTCAGTTGCCGCAAAAGTAATTGTTTCTTCGTTAATTTCTACATGCACACCAGTAAGTGTTGGTAGTGAATCATCACGGCCCGCCGCAATAGCAACTTGTGCAACCGCAGTTGCGAAAGTGTCACTTGAAACTGTTCCGGTTGAATCTGGAAGTTCTGGCAGGTTTGGGTACTCATCAACCGACAGTGTTGGCAAAGTAAATTTTGCGCTTCCGCTAGTTACTAAAACACGTGTTCCATCTAAAACAAAAGTGATTGGTTTGTTTGGCAGTGATCGTGAAATCTCAGCTAGTAACTTTCCGGAAACCAAAACTTTGCCTGGCTCTTTCACTTCTGCTGCGAAATGCGCCTTGCTGGCAGTTTCTAAATCAGATGCAGATAAAAAGACTTCATTACCTGTTGCGTCGATAACTATTCCGAGAAGTTCAGTTTTAATTGGTCGGGTTGATAGAGAACGGGAAACCCAGTTAACGCCATCGGTTAACGCTGATTGTTCAACTATAAATTTCATCTCTATCCTCGGATCTTTTCTGAAGTGGAAAGGTTATTCGCGTAACTGGATGTATGTATATAAAGGTAGTCGTAGTAACTAGAGCTTTTATCTGTTGATAAACCGTAAAACCCCAGTTCAGCACGGGGATTGCACATGTATAAGTTGTGGGTAACAGGTGGGAGAAGATGTGGATAAATATGGGTAGCTAGACCGCTCATTGCTAACCACATCCTTTCCACTTCATCTCCACCATGGTTATCCACGGATTTTCCTGTAAACACCCAAGTTATCCCCAAGTTATCCCCAACTGGGGGTAAAGAGTGGCAATTCGGACATATAGCCCAAATCAACCAGGGTTTATCGAGCCTGCTGCTTGATACGGGTGGTGAGTTCGTTGACCTGGTTATAGATCGAACGACGCTCAGCCATTAACTGACGGATTTTTCTATCGGCGTGCATGACCGTTGTGTGGTCACGCCCACCAAATGTTTGGCCGATTTTCGGCAATGAAAGCTCGGTGAGCTCTCGGCACAAGTACATCGCGATCTGGCGAGCGTTTACTAAAACTCGAGACCGTGAAGTTCCACATAAATCATCAATTGTCAGGCTGAAGTAAGCCGCGGTTTGGGCCATGATCGTTGCGCCCGTGATTTCAGGATTAGTTTCATTAGGAATTAAATCCTTTAAAACAATTTCAGCAAGTGACATATCAACACTTTGACGATTAAGTGATGCGAAAGCGGTCACGCGAATCAGCGCACCTTCGAGTTCGCGAATATTTGTTGAGATCTTACTTGCGATAAATTCAAGAACATCATCTGGCGCATTTAACTTATCTTGGGCAGCTTTTTTACGCAGAATCGCAATACGTGTTTCTAATTCCGGTGGTTGAATATCTGTAATCAAACCCCATTCAAAACGTGAACGCAGGCGATCTTCCAAAGTTGTTAATTGCTTCGGTGGTCGGTCACTTGAAATAACTATTTGTTTATTAGCGTTATACAAAGTGTTGAAAGTATGGAAAAACTCTTCCTGTGTTCGCTCTTTATTTTCCAAGAACTGAATATCATCAACCAACAAAATATCTAGATCGCGGTAGCGGCGCTGAAAAGCAGACGCCTTGTCATCACGAATCGAGTTAATAAAGTCATTTGTAAACTCTTCAGATGAAACATACTTAACACGCACATTTCCGTATAACTCTTGGGCGTAGGCACCAATAGCGTGCAATAAGTGGGTCTTACCTAAACCTGATTCACCGTAAATAAACAACGGGTTGTATGCCTTAGCTGGCGCTTCGGCAACGGCCACCGCAGCAGCATGTGCAAAACGATTTGAGGCACCAATAACAAATGTCTCAAAAATGTAGCGGGGGTTTAATGCTGATGTATCGGTTGTTTTTGAAACCGGGGCATCATCTCGACCAGTTCCAGATTTAGGTGTTACAAACTCAATTTCAACCTCTGGTGTTGTAGATGAAACAACTTCTAGAGTTTCATCAACTGTGACCGCGATATTTGTGGTTGAACCAAGTTCGCGGGTTAAAACTTCACTAACAACTGTGCGTAAGCGACTTTCTAAGACATCTTTTGCAAAAAGATTAGGCGCTGCAACCAGTAAAGTTGTTTGATCATCGTTATGAAGAAGTCCAAGTGGTTTTGTTAACTGCAAGAATGCTCGGTGTTGAGGTGCGTTGATCGCTACCTCTTCAATAACCCGGCCCCAGAGCGTGGTTAGCTCGACTTCCTTAACGTTCACCACGGCCTCAATTCCTGGGAATCACCCCATATTCTTCATCCACAGGGTTATCCACACCCTGTGGTCTAAACCCCAGGTTGAGCCCTACAAAAACCCATCAAAAGCGCTTTGCCTGTGGACGGGAGTGAAAAGTAGAGGGGTTTGGCAGAAAAAGCAACTGGTTATCCACAACTCAGACCAGTCCTCACCCCTGCAATCGCCAGTTTGACCCGCTTATCCCCAGACCTCTACCGTTACACCCTTGCTTCCCCCGTATTTCTGGCCCGCAGTAGATTTTCAATATTAGGAGTTTTCAATGACAAAGCGCACCTTCCAACCAAACACACGCCGTCGCGCCAAGAAGCATGGCTTCCGTGCTCGCATGGCTACACGTGCTGGCCGTGCAGTTCTCTCTGCTCGTCGCGGCAAGGGTCGCGCCAAGCTTTCTGCATAAGGGTTTATAACCGATACCCGTGCTTGCAAAAAGCGCACGTCTTACAGAGAGCGCCGATTTCGCGCGTGCAACAAAGAGTGGATTGAGATTCTCAACTTCTAACTTTGTCGGATACCTCTACCCAACCCAACTAGATCAACCTGCTCGCGCAGGATTAATCATCAGCAAAAATGTTGGTGGATCTGTAACTCGTCACCGAATTGCTCGCCAGGTTCGTCACACACTTCGTGAAATTTACCCACAACTTCCAACTGGTGGTTTGTTGGTAATCCGAGCGCTCAACAGCGCACAAGGTGCAGATTCAGCACAAGAAGTAACAAAGATTGTCGGACAACTTCTAAAAAAGTTTTCCGAGAAGGTTGAACAGAAGTGAGTCCAATTGTAAAAAAATTGCTGATCGCACCTATTAAGGTGTATCAGAAATGGATCTCTCCGATGTTTGGACCACGTTGTAAGTACTACCCGTCATGTTCTTCATATGCAGTCTCTGCAATTGAAGCGTACGGAGTAAAAGGTGTTGCAATGAGCGCTTGGCGTTTGTTGCGTTGTAATCCATGGTCACACGGTGGTGTTGATTATGCAGTTCCGAAGGAGAAGGTAACAGTTAATGGATAGCATCCTAAACCCCTTATATATCGCTGTTTCTTGGGTAATTGTCACGATTCACAAAGCGCTAACCCCAATCTTTGGAACCGACAGTGGTGTTTCTTGGTCACTTGCAATCATCGGTCTTGTAATCCTCATCCGTATTATCTTGATTCCACTTTTTGTTAAACAAATCAAAAGCCAGCGTGCATTAACTGCCCTTCAACCACACATGAAGGAGATTCAGAAGAAGTACAAAGATGATCGCCAAAAGCAATCAGAAGAGATGATGAAGCTCTATAAAGAGCACAAAACAAATCCATTGGCATCATGTTTTCCAATCTTGGCTCAAGCTCCAATCTTCTTTGCTTTGTTTACAGTGCTCAACGGAATTGGAAAAGTTCCAGTTGATGCCAAAGGAGTCCTTACAGAAGCTGATGGAATTAGCGCAGCACAAGCAGAGTTCTTCGGTGCTCCAATTTCGCAAACATTTTTAGGTTCAGATATTGGAACCGTAAAGCTTGTAACAATTTTCCTCATTGCATTTATGTCACTAACGACATTTACAACCCAACGTCAATTAATGACAAAGGGAATGCCAAAGATGGATTCATCAAACAATATGATGTTGCAACAGCAAAAAATTATGTTGTACGCATTCCCAATTATTTTTGCAATCACAGGTGTTAACTTTCCAGTTGGTGTTTTGATTTACTGGTCAACAACAAACTTGTGGACATGGGGTCAGCAGTACTACGTGATTAAGCGAAACCCAACACCAGGATCACCTGCATATGAAGAGCTTCAACGAAAGCGCAATAAGAAAAACGGCGTAGTTGAGAGCCAAGAGACTGAAAGTTCTGAAGGTACGACCATGGAAAAAGGTCAGCGCCAACAGCCAAAAAAGAAGAAAAAGAAGAAGTAATAAACGGACATATCTACCCAAAAAGGTTTAATTCACTACAATCCCGACAAAGGGGGCATCATGGCAAAGGCTAAAGCAGAGACCGTAGAAGCGGTTGTTGAAACAGAAGAAACCAGTGTTAAGGCAACAAAGGCTCCAAAAGGGGTAGCAAAGCTTGAAGAAGAAGGCGACATCGCTGCCGACTACTTAGAAGCGCTACTGGACATCGCAGATCTTGATGGCGACATCGATATCGATGTTGAAAACGACCGCGCATCCCTGGCGATCGTGGGAGGCAAGCTCAACCACCTGGTTGGCCGCGACGGAGAAGTTTTGGATGCGATCCAGGAGCTCACACGCCTAGCGGTACAGACCTCGACAGGTGACCGCAGCCGCCTCATGCTCGATATTGATGGATTCCGCGCTGGCCGCAAAAAGGAGCTCAAGAAGCTCGCCGAGGATATGGCTGAAGAGGCTAAGACCACCGGCAACTCAATCAAATTGAAGCCAATGAACGCTTTTGAGCGCAAAATCATCCACGACACCATCCAAGATCTTGGTTTGAGCAGCGAATCCGATGGAGAAGATCCAAACCGTTTCGTAGTTATTTACCCTGCATAAATCCCAATTGGATAATTCAGTGGAGGTTTCACGTGAAACCCTTATTGCGAGGCATTTTCCAGATGTTGAGCGGGTTCACGCCTACGCACAATTCCTAGAAACCGCCGGAATTGAGCGTGGATTGATTGGCCCACGCGAAGCCGACCGCATCTGGGAGCGCCATATCCTCAACTGCTTGCCCGTAACCACCCTTTTCACAGAAGGGGCAACCGTCTTTGATATTGGCTCAGGCGCAGGCCTGCCAGGCATAGTTATCGCCCTGGCCCGCCCAGATCTGAAAGTTACCTTGATTGAACCCCTGGAACGCAGGGTCGAATTCCTTCAGGAAGCGGTCGAGGGCCTTGATATCCAGGTAATCCGTGGCCGATCCCAGGATGTAAAGCTCACCGCGCACTATGTAACCGCCCGCGCAGTGGCACCTTTAGAGAAGTTAAAGAAAATCAGCTGGCACCTTTTGAAAACCAATGGCTCTTTATTGGCTATGAAGGGCGAAAAAGCCCAAGAAGAGATGCTTTCTGTGCCAAAAGCGATCTTGCACGAGGTAAATCTGGAAGGAATCGAGCTCGGCCGCATAGTCGAGGTCAAAAAAGGTGCTTAACTACCCACGTGGATGATTCACGTGAAACAAAGAAGGTTGTAGGCACCCGCCGCCTCAAAGAGGCGATGCCAAAACCTGCCGCCTTGCGCATCCTGACCGTGGCCAACCAAAAGGGTGGGGTCGGTAAAACCACCACCACAGTGAACTTGGCAGCAGCCTTATCTATGGGTGGCCTGAAGGTTGTCGTCATTGATCTTGATCCACAAGGAAACGCATCAACTGCATTGGGTGTTGAACATCTTGATAATGCAGGAATTTACGAAGTGTTGATGGGTGAATCAACAATGACACAAGTAATTCAAAAAGTTGCAGGCTTTCCTTCATTGGAATGTGTTTCATCAAATACATCTTTAGCACAAGCAGAAATTGAATTAGTTCCAATGGTTGCACGCGAGATGCGTTTAAAAGAAGCCATCGAAGAACTAGTTACGCAACGCGCTGCTATTGGCGAAACAATTGATTACATTTTTATTGATTGCCCACCATCACTAGGTCTCTTAACAATCAATGCATTTACTGCAGCTAAAGAAGTTTTAATTCCAATTCAGTGCGAGTACTACTCACTTGAAGGTTTATCACAATTACTAAAAACTTTTGAATTAGTAAAGAAGCGTTTGAATCCAACATTGAAGTTGTCAACACTTGTATTAACAATGTTTAACAACACCAACCTTGCAAATGATGTTGCTAATGAAATTAGAAAACATTACCCAAATGAGTTAATTGATATTCCTATCCCCCGCACCGTTCGTGTGTCAGAAGCTCCTGGATTTAAACAAACAGTTATGACCTACGATCCGGTTTCACCTGGCGCAGTTGCATATATGTCTGTTGCACGCGAGTTAGCAGAGCGCGGAAAACCTTTTGATTCAAATGTTGTTTCAATTAATTACAAACGTGAAGGTGAGATCGCTTAATGGCACGTCGTGGCGGCTTAGGTACAAACCTTGATGCCTTAATCCCAACATCATTAACTGTTGGAGATAAAGAAGTTGGGCAACAAAACGAAGTTCCTATCTCTTCAATTTCTCCTAACCCACGTCAACCACGTACACATTTTGATCCTGTCGCACTTGAAGAATTAATCGCATCAATCAAAGAGATTGGCATTTTGCAACCGCCAGTTGTTCGCCAAACACAACCAGGTAAATATGAATTAATTATGGGAGAACGCCGCTTCCGTGCTGCAAAGGCGGCTGGTTTAACAAGCATTCCGGTCATTATTCGCCAAACCCCAGATAATGAATTACTGCGCGAAGCTTTAATTGAAAATATTCACCGCAGCCAACTCAATGCTCTAGAAGAAGCGGCTGCATATTCTCAACTGCTAACAGATTTCAACTGCACACACGACGAGCTAGCAATAAAACTTGGACGATCACGCCCACTAATTTCCAACACAATTCGTTTGATGAACTTGCCACCATCTGTTCAACAAAAATTGGCATCCGGTGTTTTATCAGCTGGCCACGCACGCGCCCTTCTTGGTTTAAGCGATGCCGGATCGATCGAGAAATTAGCTGCGCGAATTGTGAGCGAAGGTTTATCTGTACGTGCAACCGAGGAAATAATCTCTGCGGGTGCACCAAAGGGTCAATCTGCTAAGAAGCCAAAGGGTGCGAAATCTGCCAGCCCAGAATTACAAGAGATTGCAGATCAAATTGGCGATGCGCTAGATACTCGAGTAACTATTCAAGGTAGCGCCAAAAAGGGAACGATTGTTATCGAATTTGCCGGAAGCCAAGATTTACAACGAATTAAAAAGGCTATTCAAAACTAACCTTTAAGTTCAAAACCTTTTCGGCTAGCCATTTCTTGTTTGATCACTCCACCCAGTGCTTTAACACCCTCGCGGATACGTTCTGGAGTTGGGTAGCAATACGACAAACGCAATGACCATGATCCAAAACCATCGGCATAAAATGCGGTTCCCGGAACATAAGCAACCTTTGCAACAATCGCCTTTGGCATCAAAGCGGTGGTATCAATTTCAGGCGGCAAAGTAACCCAGACATAAAAACCGCCACCAGGCTTTGTCCATTGCGCAGTTGCAGGGAAATGTTCTTCCAGTGATTCCAACATCGCATCACGACGAACCTTGTATAAATCGCAAAATGATGCGATTTGATCCCGCCATGGTTGATCCGCCAAATAGCTAGAGATTGTTAGCTGTGTGAAGTTAGATGGACACAAAATTGAAGATTCGCTGGCAATAACCAACTTCTCTTTCAGTGATGGTGGCACCAACGTCCAGCCCACACGCAAACCAGGTGCGATTGTCTTTGAAAATGATCCTAAATAGATCACATTTTCAGAATCCTCAGCACGCATCGCATTTGGTGATGGCTTATCAAAACCCAACAGCCCGTATGGATTGTCTTCAACAACAAAAATGCCAGCTTCGCGACAGATTTTCAAAATTTCAGTGCGTCGGGTAGCTGGCAACAAAACGCCGCTTGGATTTTGGTAATTCGGAATTGTGTACAGGAATTTTATCTTTCGCCCCGCTGCACGGACACTCTTAATTGCCTCTGCTAAAGCAGATGGAACTAAACCATTGTCATCGGTTTCAACATGCACAACCGATGCTTCATATTGATGGAAAGTTCCAAGAGCTCCAACATATGAGGGCGCTTCACACAGAACAACATCTTGTGGATCTAAAAAGATGCGTGAAATAAGGTCTAATGCTTGTTGTGAACCAGTTGTAATCAAAACATCATCAGGGTTTGCACGAATTCCTTCGAGCGCCATAACTTCGCAAATCTGTTCGCGTAGTTTTGGATGTCCTTGACCATTTCCGTACTGCAAAGCTTCTTGCCCGTTATCACGAACCAAATTGCTGACGACATCGGCCATCATTCCCATTGGTAATGCAGAAAGATTTGGCATTCCACCAGCTAATGAAACAATCTCTGGTCTAGATGCCACCGCAAACAGTGAGCGAATCTCACTTGGCTTCATGTGCGCGGCTCGAGATGCAAATCTTTGTTCAAGATTTTGTGGAGCACCCGTAGAGAAGCGTTGCGTGATATCAGACATGGTGTAAGTCTCCCATACCCAAGCGTTGGCTTGAGCGTTATTTAGCGGCGAATACCAGCTTTACGAAGATCTGAAATTCTCAATGTTCCGGTTTTTGCATCATCTTCTGCGGCTAAATACAGCCGTTGGATTGCAATCACTAAGGCTTCGGCGATTACATCGCGAAAATCTGGACGAGATAACCGGGACATATCCCCTGGATTACTGGTGTACCCCAAATCAATTCTTACTGTTGGCGCAGTTGTAAGTCGCAACAAATCCCATGTTTTTGCATGAATCCGACAGTTAGCTAAATCTGTTCGCGCACAAATTTCTCGTTGTACTAATGAAGCAAAACGTTCGCCGACAATTGAATGAACTCCATGAGTATCGCTGCCGTAATAATAAGTAGCCGCGCCATGTGCATTTTCATTTCCATATGAATCAAGGTTTAACGAAATCATCAAATCTGCATTGCTCTTATTACTAAATTCAATACGTTCATGTTCAGAGGGATTATTTGAAACACCACGTGTAAGAAATACCGATGCACCTAAAGCAAGTAAGCGACCCTCAGTTCGCAAAGCAACATCGTAAGCAATTTGGTTATCCGAATCTGGGTTTAAAACAATTACCTTGTTTGCTAACGCCGGACCACGACTTTGCTGCGTTGCATTTTGTCGCAAAGTAGAAGGAACACCACCGGAAACAATTTTAGTTAAGCGAATCAAAGCAATAATTGTTGCCGGCCCACATTTTCCATCAACCGTTGCACCTACAGATTTTTGAAACTCTTTAACTGCTAACTCTGTACGCGGACCATAGATGCCATCTACCCGCCCACAATCAAAACCCATCTCAGTTAAACGAGCTTGCAAAGCCGCGACATCATCTCCGCGCATCAAATCTAGATTGTGAAGATATAAAGAACGATCACCAAGTTTCCATTGCGATTCTTCTAACGCGCGTGCGGTGACCGCATCAACAAAACCCGTGACATCAAGGCCACGGGCTTGTTGAAATGAGCGGATCTCCGACTCGGTTAAATCTGACATGGTTTTATGCGAGGAAGCTTTCTAGATCCTTCAGTAGTGCTGGCTTTGGCTTAGCGCCAACGATTTGTGTGACAACTTCGCCATTTACAAAAACATACATAGACGGAATTGAAGTAATTCCATACTTGATCGCAATTGCAGACTCTTCATCAGTGTTCAGCTTTACGATCTTGAGCTTTGAACCGTACTCATTTGAAATTTCTTCAAGGATTGGACCAACGGCACGGCATGGGCCACACCATTCAGCCCAAAAATCAACCAAAACAGGGGTGCTGCTCTTAAGAACCTCTGCATCAAAGGTTGCTGTCGTTACTTTGCTTGTTGCCATCGTCGTACTCCTCTTTTTGTCGGTATTGATTAAATCAGGGAAAACTTAGTGAGCCAAAAACTTTTCTGCATCCAGCGCTGCCGCACAACCAGAGCCAGCTGCGGTAATTGCTTGACGGTAGGTGTGATCAACCAAGTCACCACACGCAAAGACACCTTTTTGGTTGGTGCGGGTGGAACGACCTTCGCAAACTACATAACCTTCATTATCCAAATCAATTTGTCCCACAATTAATTCACTGCGTGGAATATGTCCGATTGCAACAAATAAACCAGTGAAGGCGCGCTCTGATTCAGTGCCATCAACAGTGTTACGCAATTTAAGTGCTTCAACTTTATCTGCACCCAAAACATCAATTACTTCGGTGTTCCATAAAAATTCAATCTTTGGATTAGCTTTTGCGCGCTCTGCCATAATTTTTGATGCACGCAATGAGTCACGGCGGTGAATCAAAACTACTTTGTCAGCAAAACGTGTTAGGAATGTTGCTTCTTCGACGGCGCTATCGCCACCGCCAACAACTGCAATTGTTTGTCCGCGGAAGAAAAAACCATCGCAGGTTGCACACCAAGAAACTCCGTGGCCAGATAAACGCTTTTCATTAACTAAACCGATCTCGCGGTAAGCGCTGCCAGTTGCAAGAATGACTGACTTTGCTTTAACAGTGTTTCCGGAACCATCCTTTAATACTTTGATATCGCCCGTTAAATCCATTTCAACAATGTCATCAGTAATTAATTCTGCGCCAAAACGCTTTGCTTGCTTGCGCATACTGTCCATTAGATCTGGACCCATTACTCCATCAGTAAAACCAGGAAAGTTTTCGACCTCAGTCGTATTCATCAACGCACCACCTGCAGTAACAGAACCCTCATAAATAATTGGATCTAATTGCGCGCGAGCAGCATAAATCGCAGCGGTATAACCAGCTGGACCTGATCCAACAATTACGACATTTCTAACATCACTCATGTGTGCTCCCTAGACCCCGAAATCTAATGGTTTTCTTCAGGTTTTGTTGAACGGCGCGAGATCGAACTGCCCAAGTGGCGAATCATCGAGATCTCCTCAACCCTAAGCGCCTTCGCGGCAAAAATGTAGCCAAAGAATGCGACAACCATCACAACCAATAATTCACCAGCACGAGCTGCCGGTGAAAGTTCAGCGCCAACCAGTGCGATGTATTCGACCATTGCAAACAATGGAAGCATCACAAGTAGCGCTGCAGTAAGTAAACGCAGATGTTGCGTTAAAAATTCCCGAACCGACAACTTACCGATGTGTCTACGCAGTAAACGCAGAGTTACTAACAAACCAACCAGATAGCTAAAGGAGAAAGCAGCACCTAAACCAACTGTGACCCATCGGGTTTTCAAAAATTCTAAGAAGAGATAGGACAAGGCAACTGAGATCACATTGATAATTAGGATTGAAATTACTTGTGTTCTTGTATCTTCAAAAGCATTAAAGCCACGAATTAAAATCAAGTTAATAGAAAAAGCAACCAAACCAAAACTTAAGGCGGACAAAACATAACCGATGTATCGTGAATCTGCGGTTGGCACACCAATAAAGATCACTTCTGTAATCAACGGCCCAAATAGTAGAAATGCAACCGCACTAGGAATTGTAATTACACCAACCAACCTAATAGCGCGCACAAGTTGTGCTTTAACTTCATCACGCTTTCCATCCAATGCCAACTTTGAAATATGAGGCAAGATCGCTGTGATGATTGAAATTGTCACAATTGAATACGGCAATAGCATCACAAAGTATGCATATGTATAAGGTGTGTAACCAACACCTGTTGTAACACCCTCTTGTGCGCTGCGAACCGCAGCCGATGTAGCGACATTAACTGTTACCAAATAACCAAGCTGTGAAATTAAGACATAGACCAAAGTCCAACCCGCTAAATTGAAAGATTTACCTAGTCCTTCAACACCAAGTTTTGGTTTAATCGTGATACCTAAACGTTTAATGACCGGAACAAGAACTAAGGCTTGAACAACCACACTAAGAGTTGTTCCCCAGCCCAGAATCTGCACCTGAATATCGGTGATATTTGAAATGTTTACGCCTGGAGAAAAGATCAAAAACCCGCCAAATAGTGCGATTCCCACCAAGTTATTGGCGATCGGTGCCCACATCAGCGGACCAAAAGAACCACGTGCGTTTGCAACCTGCCCCAACATCGTAAACAAGCCTAAGAAGAAGATCTGAGGCAAGCAGTACCTAGTAAATGCAATCGCGATTTCTTTTTCAGTTTCAAAACCAGGTGTGAAAAATTCGGGGGCATACAAACGGACCAACGCTGGCGCAAAGACCATTCCTACCGTAACCAAAACAAGCAGGATCAATGAGATTGTTGTAATTAAGCGCGAAGCAAAACCATCTCCTCCATCATCATGTTCAAAAGAGCGAACAAGTTGCGGAATAAAGATGGCAGTAAGTGCGCCACCAACAAGTAAGTTGTACAAAATATTAGGCATTGTGTTTGCAACGTTGTACGTATCTGCAAGTAAAGCTGTACCCAAAACTGCAACAATTAAAATTCCACGGATAAATCCAGTGATACGAGAGATAATTGTTCCAAGTGCCATGATCCCAGAAGCACGGAAGAGTTCATTGGATTTCATTTCACTCTCCTCCTCACTCGACGGACACTCTGGGTAACCGCTGCCAATAAGAGAAGTATGGCCGCACCTGTTGTAAACCAAGTCACTCTTGAATCAATTACCGTTGAATTTAAAGTTAAAGTCGCTTCAGGAACAATTTCGGTGCCATCGTCTGGATCAGCGATGATCGCCGAGACCGTTGTTTGTCCAGGAGCAATAACATCAATCTGCATCTCTAGCTGCTTTTTTGACTGAGCTGGAATTACCACATTGTCGAAACTTTCGACAATTATTCGAGAGTTGATGGGCAACATTGCGATATCAACTGTCACATCCACATCAAATTCATTAATCACCGTGACCGGCAACTTCACCGAAGCAGTTGTGATTTGATACTTACCACTATTAATTCGTAACTTATTAACCATCTCTTCTACTGCAGCTGTTGCACTGTATGAAAAATAGTTACGAGAATCTTTATCTAAAGAAGGCGATAACAGCTGACCTAATCGTGCTCGAAGTTGAATCAATTCAGGAGCATCAACAACTCGCGACAAACGGGTCAAAGCCTTGCGATTGTCGCTATAACTCTTGCGCAAAGGGTTACTAAGTCCTGATTTTCCAACACTCCATTGAACATCAGGCTCGCTTCGAACAATACGTCCAAGTGCCAGCTGTAGACGATCTTGACCATAAACAAAGTAATTTTTCAGCTCACTGGGTGCTAAACGTTTAGCAAGTGCAATATCTGGATTTCCGTAAGCAAGTGCAACAACTTCATTTCCGGCAGTTACTCTTTTCAATTGAGCTAACCACGCGATTGCAATCTCTTTTCCCGCAGGTTCTGCATCAGTTGCTAAGGCGTATTCATTGCTCATCAGAATTACTTCATCAACTAAAGCGGCATCAATTACCCAAGTGCGATTTTTTGCAATTGGTTGAAAAACCTTTAAACCCAAATCACCCGAAGGAGTAAGTGATTGTGCTAAATCATCATTTCGAAACTCGCCTGTAAAAGTTTGGTGAGCAGGCGAAGTAATTCGGATAACCGTATTTGCCGCAGTTGCTTGCGGCATCATCAACAAAAGAAAAGTCGAAACAACAATAAAGACTAATTTCTTCATGGTGTAATCTCGGCACTTCGTGCAATTAACTTCTTTTCGTCAGGATATGCAAGTTTTTCAACAATTTCTTCTAATGGAAACCAGGAAACTTCATCAACTTCACTTTCTTGTGCAGCCAAAACGCCACCAACTTCGGTAAACATGAAGTGATGAACTGTTTTATGAATTCTCTTTCCACCCGCCATGAACCAAAAATCAATCACACCTAAAGATTTGGTAATACTGGATGTAATTCCGGTTTCTTCAGCAACTTCACGAATTGCAGCTTGTTCTGGAGTTTCGCCTTCTTCAATATGACCTTTGGGCAGAGACCACAAAATGCGTTTTCTAGTGGCATCTTTGGTGTCATATCGACCGATCAATAAACCCTTAGTACCGGTCGTATCGACAACTAAACCGCCAGCACTGACCTCATCAACGCGCTTTGCATACGGGCGCTTTACTTGAGGACTCTTATTGGGAGCCGTTTGAGTCTGTGGTTGTGGGCCGCGGTTACCGGAACGCTTACGTTTCCGTTTTTTCTTCGTGCCATCGCTGCCCGCACCAGGTGCCGGGATCATGAAGCAAGGATAGTGCTTTAACCTTACTTATTGTGAGTAATGCATTAGGCGCAGCAGGAGAGTTAGCGATCCGTTCCTTGGTTGAACGGGCACCGCTGGCGAGCTCCCTTGCCCAAGCCTTTAAGGCGCAAGGATTTACCTTGGCGTTGGTTGGTGGACCAGTGCGCGATGCAATCTTGGGACGTTTAGGAAATGATTTAGATTTCACAACAAATGCGCACCCATTAGAAACAAAAAAGATTTTGCAATCGTGGGCTGACAATGTGTGGGATACCGGAATTGCTTTTGGAACTGTTGCCGGAAAACGTGGTGACACAACTGTTGAAGTAACAACGTATCGAACAGAACAATACGATCCTGAATCGCGCAAACCTGAAGTTGAATACGGTGATTCGATTCATGGTGATTTATCACGACGTGATTTCACTGTTAATTCAATGGCACTTGAACTCACTGGTGAAAAACCAGAATTCATTGATCCATTTAATGGTTTACAAGATTTAGCGGCAAGAGTTTTGCGTACACCAGTTCGTGCCGGTGATTCATTCAATGATGATCCTTTACGAATGATGCGCGCTGCACGTTTTGCAAGTCAATTAGATTTCCAAATCGCACCAGAAGTTCTTTCATCTATGACGGATTTAGCACATCGCATTTCTATAATTTCTGCAGAACGTGTGCGCGATGAGTTTGTAAAAATCATCATGTCACCAAATCCGCGCATTGGAATAACGCTGCTTGTCGACACCGGTCTGGCAGATATTGTCCTGCCGGAAATTCCAAAGCTGCGTCTTGAAGTTGATGAACACCACCACCATAAAGATGTGTACGAGCATTCAATTACAGTGCTGGAACAAGCTATAGAGCTTGAAGAACGCCTTGGCGGTCCCAACCTGGTAATTCGCATTGCTGCGCTGTTACACGACATTGGAAAACCAAAAACCCGTGCCTTTATTGAAGGCGGCGGAGTTTCCTTCCACCACCACGAAGTTGTTGGTGCGCGGCTAGTAAAAAAGCGTTTACAGGCTTTGCGTTTTGATAATGAAACCATTGATGCGGTTGAGCTATTAACAATGCTCCACCTTCGTTTCCATGGCTACGGCGAGGGCGAATGGACAGATTCTGCTGTGCGCAGATATGTGCGTGATGCCGGTGAATTCATTACACATTTACATGTGTTAACCCGCGCCGATTGCACAACCCGCAACAAGACTAAGGCTGCGCGCTTGTCAGCAACCTATGACTCTTTAGAAGCACGCATCGATGTTTTAATGGAACAAGAAGAGTTATCAAAGATTCGTCCTGATTTAGATGGCGCTCAAGTTATGCAATTACTTAATTTGAAACCATCACGTGAAGTTGGACAAGCGATGGATTTCTTAATGGAGTTACGACTTGAGCAAGGTCCAATTGGTGAAGAAGCCGCTACAAAAGCTCTTCTTGAATGGTGGGCTAGTAGGTAGCTTTAAACTTACTTGGTCGCAAAACAACCAAGGCGACCAGTAAATATGCGCCCATTACAAAAAGTGGAACCTTTGCAGTTACACCTGATGTTGGCAACAACAGTGCAGCGATTAATCCACCACTAACAATCGCGCTATTTACTACAACATCGTAAACGGCGAAAACACGACCGCGGTAGTAATCATCAATCTTTGATTGCACTAATGCATCATTTGTGACTTTAATATTCTGCCCACAAAAGGCGGTTAAAAAAGCTGTAACCGCTAATGCAACTTCGGTCTGCCAAATCGCTAAAAACACTGGCGATAGCGCGCTTGCAAACATTGCAAACTTAATCCAACGATGGCGGCCAAAACGTGCAACCCCAAAAGGTGCTAAAAATGCACCCAAAAAGACACCGATACCCGCAATAGTTAATGCGATTCCAAAACCCTGCAAACCATCTTCAGGACTAGCAGGATCATTGAAAGTATTGCGTTCTAGTAACAACGCAGTAAGAGTCAACGCGGTTAGCCCCCCGCGGTGTACAGCGGTTGCAACAATTCCTCGAGCTGTATCAATATTTTTGCGCAGGAAATCAATTCCTTCTCGCATATCGGTAAAGCCTTGTCTAAAGGATGCTGCAGCTTTTTCATGCTCAAGTGGACCTATTTCATACTTAGTTAAACGTCCTGAAAGCAGCGCTGCAGTTAAATAACCGCCAGCGGCCAAAAGAATAAGTAAGGAATCAGCCTGATCTGCAAGAGCAGCGCCATCAACAAGTGCGCGAACACCAACACCGATACCGCCACCAATAACTACCAAAACAGAACCGCCAGTTACTGCAATTGCATTTGCTGTAATCAATGACTTTGAATCAATCAGTAAAGGCAATCCGGCAGATAGCGCGGCAAGAATTAAACGATTGATTCCGAAAGCAATTAATACAACCGCGGTTAATGCAACACCTGTTGCACCACTAAATACAAATATCGCAACCACCAACAAATTGATACTTCGAGCTAAGTTTGCAAAAAACAAAGCCCGTTGTCGCGAAACACGATCTAAAATCGTTCCGACAAAAGGCCCAACGATTGAATACGGCAACAAAACAACGGCAAAACCAATTGCAGCACTCAAAGCATTGGCCTGACGTTCGGGAGAAAACAAAACAAAAGAAGCAAGTGCGCTTTGAAACACACCATCGGTCATCTGACCCGTCCAACGAACAGCCAGGAGCCGCGAAAGCCGCGGATGTCGAATCAACCCAGCGAAACTCATAAGAAAGAGCGTATCCCTGAATTTGGGATTATTCTTCTCCTTAATGAAATCGCAGCGATCATTCATCGATTATTCACTCGACAAGCGAGCTACCTTGATAGCCCTCTTTCGTGGAACCGTTGATGCCTGCGATGCTGATCCGTATTTGATGCGCGCAGCGAAGTGGCACGGAGATACAGTTAATCGAAACTGCCCAGTGTGTAAAAAAGAAGAGCTGGTCGAACTTCGCTACACCTTTGGCGAACAACTAGGCCAATACTCAGGGCGCATTAAGACTCCCCGTGAATTAGTTGAGATGGAACGCGAGTTTGGTGAATTCACCGTCTACATCGTCGAGGTCTGCAAGAACTGTTCATGGAATCACCTATGTGCCTCATACATCTTGGGTGACGGAGTCGAGCGAAAAGCCCCGCGTAAAGTGCGCACCTTGGAGGATGAGGATTACGCCAAGGGATAGCATTGCCAAATGGCCCGTAAATTACTGATTAGAGCAGCCGTTTTCCTTGGCGGCTTTGGTTTTGTTGCGGGATCAGTTTTATTTGCACTGGCATATTTCACCGTTGATATTCCAGATCCAAACGCTTATGTAAATAGCCAATCAACAATTATTCAGTATTCAAACGGTGAAGAAATTGGCCGTGTTGGAACACAGAACCGACAGATTGTTCCACTTGCGAAAATTCCACTGAACGTTCGTTACGCAGTACTAGCTGCCGAAGATCGTAATTTTTATTCAAACAAAGCTTTTTCAGTTACCGGAATCGCACGCGCTGTAATTAACAATTTACGCGGTGGCTCTTTGCAAGGTGGTTCAACAATCACCCAGCAGTATGCCAAAACCGCTTTTCTTACCCCCAGCCGCACAATTCAGCGAAAAGTCAAAGAGTTAGTAATTGCCATCAAATTAGAAAACCAACTATCAAAAGATCAGATCTTTGAGAGTTACCTCAACACAATTTACTTTGGTCGTGGTTCATACGGCGTTATGACCGCGTCCCAGCAATACTTCAACCGCAACGTTGATCAGCTGACTAATTCACAAGCCGTTGTGATCGCATCAATTTTGCGCTCACCTGGTTTATATGATCCAGTATTTAAAGAAGGCAATGCCGAACGCCTTGCTAATCGTTTTGAATACACAAAGAACAACATGATCGAAGCTGGTTGGCTCGATGAAAAAGATGCCGCCAAGATGAAACTTCCGACCGTGGCACCACGTTCAACTTCTGGTCAGCTCAGCGGTCCAAAGGGTCATATTGTCGAAGCGGTTCAAAAAGAGTTAGCAAAACTTGGATTTAGCCAAGACCAATTACTTGTTGGTGGCCTTGTCATTAAAACAACTTTGGATCAAAAGGCTCAACAATCTGCCGTCGATGCAGTCAATAAGTTTTATCCAGCAAACGCCCCGGCCGATCTACGTATTGGTCTAGTTGGGATCCGCCCTGGAACCGGCGAAATACTTGCACTTTATGGTGGTCGTGACTACCTAGAGCGTCAGTTAAATGATGCAACACAATCAATTACTCAAGCTGGTTCAACATTTAAACCATTTGCGCTGGTTGCAGCGTTAGAACAAGGAATTCCTTTAACTTCAATGTGGAATGGTGATTCTCCACAAGTATTTGATGATTTAGGTAAGCCTTACGAAGTTTCTAATTACGGTAACGAGGGTTGGGGACAAACTAGTTTGTTTAACGCAACTAGACATTCGATCAATACAGTTTTCGTTCCCCTAGGAATAAAAGTTGGCCCAGATAAAGTTGTAGATGTTGCACGTC